>WNFD01002879.1_pt1 | contig 25434 bp, 18 predicted proteins | sample 5400491 | NCBI WGS metagenome assembly WNFD01 (sample SAMN13153343, study PRJNA577476) | soil metagenome | isolation source: 120 cm saprolite under Douglas fir tree site 2 hole 2 replicate 2 | place: USA:California | collected 2015-04-18
CAGGCGTTCTCTACCGATCAAGGCCAAACCTGGACGGAATTCCCGGTCACTGACGTGATGGTCCACCCCGGCACCTTTATTGGCGACTATCACGGCATGGCAGCCCAAGCGGGACTGCTGCTCGGAATGTGGTTCGATACCCGGATCAACCCGTCAGGAGATCCGTATACCCATCCGGGAACGCCTTAGCGGCTCTCCCTTCCAACTGCTTCAGTCAGCGACCGAAACCCATCTCGGGCCAACAGCTGCCGTAGGCCGCGAAGTATCCGTCCCACGACAGCTGGGCCCTGGTAGATCAGCCCGGAGTAGATCTGCACGGCGTTCGCGCCTGCGCGAATCTTTTCGTATGCGTCCTCGGCGCTGAAGACTCCTCCTACGCCAATGATCGCAAGCCGCCCACGAGCGCGTCCGTAGAGGCGCCGGATGACCCTGGTAGCGATACCTCGCAGCGGAGCTCCGGAGAGCCCGCCACCCTCCTTTGCAAGCGGATGCGAAAATGGCCTTTCGAGCGTCGTGTTGGTGGCAATGATGCCACTCACTTGGTGCGCCAAGGCGATGTCAACGATTTGATCGAGCGCCGGATCGTCTAGGTCGGGTGCAATCTTCACGAACAGCGGCTTGGGACCGATCCGGGCGAGTCGCGTTTGCACAGCGTCCAACAATTGAGGGAGCCGCTCCGGGTCCTGCAACTCGCGCAGGCCCGGCGTATTCGGGGAGCTCACGTTGATGACCAGGTAGTCGCTGACCGTCGCCAGTCGATCGACGCACTGCAGATAATCGTCAACCGCGCGCTCTAGAGGCGTGTCCTTGTTTTTTCCAATATTGACGCCCACGGGACCCGGCTTCCAGCGGAGGCTCGCAAGCCGTTGGGCTACTTCCTCTGCTCCGCAGTTGTTGAAGCCCATCCGGTTGATCAGTGCCTGGTGCGAAGAGAGGCGAAACAGTCGCGGCGAAGGATTGCCCGCCTGAGGTCGCGGAGTCACGGTTCCGACTTCCACCGCGCCAAATCCCAAAGCGAAGAGGCCCGAGATCGCCTCCGCATTCTTGTCGAGTCCGGCTGCCAGGCCTACCGGGTTTGGGAACGCCAGCCCGGCAATCTGCGAGCCGAGATCCGACTGTGCGTCGAGGGCCCTGCGCCTCGTCCAGTTCGCGATTGCGATGCTTCTTCCGAGCCAACGCAAAGTCCACATGCCCAGTCGGTGGGCTGCTTCCTCCGGCAGCAGGAAGAGAATCGCACGGATGAGGCGATACATGTCATCAGGCCTGGTCCCGTCCCGTTACTGGATGAAAGAGTATTGGCGGGCCCAGGTCAGCGTCTGGTCGATTTGCTTGGCTGTCAAGATACGGTTCTTTTCAACGAAGTCGATCTCCTGCTGCATCGTGGTGTCGAGCAGGTAGGGTCCATCCGTGTTGATCGTGATTTTGACTCCACGGTCCATGAGCGTCTGGGCAATGTGAGCCATCTCTTTGACGTCTTGAACGGCTTTGGTCTGCAGGTTGGAGGTTGGGCATAGCTCGAGCACGACGTCACGCTGCTTGAGCACCTTCATCGCAGCTTCGTCGTAAGCCGCGCGGATTCCGTGCCCGATGCGATGCGGATTGAGCTTCTCCACCACCGAAATAACGCCTTCCGCGCCAGTACCCTTCGTTTCGCCCGTGTGCACCGTGGTCTTCAGGCCCATCTTGCGGGCTCGTTCGTAGAGATCCTGATAGGGAGCGAGCACCTCCGGCTTGAGCTCCAGAGCCTCCTTCTCGGTCCCGGCGAGGTCGATGCCAATCACTCCCCGACTGCGGTACCGGATCGCCTTTTCCAGCATGATGCTGTTGAGCGAGTGGTCAAACTCCCGCGCCAAGCAGAAGATCAAACCCGCTTTGACTCCGTATTCGAGCATCGCCTGATCCATTCCTCTCAGCGCGGCATGAATGATGTGATCCAGGTCCAGCTCGGAGCGAAGGTTTCGCTTCATCGGATTGAAGCGAAGCTCGATCTGCGTCACAGAACTTCCGCGGTATTCCTTACCGATCACCTCGTACACCGAGCGTTCGATCGCCATCGGAGAGCTTTGAATCTTTTCCGTCCAGGTGTGCATGATGGCAAGGTAGTCCTCCAGGTTGGAGACCTTGCCCGGACGGACGGTGATCAGCTCAACGAACTCCTGATAGTTCTTGACCGGCAGCTTGAAGCCCTGTTGGTGGGCGATGGACCAAAGAACGTGAGGCGCGACGGCGCCCCCGAGGTGAATGTGAAGGTCGATTAGGTCGCGCGTCATGATGAAAAATAGCCACAGGAGCCTCTCCGCGTCGAGGTTGTTTCGCGTAGAGTTCGGCAGGTGATGGCACAGCTGATCGACGGAAAGGCAATCGCCGGCCAGGTCCGCCGCGAAGTCGCGGAAGAGGCGAGGCGGCTCCGCACCTCGCGCGGAATCACTCCCGGCCTGGCCGTGGTGCGGGTGGGAGAGGATCCGGGATCGAAGATTTACGTGACCGCGAAGCGCAAGGCAGCCGAGGAAGTGGGCTTTCGCTCGTGGGAGTACCACTTCGACGCGAGCGCCAGCCAGGCCGATGTACTCGCGCAGGTGCAGAGCTTGAATCGCGATCCCTCGGTGCACGGCATCCTGGTGCAACTACCGCTGCCGGATCAGCTGATGTCAGACGAGATCATTTCCGCCGTGTTACCCGAAAAAGATGTCGACGGGTTTCACCCGATCAACGCTGGAAATCTTTTCTTGGGCCGGCATGGAATGCGGCCGTGCACTCCAATGGGGATCATGCGGCTACTGGAGGCAGTGCACTGGGAGATCGCGGGAAAACGGGCGGTGGTGGTGGGCCGCAGCAATATCGTCGGAAAACCCACTGCGATGCTACTGCTCGCCGCCAATGCGACGGTCACGATTTGCCACCGAAAGAGCCGACTCGAGCAAGAAGTCGCTCAAGGGGATATCGTCGTGGCCGCGGTGGGCGTTCCAGAGCTGATCAAGGGCAAATGGATCAAAACCGGCGCGGTGGTGATCGACGTCGGGATCAACCGCACGCCGGCCGGAACGCTTGTTGGAGACGTCGAGTTTCAGGCGGCAGCGGAGCGCGCTTCGTTCATCACCCCAGTGCCGGGAGGCGTGGGTCCGATGACCGTCGCGATGCTGATGCGCAACACGCTGCTGGCCGCTCAACGCTAGAGGTCTGCCGGATCGTAAGTTTGCAAAACGGGGAGTGTGGGGCGCAGAGTCAGCCCCGAGCTTCGATCTGGGAGGGGGAAACAATGAAGAAGCTGCTCATGGTGTGCTCGATTCTTTGCGTTTTTGCCCTTACCGCGATCGCTGGCAACAAACCCGCTGGGGGCACGCGAACCGTAACTGGGGCGTTCAGAACGGTCTACGTACCGGATGACGGAAGTTCCACGACCTTGAGCACGCCTCCGCCGTTTCGGGAGAGGCCGATCGCGCTTCTGGTTCCCGACGACAGCCCAACCGGTTACACCGAATTTCCGATCACCCTCGGAGCAGACAACACCTTCACCGTCGAAGGAGTGCCAACCGGCTCATACTTCCTTCGGCTGGACATCACCGTCAACTACTACCCGGTTCCAGTCATCTTCAGCAATCTGTTCGAGCTGACGGCTGACCCCCCCGACCTTTCCGTCGTGAGCGCGGCGCGCTCTGACCTCGCGCGGGTGACCACCAGAACGCCCGTAACGCTAAATATTACGAACATGCAGCCGTGGCAGGTCGGCAATCACTTTCTGATTTCGAGCTCACAGGGTGACGTCTACGAGAGACCCCTGATTGCCCGTCTAACGCCGCCTCCGAATCCCGGTGACACTTCCTACATCGGGACCTTTGACTGGAGCGGGGCTTCCACCTCAGGGAACACTCCTGGGCTGCCGGCTGCGGCCCACGGTGACGTGGTGTTTTTCAACCAACGCTCGACGCTCAGGATCGGGCAAGGCGACAGTGCCGCCGACCTCCGATATGCGAGCAGGTACGCGCGCCTGACGGACGTCACGGTGACCGACGGCACCCCGTCGACGCTGATGGCTTCGTTAATTGAAACGCCAATGACTGGGCGGCTGAGAGCGGACGTGCGCGGGAGCGAATTCGCTGCGCTCGCGCCAGAGGTGAATCCCAGCGCTCGACCTACCCAGGACCCGTTCGGCAACCTTGGCTTTTCGATATTTGCTGTGCCGCACTCGGTTCAGTATCCGGACAGGCCCGCTTCGTCGACGTCATCACTCTTCTATTTCCAGAGCGTGACCCCCACGAGCACGAACTTTGATTACGGAACTTTCAACTATCCGCAGTTTCACGATTCGCTTTGGACCGAGTACCGTCAGCTGCTCTACTGCTTCGACGTTACTCTGCGAGCACCTGGAACGAAGGCGCCGATCGAGCTGACATGCGCAGCATACGTGTTTTCTGCCGTTCCGATGTCGCCCGCGCCGACCGATCCGATGGCACCTGTGCTCGGGCCGCCCACCGCGCCCCTGATTAATGGCGAAGATGCCTTTGCCCCGCATGCCGGCGTGGGTTTCCAGCCCGTCATTTCTTGGTCGCCACCTGACCTGGGAACTGCCACTTCGTATTTTGTGTCGATCTACAGCCTCAGCCCTGTCGAGGAAGGCGAGCGTTTCGCATCAGCGGCGGTCTATAGCGGCACGTCGTTCAAGGTCCCTCCGGGATTCTTGAGGCCCGCGCACGTCTACTACGGAGTGATTTCAGCGTTTCAGGCCGATTTTGACGTGCTGGACGGCCCGATCTACCGCTCGGGTACTCCCGAGCATCAGACGGATTGCGTCATTGGCGCCTTCACGCCCTGAACGCTCGTCAGGATTTTCGCGCGCGCAAGGCGGAGACGATCATCCGGGTCGCGGTCGATCGGTTCAGCGTGTAGAAGTGAATGCCCGGCACGCCTCGATCGAGTAGTTCCATGCACTGCACGGTCGCGTGGGCCACTCCCAACTGGGTGATCGCCTCCGGGTTGTCCTTCACCTTTTCCAGCTCGAGCGCCAATCGCATCGGCACGGTCGCCCCGCACATCCGGGTGAAGCGATTGAGCTGTTCATAGTTGGTAATCGGCATGATGCCTGGAACGATTGGGACGTTCACTCCAACGCGTCGCGCTCGCTCGACGAAGTCGAAGAAGAAGGCGTTGTCGAAGAAGAGCTGGGTAATGATGAAGTCCAACCCAGCGTCGACCTTCTGTTTGAGGTTGTGAAGGTCCGCCTCCCTCGAGGGCGTCTCGATGTGCCCCTCCGGGTAACAGGCGCCCCCGATACACATCGTATGATCGAGGCTGCGGATGAAGCTGATCAGCTCGGCTGCGTAGCGAAATCCTCCCGGCACCGGCTGAAAGTTGGCTTGGCCGAGCGGTGGATCTCCGCGAAGCGCGAGCACGTTTTCCATCTTCGCGTTGCGGATCCGGTCCACAATCTCCTGGAGCTCCTCCCTGGTATGTCCGACGCAGGTGAGATGAGCCATCGCCTCGATCCCGGTAAGCGCCTTGATCTGCGAGACCAGACCCAGCGTTCGATCGCGGGTGCTTCCGCCTGCTCCGTAGGTGACGGACACGAATCCAGGCTCAAGCGGAGCCAATTCTCCCAATGTCGTTAGGAGGTTGGCCGCCCCTTCGTCGGTCTTGGGGGGAAAGAACTCGAAGGAGAAACAGGGATTGGAGGGATTGAGCCGGTTTCTAATCTTCATCAGCTTGAGCTGTACAACCCTTCCTTGATTGGAGGGGACGGGACGTTATAGTCCACCTCCCGTTACCCCTCGGAGCGCGCCGAGAATGCCCCAAAAAACGCCACTATACGATGCCCACCACAAGCTCGGGGCGAAGATGGTGGAGTTCGCCGGCTGGCAGATGCCCGTTCAATATAGCTCGGTGATCTCCGAGCATGAGGCGGTGCGGACCGCCGCCGGGATGTTCGACGTTTCCCACATGGGCGAAATTGAAATCCGCGGCCAGGGAGCGCTCGAGGTCTCCAATCGATTGATCTCCAATGATCTCGCACGGATTAAAGATGGTCAGGCGGTTTACGCCGGGTTGCTGAACGAGCGAGGTGGCTTTGTTGACGATGTCGTAACCTACCGCTTCTCGCCCGAGCGAATCTTCATCTGCGTCAATGCCAGCAACCGCGAGAAAGACTTCGACTGGATTAGAGGCCATGCCAAAGGCGTGGAGGTCCTCAATCGCAGCGACGAGTTCGCCCAACTGGCGGTTCAGGGTCCGCGGGCGGCTGAGATCCTTCAGCGGCTGACGGCAGTGGATCTCTCAAAGATTGCCAACTACCACTTCACCGAAGGGAAGGTCGCGAACGTCCACTGCATTATTTCGCGGACCGGGTACACCGGCGAGGACGGCTTTGAGCTCTATTGCAGCCCGGAGCAAGCAGAGCGCCTGTGGTTCGCGATCCTCGACGAAGGAAAACAGGATGGCATTCAGCCGGCAGGGTTGGGAGCACGCGATTCTTTGCGCATCGAGATGAAGTACGCGCTCTACGGCCACGACATCGATGATGCTCATACGCCGCTCGAGGCCGGACTGGGATGGATTGTGAAGATGGAAAAAGGAGAGTTTGTGGGCCGGGAAGTACTGCAGAAGCAAAAAGCCGAGGGCGTTCGCCGCAGGCTGGTTGGCTTCGAGCTAATCGGAGCGGGCGTACCACGAGAAGGTTACTCACTCTTGAAGGATGCGAATCCGATCGGTGAGGTCACCTCGGGAACGATGGGGCCGTCGGTGAAAAAGCCGATCGGTATCGGCTACGTGAGAGCGGACCTTTCGATGGAAGGGTCCACCTTCGATGTGGACATTCGCAGTCGCGCGGTTCCGGCGAGAGTTGTCAAAACCCCTTTCTGGAAGAAATCCTAGGAGCCTGACGATGGCGAACAACCCGAGCAATCTGAAGTACTCAAAGGACCACGAATGGGCGCGCGCGCAGGGCAAAGTGATCGTGGTAGGCATCACCGATCACGCTCAGGAAGCGCTCGGCGACGTGGTGTACGTAGAGCTTCCGAAGGTCGGCGATTCGGTCACCGCCGGAAAGCAATTTGGCGTGATCGAGTCAACCAAGGCGGTATCGGAACTCTTTGCTCCGATCAGCGGCAAAGTCGCGAAGATCAATAGCGCGTTGGTGGACTCACCGCAGACGGTCAATCAGGACCCATATCAAGCGGGCTGGCTGATAGAGATTGAGGCATCCGACCCAGGCCAGCTTGATAAGCTCCTCGACGCCGCCGCCTATGAAAAGCTGGTCGCGAGCAGCGAAGGGTAACTGTCTTTCTGTCCAATTCAACAACACCGGTTATAGATGCGCCGGCCCGCGCAGGCTGACGCAGAGGACTATCCAAAGATGGCTGTAGACTTCAAACAATCCGACTCCTTCGTATACCGCCACATCGGGCCTGATCAGGCCGAGATCGAGCAGATGCTCCAGACGCTGGATTTCGCCTCGCTTGAGGAGTTGGTGGAACGGGCCGTCCCCAAATCAATCCGGCTCAAAGGCCGGCTTCGGCTGCCAGATGGGGTCAGCGAGTTCGAGCTGATTCGGCAACTGCGGGACATCGCTTCGGCCAATCAGGTCTACAAGTCCTTGATCGGAATGGGGTACTCGGACTGCATCACGCCGCCCGTGATTTTGCGGAACGTTTTGCAAAACCCTGGCTGGTACACCGCGTACACGCCCTATCAAGCGGAGATTGCTCAAGGCCGCCTGGAGGCATTGCTCAATTTCCAAACGATGGTGATCGATCTGACTGGACTGGAGATCGCCAACGCATCGCTGCTGGACGAGGCGACGGCTGCCGCGGAAGCCCTCCACCTGATTCAGCAGGTTACCAATTCGCAGGCCCCGTTCTTCGTTTCTGAGGAGTGCCACCCTCAGACCATCGAGGTGGTGAAAACCAGGGCGGAGGCTCTGGGAATCCGGATCGCGCTCGGTGATCACCGACGGTTCGACTTTTCGAGCGGTGTTTTCGGCGCCCTTTTGCAGTATCCCACCTCGGACGGCGCAGTGCTCGACTACCGAGCGGTTTGCGAGCGGGTTCATGCCGCGGGCGGATTGGTTGCGGTAGCTGCGGACCTACTGAGCTTGGTCTTGCTGACTCCGCCAGGAGAGTTCGGCGCCGACGTTGCGCTCGGAAACACTCAGCGCTTTGGCGTGCCGCTTGGCTACGGTGGGCCGCACGCCGCCTATTTCGCCACCAAGGCGGCCTACGCACGGCACCTGCCCGGTCGGATCATTGGCGTTTCAGAGGATGCTCAGGGACTGCCGGCCCTGCGAATGGCGCTTCAGACGCGCGAGCAGCACATTCGCCGAGAGAAGGCGACCAGCAACATCTGCACCGCCCAGGTGCTGCTGGCGGTGATCGCCAGCATGTACGCCGTCTATCACGGCCCAAAAGGTCTGAAGGCAATCGCGGAGCGGGTTCATGCCCTTGCCGTCCTGTTGGCGAAGGGACTGACTCGACTTGGGTATAAGCCAAGGCACGAGCGGTTCTTTGACACGCTGCGGATCGAGGCGAGCCCGGAACGGGTGACGGAGCTCCTCCGAGCCGCGGAAGCCGCTCGGTTCAATCTTCGAAGGATCGACGACCGTTCGCTCGGAATTTCCCTGGACGAGACGACGGAGCTGTCCGACGTGGAGAAGCTCTGGACGGTGTTCGCGCTGGGTAAGCCGACCGGGCTCTCGATATCCGATCTGGCCAAAGAGGAGGTGCCGTCGTTTGACCCGCCATTCTCACGGCAGAGCGCTTTTCTGAAGCATCCGGTTTTCAATACCCATCACTCCGAAACCGAGATGCTTCGCTACCTCAAGCGGCTCGAGTCACGCGATCTTTCGCTCGCTCAGGCGATGATCCCGTTGGGCTCGTGCACGATGAAGCTCAATGCCACCACCGAGATGCTGCCGATCACCTGGCCCGAGTTCGCCGGCATTCATCCCTTTGCTCCACCCGGGCAGGCGCAGGGTTACCAAGTCCTGTTTCGCCAGCTGGAAGATTTTCTCAAGGAGATCACCGGCTTCGCGGCGGTGTCGCTGCAGCCAAACGCGGGCTCGCAGGGAGAGTACGCCGGCCTACTGGTTATTCGCGCTTACCACCAGAGACGAGGGCAGGGGCACCGAGACGTCTGTCTGATTCCGTCCTCCGCGCACGGCACCAACCCCGCGTCCGCGGCGATGGCGGGTTACCGGGTGGTCGTCGTGCAATGCGATCTTCACGGCAACGTTGAGCTGTCGGACCTCAAGGCGAAGGCCGCACAACATCAGGATCGGCTGGCGGCCTTGATGATCACCTATCCGTCGACGCACGGGGTTTTCGAGGAAGACGTCCAGCAAATCTGCGCCGTCGTGCACCAGCACGGGGGTCAGGTCTACATGGATGGCGCCAACCTGAACGCGCAAGTCGGGTTGTGCCGTCCGGCCGAGATCGGCGCCGATGTTTGTCATCTCAACCTGCACAAGACGTTTTGCATCCCGCACGGCGGCGGAGGCCCGGGGATGGGGCCAATCGCGGTGGCATCGCATCTCGCGCCCTTTCTGCCCACCCACCCGGTAATCAGGACCGGAGGAGCGAACGGAATCGGCGCCGTTTCAGCCGCGCCCTGGGGGAGCGCCAGCATTCTTCCGATTTCTTGGGCCTATATCGCGATGATGGGAGGCCAGGGGCTCACCCGCGCGACCCAGGTTGCCATCCTCAACGCCAACTACATCGCCAAGCGGCTGGAGAGCGACTACCCGGTGCTGTATCGCGGCAAGCACGGACTGGTGGCCCACGAGTGCATTCTTGACATGCGCCACCTCAAGCGCTCGGCGGGAATCGAGGTGGAGGACGTAGCCAAGCGTTTGATGGACTATGGGTTCCATGCGCCGACGGTGTCGTTTCCGGTGTCCGGAACGATGATGGTGGAGCCTACGGAGAGCGAGCCGAAGGCGGAGCTGGATCGCTTCTGCGACGCGATGATTGCGATTCGCAACGAGATTCGGGAAATCGAGAGCGGCTCCGCTCCTCGAGAAAACAACCTTCTCAAGAATGCACCGCACACCGCTACCGTCGTCGTCGCTTCCGAGTGGAACCGTCCCTATTCGCGCGAGCGCGCCGCGTTCCCGACCGCCTGGTCCCGTCAGTACAAGTTTTGGCCTGCGGTCAGTCGATTGAACAACGTGCTTGGAGATCGCAACCTGATGTGCTCCTGCCCGCCGATCGAAAGCTACGCGGATTCGCCCCCGGCGCGCGAAAGAAACAGCGCCGCCTAGCGAGGGTTGAGCGTCCGACGAGTCAGTTGTTGCCGCGGAAGAGCCGAAGCCTGGGACCGCTACCGAGTTCGAGGAAGAAACCGAACTGGAAGCGCACCGTCGAATCCGCAGCTAGCAATCCAGGCGGCGGATTGGGAAAGGGCTGGGCTCTTTGGAAGGAGGCGATCGCCTCCATGTCGAGAAAATCTACCCCGCAGCTCTTCTCGACGAAGATTTCCTTCACCATCCCCTTCTCGTTGAGCGCTACGGTCAAGATCGTGAACCGGTCCTTGCCTCCGTAGATATTGAGCGAAGGATCTCGCATTCGCAGCTGCGTCCCTGGATCCCAATGCATTCCGACGCTCTGCTTTACCCGGTTGAAGAAGGTTGAATACTTCCATTCCTTGGTGTTGAGGTAAGTGCCTTCTCCCTCGTCGACGTCCGCCAAGTGATCGTTCGGAGCGGCGCCAGAGAGCTTGTCCAAGACGGAATACGAGGGCACCAGACTGGCGATCCCTGGGGTGCCGCGTTTGCCGGCGGAGCCCTCTTCGCTTTGCTCCCCTGGCGCGCCGGGTTGAATCTTGAGACGATTGGAATTGCCGACGACTTCGGCACTTTCGCTGCGGTTCTGCACCGGAGTGCCAGGGCCGTCACCCTTCTTGCTCTCCCGCATCGCGACTTCCTGGCGCTTCTTGATATCTGGAACTTCGAAAACGTTCTTCGCGGACTTATCGCGCAGTGGCCGGTCGTCGTTGGCCATGCCGTTGTTTCCGACGATCTGCATTCGATCCGCGTTCCCATTGCTCTCCTGAGGCGTTGAGCTACTGCGGCGTGGCATCGCGTTGCGATAAAAGGCCGTTTGCTCCTTGGCGCGCGACTCCTTCGCGACTTTGTTGTTTTTTTCCGCCAAGTACTTGGCATCGTCAGGCGGCGCCACGCCATTGCCTGGCGGGGTGTCCACCACTTGTCCGCGAGGCCTGTCCTCGGGCTTCTTCTCCTTCGGCGTCTCTTGGCGCTTGGCCAACGCTGATTCACGCTCGGGTGCCGAACGGCCTGGCGGCTTGCCGCGGTTCTGCGCCCATTGGTCCGCCGTCAGGGGCCGCAACGTCACCGGACGCGGCGGTGGATATTTGCCCCGATACCCAGGAACGTTCATCGTCAGCAGCGAAAGAAAAAGGATGACGGCGAGGAAAGCGAAGTGGCAGGCGATTGCCACCGCCAGCGCAGCCGCTGCGCGCCGGAGTCGTTCGGGCCGTTTTGGCCTGCGTCGTGATGGAATCAGCAGGGACGGCATGGGGCTATTCTACCTTGACCCCCAAAGTGAGGTTTCGTTGCGAAAGAATACTTAACACCCTCAGGAAAATTGCCCTACTCGCGAAGATTGCACGTCTTTCTGGGTCATCCGCACCTCAGTACAAAGGGCTCGGCTCCGCGCCGTTAAAATAGTGTCGCAGAATCGCTTGATAATCGTGCCCCGCCTCCGCTCGACCGATCGCACCCATCTGGCACATCCCCACTCCATGTCCCCAGCCGCCACCCCGGAAGTTCCAGCCCTTAAGCCGCCCCTCCGCGTCCCTCTCGGCTTCCACCAAGAACATTGAACTATTAAGCATTCCAAAAAGTTTCCTGATTTCAAGCTCACCACGCACTTGCCTGGCCTTGCGTTGTCCAGCCAACGTCACCGCTCGCGCTCGCCCGGAAACCCCTCGCTCGGTGACGGAAATCGCCTCCACCGGTCCAATCCCCAAGGCTTGAGTGAGCCGATTCATTTCCTCGCTGCTAAAGTGCCGGGTCCAACGGTACCTATCTGGCTGAACGAAGCTCGCGAGTCGACAAGCAGCCGGGGCGGTGGCGGTCAGAAAATCCGGCAGTTCCGATGGGCTGGTATGTTCGCCTGGAGGTGAGAGGAAATCCGGCTTACCGCGAAGATTCGGATCGGGAAGGCCACCCCAAACGACTTCATTGTTTTCGGTATGGCCGCCGCAGACTGCGCTGTAGACCGCGTTGACCAGATGTCCATCCGGGGAAAACAGCGCGACTCCCCGCGTCGCATCGACGGCGGCATTGGTGGTCGGCGTTTCTCCCGAGATTCCGCGATAAACAGCGCAATGCTGTTCGGCGCACAGAAAGTATGGGTCCGCCAGGTGCCGAGTTCCAATCTTCGCAAGCACTTCGGTCCGGGCGGTTATCGCCTGGGCCTTCAACGCCTCCATCGGGGCCCGGGAAAACATCTCTGCCGGCACCAGGCCCCGGAGCAGATCCTCCAATGAAAGCAGATTTACGACTGCCAACATGCCTCGGCGATCGACAGTGACATCGATTGCACCGCGGTAGCTTCGATCTTCAAAGCCATGGAAGTCATATCCGACGCCGTGCTCGACTTGACTGACCTTGAGCGGACTTGCGTCCAGGCTTTCGATCGTCAGACGATTCGGACCCCCCGCTACGGTGTTCCCGGACCCATCTTCAAGTTGAAGCGTGCCATGCGCGGGCTTCTGCAGCTCCTCGAACAGAAGGGTTTCGCGGCCGTGCGTTTTGAAAATGCTCTCCTGCTGGCGCTCTGCTTCCGACGCGGTTGCCGCGGGTTCCAGCAACAGCAGGCGACGGCGGTTGTCGATCACCTTGCCGCGCACGCCGTACAGCGCCCCGATGGTGTGAGTGCGCACTTTCAGACCGCGGCGCTCCCACAACTCCCGCTCGGCCGCAAGTCCTGCGCTGTCGGCAAAAGGCAACTCGGCAAGCTGAACGGAGGTTCGGACGATCGCTGGCTCGCTCGCGATCCGGCGAATCGTCCAGGATGATCCGGCAGCGCCCATCACCGTCGCCCCACCGATGGCGATGCGGATCGGCCCGGGCGACGCGACGGTCACGACCTCGCGTCCCTCCATCAGCCGAACTGGAATCAATGGACTGCCGTCCCGGAAGTAGAGCTGCTTGGAATAGAGGGCCGAAAGCTCCTTGGGCTCGGGCAAGGATGTAGTGGCGGAGGCCACTTCTTTGGAATGCGCCGCCAGCTCGCTATTGTCGCCAGCGTCCGGTTCGGAGAAAGTTGAAGGCTCCGCCGGCGTCGAATGTCGACACCCGAGAGCGGAGCTGGTGAGCGCAAGGATGAACGCCGACCTGATGAGAATCAAGACGCCAAAGCTACATGAGAGTTGACGCTCCCGCACAAAAGAAGTCGCAGGATTCCCCGCGCGCCGAGCCAGGAGAGGCGACGGCAAAGGAAGTGACAACTTCGGGCTTCTTTGTCGTTCGAACGCCACTCTTACCTTTCGACGCCTTCGAGGAATGGAGCTCCGGACTTTCGGCGCCCTCGGAGATCGGCGATGACGCTCGTCTCGCTCAGGCTCTAGCGTCGGATCGCGCCCAGCTTCGGGCCAAGCTGCGCGAGCTCGTCACGCAGCCCGCGTTGCGGGAAGCGCTGTTCGTGGCCTCGCCATCTCTGGATGAGAGCCTTCCGATCTGGATCGAGGCTCCGGAGAGTGAGCGTGGTCAGAAGGTTGAACGCACCTTGGTTCGCTACTTTACGCGGCTGAGCGCCCGCCCGACTCCATTTGGGCTGTTCGCCGGCTGTTCCTTGGGAAGAGTCGAAGACAGCACGCGGCTCACGCTTTCATCCCGCGAGTCGTACCTACGCCATACCCGGCTGGACATGGATTACTTGACGTCGGTGATCGAGGCGCTCAATCGGGATGCCAAGATTCGCGAGGCGTTTCGCTATCGTCCCAATTCGAGCCTCTACTCGGCCGCACAAAGGCTTCGGTATGTCGAATCCCGACTGGACGAGAACAGCCGCTCGTACCATCTCTCCGCGGTGGAACCTACGGACTATCTCCAGCTGCTGCTCGATCGAGCAAAGGGCGGCGCCCCTCTATCCGAGTTGGCGCGCGTTCTCCGCGAATCGGACCCGGAGCTTCAGGACGATGAGATCCACGAGTACTTAAAGGCGCTGGTAGATAACCAGGTGCTCGTCGCTGAGCTGGCCCTGTCTGTCACCGGGATCGAGCCGATTCACGACTTGATTGCCCAGCTTCGAGACAAGCCCGACGGGAACGCGATCGTAAAGGTTCTGGAGACAACGCGAGAGCGGCTCGATGCGCTTGATCGCCGGCTGGGAAATCTGCCTCAGGAGTACCGAGACATCGCTACGGGCCTGGAAGCGCTCCCGGCGAAGGTCGAATTGCCGCGACTTTTCCAGGTGGACCTGCACAAGCCAAGTCCAGAGGCGGTTTTGGGAGGGGCGGTGATGGACCAAGTGGTGCACGCGGTTGGGCTGCTTCAGCGGCTGAGCCCGAAGCGTGGCGCTCAGCGACAGCTCCAGGAGTTCCGGGAGGCTTTCAGCAGGCGGTACGAGACTCGGGAAATGCCATTGGTGGAAGTGCTCGACGAGGAAGCCGGGATCGGCTTCCAAGCGTCGACTGCTCCGAGCGCCGAAGCCTCACCGCTGCTTGCAGGACTGTTGTTTCCAATGACTGGGGAGGAGCAAGGATCGTGGACTGCCCGCGATCTGTTTCTCCTGAACCGAGTTGAGGAGGTTCTGCGCAGCGGGGGTCTCGAGCTTCAGCTCAGCGAAGCCGACCTCAAGAAAATCGAGACCAAGATTCCGCATCCGTTGCCTGACGCCTTCGCGGTGATCGGGAGCGTCCTCGCCCCATCCGCCGACTCCGTCGAACGAGGCCAGTTCCGGGTCTTGATCAGCGGCGCGGATGGACCGTCCGGTGCCAAGCTCCTGGGTCGATTCTGCTACGGCGACCCTCAGCTGGCCGAGCAGGTCAGCCGCCATTTGCGTCAGGAAGAGTCTTTTCGGCCGGATGCGCTCTTTGCGGAAATCGTTCACCTTCCCGAGGGCAGGATTGGAAATGTGCTCCTGCGTCCGGCCCTTCGCGAGTACGAGATCCCTTACCTGGGTCGTGCGAGCGTGGCCGCGGAGAGGCAAATTCCGGTGACGGACCTTCTGGTTTCGGTGGTGGGTGAGCGAATCCGACTTCGGTCCGCCAGACTGGGACGCGAGATCATCCCCCGACTCACCAATGCGCACAATTTCGGGCTTCGCAGCCTTGGAATGTACCGCTTCCTCTGTTCGCTGCAGCAGCAGGGCGTGGCCTCTGGTCTGGGGTGGAGTTGGGGAGCCCTGGAAGCGGCGAGCTTCTTGCCGAGAGTGGTTGCCGGACGACTCGTACTCTCTCGCGCGCGCTGGCATCTCGGCGAGCCTTCCCTCAAGGAGTTGGGAGCCGCGCAGGGCGCCGAACAATTCCTCGCGGTCCAGCGACTTCGCGAACGGCTGAAATTGCCCCGACTCGTGCTGGTCGCCGACGCGGACAACACCCTCTTGGTCGATCTGGACAATGTCTTGAGCATCGAGACGTTTATCCAGCTGGTGAAGGGCCGCTCGCAGGTTCGTCTGGAAGAGTTCTTCGCCGACGAGCTTTGTGCCCAGGGTCCCGAGGGACGATACACGCACGAGCTCGTGATTCCTTTCGTGCGCGCTCGAGGTCCCGCGCCGATCAGCAAGCCGGCGGCCCAGACGATGGTGCCGCCATCGCGGCGATCGTTCGCACCGGGAACAGAATGGGCGTACGCCAAGCTCTATACGGGGACGGCGAGTGCGGACCAGGTTCTAAGAGAAGTGGTGGTTCCTCTGATCAAAGAAGCCATCGCCAGCAACTGGATCGATCGATGGTTCTTTATCCGATACGGAGACCCCGATTGGCATTTGCGTTTGCGCTGCCGCGGCTCGCCGGAGCGGCTTCGTACCGAGCTTATCCCCAGGCTCGAAGCGGCAGTCGAGACGCTGCTTGCCGACGGTCGCGTCTGGCGCTTCCAGTTCGACACCTACGAGCGCGAGGTGGAGCGGTATGGGGGTCCGGAAGGAATCGAGCTGGCCGAGAAGCTCTTTCACGCGGACAGCGACGCGGTGGTGGGGATTCTGGAGCTATTGTCCGGCGATGAAGGCGCCGATGCTCGGTGGCGCTTGGCCTTGCGGGGTATGGATATGCTCCTGGAGGACCTTGGACTTGCCCCGGACGCGAGGCTCGGCGTGGTGAAGCAGATGCGGGAAAGCTACGGACAAGAATTTCGAGTCGACGGCTCTTTCGAGAGGCAGCTTGGGGCGAAGTACCGGAAGGAGCGGCGGGAACTGGAAAGTCTTCCGAGCGAGCTTGCCCCGGGACTGGCCATCCTCAATGAGCGTTCATCGCGGATCGCGCCGATCGCGAGCGCGTTAAAAGAGCTGGAAGCCGAAGGGCGGCTCACGGTTCCGATTGCAGTCTTGGCCTCGAGCTATCTGCACATGCATGCCAATCGTTTCCTGCGATCCGCTGCGCGCGCCCACGAGCTGGTCTTCTATGACTTTCTCACCCGCACCTATGAGTCGCGGCTGGCGCGAAGCCGAAAAGGTTCCGGCTCCAAAGGAGTCTCTTGAGCTCGAGTGAGTCTTCCAGCTGGCAGCCCCTGCTGAAGGGAGAATTGCGCCAGAAGGCGGAGCGGGCGATTCAGGAGATTTGCTCGGCGCTGGAGCCAACCGACTCGAATCTGCTGGAGGGTCCGGACCTGCTCGCTCAATACGCGCTGCTCCACGCATATTTGGCCGTGGTGACAGGCGATGATGAGCACGAACAGGCAGTCACGCGCTTTCTCGATGCTTCAATCGAGCGCCTGGCGGAGGCGCCGATTCGACCGGCTCTGCATGGCGGGTTCACCGGGATCGCCTGGATCGTCGAGCATCTTCAGCATCCACCGTTTACCGCCGGCGGGGAGACGACCCCAGAGTCGGAGGATCCGAACTCCGACATTGATGCGGCTCTGCTTAGCTATCTCGGCTCGCCCAGCTGGAAAGAGACCTTTGACTTGATGGCCGGCCTCGTCGGCTTCGGCGTCTACGCCTTGGAGCGCATGCCGCGCCCCTCCGCCGTCGCTTGCCTCGAACGCGTATTGGACCACCTGGCGGGCTTGGCGAGCAGCTCCGAGGGGGACGTGACGTGGTGGACCCCGCCAGAGTTGGTGGCCAGGCTCAATCGCGATCCTCAGGAGACGGGTCATTACAACCTTGGCGTCTCGCAAGATCGAACCGATGCTCGCGGGAGCCGTGTCGTGGCTGCTGAAGCAGCAGTTGCCGAAACAGATGGGCTCGCGTTTTGCGCACGCCACCGGAGGGAACTATGAGCCTCGTCCGTCTCGGGCGGCTTGGTGCTACGGAGACCCGGGGATTGCGGTCGCGCTGTTGTCCGCGGCTCGAAGTACCAAGTCCGCGGATTGGGAGCGGCAAGCAATCGAGATCGGCATCAACGCGAGCCGGCGAGATCCCGCTCAATGCGGGGTAACGGATGCTGGGCTCTGCCACGGCGCCACCGGATTGGCGCACGTCTACAACCGACTGTTCCAAGCCACTCGCCAGCGCGAGTTTGCCGATGTCTCCATCTTTTGGTTCGACCGAGCGCTCGAAATGCGTCGGAGCGGGCAGGGCGTGGCGGGTTTTGCCGCTTATGTGCCGAATGCCGATCCGGTGGTGCAATGGCACAGCGACCGCGAGTTCCTGATGGGCGCCACCGGCGTGGCATTGTCGCTGCTGGCGGCCTCCTCATCGGTCGAGCCGCTGTGGGATCGCCTTTTGCTGGCTTCGGTTCGACCCAAACCGATGTGAGCAATGAAGAGGCGCCACCCGGACTCGAACCGGGGAATGAGGGTTTTGCAGACCCTTGCCTTACCAGCTTGGCGATGGCGCCGTGGCTTTAAAATTATTGAATTTACTACGTACACAGTTGACGGTCGCTCCACAAGGGCTGACCAAGGTTGGGAGCTGCCAAGACAGCCACACTGAAAGAGCATCGACGCCGTTCCTTCGTCGTCTCTCGGTCGTATGACCTGCGAACCGTAACGTCCCGAGCTCGAGGTCGACGTCGCTCTTGCGCAGACCCAATAGTTCCCCGTTTCGCAGGGCTGTCCGCACAGCTACAGCGAACAAAGCGCACCACTCAGGTCCGAGATGTGCAAGCAGAAGAGGAGAGGTCGACTCCGTCTTCGGAGGAAGGAGTGCGAGGTTTCGAGCGAGGGCTCCGTTTCAAGCGCCGAAAGTCTTCCATCCAATAGCGCGCAGGTTGTTTAACGAACAGCGCCTCGGTGTTCTGCAACAACGAGAGCGGGCCCGTGTCCTACCATTGAATCATCTAGAGACAGGGGGCCAGCAAAATGAACAAGATGGCATTGGCATCAATTTGCGAAGCAGTTCTTTTCGGAAGTCTGTTTGCCAGCGGCGTGTCGGCACAGCAGGTGTCGTTCCTTGCAAGACGGGATTTTCCGGTTGGAAGTAGTCCTGCTTCCGTGGCCGTGCGCGACTTCAATGGGGATGGGGTGCACAGTCCCTGGACGGCCACCAATACCGTTGGCGCTCCAAGCGGCCGAGAGGCTCACACGGCGGTCTGGACCGGAAGTGAAATGATCGTCTGGGGCGGATTTGACCGCTTTGGCCCCTTTAACACCGGCGGGCGATACAATCCGACGACGGACAGTTGGATAGTTACGAGCACGACCGACACGCCCACTGCACGTAGCCATCACGCTGCCGTCTGGAGCGGAAGTGAAATGATCGTCTGGGGTGGCGCGCAACTCAACACTGGGGGCCGGTATGATCCGGTCACCGACACTTGGATCGCATTGAGCACAGAGCGTGCCCCGAGCGCCCGAGAGGATCACACGGCGGTCTGGACCGGCACGGAAATGATCGTCTGGGGTGGATCCGATTCCGAGGGCTATTTCAACACCGGAGGCCGGTACGATCCGGAGACGGACACCTGGACGGCCACCAGTACCGTTGGCGCTCCAAGCGCGCGAGACGGTCACAGGGCGGTCTGGACCGGAAGTGAAATGATCGTCTGGGGTGGATTTGACGGCTTTGGCGCCGTTAACACCGGCGGGCGATACAATCCGACGACGGACAGTTGGATAGTTACGAGCACGACCGACACGCCCACTGCACGTAGCTTTCCCGCTGCCGTCTGGAGCGGAAGTGAAATGATCGTCTGGGGTGGACTTTCAGTTACAGACCTTAACCTGTTTAACACGGGTGGGCGATACAATCCGACGACGGATAGTTGGATAGCTACGAGCACGATGGATGCCCCCAGTCCACGATTCGGTCCCATAACGGTCTGGACCGAAAGTGAAATGATCGTTTGGGGAGGGCTAGAGCTTCGAGACGACCCCGTACCCCATACCCCCACTGCCATCAACACCGGTGGGCGCTACGATCCGGCGACGGACAGTTGGCTGACCACAAGCATGATGGATGGTCCATGTCCACGATTCGGTCCCTCAGCGGTCTGGACCGAAAGTGAAATGATCGTTTGGGGAGGATCAGATACAAACACCGGCGGGCGCTACGATCCCGCCGCCGACAACTGAGTTGCCACGAGGGGGCACCTGTGCAACGGAGATCGATTCGTTCCGGCATCAACTCACCGTCGATTACGCCATCCGCAGCGCGAAACAGATGGTAGCATCTTCAAGATCACCGATGGAGGCTTTACTTGGTCGGAGGTCTCCGCCGGCACGGCTCTTGTGAATATTGGACGTTTGGCAAAGCTGGCGATCGGGAGGACAACTTCGCGCGCCATCCTTGCGGACGGAGCGCAAACGTCGGTCGTTCGCTGTAAGAAATGCCCATGCCCGCTCCTTATCGCGATGACGACGTCAAACACTTTTTCACGTAACTTTCGTAGACGCGCGTCGACAATTGAGCAACTGGCTTCTGGCAAGGGACACTCCCTGACGCGAGCAACGCAACGACGGCGCCACCGTTAATCAAGATCAACGACCGAGCGCTGTCTGTCCAGACTCAAGTACCGCCTTCCATATCTCCAGATTCGAGGCGTTTTCTAGTTCCGCGCGAACCTTCCACTCCTCGAAGGCCCGATCGGGGTGGCTTGGGTCAGGGTCCATTCTCCCCAAGATACAACAGCGGACTCTGACATTACTGGCGCGCTAACGGGGTTGTATCAATCGCCCTGCGACCATAACTTGGCGACGGACCTGGGACATTACCTCAACTCCATCAACACCCTGGCTGCCCTGCCCCCGAAGATGGACCTCAGGCGCGAGGTAATCCCAGGCACGCCCCAGATGGTCGCGGGATAAGAGAAATCCTTTGATGCTACGCATTGAGGAGTCTCTAACTGCGCCCCTCCGGAGTTGCTGCCGATGCGGATCAGGGAGCTGGCCTAAGACCTGCCTGATTGCTGGATGCGCTACGTAATCCGTACGTAATCGGTCCAACTCGGTCACACACCAGCACTCGCCCACTGTGTACCATTACGAGAGGTTAGGGTGCAGCTACGCGGAATGCTTGAGGGCCATTTTCGCTTTGCAGACCCTTGCCTTACCAGCTTGGCGATGGCGCCGGTACTCTGAACATAGGACCCTGCAATAAGTCCCGCAAGAAGTCGGCGCGCCGTGCTAGCTCATTGAACGTCCTTGTTTCCCCACCCGGGTCCAAGATGGTTTCTCCGGTCAGGTATTCGGACATCATGCTCTGCTCGCCGCGCCGGCGTCGGTTGATATGGACGAAATCGGTGGCCGTTTCGCCCGCATGGCAACCGTTGCACGTCGCAAGGGCAAAGTGATGACGCACCTCCAGCGGATCTTGGAATCCGGTTCCCGTCCAGTTGAGATTGCGGGTATCGCCCCCCAGCAGTCCAACCGGGACGATGTGCCGATCAGCGAGGATGTCGTCTTGATTGTCGTTAACCCACGAAATCAGTTCCGGGCTGCGATCATCGCGGACGTCCGGGCTCTGGAACAATGGAACATTCACTAGCGATTGGCCCGCAATCGCGAAGCTTCGATAATTCCATTCGTCGATGCTTGCCTCTTCCTCGACGGTATTCACGTGTTTTAGCGGTGCCGAGATGAGTTGGTCGGTAATCGACTGGAGCGCAGCATGGTATTCCTCGCCGAACGGCAAGATGCCCAGCGCATGCCATGCCTCGGCGAGCGCCCGTAAGTCCTGGATTGAAGCCGTCGGTAACTCGAACTCGAAGATGACCCAAAAGTGCATCGGTTCACAGAAGAAGTCGGTCGCGACGTATTCCATTCGAAACTCGTTTAGATCGAGCCGGTTCACGATCGCCAGCAAGCGAAATGGGGCGCGTCCAAGGTCGAGCCGCTCTCCCCCGCTTGCGGCGAGCCAAGGGACTGTCACGATTTGGTCAATCCCAACCGGCCGGAGCAGATGGCCATTGACCACTTGTTCTTGAGTCCAGGTATCCAGCCAATCCTTGACGAATGCAGAAGCGTCGGATTCGCCCGCCTGCTGCGACACCGAGCGCATGATTCTGCCGAAGCTCCAGGCAGGAAGTGGCTCTTCGCTCGCGACACAGGGGTCGAGCGAGCGTGTCGGGTCATCGATGACGCTCAAGTCCCGCACGGTGAGCTCTTTCTCCGGATCGATGCGTTCGCCCTGACCCGCGGTCGAGTGGGCAGGAGACTGTCCACCGGTCCATCCCAAGACCAGAGCCCCTACGAGGGACAGGCTTCGCCTAGTTACCTTCAAGCGTTTATCTCGATTGCCATCAGGAAAGTATGTTTGATACAGCACTCGCCACCTAAGTGGAACATCGCTCGGCGGCTGGGGGAATCTCGGGCTATTGGAATGATAGGCGAACTGGCTGGAGCCCATCGATTTCTACGACCTTCTACAACAGGGAGGGTGCAATGACGAGGTTGATGAGTGCTGCGGCGATGTTGGTGCTTGCTGGGGCGCCTCGCGCAGAGCAATGGCTTCAACGTTATCACGATGCGCAACACACCAGTTTCATCAGTGGGACCGTCGACCCAATTAATCGCGTGACGTTCAATTATACGTTCGATACCAGCAATAACCTGCTCGTTCACTTCACCGATCCGAAAATCGAGAGCAACGGCGACCTCTTCGTTCCCTATCGCGAGCGAGATGGATCCGGCATCACTTACAGTGTCCGGAGGCTGAACGGCGGCGTTGAGGCGTGGAATTTCACCAGCGACTACGTGCGGCAACCCTCGAGTGCGTGGGAGCCGGTATTCGATTTCGCCTTGAACAACGGCATCGTCTACGTGATGGGCAGGTACGGTTGCGTATGGCGAGTCAATGAATCCGATGGCTCGATGATCGATCGCACGTGCGCCACGGATCCGATCGATCCGACCGGAGAAGCGATCTGGGACGTATCGCCCTTCGCGATCGACGGGAACGGCAACGTGTTCTGGACAATTCGGTCCGACTCCGCCCTGATTGGCTCATCCCTGGTCAAGCTCGATCCGGGCGGCACGGTCACCGCCTCGGATCTGGCCAGCTTGGCTGGCAGCGGTCAGTTCGCCGCCAACAACGCCGCCCCGGCAGTCTCTTTGGATAATGGCGTGATTTATGTGGCCACGACCTCGAATGCGCTTGATGGAGTGTTGACTGCGCTCGATGCGACCGATCCCACGTTGCGAACAACGCTGTGGACAGCGAGTCTTTCTCCGGGCTTCAATTGTGGAGCCGCATATCTGAGTGAGAGCGGAACGTCTTCTCCCGTCGCGCTTCCCGACGGCGCGGCGATCGGGGGCCTAGCCCGCGATTTACAAGGTTGGTACTACAGCTTCGATTCGAGCGGGAACCTACGGGGTTGTTATCCCTTTGGCTGGGACGACACGATGGGACAGATTTCCCTGAACGGGAACACCTATCTGGTCGGAAAGCATAACCATTATTACGTCGGAATGCCGCAGTGCGACAATGGGATCGATCCGCCGGTGGATGCGCCCTGCTTCGAGGTGGTCGTGCTCGATGCTGCGACGCTGGTGAAGCAATGGAGCTATCTCGAACCGGGGTCGCCGCCGAACGAATGGTGCATCGACGCTCCGCTGCTATTCAAGGACGGTGAGACCGGCTATTTCGTGGTCCCGAGCGAGAGTGGAAAGCTGTACCGGGTCAGAGTATTCAGCAATCCGCCCGACGAAATGGATGTCGCCGTTGGACGGTTTCAGGCCGCTGCATACGTCCCAACGGTGAGCATTGGCGGACCCGCCTATACCATCAACCACGGGCAGATCGTCGGCGCCGGTTTGTAACGGCTTAGAGCTGCAGGCCCTGGCCTTTGCGAACGCTGGCAGCCAATTACTCCCTAGTCAGACGTCGAAACGGTCTGCCGGCGAGAGATCGGTGGGTTGTTTTTCGTTTGCAGACCCTTGCCTTACCAGCTTGGCGATGACGCCGTGATTCAAACTTATACGGAGCTGGTTTGGCTGGGAAGTCAAGAGCAGCTTCAAAGTAGAGTGGAGATTAAGGTATCTAGCGCACGTCCCCAGCAATTGGAGGCACGATTTGACTCGTAAGTTTCGTTCCGTTGTCGTTGGCGCCACTGGGCTCGCGGGCCAGCAGTTTATCGCCGCGCTCGCGGATCATCCCTCGATCGAGATCGCCGGCCTCGCGGCTTCCGCGCGTTCCGCCGGGAAGCCATACGTAGAGGCGCTGAAGACGTCCAGCGGAATGCTGGGATGGTTGGTTGCCGAGCCGCTGCCGAAGACGGTCGCCAGGCAAGTCGTGCAGGATGCCGCGAAGCTTTCCCCGGCGGACTATGATCTGGCGTTCTCCGCGGTCGAAGCCGACGTGGCACGGGAGCTCGAGCCGGCGCTGGCACGCGAAATCCCAGTCATCTCCACCGCCAGCGCATTTCGCTATGACGAGGACGTCCCACTTCTGATTCCACCGATCAACGCCGAGCACGCTTCGCTGGTGCAAGAGCAGCGCAAGCGTCGAGGTTCGCGCGGTTTCATTGTGCCGATTCCAAATTGCACTACCACGGGTCTGGCGGTGACGCTCGCTCCCCTGGATGCAGCGTTCGGAGTGGACGCAGTGGTGATGACCTCGATGCAGGCGATGTCCGGCGCCGGCCGATCACCAGGGGTGATTGGGATGGACATCCTCGATAACGTCATCCCCTACATTCCGAAGGAGGAGGGAAAGGTTGAGGTCGAGACCCGAAAAATTCTCGGCACGCTGCGCGGCAATCAGGTTGCGCCGCATCCGATGAAGGTTTCCTGCACCTGCACCCGGGTTTCCGTTCTCGACGGCCACACTGAAGCGGTTTTCGTTTCACTGAAGGCGAAGGCGACCTTGTCCGACATCGCATCGTGCTGGCGAGAGTGGAAAGGGGATGAAACCACGCGCAGGTTGCCTTCAGCGCCGCCTCGCTGGATTGAAGTGCTGGAAGATCCATTTCGACCTCAGCCTCGGCTGGACCGGGAGACGCACGGAGGAATGGCCACTACCGTGGGCCGACTCCGCGAGGATGGGGTGCTGCCCAACGGTGTGAAATACGTGTTGGTGTCTCACAACACCAAGCTGGGCGCGGCGAAAGGAGCGGTCCTGGTGGCTGAGCTCTTGAATACCGTCGGGCTAATTGGGAAATAGAAAAAAAGATTCGGGAACTTTACCCGCTCGTCTAGAGTTCCCAGCGTAAGCGGAAGGAGCCTGGAAAATGACGTACATCGTTGCCGAGCCCTGCATCAACTGCAAGTACACCGACTGCGTCGAAGTCTGTCCGGTGAACTGTTTTTATGAGGGCGCGAATTTTCTGGTCATCCACCCGGACGAATGCATCGACTGTGGCGCGTGTGAACCGGTGTGCCCGACCAAAGCGATCTTCCCTGAAACGGATCTCCCGGAGAAATGGAAGGAATACATAACCATCAACGCGGAGTTCGCTACCAAGTGGCCGAACATCGCCGAGAAGAAGGAGCCGTTGCCCCAAGCTGAAGAGTACAAGGAGAAGCAGGACAAACGGGCGCTCTTCGATCCCAATCCGCCGGCGAAATAGTGAGCGCCGCGATGCCGGCCTTGCTCACTGAACGGCAGGACCAGATCCTGGTCCTCACACTCAATCGACCGGAGAAACGCAACGCGCTTTCCACCGACCTACTCGAGCTGCTCGAGCGGGCGCTGGAGCACGCTCTTGAGGACGGCGAGTTGCGCGCAGTCATTCTCACCGGAGCTGGCGAAAAGAGCTTCAGCGCCGGCATCGATATCGGATTGCTGTTCGAACATCTCTCGTCGAATCCGACTGGCGAGAAGATTCGGCTCACTCAACGCCGATTGCAGAATCTGATCTGCCGACTCGAAGAGCTAGAGAAGCCAACGATTGCCGCGATCGAAGGCGCTTGCGTGGGAGGTGGCTTTGAGCTGGCCCTCGGTTGCGATTTGC
>WNFD01001821.1_pt1 | contig 25428 bp, 17 predicted proteins | sample 5400491 | NCBI WGS metagenome assembly WNFD01 (sample SAMN13153343, study PRJNA577476) | soil metagenome | isolation source: 120 cm saprolite under Douglas fir tree site 2 hole 2 replicate 2 | place: USA:California | collected 2015-04-18
GGGACAAGCAAGATGGGAACTGCTCGGCGTCATCGATGTGAGCCGCGGCCAGGCGGCAAATTCTACAGAGGGATTCTCCGCTTTGGCAGCGGCGGAACCGGCTCGTGATGATAACGCAAGTTCCAATACGTCCAGGAGCGGTGATCGAAGATTCCGGGGTACGGATCGTTTAACGCCTCCTCGAAGTCTTCTTCAGAGAAGTAGCGCAGAGCCGTCCGGATCTCGCGTAGGGTGCCATAAGTCATTAGGTGCGTGAGAAAGAGCTTTGGATCTTTCAGAGTATCGTCGGGTCCCTTGAACCACACCACCCGTCTTGCCACTTCTTGAAGGTCCGAGTCCATGTTTAAGCGGCTCCAGTGACGCCGACTCTCGCCCGCATGAGTGGAATCTGCTGCAGACTAACTTGGCTAGCCAACGTACGAAGTCTGGACTGGATAGCCGGGCTCAGTGTGGGTAGGTCGCCATCGGCGAAAAAGGTCAGTGCTTTCAGGCTCAGGGTCCCGTTAAATGTACTCCCATAAACGGCCTCTGCTGCGGCGAGCATTTCAGAGAGACTCACACCAGCACCGGAAAGCGCTAGAACATCCTCGTAGTCCCTCGCCTGTGCTCGCTGCTGGATGGTCGCTAGCTTGGTCGCAGCAATATCGAGGAGCGACGCCACTTTGATTCCATTATCCGGCATCACATCAGGATCTTGCACACGATTTAGCTTCAGGCCTCCGAAAAAAGATACTTTTACGGGGTCGTCCCGATTAACGATCGCGGTCAACGTATTTTCCTCGAACTGGCGCATTTCCGCGTCTTGCAGATAGCCAATCGTCTTGCGCAGAACATCGGGCAAAAATGGGCGGTTAGAAAAGAAGTCAAAGTCTTCAGAAGTCCTATGGCCCAATCGCAACGCCAAAGCAGTCCCTCCGTATAGAACGAACTCTTGGGGGGTATTTTTCAGTTCGTTCCAAAGTCGCCGTTGGGCCTGTGGAAGAGTCTCGAGTTTATGGGCTGACATTGTGCCTCTTGCTTTCTCCTTGACGGTTTCCACCACCTCCGACCAACTATGCTAGAAGCAAAGAAACCTCCGTACTGCCCTTTGAATGCCGTTTCGCAATCGTTTGAGCCCATGTTATCACTGCGTCGGAGGATCTCCTTGCCAATCAGCCGTCTTGCGTAGGACCTGTTCTTGGGTGAGTTTTCGGCAAGCGTGCGTGACGGCTGCTAGCCCGCCCTGTTAGGTTCGTTGAGCCGTCGATGAGCGGCCCGGAGACGAACCGCATGAGCACAGCTGTGATTCCCGAGCCAATCGCGCAACTACAACACCAACTGAATGAGTATCGCAGCACCCAGACGCGGCGGAGGAAGCTGCCGGAGTCGCTGTGGCAAGCTGCGGTCGAACTGGCCCGGGAGCACGGTGTGTATTCCGTCGCACGTCCGCTACGGCTGGACTATATGGGACTGAAGAAGCGGCTGGGCGGGGTTCCCCGACTCCGACGAAAGGCAAGCAAGCCGGCATTCGTCGAACTCATCGCGCCGCATGCGGCGACGCTGGGAGAGTGCGTCATCGAGTTCGAGTCCTTGCGCGGAGGCAAGATGCGCATCGAGTGGAAAGCTGCCGCAGCGCCCGATTGGATGAGCCTGCTGCGCGCCTGGCGGGAGGCGGAGAAAAGGTGATTCAGATTACGGCGCAGATGCGCGTGTTGGTGGCCATCGAGCCGGTCGATGGAAGAAAAGGCACCGCCCGGATGACGGCTTGTTTGTGATCGCCGGTCGCGTAGTAGTCGAAGACCAGCGACACCGGCCGCAAGCCCATCTTCGCACCGTAGTAGGCACCACCGGGCTTGAGATAGTAATCGAAAAGATGGCCGAAGAAAGATGGCCAATGATTGTCGAGCATCCAGTAGAGGCTCATCTTGTGATTGGGCCATCCGTTCGCGCCGAAGTCTTCGAACTGCGCGCGCGTGTTCTCGTAATGCGCGAGTTGGGCCTTGGTGGAAAACTCCTCGGCACTGCTGGAGGGTCCATAGCGGCGGTCCACCGCCTCGCGGATGTTGCGCAGCTCACTATTGCCGCCGATGGAACCGGAGTGGAAGAAGTAGTACTCGTTGATGGGCCAGAGCTTATCAGCCGGTATGAATTTCTTCAAACTCTCGAACGGCGGAATGCTCTCGTTGTCGCCCTGTTCGGCGCAGGCGCCGCGGGTGGCCGCGTAGCGCCCGCTGAACCAATAGCTCGGCGGACGCCAGCTATACGGGCCTTGCATGTGGATGCCGTTCCACGTGGTGTTTCCCTGCGGGTCCTTTGCGTAGGAAGAAACGGTATCCACAATCGCGTTCTGCCAGTGCAAGTCGGCAAGGATCTTGTGGTAATCCGAGCGGACTGATTCCGGCGGCAGCCCGTCGCTCCCATTCGCCCAAATAAAGGCGGAGGCGTGGCCTCGCAACATGTAAATTTGGGATCGCAGGCTCTGTCGAGCCACCAATTGGTCTTCGCTGCTCCACTGGTCCCACTTCTCCCATTGGTTGCAGCACATCCATCCTAGCCCGACCGGGATGCCAGCCTCATCGGCCAGTTGGATGATATGCTCGCCGGAGATTTTCGATTCCCAACGCAGCATATTCAGCCCCATGTCTTTTACATAACTGAGAATCGCGGCCTCCCGGTCGGGCTCGTAGCGATACAGCAGGTCGGGCGTGTACACAGCGCCACGCGCGAGAAAGTTTTTGCCATTCACTTGCACATAGAAACTGCCGCCGCGAGCGACATTTGGGAATTGCTCGTCGTCGTCGCGATGCTGCGTGACGGTGCGGATGCCGAAGAGCGACGAAGAAACGTCGGAGAGGCCTTCTTTTGTCTTGAACTCCAGTTGAAGGCCATAAAGGTTGGGCTCGCCTAACGTGTAGGGCCACCATAGATCCGGGTGGTGGACAGTAAGCTGGGGGAAACCGCTTGCCGAAAAGCTTATCTCTTTCGACTCTCCCGGGGAAAGTACGACCGGCTTTTCAAATACTATGTTCGCTTTGCCTGAACGTGAGATCGTCCCGCGGATTACGCCGTTCACCGCCTCGTGCGCGCCATTGCGGAGAACGGCCCACACGGTCAGGTCGGCGACATCGGTGCTGGGCAGCGGCAGATGGGTTGTGACCATTGGATACGCAAGTTCCACCGGACCGGTGATGCGCAGAGACACCGGCTTCCAAACGCCGGCATTGCGGTCGGGCACAAATGACGTCCCCATCTGCTTGGCATCCAGCCGTCCGCGATCGCCGAGATACTTCCAGTTGATCCAGTCGAACCAGCTGTCGGCCAGTTCCACCCCATTCACATTCTGAATGGCGCGCTCCGGGGTGACTTTCACCGCCAGCGCATTCAACTGTCCCGGCAGAACAACTTTCGAAATATTGAACTCGTGGACGTTGTACATCCCCACTACTTCCCTGTTGTTCGCGATCAAGTGCCCGTTGATCCAGATTTCGGCGCGGTAGTTGATGCCTGGCACCTCCAGCCAGACGGTGTGCTCCCCTGCCGGGAGTTGGAACGTGGTACGATACCACCAATCTTCCTTATAGAGGTCCTGCGGAACCTCGTTGAGCAGATTCATGCCAAAGTAGAGATTGGGATAGACCTTATCCTCTTCGAGGATCTCCAGCACCGTGGCGGGCATCCGCAAGATGGGGTACCAGGCGTCCGGCGTGTACTGCGGCGTGGAAATTGTCTCGCCCGCTTGCTTCACGCGAGATGCCGAGGCTAACTTCCAGCCGCTGGAAAGCTCAACCGTGTTCCCGGCGCTGTCGGGCCACGAAGGAATTGAGAGGCAGGCGAGCGCCGTGAACAACACAACAAGTCTTTTCGGATAGTTCGTTGGGTTCATCATCAATTCATTGCTCCGCGACGATAACCAGGTCCCACGGACCGATCTTCACCGTCTGATTGTTGCCCACTGCGACGTTCGTCAGCAGGTCGGTCCCATCCCTGTACGGATAGGAAAACGACTGCTCATCTCCAGAGAAGTTCAGGTAGTAATGCAGGGTTTTAGCCTTTGAGTTCTTGCCGTGCCGCACCCTGACGCTCGGCGGCAGACCCTGGTCTGGACCGGTTAACTGGGCACGTTTGAGGACATCGCGAACGATTTCCCGCTGCAACGTATCGGTCAGGAAGGTCGCTTCATACGTGAGCGTTCCGCTCCCCCACTGGTTGCGGGTGATCGCAGGGAAATGCCAATACCGGTCATCGAAGGAAGCCAGAACCTGGGCGGTGTCGGGCATGAGGAATTCCTGCCAAACAGCTCCCTTGTTCTGGTCGCCTACTTTGAACGGATCTGGCGTGAGCCGCTCCGGCTCCGCGAGGTTCGTGAACTCCTGATAGTGGAACCCTGCCACAGCGCGAAGCGGCCCAGGCGCCGTGGCGTCGCGAACCGTAGAGTATTCGTTGGTGAAGCCGCTCTTGAAGGCCATTACAACCTGGCCACCACTCTTTACATAATCGGAAATATCCTGCAGTGCTCGATCAGATGCGCTGTATAGCGGTGGAACCAGCAGGACTTTGTAACGCGAGAGATTCTGATCCCCAGTCTGCACGAAGTCGGGCTCGACATTCAGATCATAGAGCGCGCCGTACATTTGCTTGAGTACAGTAATGTAGTTCACGTGATCGCTGACTGGCATGTAGCTAAGCGCATTCGCGGAGTCGCCGCTGAACAGGATCGCGACTTTGTTGTCTTTCTTGAGATCGACCAACTGCGGACCTAGTTTCTTCAATTCGGCAGCGACGCGTGAGACTTCGGCGTAAGTACGGTTCGGCTCCAGATCGTGCGAGAGGACTCCCTTCCAATACGTTTCCTGGCCGTAATGCAAGGAGTGCCAATGCCAGTACTCGACCATGTTGGCGCCGGCAGCCAAGTGCGTGTAGACAACCAGACGCAGTTGACCCGGATATTGCGGATATTGTGTGCGGGAATCCCACCCAATCGTCTGCGCGTTGGTCTCGGTCACCAGATAGTTGGTGTGCTTCAGCGAGCGGCCAAGATCGCCTGAAAACCAGATCGTGCGGGCATCCAGCCGTTTCTGCGTCTCGAGATATGGATTCTCTGCGACGATGTCGAGATTGCCAGCGATCGCCCACTGATCGAGATTGGTGTGTACTCCGCCGCTGAAGTCCTGCGTGATGAATTGGTCTGGACGCTTGTATTGATTGACGATCTTCGCCTGCCACGCGAGATAGTCTGTCACCACATCGTGCTGGAAGTTCTCCCACTCCAGTTTATAGCCGGGATTCAGAATGCCATTACGCGGCGGCAGGTCGTCCCAACTATCTACAAGTTGCCCCCAATAAACTAACCCCCACACTTTGTTGATTGTCTCTGGCGTCTTGTATTTCCGCTTCAAACGCTCGAGGAAAGCGGAATTCATGTACGGTGTGGGAACACCGGTTGGAAAAGTCTCATTGTCAATCTGATATCCGATGACCGCGGGATGATCCTTGAAGTGGCTGACGATCGCGCGGATGACCCGCTCCGCATGCTGCCGGAAATAAGGATTGAGAAAGTCATAATTCTGGCGGGGGCCGTAGTATCCGGGGATTTTAGACGACGGATAAGTAGGAGCATAGGGATCATTGAGCGGGGGGGCGACCCCGTCATGAGTCACCACAATTTCTGGATGCTCCTTGTAAAGCCAGGTCGGGATGGAATACGTGGGTGTGCCGAGAATGGCTTTGATGCCCGCAGCGTGCAAGCGGTCGAGGATGCGCTGCATCCAGGCAAACTGAAAATCACCATCGCGCGGCTCCCATGTGCTCCAGGTCGATTCGCCTACCCGGACCACAGTGATCCCCGCCTTCTGCATTAATTCGACGTCTTTTTCGAGCCGGTCGTGCGGCATGTATTCCGGGTAATAAGCCACGCCGTAGAGGATCGTTTCCATTCTGTCGGGAGCGAAATTCGGTGTCCTCCGTGTAGAAGCGTTCTGAGCCGCAGCCCTCTGGGCCCAAGCGGTGATCGCAGCAACAACGAGAAAAATAAAGGCATAGCGTGCAACAAAGTGGTGACGAGGTCGTCCGCTCATCCGCGTTCCTCTCTTCGCAAAACGATCTTGTTGATTCAGCACTTCACAAAACCGAATCTTTCTTCGCGGCGTGGGAGTTGATCACGATGACTGCTGGTTCCAGCCCTGCCGAAGTTGCTTTCAATCGCAATGCGCCAGCCTCTCGGGTGCTCTGCACGATCGTCATACACAGGCCGTTGAAGGCACGCCGCCTGTCCGCCTTATCCGCCTCATGACTGCTGGGGTTGCCATTACCTACTCCGATCAGCCTGCCGTTGCCGGAGAGATAAAAGTCGATCTGTGGATCCGCAATCGGCACCAGGCGGCTCTGGGCGTCGAGTACCTGTACCTGCACTATAGAGAGATCGCGTCCATCGGCTGAAAGTTCCTTGCGGTCGGCAAGCAGAGCGACTGTTGTCGGGCCGCCGGTAGTCTCCCGTCTCGCGGTGAGGATCTGACGGCGTTCTTTAAATCCTCTCGCTTCGATCGCGCCCGGCGCGTACTTCACTGTCCATTCCACGTGCCCGTAGCGCGGAACATCTTTTGTCCCCAAACTCCGGCCATTCAGAAAAAGTTCAACCTGCTGGAGATTGCTGTAGCACCAGACCTCAATCTCGCGCCCACCATTGCCGTTCCAATTCCAATGTGGAAATAGATGGAGAACTGGTTTGTCCGTCCATTGCGCCTGGTAATAATAAAAATTGTCTTTGGGGAAGCCGCAGGTATCCATGATGCCGAAATGAGAGTTGATACATGGCCACTTGTAAGGCGTGGGCTCGCCGCGATAATCGAAGCCGGTCCAGGCAAATCCGCCGCCCGCCCAGGGACGCTCGGCGTAAATGGCCCACCAATTTTCGGCGAGTTGCGCCCAGGGAGGAATGTTCAGATCGTAGGCGTTGACGTAACCCGCCTTTGGGTCGTTCTGATAGATCCCGCGTGTGCATACGGTGCTGCCGGTTTCAGTACCGATCGTGGGTTGCCGGGGAGACTGACGATGAAATGCGTCCATCTGCTCCGCGCTGTGATAATTGAAGCCCTGCACGTCCACCACACCGGATAGCCCTTTGCCCCAGTCATCGTTCATGGCTTCGGTGATGGGGCGAGTCGGATCCAGTTGGCGCACCAGGCGCTTCATTGATTTTGCGATGCGCGCGCCAGTGTCACTGCCCTGAAGGTCTTCTTCATTACCGATCGACCAGATGATGACGCTGGGATGATTTCGATCCCGCCTGACCATCGCTTCCAGTTGCTCTAATCCCTCGGGACTTGACGACATCATGCGAGTCTCATCCATCACCAACATACCGAGCTGATCGCAGGCGTCTAAGAGCACCTGAGTAGGCAAGTTGTGCGACATCCGATACGCGTTCGAGCCCATTTCTTTTAGCTTCTCGACCCGATGAAAGTGAATCCGGTCCGGCAGCGCGATGCCAACTCCCGCAAAGTCCTGATGGTTGCAGGTGCCTTTGATTTTTACGGGCCTGTCGTTTAGCAAAAACCCTTTGTCACGATCGAAACGGATGGTGCGAATGCCAAAGGGGGTTTCGTATTCGTCCACGGTTTTGCCGGCTGCGTCCACGATGGTGACTGCTCGATATAGGTTGGGTTCTTCAAGCGACCACACTGCAGGATTGCTAATCGTGAGTTGCTGCCGAAACTCGCGAGTGGTGAGCGCGGGAATTGAGAGTGCAGTCGACCGTGCTTCGGCGACACTCCGCCCGGCCGAGTCGACAATCGTAGTGAGGACACGGCAACTCTGTTCGGATTCGCTCCCATTATCGACTTCGGTAGACACGCTGACCGTGGCTAAACCTTGACCGAGCTCTGACGTGACCAAGGTGCCGTTGTGTGCAACGTGAACTGGACTCGTCTTGTTCAGCCATACATGACGATAGATACCCGCGCCCTCGTACCACCAGCCTTCGCCGAGAGTGGCATCTACGCGAACAACCAGGATGTTCTTTGCGCCATAATTCACGAAATCGGTTACATCGTAGCGGAACGGCGTGTAGCCGCTTGCATGTCGTCCCAGGTAAATCCCATTCAGAACCGCGATCGAATCCCGAAACACGCCGTCGAATTCAACCCAGATACGCCGGCCTTCATCGGATGCAGGCACATCAAAACTCTTGCGGTACCAGCCTATGCTGGTGTCCGGATAATCCCGTCCCAAGGGCTTATATCCGTGGCTGTCGAGTTGAGGGTCGTTCTTGAAATCGAGCGCCACCGCCCAATCATGAGGAATGTCAACCCGGCTCCATTGGCTGTCGTCGAACTCCGGCTTGGAAGGAGCAAATAATCCCCCCGTCGTCGAAAAAAGTGACTGGCCAGCGTAACCGAAATCCTGGTTCGGATCAGTGGCGTGACCGAGGTGGAATCGCCATCCGAAATCGAGACTCAGCCGCTCGCGGAGACGCGATGTCCCACCGCTACTGGCACTGCGAGATGCCTCCGGTTCGCCTGCCACTGCTTGTGGCGCCGATTGGGTTAGGGCTCGAGTCGCGAGCAGCCTCGACGCGGCGCTGGCGGAAATGGCCAAGCCGCTGCCCTTCAAGATCTCGCGCCGGGTCCAATCAGTCATAGCCGGTTCGGCCCATCTTGCACGCACAGCCTGAATAGCTGGGAAACCCGTGCCATCTAAAATCGTGAATTCAGTTCTGGGAGCGCGCTGCGCGGGACGCTACACCGATCAAGGTTGGCAGTACGTTCCCAACTCCGTTGTTTCCCGGCTCGCCAAAAGCAAAATACAATTTGCTATACATCGGATAGAGTTCGTTGTAGACAGCTCGCTCGGACGTATCGGGATCGAATTGTCTATGCGGAGGACAGATTTTGTCTTGCGCCTCTTCGACCGTCTTGAAGGCGCCCGCGGTGAGGAATGCAAAGATTGCAGAACCGAGACTCACCAAGGGTTTACTCGGAACCAGCACCGGTCTTCCAAGAATGTTGCCGTAAACCTGGTTTAGGACATTGTTCTTCTGCGGAATGCCGCCGGCATTAATCACGCGTTTGATGTGTACTCCATGGGCGGCCATGCGATCGAGAATCACGCGCGTGTGGAACGCAGTGCCTTCAATGGCGGCAAATAGCTCATCGTGAGCTGTGCTCTGGAGATTCCAACCGAATGTGATGCCCCGGAGATTGGGATTCACCAAGACCGTGCGGTCGCCATTATCCCAGGTTAGGCGGAGCAAACCCGTCTGTCCCGCACGATAATGTTCCAATCCCCGACTCAAGGTATTGATATCGGTTCCGGCGCGAGTAGCGATAGCATTAAAAATGTCGCCCACCGCCGAAAGGCCGGCCTCGATTCCGGTACGCTGGGGATGCACACTTCCTCGTACGACCCCGCATACGCCGGGAACCAAGTTGACTGAGGGCGTAATTCCAATGATGCATGTGGAAGTGCCGATAACGTTCACTATGTCATCGGTCCTGCAACCTGCGCCGATGGCGTCCCAGTGAGCATCGAAGGCGCCAACCGGAATCGGAATGCCAGGTTTTAGTCCAAGCTTGTCTGCCCAGCGGGGCGAAAGCCTTCCTGCAATTTGGTCTGAGGCTGCATACTCCCCATCCAATTTCTCGCGAACTCCTGCGAGTAAAGGATCAACTTTGGTCAAAAACTCCTCAGGCGGCAAACCTCCGAGCTTTGCGTTCCAGAGCCATTTGTGCCCCATGGCGCAGATGCTGCGCTTGACTTGTTTCACATCGGTAACGCCACACAGTGTGGCCGCGACCATGTCACAGTGTTCGAACGCGGAAACGAACTCGGAGCGCTTGGCGGGATTGTGGCGAAGCCAGTGCAGCAGCTTGGAAAATCCCCACTCGGAGGAGTAGACTCCCCCGCACCACTGGATGGCTTCGAGGCCCTCGCGGCGCGCCACTTCCGTAATCTCCGCGGCTTCGCCTTTCGCGCGGTGATCACACCACAAATAATATTCGCCCAGCGGTTGCAGGTTCTTCCCAACCGGAATGACTGAGGACCCGGTTGTGTCCAGCGCAACGGCTTCCACGTGATCGCCTGAGACTCCAGCCTGCTTGACGGCCTCGCGCATCGCGCTGGCCAGAGCCCGCATGTGATCTTCATGAGACTGAGTAGCGTACTCTGGGTCCTCACGTTTGCGGTGCAGAGGATATTCGACTACCGCGGAGCCAAGCAACCCACGGTCGCTGTCCACGATAGAAACGCGCACATTCAGGGTTCCGAAATCAACTCCCGCTACGATGGCCATTAGCAGGCTCCGTTTGGCCTCTCGTGCCAATACATGTCCCAGCCGAGATAACGAGTGGTTGCTTCGTAAACGGCAGAGGCGACCCTGGAAAGATTGGCGGCAACGTGATGTTCAAAGCCGCGCTCGCAGATAAAGTGCAGCAGGTTTTGCATCCTGGGGATCTCCACGACGCCCGCACCTCCGAAGGTATTTAACGGATCGTCCGTGAATCGGCCCTCGCCAACATAGCCGCGCATGTTGCCCGCGGTGTCGTCAGTAGAGAAGCGGGCGAAACTCATCTGTTCGGGTTTGATCAGCCCCACGCACGTGCCAAACGTATTCTCTTTGCCGACAGTGCCCGCAATAATTTCCTGGAAGTCCATCTTTACCGTACGGAAAAAGTGTCGGGGCAGATTCGAGCAATGGAAGCAAACCGCCTTGTTAGGATCAGATCCGTAATTATTGTTCCAATCGAGCAGCGCCGACGGCGTGCTGGATGCGAGCTGCAGCGCGTGCATGCCAAGGACGCCGCAGATGTCAACTTCACAGGCGCTTGACAGCAATTCATTGCTCATCATGCTCATCACCGTGCATGGCACCACCCCGAGGTTTTCTTCGATGGACGTCCAGCACTGTACCGCACTGATGGTCACGTCTGTCGCCACCATCCATTGATCGATCACTGCTCCGAGTTTGGCCATCTTGAGCAGAGCAGGCTTGGGTACATTTGTGGAATCGACATACTTCTCGATGGCCGCGAGCTTGGCCCGCGGGGCATCATCGTTGTCTTTCATTCGCTGAATGCGGCCCAGCACTTCAGAAAGATCCAGAGTCTCAATTGAAATGCCGTGGGCCTCCAGAATCTTTTCGCTGTAGCGCACTGTATTGAAGGCCGCGGGGCGGGCGCCGATCGCTCCGACGCGCAGGTTACGAAAACCGTTTGCCACCCGGCAGACGGCCCCGAACCAGTCCAGATCCCGGGCGAACTCCGGCGAATCGGGACTCTCGGTATGAAGGGCAGTGATGGAGTAAGGAATCCCATACTGCCTGAGGTTATTGCAGACTGACATTTTGCCGCAGAAGCTGTCGCGGCGGAACGCGATGGTCATTTTCTTTGGATCATCAGGCGTAGCTTGAATCAGCACGGGAACCCGCAAGTCAGCCAGTCGTAATGCATCTGCAATCGCGCGCTCCTCGCCAAAATTCGGCAAGGCAACGATCACTCCATCAATGCGATCGCGGTTGAGTCTGAACAGCTCCGCGCAGCGTTTACTTTCATCGCGTGTCTCCACAGCGCCGTGCTTGCTTTGCTCCGGCGTAAGTGCCACTACATCCATGCCGGCCGACTCAAGCGCGCGAAGCATCTCTCCCCGCCCGCTTTTGGCCAAATGATCGGGAAAGAAACCACGGTTGCCTACGATCAATCCCATTGTCATTCGCTTTGCCGGCATACCAAATCCCTTTTTAGAAACTCGCACTCATCCCTGCCGCGTCGGAGCGAACTTAATGCAGTAAATGAGACCAAGCAACAGCAGCATCGCGCCCCACCACACGTTGGCGTGCAAGTGAAACAGCACGACCGGATTGGCGGGCGGGTTGAAAATCTGCCAGACGCCAGCGCTCACAATCAGGAATCCATTCACCAGCAATGAAAGCGCGATAAATATCATAGGTCCACACTGTCGTAAACGCGCTCACGTTTCCCGCCATGCCTGACATAAAGCCCGCAATCAATGCCGTGATTCCCAAGCCTAAAAGCCCCGGCCCACAATAACGCGCCAGCATCAGCGGCAGGACTTCGTTGTAGCTGTGGCCGCCGGTAGCCACCGCCATTGTCTCGCCGGTCAGCTTTATCGGCAGCACCGCCAGCCCCAGAAGGCCGGGGAGGATCACGCTGAACGGGACCAGCATCTTGAACGCTCCTCCGATGATCGGTGCCAGCTTCGCCGAGCGAAGATCCTTCGCGGCAAGCACCCGCTGCACCACCAAAAAATCCGTTGTCCAATAGCCAAACGAGATCACAAACCCCAGGCCGAACACGATGCCAGTCCAGTGAATCCCCATCGGGTTGCTGTCGAACGATCCCAATGTCGACCACAGGTGGGTGTACTCCGCCGACGCATTCCGCGCAATTTGCAGCTTCAGATTGCTCCACCCGCCTGCCTCTACTAATCCGAGGACCGGAATCAAAAGCGCTCCCGCCCATATCAAGATGAACTGTAAGACCTCATTAAAAATCGCCGAGCGCAATCCGCCCAGCGCCACATAAGCCGCCACTGTGAGCGACGAAACCCAGATGCTGAAGTTGATATTCCAGCCGAGCACCACTTTCATGACCAGCGCCATGGAATACATGTTGATGCCGCTCATCAAAACGGTCATGAAAGCAAATGAAATCGCCGACAGAGCACGGCTGGATTCCCCGAACCGAAGCCTCAGGTAACCCGGAACCGAATGCGTCTTCGAAATGTAATAAAACGGCATCATCACGATGCCGAGGAAAAGCATTGCCGGGATTGCGCCGATCCAGTACCAGTGGGTTGCCAGGATTCCGTATTGATAGGCGGACGCGGCCCATCCCATCAGCTCGAGTGACCCGAGATTCGCGGAAAGAAAGCTCAGCCCCGCAATCCATGCCGTCATCTCTCGTCCCGCCATGAAGAAGTCTTCGCCGGTGTTGGCACGCCGCTGCAGGTAGAAGCCGATCGTGAGCACGAGCCCGAAGTAAAAAATTAAAAAATAATGATTGCCGCGTCCACGGCAGACAAATGCACAAGCCTGGGTGCAACGTACATCGCAGCAGCCGTGATCATCCTTTAGCCTTATCCTGCCCGTAGTATGCATCGCTGCCATGCTTTCTGAGGTAATGCTTGTCGTGCAATTCGCGGCTGATCGCCGAGGCATCGTGGTTAATCCCGATGGTCAGAAATGCGGTCTTCGCGATCGTTTCTAGCACTACGGCGTTGTGAGCCGCCGTTGCGGGATCCGGGCCCCAAGTGAAAGGTCCGTGATTGGCCACAAGGACCGCAGGAACCGCTGCATGATCAGCGTGCTCAAACGCACGGACGATTGCCTGCCCCGTGTTCATTTCAAAATCGGAAGCAATCTCATCATTCTTCATAACGAACGTTACCGGAACCGGTCCGTGAAAGTAGTCGGCATGAGTGGTCCCGAAACAAGGAATCGGTTGTCGAGCCTGCGCCCAGGCGGTGGCGTATTCGGAATGCGTGTGGGCGATGCCGCCGATTGCCGCATACGCCCTGTACAGGACGAGATGAGTCGGCAAATCAGACGATGGCTTCAATTTCCCTTCCACTATTTTGCCGTCGAGATCTGTAACAACCATATGTTCCGGTTCCATTTCTTCGTAGGGGACGCCACTCGGTTTAATCACAACGAGCTCATCCTCGCGCGAGATCCCGCTGACATTGCCGAAGGTGTAGAGCACCAGCCCATGCCGCACCAGTTCAAGGTTAGATTGAAGCACCTCTTCACGCAGGCTTTGCAGCAGTATCTTCGCCCTGCCGCGATATTTGGAAGTAATGGTCGTAAGTTCACCTGGTAATCGTTTACTGATATTTGCAAAACCTAGAGCACTCACGTCGCTTTGTCAATCAGGATCGCGGCCCAATTGCTGTACCGACGTCTCACTTGGCGCGGCAATGGCTCTTCATCCCCTCTGAATTCGCACACGTTAATATTCAACTGTAAAGATGTTTCCGTCCAGGGTGACCGGATTTTTCTCACTGGACACGCACCGTAAAGTCACTAGTTGTCCGGCTTCCATTTCGGAATGCCTTATTTCGCCAACTGCCCAGGAAAGCCCACTCCAGATCGCCTTGTCGTAGTTTATTTGTATCGGAAGTGGCTGGCCATTTTGCCAGGCCTGCAGCACGAGGATTTTGCCCATGCTAATTCCATTTGGGGGGGCACCACCTGAACTGCGCCGGATCTGGTGGTCGTTCCCCCATTGCTGCATTACCATTCGCAGATCGCCGCGTTCCGGCGCCGATACGGTGGTCTCAATCGTATTCTTGCCATCGGGCATGAACTTAGCTGCAAGGGGCCGAATTCCGAGTGGAATTCGCATGTCCTTCTGAATACGCAAATCATATTTCGGATTAGCATATCTTGCGAACCCCACCACCGCTAATTGTCCCGGCCCTAGTCTGATTTTGTGGCCCATCAACACCGGCATAAAACCCCCATCCCGAAAGAGCAAGCGGCCGATCTCATTCGGCTCCTGCAGGCGCGAAAGCAAGGGCATTTCAGTCTCTGCGATACTTTGTTTCGGATTCAGAAGAGTGTAAATCGCGCCTTCGCTATCCACGGATCCAAAGCCATACGGCTCGGCCTCCCCGGGGATTCCACCAAAGGTTTTAGTTCGCCCCATCGCCTCGAGATGCAGATAAAGCGACTGTACCCGGGCAAACCAGCGTGCGTCCTCGTCGGAGATGAGCTCCAGATTCCCGTGTACGGTGTTCACCCAGCCTCCGCGGGCGAGCATCAGTATCAGCGCCCCTTTCCACGCGTTGGTTTTTCTGTAGTAGATCGTTCCAGTGCTTCCGATCATGAATCCGGTCGAGTCGATGCGTTCCAGCGGCACGGCACTCTGTTCATAGCGCCGTACCATATGATCGCTGTAAATATCCATGGAGCGCCAGAAGCTCATTTCTGGTACATCCGATGGCCGAGGATCACCCGAGTACAAAGAATCAAAGACTTCCAGCCAACGCAGATCGATTGGATGCTGGAATGGGAAGGGACTCGCCGCGGATCAATATCGCCGCCGAAACCGTTAAACGCTACGAGCACTACATCAGGATTCTCTCTCCAGAAACTCTTGAGCGCGGTCCGCAAAGCGTCGACGTTGTGAGAATAAATCTCCTCCCGTGACTGTGTTTCTTCCGCTTTGGGGGTTGCAGCGGTGAAATCCACAAAATCAAATTTGAACATCCGAATTCCACGGTCGTGCCAATATTGCAAGACATCCATAAAGCTGGATAAAAATCCACCTTCATAGAAAGACATCGCCCGCTTTTGCCGATTCAGCGAGTTCTCCCACTGGGGGGCGGCATCGATCTTTACGAGAGTATTCGTACCGAACCAAAGCCCGGGCAGAAGACCGTTATCTCTGCACTTCTTCAACCACTGATCCGGGCCATTTGGCCAGCTGGACTTGCGCCAAGTCTTATAGCCGCCGTCCTGCGCAAACCAGAAGGCGTCCATCATGTAGTAATCGAACCTGACGCCAAAGCGGCGCAGCCGAATAATCTCATCCAGCTCCTTCACTGCTAGCTGTTCGGTTAGCAGTACGTTGTCGGAAAGTTCGTCATATGAGGACCAATTGTTATAGACGAATATCGGATCTGGAAGGAAAGTCTCTCCCAGCAATCGAGGGGACCAGGACGTCGATCCTGGAGTATGAGCAGGTTTTTCATAACCGATGTCCTGTGCTTCCAAGCAATCGACACAACTCAGAAGACACACTAACGCCATATAGCAGGTAACACGCGAAATGGGACAGGTGTACACGGCTATTTGCGAAATCGATGCGCGCGCTTGAGCTTCTGCGACGGCCCGATTGGCCACGTCAGAAACATAGTTGCAATCGAGACCGCCTCCCCTGGCTTTCAAAACGGTGAAGGGAAACGGATGATCGAAAGCAACGAAACAAACGCTACCCGGCAAACGTTTACCGCAGGAAGCGTCGATTTTACGCTCATTGTGCTCTGTTCTTCATTCTGCCAATATCAAAATGGAGGATTGGGAGCGGCTCTGGTTTGAGCGACTCCCCCCAATAATTCAGAAGTACAGGTGCAATCCGAGCTGAAGAGTGCGGCTGCCATAGGTGGATGTGCCACTGATCGATCCAAATCCAGCCGCGTGTTGCGTAGCTGTAGCAGGGAAGTAACCAATCGTCGGATCTCCTACAGGTTCGGCAAATTGTGGGTGATTCGGCAGGTTGAAGACAGATGCTTCAACGGTCAGCTTGGTCCGCTCTCCGGCCGGAATCTTGAAATCTTTTTGGATGTCGAAGTCAAGATTGTCAGCGCCTGGGTTGCGAACGTTTGAGTAGAAGCGCGGCGCGTTGCCAAATGCCTTGGTAAGGTCGCAGCAGAAGTCCGCCGCCGGGGCTGAATTGACCAACCCTGGGCCTGGGCAGGTTCCGGCGAAGTCCATAGCTTGGTTATTAAACCACAGGTTCACGCTTCGGTTAGACCCCGAGATTGACCCTGGGTTACCAACGAGATCCGGACGGTCCGTCAACATGCCAGAGCCGTTGCAATAGCCGTACGAGTTGTCAGTTATGCCGAATGGAGTACCGGCACTGATTGTGTAGATAGCGCTCATGCGCCAGCCACCGAGTACATCAGCGGCAAGGCCGCTGTTGAGCCACTTCTGGCCAGGCCCAAATGGCAACTGTACCACTGGAGCCAATGTGAAGCGGAAGGGTATATCGCCCGCGCTAACCGACCGCTCTGCCTTCCTGTTGTAGAAATCCTGGCCTAAAACGTCGAGCGACCAGAATCCGCCCCAGTCTGACGAGGAATCGTCAATCAGCTTGCTCCAGGTAAAATTCGACAACATGGAGAAGTTGTGCGAGAAACGATGCTGAAATTGGGCTTGCATGGAATGGTAGGTCGAGCTGGAGAGTCCCCACCAACCTGGGTTGATGGCCAACCAGAAGTAAACTGGCCCCGGACTGAATCCGGCTCCCGCGTTTAATGCGGCGGCAGCAGCCGGACAGTTCGGAGTGCTCAGCGGACCCACAAAATCGAAGGTTGGATTGCCCGGAACGGCTTCCGCCGCAGTGCTGGCCTGGGTTTGCTGGCATATGTTATACGCATAATTGATCGGCAAATGCGTACCCTTACTGCCAACGTATCCAATTTGGGCAGTGGTATCGTTGCCAATTTGTTTCTGCACAGTAAGATTGAAGAGCTGCATGTAGGTTGGATACTGGCTGCGTGGCGCCCAGGAACTAAAGGACACAGTGCAGTTATTGATCGGTATAGCAGAGGTCACCTGCGCCGCAGTCGGAATCGGACATGCAGGGGTCGCGGTGTCCCATACCGAGCCGCTGAGGTTTGAGGTCCACAGCAGGTTAGGTCCAGGCTGGCCATCGCCGGCGCGACCGTGGCCGACAAATCCTGAATGCATGATGCCATAGCCGGCACGGACGACAAAGCCAGCCATCGGGTTCCAGGAGAGACCGATACGCGGCTCAAACTGGTGCTTGGAGGGATCAAATGTGGTGTCGGGAGCGTTCACGCCGAATTGATCCCAATGTGGCACACAAGAGGCGCTCTTTCCACTATACAAGACCGCGCACGGATCAAAGAAGGCATCTCCGTGATGGATCTCATGGAATGACTGATCATACTGCCACCGCAGACCTGCGTTCAGGGTCAGTTTTGGCGTCAGCTTGATGTCGTCTTGGACGAAGAAGGCATACGACCAAGCGCGCGACGAGACAAAGACAGATTGACCTTGGAAGCTACTAGTCTTGCTGGGGCGTCCAAATAGGTAACTTGCAAACGCATTACCTCCCACTCCGCCCCCTGCGCCAGTGCTGTTAGTGGCTTGTCCGTTATTAAAAAGGAAGTTCCCGGTCACGCCATTCGGCTGGTAATTGTCAATCGAGTAATGATCGGCCTGGAAGCCTACCTTCAAACTGTGTTTGCCCATTAGCTTGCTGAGCGAATCACTGAAGTGGAGGCCGGTAGAGGGTTCGTACAGCATTCCACTATTGCTGAAGCCACCATAACCGTTGACGGAAACTCCCGGCGTGCCGCACTTGGTTCCATTGGCGGTGTCAGGAATACTGGAGAGGCAATCGGGAATGGCGGGAATTCCAAGAAGCGCCGGCGAGGTAAAGCCAACGCCAGAAGGCATCCGGTCACCGAGGTGGTGGGAGACGCCAAACCGGAATTCATTCAATGTGGTCGGGCTAATGGTGTGCGTCCATCCCACCGTTGAGGCATACTGCCTGCCCCTCCCAATCCCTACGCCGGCGGGCCCAAGAATGGTGTTATTGTAAAAAGCATTGTAATAATCGTAGTGAAATGCGCCGAATATATGGTCCGATTGCGAAAGATTCAGGTCCACGCGCGGGTTGACCAGGGTGTCGGTGTTGTGGTAGGGGGGGTTGATGGTCATTACGTTGGTTCCGATCCCAACCGGTGTTCCGCCACTGGGCCAAAGCGCGAGGAAATTGGCAGAGGCTACGCTGGTGGGCGAACAACCTCCGCAAGCCGCAATGTCGTTATTCGGAATCGGGTTATGCGAAACCGGGTCGTAAATCTGGAAGGCTGTGTTGGTACAGACTCCGGAACTAAACGTGAAACCGTTGCCCGTGCACAACGTGCCCAGGTCGCCGCTGCGAAACAGAGCGTTGGGAACTGTTACGCCATGGTTGACCGTCTCGCCATGGTTGGTAATTCTCTCGATGTCGCTGAAGAAGAAAAGCTTGCCCTTGACGATGGGCCCGCCGACGCTTCCGCCGAAATCGTTATAGTTGTAAGGGTTTTTTCGCAGAGTAGGGTCGGCAAAAAAGTCCCTGGCGTCCCAGTTTTCATTGCGGTTGTATTCATAACCCGAACCGTGGAATTGATTAGTGCCAGACTTGCTGACCTGGATAACGATCAGTCCGCCGGCCTTGCCATACTCCGCCGACATGCTGTTCTGCTCAATGCGGAATTCCTGGATGGCGTCTACGCTTGGCGTTACGGATGGACCGCCAAACACGACTGCGGTGACGGCAACCCCGTCCAGGACGTTGTCATCCGTGCGTGGGCGGCTACCGCTGACACGCACATTACCTTCATTCCCGCAGGCACCCAGTGAACTTCCGCCAGTCCCGTTGGTGCATCCGGTCTGCTGCGATACTCCTGGTGCCAGCGAAAGGAGATTATAGGGGCTACGACCGTTGGCATTGGCTCCCCCACCTTCAATCGGCAGGTTGGCCAACATGCTTGTGTCCATGGTCTGCCCGAGATCGGCTTGCTGGGTCTGCAAAATGGGTGCGTTGCTTTCGGTCACGGTGACACTCTCGGTCGACTGCCCTACTGCTAGCGCCAAATCCACTTTGGGCGTAGCACCCACCTCAAGAATGATCTTGTCGACCACCGTCCTTTTGAAACCCGCTGCTTGAGCTTCTACGCGGTAGGTGCCGACAATCAAGCTGCTGGCGACGTACACGCCCGCTCCGTTCGTCTTGAGAGTGGTGGCGACGCCGGTATCTACATTTGTCACCTTTATAGTTGTGTTTGGGAGCACCGCGCCGCTCGGATCGGTAACCGTCCCTGTAATGGTCCCATAAAATTGCTGGGCTGCGACATTGAAGGCGCAGACCAAAACAAAAATCACAGAGCCTACAACGACTGCAACGATTCTCGTTTGTGTCACAACGTCCTCCAGAAAAGGAAGTCGCGGAACTGATTCCACGAGTCTGCCGGCCTACGCTGGCGCGTTCCCCGGACTCACAGACCGCCAGTCCTTAGATTTGAGTATACGTTTACTCAAAAACGGCTAAATAGTATTTCCATTGGCCCGGTTTGTCAAGATGTTTTTGGAGGATGTTTTTGGAGGATGTTTTTTGGAGGATGTTTTTGGAAGCTTTTTTGGGATCGACCGTTAGAGCCTGATTTTCAGGCGAGGGGCGTTGTGCCTTTCCGCCTTGCGGGGTAAGGACTCGATGACTTTCTCGCTGCCCCACTCAGTCTCAAGAGCTCTACTTGGCCACCGTGAGCGGGCGCCAGGGCGGTGGAGCGCCTCAATACCAGATGGGTGTTCAATTCGTACTCGCTCTTTCCTTGCGGCGGTGATATCCCGTCCACCTCATTCATCAGTGCCTTGAATGCTATCTGCGCCAGCTCAGTCTGCGACATTTGCACCGTTGTCAATGGTGGAATCATGAACTCCGACAACCGTATATCGTCGAAGCCTACAACCGAGAGCTCGTGTGGGATGTTGATACCCTGATCGTATGCTTCCCGCATTAGTCCAATCGCCGTCATGTCATTCGAGCACAGAACCGCAGTCGGGCAGTCGTGAATGCTGATCAAATCAAGTGCCCGCATACCGCCTTCCATAGTGTGATCTCCCACCACGATTTGTTCTGGCGCAACCGGCAGCCCGATTTCGTCCATAGCGGTTTTGAACGCGTCCCGCCTAGCCAGCGCCGATTTCAGATGTAGCGGGCCTGTAACGAACGCGATCCGCGTATGCCTTAGAGCAGCCAAGTGTTGCACCGCTTGCCGGATGCCATTTTGGTAGTTGATCCGGATGTTGCTAACGCCGGGAACGTCAGGCCCAACATCGACAAACACCAGTGGCACCTTACGGAAACGAAGATGCTCGATTAGCGAATCCTCCATGCCAAAGGTAAGAATCGCAACTCCGTCCACTCTGCGCTCGATCATGCGGCGCACCGACGACTCCATACGTTTGGGGTCGTGTATGGTGGAAGTCAGAAGGATCTCATAATTGTGCTGGACAGCAAGGTTCTCAAAAGTCTGAACAATCTCCGGAAAAAATGGATTAGTAATTTCCGAGACTACGAGACCAAAGATCCGGCTTCTTCCAGAAACCAGAGCCCTAGCTTGTGTATTCGGGTAGTATCCCAGTTCGTCGACTACTTTCCATACGCGTTTAGCAAGTTGAGGATCAACTGTAGGGATTCGGTTGATCGCTCGCGATACTGTGGCTGTGGAAACCTTTGCGCGCCTGGCAATCTCCCGGATATCCATACGTCTTCGCCAATCACTTGCAACTCGTGAGGTATCTTAGCATGCTGAGAATACGTTTGCTCAACCTACTGTCTACGATGGTTATCTTGCGCGCGATAAGCTCGGTTAATGCTGTGCGCGTCCATTTCCTGCATGCTCGCGGCCGCTGGTTCAGGCGTGATGTCGCACCACGCAGAGAATAGCATTTTACGTCCAGCCATTACACCGCCCTGTTCCAATTGGAAGCTGATGGCTTACTGCAACTGAAAATCCACGACTCCGCTTTGTGCGGCCCGATCGGCATATAATCGGCACGCCATATTCAACGTTTTGCTTTAGCCATCTTCGCCCTAGAGGGTATACGTGATCCGGAAACAACAGCGTCTGACCTGGATTGCAATACGTTTTACGGACGATTTCGCATCGACTCCCGAACCGGAATACAAACGGGACACTGCGTAGGCTATATAAGGAGTGCTGCCTTCGCGATCTAAGTAGAGCGGAATGCATACCCACAGCGCAGCAGCGCATAGCTACCTTCCCGGCGAGAACCCGCTGCAAGCACTGTGGAACTGGTACCCACACCCTTCCACCGCTGCTAATCGTGTGCAGGTCCAGCCGTATACGCTCGTCCGTCAATGTCGATCTCACCAAGGAAGAGAAAGTCGGCATCGGCCGTCTGTCGTCACCGCGCTTGCAGCTGGACATTGTCGGCTATAGCGGCCGTGATAGCGGCGATGGTTGTAATAGTCGATGAACTCCTGCATGGTGCGGCGCAGCTGGAGTCATCGTCATGTGACCCTCTCTTCAGCCCATGCGGACGAGCGTCGCCCGCATGGGTCGTCAAAGCAAAGTGGGATTACTGGTTGGGAAAAGGCGGCCAGCCGATACGCCCCTCAAACTAGAACGATTGTGAGAACCGGGCTTCCAGGAATTCGCCGAGCTTGGCTGTGGCCTTGAATTGCGGGATGGGATCCAGTTCCTTGAATGCCGACGTGAACGCGTTGGAGAGACTCCAGATGGTTCGCGACCGGAATTCCTCGTACCTCGGCGCTAATGCGGTGTGTATTGTTACGCGGAGCTGCGCAGCTCATCAAATACCTATCCCGATTCCTCGCTGAAAGATCTCCTGATTTTCGAGACGACACTGCACCGCATAATCGTGACTCCTAAATGGTGCTTCCAGAGAGAATGAACCCCTCCCATTCTGATCCGGAGCCCTCTGATGAAGGATCGCCGTTGCCGGTATTGTCGGCAAGTCTTTCAGCCTGCCCCTTATCATCCTCAACAACAGGTTTGCGGTAACCCCGCATGCCAGAGCCAACGCCGCCGCGATTATCATCGGCAGAAGATCGCTTCCGATCCGGTGTACCAGCAGGTGTGCTTGGAGAGTCCGCGGAAGTGGCGCAAGGCGAACCCGGACCATTGGAAGAAATATCGCCAGTATCACCCGGAGCAGGTAGAACGAAATCGCCGACAGCAGCGCTTACGTGACAAAAAGCGGCGGCTGGTGAATCTGGCAAACAACAACTTGGCTACCGGGCAAGTGCTGATTTTTCATTCGCACGACCCTTCTGGGTCAGTGTCTCCTGCTTCTTGCAAACAACATCTCTCTGGTGAAGCTGCTGCGGCTGGTTTATGAGCTACCCATGCTGTCAGAGTTCTTCAAATCGCGCGTGCGGATTCAGGCACTTCGGGATGGCCCTGCTGAGCAATATCGCCTTGCAACGGCGGTGGCCTTCAGGAATTTATGACGAGTAACCGCGATACCAGGAATTAGAAGGAATGCGGTTGAAGCCCTCTTGGGCACGACCAACTCGTGAAGGGGGCGATATGGAGACAAAAAAGCCCTAGGCTACAAATGACGTTCCCAAGAGTTAGGCAAACGACAATAATCGAAGCGGCGGCCCGGCCGGTACCGCCCCAAGCTAGACCGACTCCGAGAAGCGAGCCTCCAGAAACTCCCCCAATTTCGCTGTCGCCTTAAATCGCGGAATGGGATCTAGCTCCTTGAAGGCTGAAGTAAATGCGTTTGAGAGGCTCCACATCGTACGCGGTGCGAATTCCTGGTGCTGCGGATTGAAATACAGGTCGTGCACCCTTCTCGCCAAATGTTTTGGCACCTCAAGTGCGCCCTCGATGAAGGCCCGGTAGATCGTCAGCCTAGCCATTTCCCCCGACAGCTGCTGCACTCGCCAATGTTCGACTTGCTGCCGCATCGGGTCAAAGTTCCGTTGCATCCGGTCAACACCGATCGAGAGAGCGTCCTCGGGCGAGAAATGCTTCGAGTGCTTTGCTAAGACTGGGGTATAGTCCCCACGAAACGCAAGATTGTGACACACGAATACCCGAAGTCCAACTGTGCATGCCAGCCGGAATCGTTTGTTGTTAGCGTTCCGAATCCCAATCGCAAATCGGCACCCCTCGAAACCGGCTTCTAGGTCGAGAACCCCGAACATTTCCATCGCATCGCTTGACACGGCGAACTCCTCGCCGACTACGCCGATGTGCCGGTGACTTAAGGTTTCGACCAAGGTTTCAACGACTGCAGCATGCGGGATCGGTATATGCGTTTCTGTTGCAGGCGGCGTCGGCAGTTTCGCCAACTCCCCCCGAGTGATTTTGCCAGTACATGAAATAAGCGTGCTCGTTTCCGACATCTGATTCTTCCTTTCAAGGTTAAGTTCACTTCCACCAAAACTCTCTTGCGCTTGATCGTAGCCACGCGTTCTCTCAGCCTCCCGACGGTGGGTTTCTATGACTACGATTCGAGCTGCGTTTTATGCGCGTGTCTCCGGCGAACAGCAGGCGGCTGCGCACACCATCGAAAGTCAGATTGCTGCGCTCAGTGAGCGTGGTAGGAGTGACGGAATGCCAGTGCCACCCGAGCGACAGTTTGTCGATGATGGCTACAGTGGCGCCACCCTCATTCGTCCAGCTCTGGACCGGCTGCGCGACCTTGTGAATGTCGGTGCCATCGACCGGATCTACGTCCACTCACCCGACCGGCTGGCGCGGAATTACGCCTACCAAGTCTTACTGCTCGACGAATGGCGGCGGCGCGGTGTAGAAGTGGTGTTCTTAAACAGGCCTCTCGGCCAGAGTCCGGAAGATGACCTCCTGCTCCAGGTGCAAGGTATCGTTGCCGAATATGAACGAGCCAAGATCATGGAACGGAGTCGGCGGGGTAAAAAGCATGCAGCCCAGAGCGGTTCGCTCAACGTGATGTCTGGTGCACCATTCGGATATCGTTACGTTTCGGTTCGCGAAGGCGAAGGTCAAGCGCGATTTGAACCCGTTGCTGAACAGGCGCGAGTTGTCCAGCAGATCTTCTCTTGGATCGGTCGAGACCGCTGTAGTCTTGCCGAAGTCTGCCTTAGACTTCACAAGGCTAGTACGCCAACTGCCACTGGTAAGCCCACCTGGTCCCGTGAGGCCGTGTGGCATGTTCTTCAGAATTCTGCCTATATGGGCCACAACAACGTGTTCAGCATTGTGCTCAGCACGGACCGGTTCCCCTTGTGCTCCTTCAACGCCTTGCGAATCGCATCTTCTAGCTCCCGGTATACCGCCATCATTAGCGGGTCCATAGGAACGCTCACGTAACTCTCCGTAAGGAGGAAGTTCTCCCGAAATGTCCGCCGGGTCGAACGTCAAAAAAAATCTTGGCCGTGTGCAAATGGAGTGGGGGCCCTCCCCTTCGGTGGCGACACACGGCGGGTCATGGCGTGCGAATAGAAAATTTCTCTGCCGTATGCACCTTGGGTGGTGGCCCTGCCCCCGACGTCGCCCATAGTCACATCGGGTGAGAACTCTCCAAGAAATTTCGGCCATACGCGTTTTGGGTGGTGACAGTTCCCGCCGGCTTATTCGATAGGCGCGCTCGTTCGCGCGGGCGAATGACCGCGATCGATTTCTTGGAGACGGTGGATGGGCCTGATGGCAGAGCGTTTTTCGTCCGAAGTTTGACAGGATCAGCAATCGGCAATACAACAACGCCATCGTGACGACGAGGGACGTAGCAGTCCAAAGCCTCCGCGCGCTGTTGGCGCAGAAACAATTGTCCAGTGGCGGTTGGGCTGCTCTGTCACCGTCGTCGCAGACGGCTTTGGAACCCACCGCTCTAGCCTGCATCGCTTTAGGCCGGACGTTCAAAAGTGTTCACAATCGTGCAACGGCGTTTCTCTCAGGAATCCAGAACCCAAACGGAAGCTGGCCGGTGTTCCCTGGTGATGACCAGAAGGCGCATGGGTTACGGCTCTTGTGCTCATCGCCCTTCATGACAAACTTGAAGTTATTCCTGAACAATTGAAGGGCTTCGCCTGGCTCATGGACTCCGCCGGAGAGGAATCGCATTGGTCGTGGAAATGGAAATTTCGGACGACCGATCGACACGTCCGCTTTGATCCGGACAAGTTCGGCTGGCCATGGGTCCCGCACACGAACAGTTGG
>WNFD01001268.1_pt1 | contig 25422 bp, 18 predicted proteins | sample 5400491 | NCBI WGS metagenome assembly WNFD01 (sample SAMN13153343, study PRJNA577476) | soil metagenome | isolation source: 120 cm saprolite under Douglas fir tree site 2 hole 2 replicate 2 | place: USA:California | collected 2015-04-18
CCGTCCCACAGTGCCTCCTCCACCTCGCCCGGCAGGCGGCCGGTTACCACCGCGAGGTCTGGCCGGAACAGCGCGCCGTGCTGCCGGAGGGCGTCGAGCACGTCGCGGGTGCGGCCGGGTCCGGGCTCGGCGGGCGCCTGGTCGCCGCGTGCGGCGCGGAGCAGCCAGGGCAGGTCGTCGCGGATGGTCAGGGTGATCGGGGTGGCCCGGGACGGGATCAGCCCGCCACGGCGGGGGGCCGGGTCAGGGTCGCTGTCGCGCACCGACAGCCGTCCCCAGGTGACCTGGCCCGACAGGCACACCTCATCCAGCCACTCGCGCCTGTAGCCATCCACCCGTGCGGCGAGGACGGCGTTCTCCCACGCGCCGGCGGCCAGCTCGTAGCCCTGGAGCTGCCCGATGACGCTGAGCACGCCGAGCCGGCCCTCGGCCCTGGTGCCGGCCGCGATGTGCTGCCAGCGCAGCAGGAACCGGACGAAGTCCCTGGCGGTGACCGGCTCGACCTCGCGGCGCTGCCGCTGCCGGGTGTAGGCGTGAATGCGGGCCAGCAGCCGCCGGGAGCAGAACTCCTCGCCGCCCCCGGGCCGGGTGAAGCGGCCGCGGATGGCGAAGCCCTCCTCTTCCAGCCGGGCCAGGGCTCGTTCGATGACGGTTTGCGGCAGGCCGGTTGCCTGGGCCAGGTCCGCGATGGCCGACGGTCCGCGGCAGTCCAGGTGACCGCGGAGCATGTCGGCGGCCGCCTCGTCCGGATCAGCGGGGGCCGCGGGGACCGGGCACGGGTGATCGGGCACCACGGCGGCATCAGGGAACAGGGCCTCGATGGCGGGGCGGCGTTCCACCGCGCACCACAGCACCCCGGCGCGGCCGTGAATGCTGACGGCGCGGCGGCCGCGGGTCAGCTCGCCGAACCAGGGCCGCCAGTCGTCGTCAGGGCGCACAGCGGTCAGCGTCATCAGCAGGTCGTGCAGCTCATCGGGGCCGCGTGGGTCGGGGCGGACCTGCCCGGCGACTCGCTCGATGGCGGCGGGGTCGAGCCTGCCCAGTTCATGGGCTTCTACAGGCAGGCCGCGTCGCAGCGGCACCGCGCGGCTGCGGCGTTCCTCCAGGGGGGCGTCGTCGAGGTAGGTGAACGGCCGCCCGTTGAGGATCTCGTGCGCGAGCACCGACGGCTCGGTTGTATCCCGCACCACGACGGTGACCCGGCCGGACTCGATCCCTTCGACCAGCTGCTTCAGGCCGTCGATGTCCATGGCCTCACGCAGGCAGTCCTCCAGCGTCTGGCGGACCAGGACATGATCGGGAATCTCCAGCGGGCCGGGCGCGACGTTTTCCTGGCAGGCGGCCAGCGTGGGGAATACGGCGGCCATCAGGTCGTCGGCTTCCATCCGCTGGATCGCTGGGGGGTTCTTCCGCCCGCCGCGCATCCGCAGCACGGCAAGGGACCGGTTCAGGTTCCACCGCCACCGCGCCGCGAACATCGGGGAGGTGAGGACCGCTTGCCGGACCACGCTCTCCACGGTCCTGGAGGCCAGGAATCTCGGCACCCGTTCCAGCGGGAAGCTGTGCTGCGGCCCCAGCGACAGCAAGATCGCGTCATCGCTGGCCGCGGCCTGCAGCTCGAAGTCGAAGGTGACGCAGAACCGCTTGCGCAGGGCGAGCCCGAGCGCCCGGTTGAGCCGGGCGCCGAACGGCGCATGCCCGACAAGCTGCATCCCGCCGCTGTCGTCGAAGAACCGCTCGAGCACGACGGTGTCCATGTCGGGAAGCACCCCGAGCTGCGCCAGCCCGGCACCCAGGTATGCCGTGATCGTCTCCGCGGCGGCCTCGCCGAGCCCGCATTCGGCCGTCAGCCAGCGGGCCGCGTCAGCCGGCCCGCCCGATCCCAGCCGCGCGGCTACCGCCTTCCGGATGGCGCAGACCTCCTCCGACAGCTCCACGGTGCGGCCGGGGGCCTCGCCGAGCCAGAACGGGACCGACGGCGGCGCGCCGCCGGCATCGACCACGCGCACGATGCCCGGCTCCACCCGGCGGATCCGCCACGAGGTGGTGCCGAGCAGGAACACATCCCCCGCCATGGACTCGATCGCCCAGTCCTCATTCACCGTCCCGACCAGGGTGGCGTCGGGCTCGGCAAGCACCCGGTAGTCACCCAGCTCCGGGATCGCCCCGCCCGAGGTGAGCGCGGCGAGGCGGGCGCCCCGCCGGCCGGCCAGCCGCCCGGTCACCCGGTCCCTGTGCAGGTAGGCGGCCCGGCGGCCGCGGCCGGTGCGGATCCCGTCCGAGACCAGCCCGGCGACCTCGTCGAAATCCTCGGCGGACAGGCCCTCGAACGGGGCCGCACGCCGGGCCAGGGCTAGCAGGTCGTCCTCGGCCCAGTCCTCAGCCGCGCACTCGGCCACCACCTGCTGGGCCAGGATGTCCAGCGGGCAGGCCGGGATCTGCAGCGCGTCGAGCCGGCCGGACCGCACCCCGCGTAGCAGCGCCGCGCATTCCACCAGCTCATCCCGCGACGTCGGGTACAGCCGCCCGGCAGGGGTCCCGCCGCGGGAGTGGTTGGACCGGCCCACCCGCTGCAGGAACGTGGCGAAGCTGCGCGGCGAGCCGATCTGGCAGACCAGTTCCACCGGCCCGACATCGATCCCGAGCTCCAGCGACGCGGTCGCCACCAGCGCCCGCAGGTCACCGCCGCGCAGCCGCGACTCGACCCGCTGCCGCCGGTCCTTCGACAGGCTCCCGTGATGCGCGGCGACGTGGCCCTCGCCCAGCCTCTCGCCCAGCTGGTGGGCGACCCGCTCGGCCATCCGCCGGGTGTTGACGAACACCAGCGTGGTCTGGTGCTCAAGCACGTGCCCGGCGATCAGGTCCGCGATCTCGGCCATCTGCTCCGCCGACGCGACAGCACCGAGCTCATCGCCGGGCAGTTCCAGGGCGAGGTCGAGCTCGCGGCGGTGGCCGGCGTCCACGATCGCACAGCGCGGTGACCCGTCCGGTGCCGACCGGCCGGCGCCCGCGCCGACCAGCAGCCTCGCGACGGCCTCAACCGGGCGCTGGGTCGCCGACAAGCCGATCCGCTGCACCGCCTGCTGATGACGCTGCGAGGCCAGGTGCTCCAGCCGCTCCAGGGTCAGGGCCAGATGGGAGCCCCTCTTGTTCCCCGCGACGGCGTGGATCTCATCCACGATGACCGCGCGGACCGGTGCCAGCATCGCCCGGGTCCGGTCCGCTGTCACCAGCAGATACAGCGACTCAGGGGTAGTAATCAGGAAATCCGGCGGGTGCCTGATCATGGCGGCACGCTCGGCTGGTGGCGTGTCTCCTGTCCGCACCGCCACCCTGATATCCGCGGCGGCCAGCCCCAGCCCCGCGGCCGCCGCCGCGATCCCGGCCAGCGGTGCCTCGAGGTTCTGCCAGATATCGACCGCCAGGGCCTTCAGCGGCGACACGTACACCACCTGCGGCCCGGCCTCCGGATCAGCGCCTGCCTCCCGCGCGCGGTACATCCGGTCGATGCACACCAGGAACGCCGCCAGCGTCTTCCCGGATCCGGTCGGCGCCGCGATCAGGGTATGACGCCCCGCCGCGATCTCCCGCCAGCCCGCGGCCTGCGGCGCCGTCGGCCCGGCCGGGAACCGGCGGGCGAACCAGGTACGAACCGCCGGGTGGAACGACTCAAGCACCCGGCCACAGTAACCCGCGCCACCGACACTCCGCTGCACGCTGCCCTGACGTGCATGGATCCCGCCCAGCGTGGCTTTCTCGCCCATTCCTAAGCCGAACGAGAGCGCGGTGGCGCCATCCGGCCGGGCCGGGAGATCCGCCGCGGTGGCCCTCGCGTGCGCGGCGCCTTAGGTGCACTGGAAGAGGAGGGCGCTGATGGCGGCGACGCGACCTTCGCGCGGCTCGATCCGGCAGCGGCCGGGTAATCCGGCCCGGCAGGACGCAGGACAGCAACAGCTCTCTGCTTGCCCAAGGGGCGGGAGGCACCGGGACCTTTGACCGTACACAGTGAGGACTACCATATATGTCATGACGATGACCCGGACGACTGTCTACCTGACTCAGGATGCCAAGCGGCGCCTGTCAGCAGCCGCGCACCGCCGTCACCGCAGCGAAGCGGAACTAATCAGGGACGCGATCGACCAGCTCCTAGCGGATGAACCGGAACGCCCGCGACCGCGTCCGCCGCAGCTCGATCTCGACCCGGCGGTCATCGACAACGTCGACCAGCACCTTTCAGCGGGCTTCGGAGCGGCCGGCTTCGAGGGCACCTCATGGCACAGCTGATCATCGACACCTCCGGCTACCTCGCCGGGACCACCGCCGGGCACCCACTGCACGATGCGGTGCTCAAGATACTGGGCAGCGTCCGCCAGCCGCCGGTCATCTCACCACTCGTGATAGCGGAGATCGACTACATGGTCCTGGACAAGGCAGGGGTTGCCAGGGAACTCGACGTGATCGACGACCTGACCAGCGGCGCCTACGAAATGCCCGATCTGGACATCGACGACTTGCGCGCAGCCAGGCGGGTAGCCGCCAGGCACCAGGACCTGAAGATCGGGATTACCGACGCGGTGAACGCTGTCCTAGCCGAGCGCTATGACACCAATGAGATCCTCACCCTTGACCAGCGGCATTTCCGTGTGATCACCCCGCTGACCAGGCGCTTCGACGCGTTCCGCATCCTGCCCGCAGACGTCTGACCGCCCTTCCGGCGCTCCGGCGCGGATCGCCAGGTAGACCGGGGTGGTGACGGCACCCCTCCGCTGATCGTCGTGCGGTGCAGGGTCGGGGGGGGAAATACGGCTGCCGAGCCAGAAACGGCGTTTCTGGCCCGGCAGCGCTGTTACCCGCCTACGTTCGGGGGATCACGAGCCTTCCGCCCAGCGACGCCCAGCTCGACCAGCCGTTGTTCGGCGCGGTCTGCCAGATATGCCACAGGGCGTTGTCGGTACCCCGGGCGAACACCTCGAGACGGCCGTCCGCGTCGTTGGTCGGACCCGGCGTACTTGTGATGACCCCGCCTCGCGACGCCCAGCCCGACCAGCCATTGTTCGGCGCGGTCTGCCAGACATGCCACAGGGCGTTGTCGGTACCCCGGGCGAACACCTCGAGGCGCCCGTCGGCGTCACGGCCGCATTCGGGATCGGTGGTGATGACGCCGCCCAGCGACGCCCAGTTCCCCCAGCCGTTGTTCGGCCTGGTCTGCCAGATGTGCCACAGGGCACCGTCGGTACCCCGGGCGAACACCTCGAGGCGCCCGTCTTGATTCTGCCGGACGCTCGGATCGCTGGTGATGACGCCGCCCCGCGACGCCCAGCCCGACCAGCCGTTGTTCGGCGCGGTCTGCCAGACATGCCACAGGGCACCGTCGGTACCCCGGGCGAACACCTCGAGACGCCCATCGGCGTCGTTGGTCACCACCGGCGGGGTAGTGATCACCCCGCCCAGGGACGCCCAGCCCGACCAGCCATTGTTCGGTCCGGTCTGCCAGATATGCCACAGGGCGTTGTCGGTACCCCGGGCGAACATCTCGATACGGCCGTCGGCGTTACGGCCGCATACCGGCTCGGTGGTGATGACGCCGCCCAGGGACGCCCAGCTCGACCAGCCATTGTTCGGCGCGGTCTGCCAGATATGCCACAGGGCGTTGTCGGTACCCCGGGCGAACATCTCGATACGGCCGTCGGCGTTGGAAGCCATCTCCGGCTCGCTGGTGAGCACACCGCCCAGCGACGCCCAGCCCGACCAGCCATTGTTCGGCCTGGTCTGCCAGATATGCCACAGGGCGTTGTCGGTACCCACCCCGAAGGTCTCTATCCGGCCGTCCGCGTTACGGCCGACGCTGCATACCTGCAGATCCGGAAGCTGGCTGGATTTATTGATAGACTCGGCTGACTGGCGCACGTTGGGCGCCTTGGGAACATTGGTAGTAGCCATGACTAGACCTTTTCCCCGTTGAATTACATAGCATGACCTGGCCTGCCCACATCAGTAAATACATGAATGTATTTCGGGTGGGCACTTACCCGGAACGTTTCGCTCGCCTGCACCTCCACCGTCAGCCCTCATCATCGCATCGCCCCGTCGCAGCGAACTGACATCGCCCAAGCTATAGTCCTGAATTTCCGGCTGTCAAGACTCCCTAGGTTGAGCGTCTGTCCCTTTCGCGCGGATATTTCAATATAATTCGGAATGCGCGGGGGCGACGGTCAGCCCAGATTCCGATGACCCAGCGCCGAGGTGAATGAGGTCTGCCGTCACCGGCGAGTGCGCGTTTACCCTTGCCCTTGACGTCAGGTAGGCGTGCCTGGTCATGTACGCCAGGAAGGCCAGCCCGGCTATCAGGTTGCTGTTGGCGACGAGCGTCAGCCACCCGTGAAATCCGTATTCGCGTGGCCCGCCGGAATGAGGTGTCCACCACAGCGGCGCCAGGACGAAGAGCAGGTACCCGCACAGCGCGGCGATCCGGCTGCCGGTCCCGCCCCGCACGAGCACGACAAGGGCCGGCATGATCCACACCCAGTGATGCGACCACGAGATCGGTGAGACCAGGAGGCCGGTCGCGCCTGTCGCCGCCGCCGCGCCCAGCCAGTCGTCGTGTCTGGCCGCCGCGGTGGCCACCGCCAGCCCGACGACCCCGATCGTTAGCGGCAGCAGGGGATACAGGGTGCTGACGTGAGCGACCCCTCCGGAGATCCGGATGGCCGCGCCATAGGGAGACTGGTTGCTGATATAGGGAGCGCCAACACGTTTGGTATCGTAGAAGAGGTGCAGCCAGTAGAGTCGGGAGGCGCCCGGAGCGATGAGATACCCGATAAGCCCGCAGAGGACGAAGGTTCCAGCCGCTGTCAAAGCGGTCCTGATTCGCCTGGTAAGCAGAAATAGAATCACGAAGATGGCCGGCGTCAACTTGATCGCGGCCGCTACGCCGACGCCGATCCCCGCGTGACGACCACGAGAGACGCGCCAGACGTCGTTGAGTATGAGAGCGAGAAGAAACAGATTGATCTGGCCCAGGAACAGCGTATGCCACATGGGCTCAAGCAGCAGGCCCATAACCACGACGGCGACGGTCACGGTCCTCGATGCGCGGTAACCGGCCAGCTTCAGGGTGGTCATGCATGCCCACGCGAGCGCCGCGACAGATGCCACGTCCCACAGCACCCGGGCAATGACGGCCGGTATCCCGGTTATGGGGGTAAACAAAGTCGCCGCAAAGGGCGGGTAGGTGAACCAGTGAGCAGCGACCTGGACGAGATACAGACGGGTGTCATGTGTTACGGCACGGCCGCCCAGCGTATAGACGTAGAAGTCAAGCGGGTTATGCGTGGTGGCATACCACACAACGAATGCGAGCTCGGCTGCCAGCGCACCGTATACGGCGGGCGCAACCCATCGTCTCACAATGCGGCTCCGTGGACTAAGCCTTCAGTACAAGCAATCAACGATTGACACCACGCCCCGCTTGAGTGACAGCCCGAAACGTGTCCAGGAACAGGTCATGAGCGTCCCCCGGTCCAGCGGGACACCCGCGCACGTCCCGCTGGACTCTATCACCCTGCCTCGATTCACCTACGATTCACCTACCTAGCTGAAAGGACACCGGTGAGAACATGGCCCACGTACGTCGCGCTCGGTGACAGCCTCACCGCCGGAAGGGGAGACGCGGGATCAGACGGCGCTCGCATCGGGTGGGCGCGGCGGCTGGCCGACATCCTGAGCGCGCGGACCGCGGTCCCCTGCGTGCTGACCAACCTGGCAGCGGACGGCGCCTCCGTGACCGTGGTGCTCGAACAACAGCTGCCCTCGGTGGCCAGCATCCGTCCGGACCTGGTCAGCGTCACCGTGGGAATGAACGACATCCGCGCTCCTGGCTTCAGCCAGGAGCGCTTTGCGGTCGGCGTCGGGCGGCTGATCGATGGCCTGACCGCAACCGGGGCCACGGTGCTGACCTGCACTCTCCCCGACATCGCCGCCGTCATTTCGCTGCGATCCGAGCTTGTCGATCTCGCGCGTCAGCGCATGCGGCAGGCGAGCGACATCATCCGCGAGCAGGCCGCGCACAGTGGTGCTGTCTGCCTGGACGCCTGGGCCATGTCCTATGTCACCGACCCGGACCTCTTCCTTCCTGACCGGATTCACCCCAACGCCAGCGGCCACCGGCTCATGGCGACCGCGTTTGCCGACCTGCTCCTCCCCTGCTGACCGCGACAAGGCCCTACAGGGCTGACCGCGACAGGCCCTACAGGAAGGTCACGTTCTGCGCGAGGCTGATCGTGCCGGAGTAGTTCACCGTGTTGGTCGCACGGCGCATGTAGGCACGCCAGGCGTCCGAGCCGGACTCGCGTCCGCCGCCTGTCTCCTTCTCGCCGCCGAAGGCGCCGCCGATCTCCGCGCCTGAGGTGCCGATGTTGACGTTGGCGATACCGCAGTCGGAACCGTCCGCGGCGAGGAACCGCTCAGCCTCTGCCTGGTCCCGGGTGAAGATGCTCGACGACAGGCCCTGCGGCACCGCGTTGTTCAGCTCGATGGCCTCAGCGAGGTCACGATACGTCAGGACGTACAGGACCGGCGCGAAGGTCTCGGTGCGCACGATCGCGGTCTGGGCGGGCATCCGGACCACGGCAGGCTCGACGTAGACCGCCTCGCCCGCACTGGCGGCGGCACGCCTGGTCCCGCCCGCGGCCAGCGTGCCGCCGTCGGCGACCGCCCGGTCCAGCGCCGCGACCATCGCCTCGTACGCGCCGCGGCTGATGAGCGGGCCGACCAGGGTGCGCTCGTCGGAAGGGTCGCCGATGGGCAGTGCCCGGTATGCCGCCGCCAGCCGCGCCACCACGGTGTCGGCCACGTCCTCGTGCACGATGAGCCTGCGCAGCGTGGTGCACCGCTGCCCCGCCGTCCCCGCCGCGGCGAAGACGCATCCCCTGACGACCAGGTCGATGTCGGCCGACGGGGTCACGACGGAGGCGTTGTTGCCGCCAAGTTCCAGCAGCGCGCGGCCGAAGCGCGCCGCCACCCGGCACGCTACCCGCCGGCCCATCCGGGTCGAGCCGGTCGCGCTGACCAGGGCGACCCGCGGGTCGTCGACGAGAGCCTCCCCGATCCGCCAGTCACCGAGGACCAGCCGGTGCACGTCCTGCGGAGCGCCGGCCTCGTCGGCCGCCCTGGCGAGCAGCCGGCTCGCCCCGAGCGCCACCAGGGGACTCAGCTCCGACGGCTTCCATACCACCGTGTCCCCGCAGACCAGGGCGACCGCCGTGTTCCATGACCATACGGCCCCGGGGAAATTGAACGCGGAGATCACGCCGACCACGCCGAGCGGATGCCAGGTCTCCGAGAGCCGGTGCCCCGGCCGCTCGGTGGCGATGGTGCGCCCGTAGAGCTGCCGCGACAGCCCGGCGGCGAAGTCGCAGATATCGATCATCTCCTGCACCTCGCCAGCCGCCTCGGACCGGATCTTGCCGACCTCGATCGTGATCAGCTCGGCGAGATCGCCGGCGTGTTCCCGCAGCAGGCCGCCGAGCCGGCGGACGAGCTCGCCGCGGCCGGGCGGCGGCACCAGCTGCCACTGGCGGAAAGCCTCAGCGGCGGCACCCACGGCAGCGCCCGCCTGCGTCGGCGTGTCCGCGGTGAGGCCAAGCAGCTGCTCGCCGATGATCGGGGAGCGGACGGCGAGGTCAGCGCCCTCAGCGAGCTTGACGTCCAGGTTCCGCAGCGCCTGCCTGGCGCGTTCCTCGAGTGCGGCCTTGGATGGTACGGATACGGTCACCGTCGCCTCGCCTCCAGTCTGCCCCGGGCCGGGTGATCAGATCATCGGCGCCGCGCCGCGCACTGTCCAGACTGGCAATGTAGTGCGGTCCCCGCGCGCGCGACCGCACTACCTCCCGGCCGCGCGCCCTCAGTCTGGGATGGCCGCGGCGACCAGGGCGGCAGCGACCGTGCGGGCGGCCGTCTCGGCACTGGGGTCGTGGTCCATCCAGGCGCTGATCCCCGCGCCGTCATAGAGCAGCACGAGTTGCCGCGCGAGCAGCTTCGGGTCTTTCGCGCGGGCCTGCCTGGCGAGGTCGAAGAACAGGTCGTGCAGCCAGGTGCGGTAGTCGGCCGTGGTCTGCTCGATAATCCCGCCGGGCTGGGCGTCGGCGCCCGCGCTGACGAACGCGCAGCCGCGGAACCCTGGCTCGGTGAATGAGAGGCCCTGCACCTCGAACGCTCCGACCAGGCGCTCCCTCGGCGTGGCGTAACGCGTTTCAAGCTCGCGGGCCATGCGGTCGGCTGTGGCGGCATGACGCGCCCGCAGGTAGGCGCGGACCAGGCCGTCCTTACTGCCGAACGCGCTGTAAAGCGTCGCCTTCGCGACTCCGGCGTGCTCGATGACCCGGTCAATCCCGACCGACTGGACACCCTCGGCGTAGAACAGCTCGCTGGCGGCCGCCAGCAGCCGCGCCCGCGCGGCCGCGCTGCGTTCCTGCGGTGACGGCGCCTTCGTAGACACGCCCTAACCATAACAGACAGGTCGGTCTGTCTTTAGCGAGTCGGTGTCACTGTTGACGTATCCAGACCGGTCTGTCTAGGCTAGGTCTTGCCAGACAGACCGGTCTGGATAACAACTTCGAAAGGCGCGTCTCATGTCCGCGGAGCGCTCGAACCTCGACCTGCACCCCACCACCGCCCTGGTCACCGGGGCCACATCCGGGATCGGCCGGGCGGTCGCCAGGCGACTGGCCGCTGACGGAATGTCGGTGATCGCGGTCGGCCGCAGCTCCCGGCGCGGCGCCGAGACCGTCGACGAGATCACCGCGGCCGGCGGCCGCGCCCGGTTCGTCGGAGCAGACCTCGGGGACCCGGCCGGCATCGAGCGGCTCGCCGCCGAGGTCGGCGATATCGACGTCCTGGTCAACAACGCCGGGCACGCCGTCTGGGCACCGACCGAGGACCTGAAGGTCTCCGACTACGACTCGATGTTCGCCAGCAACGTCCGCGCGCCGTTCCTCCTGGTGGCCGCGTTCGCCCCGGCGATGGCGGCGAAGGGGGCGGGCAGCGTGATCAACATCGGCAGCATGGCCGGCAGCCTCGGCCTGGCCACCGGTGCCGCGTACGGCGCGACGAAGGCCGCGCTGGCGTCACTGACGCGGGGCTGGACCGCCGAGTACAGCGGCCGCGGCGTCCGCTTCAACACCGTCGCCCCCGGCCCGGTCTACACCCGGCCCGAGGACCGTGACCGGTTCGACGCACTCGCCGAGACCACCGCGATGAAGCGCGCCGCCGAGCCCGCCGAGATCGCCGAAGTCGTCGCCTTCCTCGTCTCGCCGAAAGCCAGCTACGTCACCGGCGCGACCGTCGCCGTCGACGGCGGCCGCACCGCCATCTGAATCCCTTGCCCGGAAGGAAAGCCGCCGACGCCGAACGCCAGATTCAGCTCGCGCGAGAACCCGCAAGCAGAGAAACCCACGAGGCCGCTAGCGGTCTGCAAGCGCGCTGCTGCCGGCCGTCACCGCGCTTCCGTTCGGTATATCTAACGGGCTCGCGCAGTCGTGACACCCATCCCGCACGTGGCATCTTCAGCCGCGTGACGTCGTAGCGCGTGCAATCTCGGATGAGGTTTTCAGTACCCCGCGAGTCCAGGCCGCCGCCTGACAGGCCCCCGGCTGCTACGAAGAAGACGCAGGTCACCGCCACGATCATGGAGTGTTCGTCGGCACGCTGCGCCTGCCACTCGGCGACCGTCTATCGCCAGTCGCGGGCTGACTGAGTCATAATCAGCCACCACGGCGGGCGCGGTACGGGTCACGCGGCGCGTTGGCCGCACGCATAGCGAGGAGAATCACGATGCCACGGCGACGGCGAACCGCTCACCTCGCGCTCTTCGCTGCCGTGGCAGCGACCATGCTGGCCAGCATGGTCACCGTCCTTCCCCGGGCGGACGCGGCGACCGGCGACGGCTCGCTGACCGATTCGAACATCACGTTCGTCGGCCGGTGGGACACGACCAGCTCGGCTACCGCGTACACGCCGCACTGGGCCGGCGCCTACTTCACCACCGGCTTCACTGGCACCACCATCAAGCTCAGGCAGCGCAACACCATCGACCTGTACGCGAGCATCGACAGCGCGCCGTACGTCTCCTTCACGAACGTCAGCGGGACGGTGAACCTGACCCCGGTCCCGTTGAGCCCGGGCAGCCACATACTGCGCGTGTCCTACCGCGTGGTGGCGGGCTCCTATCACGGCGACGCGGTCTTCCAGGGCCTGATCCTCGCCGCCGGAGCGCGCACCTTCGCCCCGCCCGTGCCCTCGAAGCTCATCGAGTTCGTCGGCGACTCGATCACCGTGGGCACGACCACGTCGGAAAACGCGCTGACCGCGTACGGCTGGCTGATCGGCGAGCGGCTCGGTGCCCGGCACACCCAGATCGCGCAGGGCGGCGCCTGCCTGGTGACCACCGCGGACGGATGCATCGGGCTTGAGGACTACTTCCTGAAGCTGAGCGGAACCGCGGGCGCACCGAACTGGGATTTCAGCCGGTACCAGGCCAACGCGGTCGTGATCAACCTCGGGACCAACGACCTCGCGCACGGCACCCACAGCACGACCTTCCAGCCGCACTACATCAACCTGCTGCACGAGGTACGGGCCAGGTACCCGGCCGCGGCCATCTTCGCCCTCGAGACCTTCTCCCCGCGCTTCGCCGCGCAGACCCAGGCCGCCGTCCAGACCCTCAACAGCGCCGGCGACGCCAACGTCTACTACGTCAGCACCCAGGGGTGGCTCAGCGCTGCCGACTTCTCCCCCGACGGGCTGCACCCCAACGACACCGGGCACCAGGTCATCGCCAGCCATCTCGCGCCGATCATCGCCGCCAAGACCGGCCTGGCCTGAGGAATAACCCGAATAGCTATCAAGCGCGGCCAGCCACGCTTCACGTGACACGACCTCGGGAAGACTCGGCCTGAGGCGACCGCGCATGGAGGGGTGAATGAAGTGGACGAAGCAGCGCGGGGTTACATCGACAGCATCTCCCCCGCGCACCGCCCCCTGTTCGACCGGATCCACCGGCTGATCCTCGCGGCGCATCCCGGCGCGGCCGTGGTCCTGTCGTACCAGATTCCCACGTACAAGGTCGGCAGCCGCCGCCTCTACGTCGGCACCTGGAAGCACGGCGTGTCGATCTACGGCTGGCAGCAGGGCCGCGACGACGGTTTCACCTCCCGCCACCCCGCGCTCAAGACGGGCAAGGCGACCATCCGGCTGCGGCCAGAAGACGCGGCCAGCATCACCGATGACGAACTCCTCGGTCTGGTGCGCGCCGCCCTCGATGCCTGATCAGAACCGCCCTCGATGCCTGATCAGAACCGCCCTCGATGCCTGATCAGAACTGGAGGGTTATTCAAAAGCCTTCAGGCCTGATCTTGCCAGGCCGCGCGGCCTGGACCCAATGCCGCGTAGCTTAAGTTGATCATGTCTTGACCTGTGCTGATGTATGAGGGTTGGCGAATGAACCAGCACATACGAAATTCGGTCATTAGTCTCACGGAAAACTGACCGGCCCCATCGTGTAGCGCAGACTGCCTGTATGACAGATCAGGCCACCGGCCAGCTCCTCGGCCGCTTCGTCACTGCCGTCCGGTCAGTCTTGCCGCTGGTCTCGGTGTGGGCACACGGGTCACTCGCCGCAGGTGACTACCAGCCGGGCCGCAGCGATCTCGACCTGATCGCCATCCTCGAGCGACCGTGCACGGCAGCGGAGGAACAACGGCTCGCGGAGGCGCACGAAAGCCTGGGCGGCGCCATCACGCTCGCGTCGAGGCTGCATTGCAGCTATTGCGCGGCCGTGGAGCTGGATGATCCTGCACACTTGCACCTCACCTGGGCTCACGAGGAGCTCATGCGCCGGCCGGTCACCCCGGTGACCAGGCGTGAGCTGCACGACTTCGGGCTCGTCTTGTATGGCGAGGAGCCCGCGGCGCTGCTTCCAGCGGTGACCGCCGAACAACTCGCTGAGTTCGTTGTCAAGGACCTGGAGGCCTTCTGGCTACCGTCCCTGGACCACCGGGAGCGGTGGGATCGTGACATCTGGGTCGACCTCGGCCTGCTGACTTTCGCCAGGGCAACGGTGACGTTGCGAGACGGCAGGCTGATCACCAAGGCCGGGGCTCTCGGCGTACTCACCGAACTCGGTGCCCCCGCGGAGGTCGTGGACGATATCAGGCAGCGCCGGTATGGCGACCCCGGTCCAGCCTCACAGCGGTGGATCGCCCGCCGGGCCGAGCTGACGCTCACCTTTCTGGGACCCGCGATCGAACAGGTCATAGCACAATGGCCACCCAGCACATGCTGATCGCGGGAGATGACAGATACGTACTCGTCCCCAGCACGCGTGGCCCCATGCCTGCCCCACTGCCACGCAGGCTAATTTGATCATGCTGCGCTGGGAGTGGCGTGGTGGATATGGATGGTGGCTGGCCCGTCGTGGCGGGTGCTGGCGGCCTCACCCGGTTTCTTGACGCGATAGCTGTTGTGGCGGGCTCTTTTGACGGCACGCGGGCTGGTGCGGTGCCGCCGGTGCGGGTTGATCTTCCTGGTGATCTGGGCCAGGACATCTGGCAGGACGTCAGTCCGGCGCTGAGGGGGGGAAGGCCGCCGTCCCGGTGGCGGTGCGGCGGATGATGCGCAGGACACGGGTGTAACTGACCCTGTCCGGGTCGAGGCCGGCGGCCCCGGCGGCCTCGGCGGCCAGGAACGCGTGCGTGCCGCACTCGGCCAGCGCCACCACCCGGGCCCTGGGGACCGCCGACCGGTTGTCCCCCGACCCGGGGTACCCGAACTCGCCGGCGTTGGCGGAGGTATCCGGCAGGCCGGCCTCGAACCCGTCGATGGCCAGCAGCCGCCACCCGCGCAGCCACGCACCCCGCGTGTCCGAAGTGGCCACCGCCTCGGCCACGCCCTCGAAGATCTCCGGCATCACGTCGCGGCCCAGCCGTTTACGGGCCTGGGTGATGCCGCTGGCGGCCGGCACGCTCCAGGCCGCGTTCCAGCAGCCCCAGGCCGACAGCGAGCCGGTGACCCTGGCAGCGGCCTCTTCATAGTCGTCGTCGGGGAACAAGGACATGGCCATCGTCAGGTACGCCACCACATGCGCGGGGAGCTTGCCGCCCGACCGCTTGTCGGCGACCCCGCAGGCCGCGACCGCCACGTCGATCACATCCCGCGGCACCGCGGCCAGCAGCACGCCCAGCGACACCTGATCAGGACGAACCACCACACCCGAGCCCATGGCCGCCGATCAAAACACCCGCGCCAGCCGCGATCACGCCGCCACGCCGGGCACCCAGCCCATACCCATGATCAACTTACGCTACGCGGCATTGGGCCTGGCCCGGCCCGGGCGCCGCATCGCCGCAACTACAGCAATGGTCCATTCACACACACCAGACTGGGTGAATGGACCATTGCTGTAGTTCGCTGCCGGCCGTGGCGAGGACCGCGAGGCTGCTGATCTTCATCAGAGACTACTTTTGAATAACCCTCCTGCTCTCGATGCCTGATCAGAACCGCCCTCGATGCCTGATCAGAACCGCGCCGGCCCTGACGGGCTAAGCGTTCAGGAAGCCGTTCAGCGCCGCCGTGGGTTCCCTCGTGGCGGGGTTCCAGGCGCCCATGCCGTAGCCGGTAAAGGGCGAGTAGACCTCGGGCTCCCAGTAAAACACTCCGAGTCCGCCGAACCCCCTGACTCCCCTGATGAATGTCTCCAGATCAGCTTGCGTCTGGCTGGGGTTATTCTCTGCCCCGCCGAACTCGACCTGCATCACCGGCTTGCCGTACCGTGACTGGAACGTCGCCATGTTGGAGATGACCCCCGGGACGCTGCTGCCACTGGCGTAGGACGAGAATGCCGTTATATCCCAGTTGCCGCCCTGGGCCTTGTACGTGTCAAGAAAGTGCTCGATAACGGAGAACTTCTGCGGGGACGCGAGATGTATCAGGACCGGGGTCGACGGGAAGACCTGCTTCACCATCGCGTAAGCGGTGTTCAGCAGCCCGGTCATCTGACCGGGATGACTCGCCAGGCTGCCGGTAGGAAGGCAGATCCCCAGGTTGGTCTCGTTGCCGATCTGCACCCAGGACGGCGTGACACCGTTAGAGCGCAAGGCGTTCATGACGTTCCCCACATAGCTGGACATCGCGCTGAGCATCTGGCTGTACGACAGGCTCGCCCATGAGGCAGGCGGACTCTGGTGCCCTTCGTCGGTCCAGGTATCCCCGAAATGGAAGTCGATGTCGACAGGAAGCCCGGCGTTCTTGCACCTTACAGCCATGGCCACTGTCTCGGCCTGGCTGCAGTGACCATTCACCGGGTTGCTTGACGGGGCCACCCAGGTGCGGAGCCTGATGGCATTGATGCCATATCCCTTCAGGATCGTCAGTGCGTCCGCCCTGACTCCGCCGCTGGTGAAGAACGTGTAGCCGCCAGCCTCCATCTGCGGCAGCCAGCTCACGTCCGCGCCCTTGATAAAAGTGGCGCCCTGTGCGGGCAGCACGGGCAGCACGCCGCCCAGCGCGAGCGCTCCCGCGCCCGCACCCGCCGTCCGGAGCAGTGCCCTCCTGCTAACGGTGATGCGCCGTTGCTGTCCGTCAGTCTTGCTGTCCATGACGACTGCTTCCTTCCTCAGCTCAGTCGCAGCTGATCCGTCCCGGGCCGTCCTCGACGGTGGACCCGGCCGTCCGAATATGTCAATACTTGTGCGATCTCGTTCGAGTACTCCCAGCCGAGAGCGAAATTTTCGGAGGAAGTTTCACAGATTCACCCACTGGACTCGGACACCAGGGCAGGGTGATGTTCGGATCCGTTGGAATCAATCTTGTGAAGGTTGCTCTGACGCGGCGGCTACCGCGGGGCTACGGCGGGACGCCCCGGACTTCTACCCCGAGGCGGTAGTCGACCTTCTGCGAAAGGGCAAATTCCGCACCACAGAACGGAATCTACATCAAGCCGCCACCTTGCGGACATCACCTCCGGCCGGCCATCATTAGATATCGTCGGCCGGCGGGACACGGCTATGTCCAGAGGGGCACGACAATGACGCGCATCCTTTTCACGACCAACGCGATGAACGGACATGTCAGGCCCGGCCTGCAGATCGCCCATGAACTCGCGAGCGCCGGTCATGAGGTGCTCTGGTACACAGGACCGGAATATGAGCCCCTGGTCAAGAACTCTGGCGTGGGCTTCACCCCGATCAATGCCGAGCTGAAATTCGACAACGAGGCGCTGAAGCCCGGGCTGCTGCGGTTCAACAAGCTCGTGCTCGATGTCTTCCTCAACCGCGTGCCTGGCTACGTCGCGGATCTTGCCGTTCTCTTCGACACGTTCGGGCCGCAGGTCGTCGTCGCCGACCACGCCTTCATGGCCGGCCCGCTGCTCGCGGAGAAGCGGGGCATCCCGCGGGTCGCGTTCTCGACCGGGCCGCTGAACCTGTCAAGCGCGGACACCGCGCCGTTCGGGACCGGGCTGCGGCCGTCGGCCACGCCGCTGGGCAGGTGGCGCAACCGGTCCCTGTACTGGGTGATGCGCACCCTGCTGCTGCGCGAGGCCCAGCAGGTAGCGGCGCGGATCCGGGCCGACATGGGGCTGGCGCCGATGGACGGCTTCTTCATCGACTGGGCCGCGCTGATCGCCGACCGCTACCTGCAGTCCGGCATCCCCGAGTTCGAGTACCCGCGCAGCGACCTGCCGCCGTCGGTGGAATTCGTCGGGGCCACGCACGCGACCGGCATGGACGACTGGGCCCCGCCGCCCTGGTGGCCCGACATCGCCGTGGCCAGGAACGACGGCCGGCCGGTGGTGTTCGTCACCCAGGGCTCTGCCGCGACCGACCCGGTCAACCTGGTGCTGCCCGCCATATCCGCGCTGGCGGGCGCCGACATGCTGGTCGTGGCGACAAGCGGGGGACGCGACCCGCGGCAGGTGCTGCCCGCGGCGGGCCGGCCCGCGAACCTGCGGATCGAGGACTTCATCCCGTTCACCGAGATCCTGCCGCTCGCCGACGTGATGGTCACCAACGGCGGCTACGGCGGCGTCCAGACAGCGCTCGCCCACGGCCTGCCGCTGGTGGCCGTCGGCACCGCCGAAGATCATATGGAGGTCAACGCGCGGGTCGCGTGGTCAGGTGCCGGGGTGTCTCTGCGGACCGACCGGCCGAGCCCGGCCAGGATCGGGGCGGCCGTCGCCGCGGTGCTCGGCGACCCCGCCTACCGCGCCAGGGCCCGGCAGCTCAAGGACGCCTATGCCCGGTACCCGGGCGCGCCGCGCGCCGCGCAGATCATCCTGGAAACGGCGGCCGCGTACCGGCCGCCGCTGGACGCGGCACCCCACTGACACCAGGAGGCGGAATTGACCGAGCCCACCAGGTCCGACGCGAGTCAGGGCGCCCGGATCCCGGCCCGGGAGAAAGCGCCGAGGATCTCCGTCATCATCCCCACCTACAATCGCAGTGAGATGCTCCGGCTCACGCTGGAGGGGCTGGTGCGGCAGACGATTGCCAGCGACGATTTCGAGGTAATCGTCGCCGACGACGGCTCCTCCGACGCCACCGCCGAGGTCGCCAGGTCGTTCACCGCGAGGCTGCCGCTTTCCTACCATTTCCAGGAGGATCTGGGATTCCGCGTGGCCGAGGCGCGGAATGCGGGCGCGCGGCTGGCATCCGGCGCGGTCCTTGTCTTCCTTGATACCGGGGCCCTGGTCGGCCGCGGCTTCGTCGAGAGCCACCTGAATGCGCATACCCGGGGCTCCGCGCGGAGCCGGGCGATCATCGGCTATGTCTACGGCTACCACCGCTCCGGGCCCGACCCCGTCCTGGCCGAGAAGATCATCCAGCTGGCGCCGGACGAGGCGCTGGAACGTTACGGCGAAGAGCCCTGGTTCCGGGATATGCGCCACCCAGCGTTCGCCAAGGTTGATTTCGACCTCAGCAGGCTCGCGGTGCCGTGTGAGTTCTTCTGGACCGCGAACTGCTCGATTCTGGTCAGCGAATTCTGGGCCGCCGGCGGCTTCGACGAAGCATTCCGCGGCTGGGGAATGGAGGATGTCGATCTCGGCTTCCGGCTGTTCCGCCGGGGCGTGCCATTCGCGGTCAGCCGCGAAGCCTGGGCCATCGAGGTACCGCACGAGCGCGACGAGAACGGTAACCTGGAAAGTATCCTGAACAACGCCCAGCTGTTCCTGCGGAAGTACGACTACTGCGAGCCCCTGCTCGAGCTGACGTGGCTGATGGTCTCGGGAGCCCCCGGTGTGGTGCTCGAGGACTCCTACCGGGCCGTCCTGGACTGGGCAGACGAGAGCCGGGACACCGACGTCGCCGCCGAGCTCGAGCACCTGGCTCGTGGGATCCCCGACGGTGCCCGGGTCGCAGTGTTCGGCTCCGGCGGGGTCATGCCCTCGTCGCTGCCCCCCTGCGTCGTGCTGGACTTCGACCCTCACCTGCTGTCCGCGGCCGCCGCGGGCGGCCGTCACGAGGCCCACCACAACATCGGCATCCGGACCCCGCTGGCTGACCAGTCCGTCGACATCGTCATGATCACTTCCCGGCTGCGCGGGCCGTGGGAGCGCTGGGGCAGCCAGATCCTCGGCGAGGCGCACCGGATCGGGCGGGAGGTACGGGGCCTGGGCCAGGCATGACCGGGACCCGTCGACTATGCGGCGGAGCGTTGGAACAGCTGGCCGGCCAGCGTCAGCGTCACGACCGCGAGCACACCGGGCACGAGCACGCTCAGGCCCACGGTGCCATTCCACGGGTTCCCCGCGAACAGCTGCCGCCCCCCGTCGACCACGTAGGAGATCGGGTTGGCCTGCGCGATGCCCTGCAGCCAGCCTGGCCCGTAGCTCATCGGGATGAGGATGCCGGAAAGGAGCAGCAGCGGCAGGGTCACCATGTTGACCAGCGGCCCGAGCGCCTCGTCGCGCTTGAGCCGCATGGCGGCCGAGTAGGAAAGGGGTGCCAGCGCGAGTGCCAGCAGTGCCATGATCCCCATCATCGCGATCACGCTGGCCGGGTGAATCCGCAAGCCAAGCGGGACGGCGAACACGACGAGCAGTACCTCCTGGATGATCAGTGCCATCACGTCGCGCAGGGACCGGCCGAGCAGCAGGGCGAATCCGCTTATCGGCGTCACGCGGAAGCGCTCGACGACCCCGTAGCGGATCTCCCCCGTCAGGGAGAAGCCAGCGGTCAGGGTGCTGAAGATGGCGAGCTGCACCATCAGGCCAGGGATATACAGCTCGAGCACCCGGCCGGGCGGCACGCCGCGCAAGCTGTTCCTCAGCAGCGGGCCGAAAAGGTAGAGGAACGCCAGCGGCTGGAGGAGCATCACGAGCAGCCAGGTGGGAGTGCGCATCATGTGGCCGACGGCACGCTGGAACACCAGCCACGTGTCCCGGCAGAACTTCATGACCATCGGTCCTCCGAAGCCGGATCCCCGGACGCGCGGGCCGCTCATGTCACGCCGTCCCGCAGGCTGCGTCCGGTCGTGCGCAGGAACACGTCGTCAAGTGAGGGTCGGGAGAGCGAGACTCCCTTGAGGCCGAGGCCATGCTCGTCGAGCAGCCGCACGATCTGCGGTATCGCTGTCTCGCCCGAGTGAACGTGCAGCCTGATCGCGCCGTCGCCGCCCGGTTCGACATCGCGGACGAACGGCTGGCCCGCCAGCAGCTCACGCGCCATCCAGGCGTCCCCGGCGACGCCCAGGGCCACGACATCACCGGCTGCCTGCCGCTTGAGTTCCTCCGGGGTTCCCTCGGCCACGATCGCGCCGTGGTCCATGATGGCAAGCCGGTCGCATAGCGCGTCCGCCTCATCGAGGTAGTGCGTGGTGAGGAACACCGTCATGCCCTCGTCACGCAGCCGGCGCACCCACCCCCACAGCTGGGCGCGGCTCTGCGGGTCAAGGCCCGTGGTCGGCTCGTCGAGGAATACCAGCTGCGGCGCGTGAACCATGCCGAGCGCGATATCCAGGCGCCTGCGCTGGCCGCCGGAATAGGTGCCGCATGCGCGGCCGGAACACTCCGCCAGCTCGAAGGTGGTGATCGCCCACTCGGCACGGGCGATGGCCCTGGCCTTGCTCATGCCATAGGCGCGGCCCTGGATGACCAGCTCCTGGCGGGCGGTCTGGCCGGGGTCCGCCCCGCCGCCCTGAGCGACGTACCCGATCCGGTTCCGGATCTCCGCGGGATCGTGGAAAAGGTCCACCCCGGCGATGACCGCCTTGCCGGCGCTCGGCGTCAGCAGCGTCGCGAGCATCCGCAGCGTCGTGGTCTTGCCAGCGCCGTTGGTCCCGAGGAAGCCGAAGATCTCGCCGGCCTCGACGGCCAGGTTCAGGCCGCGCACCGCTTCGATGGGCCCCTTGCGGCCACGGTAGGTCTTCGCCAGCCCCAGGGTCTCGATCATGGGCACACCGGCGCGGCGGCGATAAGAGGATGGTTCAGCCATGGGGCTGCCTGAGCATAACGTCGGTCACCGGAACCCTAGGCGCCGTTGTCTATAAGGATGCCCATCCTTGCTATGCCATACGCGCCCTGCCTGGTCCGGAGCTGCGGAGGCTCGTCTGGATCCAGCGAGAGGCGGCCGAGGTGGGGATACAGGGAACGGAAGGCCCGCCCGACGAATAGCCGTGCGAGCATGGCGCCTGGACAGAAGTGCGGTCCCCCGCCGAAGGCCATGTGCTCATCTTTGTTCTCGCGGTCGAGATCGAAGACGTCAGGGTCAGGGAACTTACGCGGGTCGCGGTTGGCCGAGCCGATGACCACATGCACCAATTCGCCGGCCGGTATGAGGACATCGTGCAGTACAACATCTTCGACCGGCCGCCGGAGCACCCACTGGGTCGGGCTGAACAATCTCAGGTATTCTTCCATGAAATCTTCGGTCCTGTCGGGCTCCGCCACCAGGAGCGCCGCGAGAGCCGGGTCACTCAGCAGCATCTGCGTGCCGCCGCCAAGCAGGTTCATCGTGGTTTCGTGGCCGGCCGCGACGAATGACCACCCCAGCCCGACAAGCTCGTCGCGGGTGAGGTCGCCCGCCTCACGCCGGGCAACCAGATCGCCCATGATGTCCCCGCGGCTGGGTTCACCGGCCCGCTGCCCGGCGAGATATTCCATATAGTTGCCGAACTCCATGAAATCCTCGAAGAAGCCCGGGGCTAGCGCCGGGTCCATGCCGCCGGCGACGGCGAACGCTTCCGTCACGGCCTGGGACCATCGCCGCAGGTCGGCCTTGCGGTCGAGGGGAATTCCCAGCATTCCGCCCACGATGCGGAGCGGCAGGGCCGTCGTGAACGCCTCGACATACTCGACCTGGCGGGCCGCGAGCACCTCGTCTATGAGGCCATCCACGATCTGCTGCACATAGTCGCCAAGCGTGCGCACGAGCCTGGCATTGAACGCGCGGTTCGTTATGTGGCGAAGGCGGGTATGGTCCGGCGCATCCCTGTTCACAAGTATCGGGAGGTCGAGGTAGTCGCCCCTGCGGATGTGGGAGGAGAACAGCTTCTTGTCCCGCAGCGCGAGTGCGACATCGTCATAGCGGCTCAGCACATAGAAATCACTTCCATCCCACATGCCGCCTGGCATCAGGTGGACCGGGGACTCGTCGCGGAGTCTCTGGTAGATCGGCCAGGGATGGAGACGGTACTCGGGGTCGGCCAGGTCGATGGCTATGGTTGTCACGACACCTCCTCATGGTCAGGCGGGCGAGCGGTCGCGCGCGCCGTCGCCGACGGCGGGTCAACGAAGCGCTCCGAGACGAATCGCCGCAGGAACGTGTGCACCAGGCTCGTGTCCAGGGCAGGGCATTCAAGCCCCGTGCCAGCGAGTGCCAGGCGCGTCTCGGCGGAGTCGGACAGCGGGAGCCTGACATCGTCGATGGCGTCGTTCAGGAACGGCACGAGACCAAGCAGCGCCACTGTCCCGGACGTGCGGCCGGTGATTTTCTCCCGCCAGGCATCGAAGGGCATGCGCTCAAGCGGGTACCCGAACTCCGCCACTGATTCATAGAACTGTGGCCAGGTAACCGGATGATGATTGACGAGGTGGAAGGCCCGCCCATGCATGCCTGGCCGCGACGATAGCTCGACGATCGCGCTCGCGACGTAGTCGATCGGCGCCGGCTGTAGCCGCATTTCCAGGTCATCCGGGGCTACCCCGGCCTCAATGCACCCCTTGAGCAGCATGTTCAGGTAATCCGCCCGGTTGAACGCGCCCGTGGTGCTGTGCGGGCCGGTATTGATCCGGTGGATGGTCACCGGGAGCCCGCGGCCGTGCGCGGCCCGGACCATGCGCTCGGCGACCCATTTGGACTGGGCGTACCCGACGATCAGCGGCCCGCTCGCCTCGAGATCCGCCGACTCCGTGACAAGGTCTGCCGTGTACTCCCGTGACGAGAAGACCCCCACCGTGGAGATGAAATGCACGGGCCGCGGCGAGCCGAGCGTGGCGAGCCTCAGCACCTCCCGGGTCCCTCCGACATTAGCTGATTCCAGGCCGCTGAACGGGTACGTCCATTTGACGAGGGCGCCGCAGTGGATGATGCTCCCGGTTCGCGAATGGAGCTCGGCGAATCCACGGTCGTCCAGGCCAAGCAGCGGCTTCGTCAGGTCACCGACCACCGGGACGATCCGCGAACGGTCAGGCCCGGCATCGATTCCGTAGGACTCCAGGCTGGCGAGGACCCGCCGTGACGCATGAGCCTGATCGTCGGCGCGGACCATGCACAGGATCTCGCCCTGGCGCCGGCGGAGCAGTTCCCCCACGAGGAACGCGCCGACGTAGCCGGTGGCACCGGTGAGCAGGACCGAGTCCGGGGCGCATCCCTCCGGCTCGTGGTTCCCGTTGACGGTGATCGAGGACTCGAGCTCCGCGCGCTTCGACATCTCCGCGACCGTCATCTCCGGAAGCCTGGTGCTGCCAGCGAGCCGGAGCGGAGCCGCGGCTGGCCGGGCGGCTCTCGCCGGCGGCGGGGGAACCGCCGGCGGGCCGCCGTTGGCCGGCCCAGCGGCAGCGGCCGGCCGCGCCTCGGCTGTCACCTCGGAAGAGGAAGGGGAGGCCGGACCGGGAGGCGGCCCCATCGCGCGGATCTGCTCGGCGAGACACCTAGCCAGCGCGGTCAGCGTGCCCTCCTCGAAGAGCGCCTCCATCGGGAGCGCCACATCGAGATCGTGGTCGACCTCGCCCTTCAGCTCAGCCAGCATCAGGGAGTCGGCGATCATCGTCACCGGCATGTCGATGTCCACCTCATCCGGCTGCGAGCCAAGGACCGACGCCAGGAGCCTGACCAGGTGCTCGAGGACGAGGCGATGAAGCTCCGCGTCGTCGGCGGCCCGCAGGCGCGTGACGTCCGGCCGGGCGACCCCCGCGCGGCGGGAGCCGCGGCCATGACCCGCGCCCGCGGCTGCCGCGGAGATCATCCTGTCGAGCATCTGCTCGGTGACGGGCCGGAACGACACGCCGCTTATCTCGGCGACGGGCCGCCCGTCGTCGTCAGCGACCAGCAGGTCGCCGACGACGGAGCCGTCGGCGGCTGAATCGCCGGACGGCTTCCGGATCACCGCTGTGCACTGGACTGAGCCTGGCGGGACAGGCCCGTGTATCACCAGCTGCTCGTATCCCGTGCCGAGGTACACGGGACGCTCGTCCCAGCTGGCTGACCCCGGATTCGCGGCCACGCTGATGAGCTGCACGCACACGTCGAGCAGGAGAAGGTCCGGGCGCACTCCGGCCGCGATCCCGGCCGATTCCGGGTCAGGCGGGGTGAGGATTCCCACGGCCGCGGCGCGGCCGCGGTAGGCGCTCTCCACAAGCCGGAAGCTCGGCCCGAGCCTGAACGAGGGATGCCACGCCTGGCGGTAGAAATCCTCGTGCCCGATGAGCTCCCGGCAGCGCGACCGCGCCCGCTGAAATTCCTCGGGCTCCAGGTCGTCGTCAGGATCCGCCGGCGGCTCGCCTCCCACCACGACCGCCTCGACGTGCAGCTGCCATCCGCCCCCTGGATCCTTGCTGTACGCCCGGGCACGGGCCCTGCCGGAGGCGACCGGGTCGAGAACGACCTGGACGGTGCGGGCATCGTGGTCCGACAGGACCAGCGGCCGCGAGATGGACAGGTCCTCGATCCCGGCAGGGCCGTCGAGAGCGTGCTCGGCGCACCTCAGCATCAGCTCGATGAAGACCACGCCTGGCACCACGATCCGGCCGTGAACCCGGTGCTCGTCAAGGAACGGCAGGGACCGCAGGGAAAGCTCGGTCTCGCTGAGGGTCTCCCCGGTGGCCGTCTCGATCAGTACGGGCCGCAGGTCCGCGTCGCCGTCGCTGTCGCCGTTGTTGTTGTGCGGGGGTGCGGGGGTGTGTGCGGGGCGGGGGGCGGGGGTGAGCCAGTAGGT
>WNFD01001269.1_pt1 | contig 25416 bp, 17 predicted proteins | sample 5400491 | NCBI WGS metagenome assembly WNFD01 (sample SAMN13153343, study PRJNA577476) | soil metagenome | isolation source: 120 cm saprolite under Douglas fir tree site 2 hole 2 replicate 2 | place: USA:California | collected 2015-04-18
TCGGCCGGGGCGGCCGACCCGAACCCGCTGCGCTACACCGGCCTGATCTCCGGCTCCACGATGCCCGCAGGGCTACAGCACAACAACGCCCGCGAATACTCCCCGTCAACCGGCCAGTTCATCTCCCAGGATCCGTCAGGCTCCGCCGGATCGGGAAATAACCTGTACCAGTACGCGGGCAGCGACACGGTCGACAACTCCGACCCCTCGGGCCTGCAATGGCAGCTCCTGGTCTTGTGCGTCGCGGGCGGGATAACGAACGACGTCGGCGGGTACGCGGATGGCCGCAAGCATTCCGCCGGTGATTTCTTCACCGGCTTCGCGAGGGGCTGCCTGGGCGGTCTGCTGCTCGCCCTCCCCGGCGCCGACGAGGCCGCGGTAGCCGCAGAGGGCGCGGACGCCGGCCTGGCAGGCCTCGACGGCACCGCGGACACCGCCAGCCTGGGCGACAACCTGGCCGGGGACGGCACCGGCGAGGACGTCGGCGCCCAGGACGCCTGCACCACCACCCCCAACAGCTTCGAAGGCAACACGGCGGTCCAACTCGCCGACGGCACCACCAAACCCATCGACCAACTCAAACCCGGCGACGAAGTCCTGGCCACCGATCCCTCGACCGGCAAAACTCGGGCCGAGCCCGTTCTCGCGGTTATCAAGGGCACTGGCGAGAAACACCTGGCCAGGCTCACCATCACCACCGACATCCACGGCCACCCCCAGACCGGCGTCATCGTCGCAACCACCAACCACCCCTTCTGGGACGTAACCCGCCAAGCCTGGGTACCCGCAGGCAACCTCCATCCCGGCGACCGCCTATACACCCCCGACCACCAATGGGCCGTCGTCGCCGCAACCCAGCAGTACACTCACCCCGACACCGTCTACAACCTAACCGTAGCCACAGACCACACCTACTACGTCCATACTGCCAGCGAAAACATCCTAGTCCACAACTGCCCAATCAGGAGTAGTAGGAATCCCTGGCAGATCACTCCTGCAGGAACTGCGGCAAGGGCGTTTAGCTCGCGGTTCGGAATGTTCTATAAGAGTGCGTCAGATGGACTCTGGTGGACTAGCGACTTGGCCGGACATGGCGGTTCCGCATGGAAGGTCTACAGGGAGACGTCGGGAGGGCTCCAGTGGGTTGCTGACGCAGATCAATATGGTGACTTTATCGCGAACAAATGGAAAGGCCCCGTAGGGAGGTTCATTCCGTGGAAGGAGCTGGGTATGCGATGATTACATCTGCTGCGGAGTTTCTTGACCTGCGATTCAGTGAAGATCCAAGCAAGCATCAGCGCGCCGCGCATGAAGACGCTCCCCTTCACGTGTGGCATGAGCTTGTTGAAGCATATCCAGAAAGTCGGTTTTGGGTAGCACACAATAAATCCGTCCCATCGGAGATACTGCGACTTCTCGCGTCTGATGAAGATGCCCGTATCCGTGCCATGGTGGCGATGAAGAGGAAGCTCGATGAGGCAACGCAGGAAATTCTTGCGCGTGACCCTGACTCGGGCGTTCGCATGAGCATTGCGCGTAACGAGCGTGCTACCGAACGTGTGCTACGTTCCATGCTCGCAGATCCTTGGGACGAAATCCGCAAAGTGGTGAAAGATCGGCTTCAGTGAAGCGCTTACTCACCGGGTATGACTACGGACAATCAATAGGGCTTGCTAGTTAGGCGCGCATGTTGCCTGGGCTCCGTCGGATCCTCTGGCGAGGGCGGCGACGTCGGTGAGCTGGGCGCGTGCGGTGTTCCACAGGGGGATTCCGCCGACGGAGTCCTCGGCGCGCAGGAGCCCGGCGATGGACTGCTCGAAGTAGGTGACGGTCGTGTTGTCTGCGCGGGACGGGGCCGCCGCTGCCCTGGTGACCCGGTCAAACAGGCCAGGGTCGGGGGCGAAGGCCAGCGGGACCGCTGCCGCCGCGGTGGTCAGTACCGCGCGGCGTGACAATTCGGGCATCTCGACTCCCAGGGCCTTCGCATATAGCAGAGCGTATCTTTCGGACACTCTGACCCGGCCGTTCTCGTGCCTGCGGATGTAGCCCTTGACGATCTCGAGGTCCGGCACCGGCGTGTGCTGCTGCCTCGCGGTGTCCCGGGCGCGGCGTGCCATCTCGCTGACGTCCCAGCCCCGGTCATGCCGTAGTTCCCTGAGCCGTTCAGGGTCCACGTCCATGGCCACTCCTCTCCCGCCCGCCTTGGCGGTCACTCCCGTGTGCGCGGGCCTGCCTGTGCGCGCCTGTTCCCCCTGTGCCACCCAACGATGCCGTATTCACTAGATCACGTATAGTAATCACACTAAGGGAACCCGCAGCTGGGGAGGACCCTGGTTCAGGTACGTGAACGGCGCGTGATCGCCTAGACTTGAGTTATGAACGACGAGGAACCGGTCGACTACGGAGCGGTTCGGCAACGCTTCCCGTGGGCCGGTCTCGCTGTCAGCGGCGAGGACGATCTGTCCAGCCGCTACCGCGAAATCATGCGCGAGGCGCAGCGGGACCGCAGGATCGTCGAAACTACCATCGAGGCGATCCGGCACAGCGCGTGAAGGCGCTCCTGTGCGACTCCGGGCCGCTGATCGCAACCTACGTCCGCGATGACACGCACCACGACCGCTGTATACGGTTACTTGCAGCCTGGTCGGGCAAGCTCCTCATCCCTGAGCCGGTTCTCGGCGAGACGTGCAACTTCCTGCGCAACAATGTTCGCAGCGGGGCTGCTCTCGAAGCGCGGTTTCTTGAGGCATTGACCAGTGGAAGCGGCGACTTCGAGATCGTTAATCCTACCGGTGAGGACCGGGCCAGGGCCACATGGCTCGTACGCAGGCTGGTCGCCGCACCGCTCGGATATGTGGACGCCACGATCATCGCGATGGCCGAGAATCTCAAGATTACAGATGTGGCCACCACCGATCTCAAGTTCGTCGGCGTGGCGCACGGTGTCACCAGGATCAGACCCCTCGCGTGGCCGTTCCAAGACTCGGATGCCTGAGTTCGTGGAGGTCGGCAAACATCAAGCCTGGCGAGGACAGCACGTGCCTCGCGGCGCTCCTTTGCGGTGAGCGGCCCGTTCCGGCCTCCCAGCTGCGGACGGCCTGACATCCCTCCGCGATGCCAGCCGCATGCATGGCAGCCGGGATAACGAACGATGTCGGCGGGTACGCGGATGGCCGCAAGCATTCCGCCGGGGATTTCTTCACCGGCTTCGCGAAGGGAGGAAGCCGGGGTGCAGCCGGCGCAGGCAGCCCGGCCCATCGTGGGCCTGCCCCGTACTTAGGCAATCGAAGCGGTGCTCAGGGAAAGCGGCGAGGCGATGCGGCCCGTTGAGATCTGGCTAGGCTGCGCGAGGTCGGCCGGGACGACCCGAAGATGGAGGTGCAGGTCACGACGTTTGACCTGTGGCAGCGCAACCGCATCGTGAAACTGGCCCGTGGCCAGGCTGAGCCTCTGTGGCTGGGTCCTAGCAGACCGTTGCGCATCATCTCAGACATGCCGGGGAGCGACCCGCATGCCGCGCGGCGGGATGACCGTCACGAACGTCACCCGCAGAGCATCTGCAGACTGATCTGAGGTTGTGCTCAGCGGGGCAGGCAGATCACCCTCGGCTGGCCTGTCCGGCACTCGACGGGTTCGAAGGCTCGTAGACCTCTGCCCATCAGGATGACCGTCCACTTGGCGCCTATCGATCGCCGACAACCTTGCGGACACCTTTGACGGCCATGACGGTGGGAGCGATGAAGCGCGATAGCAGGTGCAGGCCGGGCACCGCCAAATGTCTGCTTGGCGGTTACCGAGCCGCCGGCTAAACTCCCAAATATGTCTTTGGAGGTAACTGCCGGGCAGCAGGAGCGGCTGCGGGCGCTGGCCCATCCCGTCCGGCTCCGGATTCTCTCGTTGCTGACCGGGCACGCGATGTCGAGCGCCGAGCTCGCCCGCGAGCTCGGTATGAAGCACGCGGCGGTGAGCTACCACGTCCGGCAGCTGGAGAGAGCGGGATTCCTCGAGGTAGCGGAGACCCGCACGGTGCGCGGCGGCCACGAGCGCCGTTACCGCTACCAGGCCGGCTCCGGAGGCAGAGGCGGAGGGCAGTGGAGGCAGGGGGACGATCCCCGGCTCGTCGTGCGGGCGGTGACCGGCGAGCTGATCCGGCGCCTGGCCGAGGGGCCAAGCTACTGGCGGGCGTTCGCCGACGCCGAGCTGTGGGTGGACCCCGGCGTGTGGGACGACGTCCGGGAGCGGGTCAGGGCCGCGATGACCGACTTGCACAGCGCCGCGCGGTCGCCGCGCTCAGCCGGGTCGGTGCACGTCAGCGTCACCGCGATGCTGTTCGAGGTGAACGCGGAAGCGCCCGGCCCCGCGCCGGAAGGCGGGGCTGGCGGGCCTCAGCCCGCTGCCCGGGCCGGAGCGGGACGGCCGGGTGCCGGCCGGCACGCGGGTAACGGAGGGTGAGCGGTCCCGCTGAAGTTCCCGGAGGCGGCTCCGGCCGGCGGCCGCGCCTGACGGGGGCGCTCGCGAGCCGCAACTTCCGGCTGCTCGCCGGGTGTGACATCACATCCCAGGCGGGCACCGCGATGGCGACAGTGGCGGTGCCCTTCGCGGTGCTGCGCGCGGGCGGATCGGCGACCGATGTCGGCCTCGTCGCCGCAGCCGGGATCGTGCCAACGGTGGCGCTGCTCCTGTTCGGCGGGGTCCTGGCGGACCGGATTCCGCGCCAGCGGGTCATGGTGGGCGCGAACGCCGTCCAGGCGCTGAGCCAGGCGGTCTTCGCGGCGGCGGTGCTGACCGGGCGCGCCCGGCTCTGGGAGATGGCGGTGCTCGTCGCCGTCCGCGGTGCCGCCAACGGCTTCTACCTCCCGGCGGCGCTGGGTCTCCTGCCGCAGACGGTGCCCGCCGGGCACCTGTCCTCGGCGAACGCCATCGCGCGGCTGGGGATGAACAGCGCGCAGATCGCCGGCGCGGCACTGGGCGGGGTGGTGGTGGGGCTGCTCGGCCCCGGCTGGGGACTGGTCGCCGACTCCTCCAGTTTCGCGGTCGCCGCCGCCCTCCGGGTCGGCATGCGCCTTGGCGCGCTGCCCCCGGCGGACCGCGCCGGGTTCCTCTCCGAGCTGCGCGACGGCTGGCGGGCGTTCACCGCGAGGCGCTGGCTGTGGGCGATCGTGGTCCAGTTCGGCCTCGTCAACGCGGTGTTCACCGGCGCTTTCAGTGTCCTCGGACCGGTTGTCGCCGACCACCGCCTAGGCGGTGCCGCGAGCTGGGGCGCGATCACCGCCGCCGAGGCCGCCGGCTCCGTCGCGGGCGCGGCGCTCATGGTCCGCTGGCGCCCGGCCCGGCTCCTGCGCGCGGCCAGCCTCGCGGTCCCGCTGCTGGCGCTGCCGCTGCTGGCGCTGGCCGTGCCGCTGGCGACCCCGGTTGTCGCGGCGGCCGCGTTCGCCTGCGGGGCTGGCGGTGAGATCTTCGCGGTGAACTGGAGCACGGCCATGCAGCAGCAGATCCCCGCGGACCTGCTGTCGCGCGTCTCGGCCTACGACGCCCTCGGCTCCTACGCCCTGAGCCCGGTCGGCACCGCCGCCGCCGGCCCGATCGCGGCGGCCGTCGGCCTGACCGCCGCCCTGGCTGGAGGCGGCGTCCTCATCGTCGCGAGCGCCGTGTGCGTCCTGTCCGTCGCCGAGGTCCGCCACCTCGCCAGGCATCCCCCGGCGCCCGCGGAACTTCCGTCGGCCGACGCTGCGGGCGCGGCAGGCGAACGTCAGCCGAGCGGCTGACCAGTCACCAAGGCAGGCACATACGGGACCGCCTGGTTGCCCGTCAACGTGACCAAGGACCCCGCATCAAGCCACTGAGCCCGACCAGCCGGCCAAGAATCGTGCCCGGCCGGACCATACGGCCAACTACAGTGCTCATCCCGGCCGGCACGCGCGCCCAGGACACCCATCCGGACGAGGCTGTCCCAGTGCGCACGGCACGCCGCCCATGATCCGGTGGCCGACGGAGATCCGTCCAAGGTCCATGCGTTTATCCTGCGCGATCCCCGGACCTGTCTGGACCGCCACCCCGCGCCCGTTCGGCTGATGTTTGGTTTCTCAGGGTATTCCCGTGACTACGAATTGTCCTGCGCAGTGACATCTGTCTCGCTTCGCCACCCGGCTCTGCCTGCGCAGAGATGAGTAGTGGATCTGGGATGATGGCCATGGTCGCGGGTGGGGTGGGAGGTGCGAGTTGTGAGTGTCGACCGGTTCGCGACGCCGTTGTATGGCATCGGTGAGGCTGCGGGATATCTTGCCGTGCCGCCGTCCACACTCACAACCTGGGCCTACGGGTACGAGCGCCGGAGAGCCGGTGCTGGCGTTGTCAGGGGAGGACCGGTCATTACCGCGGTCCGCCCGGCACGCCGCCACGAGGCCGCGGTGCCGTTTATCGGTCTCGCGGAGGCCTACGCGCTGGCCGCGTTCCGGCAGGCAGGTGTTCCGATGCAGCGGATCCGCCCGGCGATCGACGCCCTGCATCAGGAGCTGGGCCTGGAGTATGCCCTGGCCAGCAGGCGCTTGTACACCGACGGGGCGGAGATCTTGTACGACTACGCTCAGCATGCTGGCGGCACCCCGGAGGGCGAGTCCGCCCGGGAGTTGGTAGTTGTCCGTAACAACCAGCTGGTGTTCGCCGAGATCGTGGCGCGCTACCTGCGACGGGTGGATTTCGCGCCCGATGGCTATGCACAGGTGATCCACCTCCCGCAGTATCGGGTCGCGGAGGTGACCGTCGATCCTGATCACGCGTTCGGGCGGCCCCGGTTCGTCCGGGGCGGAGCCGGGCTGGACGAGGTGATCGACTTGTTCCGGGGAGGGGAACCAGTCGACGTGGTCGCAGCAGAGTTCGGGCTGTCCCGGGACGAGGTTGAGGACGCCCTGCGTGTCACCACCCGAGCAGCAGCCTAAGTTCTTCCTGGACCGGAGCCTCGGCCGCATCGCCGTGCCTTCCCGCCTGCGGGCCGCTGGCTGGGAGCTGGTGACCCTGGCAGAGCACTACGGCGTGCCTGATGATGAGCAGATCGCTGACACCCAGTGGATCCGGGACGCGGCCGGATGCGGATGGCCGATCTTGATGAAAGATAAGCGCATCCGTTACCGCCGCGCGGAGATCGACTCGGTCATCCAGCATCAGGCCCGATGCTTCGTGATTACAAGGGGTGATCTGACATCGGCGGAGACAGCGCACCGCTTCCTAGCCAACCGGCGGGCCATCTTCGAGGCTGTCGCGGTATCCGGCCCGTACATCTACGCTGTGCAGTCGGACCGGCTGGACCGGCTCTACCCTCCGCGCTCCTGACTGGCGGTGTGGACTCCGATCCGTCGGGGTTGGACATGCCAAGCGGTAAGCGGCTGCACCGCCAAAGCGGTTTGCCGGTGGCGGTTACTGGGAGGCGATGAAGGGCGAGATGACCGGGTGGTTCGAGATCCGCGTGGACGGACCTGGCCGTCGCCACTACCGGCTGTTCTGCCGGCTCGACTACAGCGCTGTCGGCAGAAGCAAGCCCTTGATCGCAGTGATCAGCGGGATGGAAAAGCCCTTCCGGACTGTGCTATCGGACGCCGATTACAGGAGTGTGCGGCTACTCGGCGAGGAGTACTTGCGGTACAACCCGCGCTCCCTCGCCTGAGGTAGCTCACCCCGTGGCTGGCGCGCGGCGGCCTGGCTGGCGGATCGTGCTCAGATGCTCGGCCAGTGCGTGCGCGTCGGCGGTGCGACCTTCACGTAGGGAAGCGGTGACATGCTCGCGCTCTACGGCTGGCAGTGGCTCCAGGATGACCCGCATCCCGAGCGCGGCCGCTATCTCGGCGAGGGTGCCAAGTGTCGGGTTGATGTGCCTGGCCGAGAACAGCCTGCGCACCATCGCCGGCTCGGTGCTGATCGCATGGGCCAGAGCAGCCTTGGACAGCCCGGCTGTCTGGCGTGCTTCGTCGAGATCGTTGACGATCCGGTCGATGGTGGCGATCCGGATCGACTCGACCACATACTCGCGTAGGAACTCCGGGTCCTCCAGATCCCTTGCGAGGTCGTCCCAGAACACGCTGCGGTCATCCATCTCATCGCCTCCACTCCCAGTCAGCGTAGTATATATGTTACATTGCACGCTGCTTGCGGGGCGTCACCAGGCTGTCCAGCGTGATCATGCTCGACCAGCTGCTGGACGAGGGACAGTGCCTTGGCCGACCACTAGTGGACTGGCCTATGGTGTCAGGTGGGATATGCGGCGGGGATCACGACGTATTTCCAGCCCGATGGCGTTATCCAGGCTAGTATTCCTGGACTGGGCTGTTCGAGCCGCCATCCCTCGGCTTGTTTTACTTTATGATGCCATCTGCACAAAGGTGCGATATTACACTCACACGTTTTCCCGCCAGCGTTCCACGGGATTGTGTGGTCGAGATCGCATCTGGTTGCCGGCTGTCGGCAGCCGGGAAAGCTACAGTCCTGGTTCCGGATCTGGATGAGGTGCCGTAGCGACGGTGACGGCCGGTAGGCGGAGCTTTCCCTGGCGTGTGAGCAGTCGCCGAGTTCCAGCGGCTTCACCTTGACCGTAAAGCGCCAGCCGCCGTCGCTGATGCTGCGATTGCCGTCGCTGTCCCCGTCGCCTGCCCGCGCACCGGTGGGTCCCTGGCCGCACTCGCGGATGGCGCAGCCGTGTCCGATGGCCTGTCCGGCCTTGTCCGTGACGGTTACGCACCAGCGGGCTGCCCGGTCGTGCGCGGCGGCGCCGGCCAGCTCGCGTGCGATGCCGGGCGTGACGGGACCGAACCCGCCGAGCTGGCCAGGGGAATCCGCCAGCCCCAGGACCGTGGCCAGCGGAACGGTCAGGTTCACCGAGCCTACGGGACTCACCGGCCCGGCTGGACTGGTGAATCCGGCGGGCAGCCCCGCCTGGCTGGCCGCGAGGGCCGCATGGATGCCGGGGGAGTCGTGGCCGGCGGCCGCATCATCGGCGCCTGGTGCGGTGGCGGCGGGCCGACCAAGGAGAAGAGAGAGGTAGACCCTCGTGCGCAGCAGGTCCATCGGCTCGGCGGCGCCATCGGCCTTCAGCGCCCGAGCGATCGCGGCGACCCGGTTCCAGGCGGCGACCGCGTCCGTGACCGGCAGGTTCCGCCCGGCCAGGTAGCCGCTGACCCCGTCCGCCTCGGCACCGTGCTCCACCCGCGCTGATTTCTCCGCCTCTTCGCGGCGCTTCTCCGCGGCGGCGGGGTCGGCCGCGATCACCGCCCTGGCAACCGCCGCACGCAGCTGTCCGGTTGTCTGGTGGGGGGCGGCCGGGAGCACCTCTGCCGCCACCTTGCGGGCAAGCTCGATGTCGAGGCCGCTGACGCCATTGATGATGACGAGCGCCCTGGGCATGTCAATCCGCCCCGAGGCAAGCGCTGCCGCGACAGCGGGCAGCTCGTCCAGGGACAGCGCCCGGCCGACGAGCGCGCAGGCCGCCGTCCTGGTCAGCGTGAGGGCCGCCGCGACCTCGGCCGTGGCGTACTCGCCCGCCTGGCCATCCCAGCACCGGGCGGCCTTCGCTTCCGCTTTCCTGCGGGCCACCAGCTTCGCGATCGCCGCGTGCTCGGCGGCGGCTGCCCTCGAAGCCTGCCGCCGCCAGCCCCGGATCACGCCGATCAGCTCGCCATCGTCCAGGTCGCCGGGCACCCCGGACCCGGACAGGAACACCGCGAGTTCAGGCCCTGGCTCAAGCTGGTCGAGCACGCCGCCCTGCCGCCACCCCGGCTCGGGAATCAACGGCCCCGGAACCGACGCCCCCGGATCCGGCGCTCCCGCCTCCAGCAGCGCTACCAGCTCGTCAGGAAGGCTCTCGCCGCACGTCAGCCAGATTCCCTGCGCCGGCGGGTCCTCCTGATCCGGTGGCACGGCCTCATCCGGTGGCACACGGCGGGCACGCTGCCATGCGCCGTCGTCTTCGCAGACGCCGTCCGGCGGCATAGCGCTCATCGTGCACACCTCCCAGGCCCGGCCCAGCGCGATCTACCTATCGAACACTATATCTAAGATCTTGGTCAGCGCCCGCATTTGAACGGCGTGTCGCCCGCTGCGATTACCTTAAGCGCGAAGCTTGCCGCGGCCGGTTCGGACCCGATCCACCGCACATGCCGGGACCGCCATCACGCTCCCGTTCGGCTAAAGCTTGATTTTTCAGGATATTCCGCGACGACGAATTGGTCATGCGGAGGAGAGCCCAGCGGTTTACGCGCGTCTCGCTGTCGCCACGGCGTAGCGGCTCGTCAGCCGGAATGCGACCGGGTCCTCGTTGGCCGATTCGAGGATCTCCCGCATGGAGCCGAAGACGGCCGCTGCCTCGCCGCGCGGCTCCAGGATGGCGCGTCCGGCGATCGCCAGCGGGTGGCTCGCCATCTCCGCGTCGAAGAAGTCACCGGCGGACGGCGCGGTGAACGCCAGCCGCCGCTCCTCGACGGCAACCTCGAAGCCGTGCGGCCCCAGCAGGCCGGCGAGGGCCTCGCGGTCGTGCCACGGGAAGGGCGGCGGGCCCGCGGGCGCGCCGACCGCACGGCCGATCGCCTCGCCGCCCACGCGGCTGGCCTCCCACATCGCTCCGCCCCGCGGGATCCAGTCGCTCAGGACCATGCGCCCGCCGGGGGCGGCCACCCGTGCCAGCTCCGCCGCCGCGGCGGCGGCGTCCGGGGCGAGGAATATCGCGAACACCGATACCAGAACGTCGGCGCTGGCGTCCTCGAGCGGCAGCGCCGCGGCCTCGCCCGGCGCGAACGTGGCATCGAGGCATTGCTCCGCGGCTCGCGCACGCGCGACCTCCAGCAGCCGCTGCGCCGGGTCGACGCCCGTCACGCGGGCGCCGCGGGTGGCCGCGAGCAGCGCCGCGTTTCCCGTGCCGCACCCGACATCCACGACATGCTCGCCGGCGACCGGCGCGGCCACGTCAACGACGACGGCGGCTGCCGGCATCAGCTGAGCGGCAGTGTGCTCGTACCGGCCAAGACTCCAGTCCATCCCCACCTGCGGATTGTATCCACGACAAGATCATTCCGGGAAACCAGGCCAGGGCAGAAGAGCAGGTCAGGGCATTGCGACCCCAGAGCTTTATTCAGAACGGGCTTCGCCGGTTACGGCCCTCCGGCCCGTGTCTGCGTCGGCGCGACAGGCAGCGCTGATCCGAGGGTCGGCGCAGATCCGCTCGTGGTCCATGCGCTTATCCTGCGTGAGCGAGGCAAACCGGGAGGTGGCTCGCATGCACGACGTCGGAGTCGAGATCAGTGGTACCTGCGCGCCTGGCTACGAGCGGGTGCGGGACGCGTTCGCGGAGAATTTCACGCGGCGGGACGAGATCGGCGCGAGCGTCGCGGTGATCGCGGCGGGGACGCCGGTGGTGGACCTGTGGGCGGGCTGGGCGGATTCCGCCCGCACGCGGCCGTGGCAGGCCGGCACCCTGACCAACGTGTGGTCCACGACGAAGGCAATGACCTCGGTGTGCGCGCACATCCTGATCAGCCGCGGTGAGCTGGACCCGGACGCCCCGGTGGCGCGGTACTGGCCTGAGTTCGCCGCCGGCGGCAAGGAGGACATCCCGGTCCGCTGGGTCATGAGTCACCGCGCCGGGCTGCCCGGCGTGACGGTACCGCTCCGCGTCGAGGACTACTACGACTGGGAGAAGATCACCGGCCTGCTTGCCGCTCAGGAACCATTCTGGACTCCGGGCACTGCCAGCGGGTATCACGCGCTCTCGTTCGGCTATCTCGTGGGCGAGGTCGTCCGCCGGATCACCGGGCTCAGCCTCGGCCGGTTCTTCGCGGCGGAGGTGGCAGGCCCGCTCGGCGCTGACTTCCACATCGGCCTCGGCGAGGCCGACCTCGGCCGCTGCTCGGATGTGCACGGATTCCGGCGCGGGCTCTCGGACGACGAGGTGGCCGAGCTGGCCCGGTCGGACGCGAGCATGCGTCCCGTGCTTGCCGCGCTCGCCAACCCTGCTATGACCGGATCCGAGGCCAACATGCCCGCCTGGCGCCGGGCCGAGATCCCTGCCGCCAACGGTCACGGCACCGCGCTCGCCCTCGCGACGGTCCTCGGCGCTATGGCGGACGGCTCGGAGCGGCTCGTCTCGGCGGCCACCCTGCGGGCCGTCCGCACGGGGCAGGGCAGGTGCACGGACCGTGTGCTCGGTATCCCGCTCGAGTACGGCCTGGGGTTCGGCCTCAGCGGCCCTGAGCGCCACTTCGGCCCGGACCCGGCGGCCTTCGGCCACGACGGCATGGGCGGATCCACCGTGTGCGCCGACGCCGGGCGAGGCATCGCGTTCGCCTACGTCATGAACCGGCTGGGGACGCAACTCCTCGGCGACCCGCGCAAGATGGCGCTGCTCACCGCGCTTTATGAGGCTATCGGCGAACGATGAGCCCTTCCGCCCGAAAGGATTTCGGACGCGGTTGCCGTCGCCATGAATCGTGAAATTTTCATAGTTGGTTAGACGATAGCTAGCCTGCTGGCGCTCGTACGCAGATAGGCACAACTGCGACAAATATGAGGAAATCGTAAACTGTGAGCGTTATTCAGAACCAACGCTGCCGGTCGCACCGGCGCAGGCACGGGGCTGTGCTAGCCCCGGGGGGACGATCCCCGGGATCCCCCGCAGGGCATAGCCCCGGCGGACGACCCCCGGGATCCCCCGCAGGGCATAGCCCCGGCGGACGACCCCCGGGATCCCCCGCAAGGGAGCCGTAACCGGCGAAGCCGTTCTGAATAAAGCTCGGTGCCTTGATGATATTTCCTGGCAAATGTATGTTTATCCAGTTACGTCTCCTGTGGTGTCAGCGCCCATTCCTGTGGAGGAATCATGGGCTATGCGCGGTTGAGCTGGCTGCGCCTGTTCCACGTCGCCTGCGTCGTCTGCACAGTGATCGCGTCGGGAGCGTCGCTTGTCGTCGCTGCCGCGGCGGCAAGCGCGACGAATCAGCCGCGTGCCGCGTCCACGTCGGCGACGACGCCCGGAGCCGCGGCCAAGGCCGCCGCGGCAGGCAGCGCATCCGGCGCGGCGGCGCCCACGGTCGTCACGCTTCCCACCGGGGACAAGATCGCCGTCAGCAGGGCACCGGACGGCCGCCAGGAGGCGTCGCTTCTCCCGGGCTCACAGCATAAGCAGTTCTCCGAACTGCAGATCGCCGGTGACCTCTACGTCATCCCGCAGGCCGCCATCTCCGGCAGCGGCGCGAGCTTCGACCCGTCGCGGTTCGACGTGACCCAGCTCGCGGCCGGGGGCTCCGCGACGCCGCGGCCCGCCACGGCCAGGCCTTCCTTCGTGCAGTACACGCTGACGGTGAACGGCATCGACGGCGCGGGACAGCCCGACCAGGGCGACGCGGTGCTGCTTGTCAGCGCGGACGACGCCCGCCGCTTCAGCCAGATCGAGTCCTTCTACCAGGGCCAGTTCCGGGCCAGCGTCCCGGCCGGCACCTACGCGCTCGTGAGCTTCTTCTACGACTTCCAGGCACAGGTCGTACGCGCGGTGGTGCTGCCCCAGATGACGGTAACGGCGGCACGCACCGTGACGCTCGACGCCCGCACCGCGACCGTCCCGATCACGGTGCGGACCGCGCGCCCGGCCAGCAGCGTGGAGGAGGAGGTGACCGTGGACAGGGCCGCGAAGGCGGCAGGCGACGCGAGCTACTCGTTCCTCGCCTCGGGCCAGCAGCTCACCTGGTACGCGACGCCGACCCAGCCGGTCACCATCGGCAAGCTGCACTACTACGTCTACGACCGGCTCTATTCACCGGCGGGAGTGGCGCCAGCCTACGAATACGCGGTCGTGCTGCCCGCCGAGGGCGCCATCCCTGCCAGCCAGGCGTACACGGTCAGCCAGGGCCAGCTCGCCACCCAGCAGGCAACGTACTACTCGGACGGGCAGCCGAGGCCCAGCCTGGAGACGCGGTTCTCGTTCCTGCCGTGGGAGTTCAGCAATTTCCGCGCGGACAGCCCATTCACCAGGCCACTGCAGCGGACCGAGTATTACACCGGCGGCTTCAACATCGTCTGGCAGACATACTGGATCGCCTATTTCGACCTGTCTACGTTCACATTCTCTGACTACTACCAGGATTCCTATCACCTCTACGCGCCCGGGCAGCGGACGTCGGCGACCTGGCTGGCCGGCCCCCTCGGCAATGGAATCGGGCATGACAACAGCACGCCGTTCATCTTCGGCTGCCCGGCGTGCCGGGAGCCCGGGAAGCTCGACCTTTTCATCTGGCCTGCCGGGGACAACGGCGCCGGTCATGTCGGGTACCTCGACCCGGCCGACAAGGCGACATATAAAATCTATGAGAATTCCAAACGGATAGTCAGTGGCAGCGGCGAGCTCATCGGCCTCTTCCCCGTCCCTGCGCGCCAGGAGACCTACCACGTGGTCTACGACATCACGCGCACACAGCCGTGGTGGACCCAGTCGACGAGCAGCCACACAGACTGGACCTTCCGCTCCGCGGCCGAGAAAGGCCCCGCCCCGAAGGGCTGGGCCTGCCTGGACGGCTCGGTCAAGTGCACGCCCGTCCCGCTGCTCACGGCGTCCTATCGGCTGGCCGCTGACCTGCTCGGCCAGGAGCCGCCAGGCCCGGCCAGCTTCCGGCTGAACATCGGCCACCTGCAGGACTCCGCGGCCCCGGCCGTGACCAGCGTGTCGGCGGCCGTGTCGTTCGACGGCGGCAAGACCTGGACCGCCGCGCACATCGCGGGGCGCCGCGGCATTTACACGGCCAGCTACGTCAACCCCGCGGCCAGCCAGGCCAGCGGGCACGTCGCGATCCGCATATCGGCGGGGGACGCGGGTGGAGGCGCGTTCACCCAGACCGTCCTCAGCGCCTACGCGATCACGGGGGCGGCGACGGGCGCTCCTGCCAGCCCCCCCGGGTCGACGACATCGCCGTGGGGGGCAGCGCCATCGGCCTTCCGTTCGGCATGCCCTAGTTTGAAACCGCTCCAGGCTCGGTGCCTCGCGCTCGTCCGGCCGAGCGCCGTCCAGCCGAGCAGGGCCTCGCTGGTGCGGGACGGCAAGCCGAACCTGGCCCACGCGCGCGTCATGCCGCAGGGTTACGGGCCCGCCAGCCTGCAGGCGGCGTACAAGCTGCCGGTCAGCAGGGGCAGCGGCCGGACGACCATCGCGGTCGTCGACGCCTTCGACGACCCGAGCGCGGAGGCCGACCTCAACTTCTACCGCGCGACCTACGGCCTGCCGGCGTGCACCGTCGCCAACGGCTGCTTCGCCAAGGTGAACGAGGGCGGCGCGCCGGCCGGCTACCCGCCCCCCGACCCCGGCTGGGCGCTGGAGATATCGCTCGACCTGGACATGGTCTCCGCCGCCTGCCCGAAGTGCCACATCCTCCTCGTCGAGGCATTCTCGGCCAATGTCGGCGATCTCGGCACCGGCGACGACACGGCGGTCAGGCTCGGCGCCACGGCCGTGTCCAACAGTTACGGCGCGCAGGAGTTCGGCGGCATGCAGCAGTTCGCCGCCTTCTACGACCATCCCGGCACGACGATCACGGCATCCTCCGGCGACGCCGGGTTCGGCACGCCGTCGTATCCCGCGGTGTTCCCGACCGTCCTCGCGGTCGGCGGCACCAGCCTGCACGGCTCGCACAACCACAGGGGCTGGTCAGAACAGGCGTGGAGCGGTGCGGGCAGCGGCTGCTCGGCCTGGATCGCCAAGCCAGCCTGGCAGCATGACGGGCACTGCTTCATGCGCACCGTGGCGGACGTGTCCGCGGTGGCCGACCCGAATACCGGCGTGGCGGTCTTCGACTCGCTGCCCTTCCTCGGCAGATCCGGCTGGTGGGTCGTCGGCGGCACGAGTGTCAGCTCCCCGCTGATAGCGGCGGTCGTCGGCCTGGCCGGCAACGGCGGCGTCGCGCCGTCCTACCCGTATCAGCACGCCAGCGCCCTCTACGACGCCCGCGGCGGCAGCAACGGGTTCTGCGGCAGCGACTATCTCTGCACCGGAACGTCCGGCTACGACGGCCCCACCGGGCTCGGCACCCCGCACGGCGCCGGCGCATTCTAGGCACGGGCCGGAGGGCCGTAACCGGCGAAGCCGTTCTGAATAAAAGCTCTGGGCCCCGTCCGGCTAGCACTGTCCGGGCCGATCCTGGCCTATCGACGGTTGCCCCCGGCGGTAGTTCAATTACCAGTGGGTGACGGCTGCGGTCGCACGCGGCCGGGCGTAGCGCCCACCGGGAAGGCTTTCGGCATGCACGACGTCGGAATCGAGATCAGCGGTACCTGCGCGCCTGGCTACGAGCGGGTGCGGGACGCGTTCGCGGAGAATTTCACGCGGCGGGACGAGATCGGCGCGAGCGTCGCGGTGATCGCGGCGGGGACGCCGGTGGTGGACCTGTGGGCGGGCTGGGCGGATCCCGCCCGCACGCGGCCGTGGCAGGCCAGCACGCTGACCAACGCGTGGTCGTCGACGAAACCGATGACCTCGCTGTGCGCGTACATCCTGATGGACCGGCGCGAGCTGGACCCGGACGCACCGGTGGCGCGGTACTGGCCGGAGTTCGCCGCGGGGGGCAAGCGGGACATCCCGGTGCGCTGGATCATGAGCCACCGCGCGGGGCTGGCCGGGCTGACGGTGCCGGTCAGCGCCGAGGACCTCTACGACTGGGAGAAGATCACCGGCTTGCTCGCGGCGCAGGAGCCACTGTGGGAGCCAGGTACCGCGACGGGGTATCACGCGCTCTCGTTCGGCTATCTCGTGGGCGAGGTCGTCCGCCGGATCACCGGGCTCAGCCTCGGCCGGTTCTTCGCGGCCGAGGTGGCCGGCCCGCTTGGCGCTGACTTCCACATCGGCCTCGCCGAGGCCGACCTCGGCCGCTGCTCCGAACTGTATCGGATCGGGCTGACGGACCAGGAGCTAGCCGCGCGGGTCAAGGCATTAGCGCAAGCCCACCCTGCCATGCGGGCGGCGCTCACGAACCCCTCGCTCAGCGGCACCGAGGCCAACGGGTCGAGCTGGCGCCGGGCCGAGATCCCCGCGGCGAACGGCCACGGGACGGCGCTCGCCCTGGCCACGGTGCTCGACGCGGCCGCTAGCGGTTCCGGGCGGCTGATCTCCGAGGCCACCATGCGCGCCGCGCGCACAGGCCAGGGCAGGTACCTGGACCTGGTGCTCGGCGTCCCGCTCGAGTTCGGCCTGGGGGTCGGCCTCAGTGGTCCTGAGCGTCACTTCGGCCCCAGCCCTGCCGCGTTCGGTCACGACGGCTCCGGCGGATCAGCGGTGTGCGCCGATCCGGAGGCAGGCATCGCCTTCGCCTACATCATGAACCGGATGCAGCGGCATCTTCTCGACGACCCGCGCAAGATGGCCCTGCTCACCGCGCTCTACGAGGTTCTCGGCGAAGCGTGAGAGTTTATCCGGCGGTCATGTCCAGACGGGGTGGACCAGTACCGCGCCGCGGACCGGGTTTCCCGGGAGTGGCACTATGGCGCGCATGCACCCAGGCCAGCGCCCGCCTTCTGATCCGGGCGCGCTCGGGACGGGCGTGGAATTCAGGATCCTGGGGAGCCTGGAAGCGGAGGCCGACGGTGTACTGCTGTCGCTAGGCGGTCACCGGAACGAGGTGGTTCTCGCGATGCTGCTGCTGGATGCCGGGCGCACCGTGCCGGTGACGCGGCTGGCGGATGCGGTGTGGGACGACGATCCTCCCGTCACCGCTGCCAAGCAGGTCCGCAATGCCGCATCACGGCTGCGCCGGCTCCTGGAGGCCAATGGGGCACCGGGAGCCATCGTGACCGTCGGGGCTGGATACCAGCTAGGCGTCCCGGATACGGATATCGATGCCAGGGTGTTCGAGGCCAGGATCACTGAGGCCGAACACGCCGCTTCAGCGAAGCGGCCCGCCGAAGCGGCGGACGCGCTTCGTTCCGCCCTTTCGCTGTGGCGCGGCCCGCTGCTTGCGGGCATGACCGGGCGAGCGGTAGAGACCGCGGCCGTGGGGTGGGACGAGCGGCGCCGTCACGCGCAAGAGGCCTACTACGAACACATGCTGGCGCTCGGCAGGCACCTGGCGATCGTCGCGGATCTATCGGCCCTGGCCGCCGAGCAGCCGCTGCGCGAGAAGACTGCCGGGCTGCTGATGATGGCCCTGTACCGGTGCGGCCGCCAGGCTGACGCGCTCCATGCCTACCGGGACATCCGCACCGCGCTCGGCCGGGAACTCGGCCTTGACCCCGGTGCGGAGCTACAGGGGCTCCACCAGGAGGTCCTGACCCGCGCGACCACGCTGGATCTCCCGGCTCACCAGGCGGTCCGGGACCGGCTGACCGCGCGGGAGCGCCCGGCAGCCGCGCCTGTTGTGCCGCGGCAGCTGCCAGCGGCGACGAGGTATTTTACTGGCCGGGCCGACGAGCTGAAACAATTGAACGAGCTGCTTGAGCAGGCGGCGGCCCACACCGTAGCTGACGACCCTGCTAGCGCGGCAAGCCAGCGGGACGCATTCCCGGGGACGGGTACGGTGCTGATCGCTGCGATCGATGGCACGGCAGGGATCGGCAAGACCGCCCTCGCAGTGCACTGGGCGCATCAGGCCGCGCTCCGGTTCCCCGACGGACAGCTTTACAGCAACCTGCGCGGCTTCGAACCTAGAACAGAGCCCGCCGAACCCGCAGAGGCAGTACGCGGCTTCCTTGACGCTCTCGGCGTCCCCGCGGACCGGATCCCTGGAAGCATGGATGCACAGGCGGCCCTGTACCGCAGCCTGCTGGCGGGCAAGCGGATGCTCGTGGTGCTTGACAACGCCCGGGACGCTGCCCACGTCCGTCCCCTGCTGCCCGGCGCCCCAGGATGCCTGGTCCTGGTCGCTAGCAGGAACCAGCTCACCAGCCTGGTAGCGGCCGAAGGCGCCCAGCCGCTCACCCTCGGCCTGCTCACCCATGCCGAGGCCCGCGAACTGCTCACCCGCCGCCTTGGCCCCGAGCGCCTCGGCAGCCAGCCCCAGGCCGCATCCGAACTAATTGAGCTGTGCGCCAGGCTGCCGCTTGCCCTTAGCATCGCCGCCGCCCGCGCCGCCACGCATCCGGCCCGCCCGCTCGCCGACCTGACCGGCGAGCTACGGCAAGCACGTGACCGGCTGGATGCGCTCAATGCGGGGGATGCCGTAACAGACCTGCGAGCGGTGTTCTCCTGGTCGTATGAGTGCCTGAGTGACCCGGCCGCACGCATGTTCCGGCTACTCGGCCTCCACCCGGGACCCGACACCTCACTGTCCGCCGCCGCCAGCCTCGCCGCAGTCGCCCCCGGCCGGGCCCGCGCCGCGCTCAGCGAACTCACCCAGGCGCACCTGCTCGCCGAACACGTCCCCGGCCGCTATACCTTCCATGACCTCCTCCGTGCCTACGCTGCCGAGCAAGCCCAGGCACACGACGGCGAAACCGACCGCCGAATGGCTGTGCACCGAGTTCTGGATCACTATCTCCAGGCCAGCAATACCGCCGCCATGCTGGTAAACCCGGCCCGTGACCCTATTCCCCTGGCCAGATCCCAGCCCGGTATAACGCCCGAAGAGTTCGCAGCCCCTCCAGAGGCAATGACATGGTTCCGGACCGAACATGCCGTCCTGCTCGCGGCCGTCACCCAGGCCGCGGATAGCGGCTTCGACGTCCACGCCTGGCAGATTCCCGCCATGCTGGTCGACTTTCTCGACCGGCAAGGACACTGGCTCGAACTCGCCGCGACCCAGAAGGTCGCGCTTGCCGCCGCGCAGCGCCTCGGCGACAGGGCCGGACAGGCCTATGCCCACCACAGCCTCGGTCGGCCGTGCGCACGGGTTGGCCGCTACGAGGATGCCCGGACGCACCTTGGTCATGCCATAGACCTTTACCGGCAGCTAGACGACGGGCCTGGAATGGCTCGCGCCCACAACGGCCTTGCCTGGACGTTCGACCAGCAGCACCGTCCCGACAGAGCGCTAGCCCACGCACTGCAGGCCCTTGGCCTTTACCAGGCAGCCGGTAACCGGAAAGGCCAGGCCGTCAGCCTCAACAACATCGCCTGGTGTCACATGCAGCTGGGGGACTACCAGCGTGCCCTGGAATGCTGCCGCCAGGCACTGGCGCTGCATCGCGAATCCGGCGACCGGTTCAACATGGCAAGCACCCTGGATACCCTCGGCGGCGCTTACCTGCACCTTGGCCGGCATGCACGGGCGATCGCCTGCTACCGGCGGGCAGTCATCGGGTACCGGGATCTCGGCGAACCCTATAACCAGGCTGACACCCTCATTCACCTCGGCGACGCACAGCATGCAGCCAGTGATCGCGGCGCTCAGCGGTCGTGGCGGGAGGCACTGGCCATACTCGACGACCTGCAGCATCCTGATGCCGACGAGGTCCGGGCCAAGCTCGCCCGGCTCCCCCCGCCACCCGACCGCGATAACCCCCCGTTACGAGCGGACACGCCCTGGGGCACCGGTCGCCGGTTCCGCGGTCTGCCCGCTGGAGTCGGCCTCTGCGGGTGAGGCGCAGCCGATGACCGAATGAGGACCAGCCGATGACGGCTGCCCGGAGAGTACAGACTGCGCCAACCGATCTTGGGCAGCCCGTCACACCGGGATTCCGGGCAGAGGCAGGAGTGGGTCAATGCCGTACCGCATACCGTTCACCGGAAGGCGGCGCCTGACGGCTCGCATGGCCCGACGCCTGGCGCTCACCGCCGGACTCGCTGGCATGTGCCTCTCGCTCACCGCCGTGCCCGCTGCCGCGGTGCCATCGTCAGCCGTCACCCCGGCGGGGACTGCCGCGCGGGTGCCGACGGTGGCCACGACCGCACGGCCACACCCTTCGCCAGCTGCTCTCAGGCCGGGTCCGGCCGCGGCACCGGCACGCGGCACCGGCCTGTTCACGAAGTCTTCCCCTACGGCGGTGACACCAGCGGTGACCGCCGCGTTTACCGCGGGCACCGATCCGAACCTGGGCTATAGCTACAATATCCCGACGGCTGATGACTGCAGAAATAATACGCAGTCGAATACTACCTACGGGTGGCGGCCGAATCATTACGCCTATTGCCAGATGATGATAGTCCCGTGGAAGTATTCGATTACTAATGGCACAATTGAAACGCAAGGGACGTTGCGCGTAACGGTCGTCGGCCAGGGAGCGTTCGCTGGTGACACGACGAACAGAAACGGTGGTGATGGCCGTGTCGTGACGTTTACTCTTTACGTAGATCAGATCACGGTGACATTTGGCGCCCTGCCGGCCGGCGCCGAGCTTTCGTTTAACTTTACCTGTAACGCCGATCCGGCCGGCTCGTGCAACACCACCTCGGGGGCGGTTACCATGCCCTTTATGAATTGGGAAGGAAATAGCGCGTCCTTTCAGTTTACCTCACCCGATGGCGTCGGCGCGACTCCCATCCCTCAACACTGGGTGGCTTTTGCGTACGGTTCCTTTACGTGGACCGCGGCCATCGGGGGGCCCGGCTTTAATCCTGCGATAGTTAACCAGCAGGCCGCAAAGGTCCGATTCGACGGTCCCGGATCGGTTGACATGAGTCCCGCACGCCAGACAGGTGCGACATTCCAGCCGGTAGACGCCGGCGACAACCAGGTAGTGGATACCCTGAACCTCGCCTACAACGGATCATACGGACCGAGTAACATAAGTTACGCCATGGCTGCGCATCACTACTATGTCGCACTCAATTACCCAAATAGCACCTATCCCCTGACCGGAAACAAGACAATACCAACAACCTATACCCGCCTGGCCGATGACGCAATCGCCACTGCCGGACGTAATCAGGTTGTTCGTCCGCTATGCCGGACAATCTGGGGCACCGATTATGCTACACGCTACGGCCAGCCCTTGGAATGCGACGAGTTCCCGTTCGCTTCCAGTTATCAAGGCGCTCCTCTTGTGAATGGGCGGCCAGATGGCTCGCGTATTTCTGTATGCCCGATCCCCGCTGCAGACAATGGTCAGGCAGGCGCAGCTTATAAGGCGTTTCTGCTACAGGAGCGCATCTTCGACGGAGGCGGCACCGGAGACACCGCGATAGACTGGTACAAGGTGGCCATCACCAATGTACCGACACCAGCACCGACGGCGGCGCAGGCCCTGCCGTGCCCCACACCTGATCCCAACGCCCCAGGGGTCGGTATTCTCGTCATCAACGTAACCGGCGGCGGGCAGTTCCTGAACGTCTGGGACACCTACAATGACCAGCTCGGCCCGCTGGGCAATCCACTGAGCAACTGGGCCTCGGTCACCGGCGGACAGCAGCAGCTGTTCAGCGGCGGAGGGATCTACTGGTCGTCCGGCACGACCACCCATGAGGTACACGGGGCGATCTACGCGGATTATTCCGGCCTGGGAGGGGCGGCGACGTCGCCGCTCGGATTCCCCGCCTCCGATGAGCAGGCCGCGCCCGGCGGCGGACGCGAATCACTGTTCGCGGGCTCGAATTGCGGGTCCGTCAGCGGGAGCGCGATCCTGTGGACATCGGCGACCGGAGCCGGAGAGATGCAGGGATGCATCTACCAGGCATATCTGAGCACCTATGGTGGATCGTCCGGTTCGCTCGGCTTCCCGGCATCCAACGAGCGGCCCATGTCAACCGGGAAAGAAAACTACATGTCCGGCACCTCGTGCGGCTCATCATCAGGCAGCGCCCTGTACTGGAACGGTGCTGTCCACGCCGTATACGGCTGCATCTTCCAGCAATACAAGCAGCTCGGTGAGGCGAATTCGGGCCTGGGCTTTCCGGTCGATGAGGAACATGACATTCCTGGCGGCCGCGCCCAGGACTTCCAGCACGGATCGATCAGCTACGTGAACGGTGTCGCGCAGGTAGACAACTGGGTGACCGGTCACGCCGCGCACGCCGGCAACGATTATCCGTACGAGACCGTCGGGCAGTTCGACCACCAGAATGAGGGCATCGACGCCTGGGCCGAGTATTACGGGCAGTGCGACTCGTTCGCCGCGTGGAAGGTGTATGAGAACCTGGCCGGGTCGGCTGCGCAGCTCCCGAATGTCCCTGTTCCCGCGGTGGGCTGGCGGCCATCGAACGCCTCGGTCAGCCCGGTGAACCAGAACACCTGGTTCAACGCCGACAACTGGGACGTGATGTGGAAAGCACAAGGGAAAACACCCGACACCATCCCGGCGCCCGGCTCGATCGCCTACTGGCCGAACGCCACCACCGACCCGCAAGACGCGCATCCGACCGACTCGGCGCACGGCATCGGCGGGTTCGGCCACGTCGGCTACGTCACCGATGTCTACCCCGACGGGTCGGTGACCATCGAGATGTACAACCTGCGGCTGAACGGCGAGTACTCCACGATCCACATGGCCTACGGCCAGCCGGCGACCGACACCAGCTACAACCAGGGCGGCTACACTGTGCCGTGGCCGAAGTACTTCATCCACGTCGCCGACGGCCCCGCGCCGGGGGCCTCCTCGCCCGCCGAGCCCGGCGTCGTCGGCACCGTGTCGTGGGGTTACCCCAGCCAGGTGAAGGTGATCGGCCCGGGGTCGCCGTCCGGTGAGTTCAGCCTTGGCAACGTGTGGTACCTGCAATCCGGGCACGGTGAGACCGGCGCGGAGGAGTACACCCACGACAACGGCGCGGCCGCCGTCTCCACCGCGACCTGGACACCGTCCGGGCTGGCCGCGAGCACCTGCTACCGAATCGACGCGCTCGTCCCGAACAACTATTCCGATAACCCGGTCGCCGTGTACACCGTCACCGATACGAATCGCACTAATTACGCTGCGGTCAACGAAAACAACTACACCAACGACTGGGCGGAACTCGGTGTCTACGAGACAAACAGCAGCGGTGGGATCGCCGTGAAACTCGATGACCGGGGCACCACCGGCCTGTATGTCGCCGCAGACGCAATGCGATTCTGGCGGCAGACATCATGTAACGGCTACGGCGACATCGCGCCGATCATGGAGCCCAGCTCCTTCTCAAGCGGATGGACGCCCGATTCGGGGCACGGTTTCTTCGGTGACATGCTGTACTCGGGCACCAGCGGCAGCGCCACCGTAACCGGCAATACCGTCACCTACTCGCCGCCTTCGCTGCTGCCCGGCACCTGCTATGAGGTGCAGGCATACGTGCCGGACAACTACTCCGACAACAACGCCGCGATCTACCACGTCACCGACACGTTCTTCGGAAACCTCTACCCGCAGGTGAACGAGAACGCCTTCACCAGCCAGTTCACCGATCTCGGCGGGTTCGCGACCAGCAGCAGCGGCAGCCTGCCCGTCACCCTGCAATCCAACGGCCCCGCAGGCGGATACGTCGCCGCCGACGCGCTCGCGTTCACCCCAGACCCCGGCTGCAACGGAGCGACCGGCTCCGGCCTGGGCGTCCCGTACGCAACCGACCAGATCGGACCCGGCTCGCCGCCGCTGGACTTCTTCACCCTCAGCCCCTGGTACACCCAGATGGGCCACGGCCTCACCGGCCACGAGCTATGGACCCACGACAACGGCTCAACCGCCGACTCCACCGCCCGCTGGAACGAATGGGGCACCGCCAGCGCCTGCTACAACATCCAGGCGTTCATCCCCGACAACTACGCCAACAACCCGACCGCCCACTACACCGTCAGCACCGACAACGGAGTTACGAATGTGACGCTCAACCAGGCCAAGCTCACCGGCTGGTCAACCCTCGCCACGCACATCCAGGCAGGTTCCGACGGAATCATTACCATCATCCTGGACGACACGGGACCTGCCGGCGACTATACAGCCGCCGATGCGATGCAGATCGATCCCGTCAGTTGCTGAACAGCGCGCATGGCAGGATCGTGGCGTGGCCACATTCCTGCTGCTCTCCACGGCTGACACCGAGCTGCTCGCGGCGCGCGCGTCCGGGGCTGACTACCGGACCGGCAACCCGTCCAGGCTCGAATCCGCTGAGCTTGGCCCGCTGACCGACGGTGCCGGCGTCGTCGTGCTGCGGCTGCTCGGCGGCAGGGCGAGCTGGCCGGACGGGATCGGCGCGCTGCTCGCGACGGGGCTGCCGCTGGTCGCGCTCGGCGGGGAGGCCGCGCCGGACGCCGAGCTGATGGCGCTGTCCACCGTGCCGGCCGGTGTCGCGGCCGAGGCGCTGAGCTACCTGCGCGAGGGCGGTCCGGAGAACCTCCGCGAGCTCGCGGCGTTCCTTTCTGACACGCTCCTGCTCACCGGCGAGGGCTTCGCCCCGCCACGTCAGATGCCACAGTACGGCGTCCGCTCCCTGCCATCCGGGGCCCTGCCATCCGGGGCCCTGCCATCCGGGGGCCGATCATCGAAGGGCGAGGGCCAGCGGGACCCGACGATCGCGGTGGTGTTCTACCGGGCGCACGAGCTGTCGGGCAACACGGCGTTCGTCGACACGCTCTG
>WNFD01001391.1_pt1 | contig 25399 bp, 19 predicted proteins | sample 5400491 | NCBI WGS metagenome assembly WNFD01 (sample SAMN13153343, study PRJNA577476) | soil metagenome | isolation source: 120 cm saprolite under Douglas fir tree site 2 hole 2 replicate 2 | place: USA:California | collected 2015-04-18
CTGCTGCGCGAGCAGGAGCTGAGCGGGCAGACGGTCGCGAGCTTTATCCGGCGGAATGGGATCTCCCGCCACACCTTCTATCGGTGGCGCAAGAAGTACGGCGGTCTCACGGAGACCGAGGCGATCCGGCTCAAGCGCCTGGAGCGCGAGAATGCCCGCTGGAAGGGGCTGCTCGCCGATCGGGCGCTGGAGCTCGAGGTGCTGAAAGAGATCAACGCAAAAAAATGGAGCGCGTAGCGGTCCGCCGGGCCCAGGTACGCTACGCGATGACCCGCCGTCTGTCGTGCCGGCGGGCGTGCACGCTACTGCGGGTGGCGCGCTCAGCGCTGGCCTACGCGGCGCGGCGGCCCAGCCGCGACGCGGCCCTCGTGGCCGAGCTGCCGCGGCTGGCCGCGGCCCACCCCCGCTACGGGTACCGGCGCATGTGGGCGCTGCTGCGCCGGGGCGGCCGCGGGGTCAATGCGAAGCGCGTGCACCGCGTGTGGCGGGGGGCGGCCTCGCGCTGCCGCGGCGCCGGGTGCGGCGGAAGGTCCGGACCGGGGCGCGGGGGCGCCCGCGCGCCGATCGGCCCAACGCCGTGTGGACCTATGACCTTATCCACGACGCCTGTACCAACGGCACGCCCTTCAAGTGCTTGACCGTGGTGGACGAGTTCACCAAGGAGTGCCTGGCCATCACGGTGGCACGCTCGCTGCCCGGCGATCGCGTCTTGCCGGTCCTCGCGCAGCTGGTGGCCCGCCGCGGTGCGCCGCACTTTCTGCGCAGCGACAACGGGCCGGAATTCATCGCCCGCCGGATCCAGCGGTGGCTCGCGCGGGAGGGTATCACGACGGCCTACATTGATCCCGGCAAGCCATGGCAGCATGGGGTGGGCGAGAGCTTTCACAGCCGCTTCCGGGACGAGTGTCTCGACCAGGAGGCGTTCTTTACCGTGCACGAAGCGGCGGTCATCATCGAGCAGTACCGTCGCACCTACAACGAGGCCCGACCCCACTCGAGCCTCCACTACCACACCCCCGCCGAGGTCGCTCGACGCCGTGCTCGACCTCACCGGGCGCGATCATCACAGCACGGCCGACAGACACCCGTGGCGGTCGCATAACCCTGGTCCGAAGAACGGGGGCATGACAACACATCCAGCGGATCTCAGCCGATGATAGGGTATGCGCGGGACGAGCTGGCTGTTGATCGGAGCGGTCGCGCTGGCATGGTGGGCGACGGCGGCCGCCGCGCAAACGGTGACCGTGGTCCACAACGTCAATCTGCGACCCGACCCCTCCAGCGAATACCCTCCAATCCGATCGCTCACGCCCGCAGAACCGCCGTTGACCCTGCTCGAGCCCAGCCCCGAAAGCGGATACTACCACGTCCAGACGAGCGCCGGAGAGTAAGGCTACGTGTGGAGCCGCTACGTGCGAGTGACCGTCGCGCCAGCGGCGCCCGCGGCGACGATTCCGCCCGGCCCTCGCGTCCCCGGATCACCGAGCATGATCGGGTGCGGCGACGAGTTGTGGCAGCACGTCTACCATCCATCGCGCTTGCTCGTCCAGCTGGATTGCGTCACGGTCACGGGTGTGATCGTCGACGCGACGGCGGGCCAGTCGCACCACCACGCTGACGGCGTGCGTCATGAACCGGACGGCGACACTCACGGCTGGCTGCAGGTCGATTCACAGTTTGCGGACATGATCAACGCGGGGAACACGTCGGACGAGGGGGGGAATCTCGTCTTCGAGATCGTGTGTCACTACCCCGTCACACAACCGGATGCGCAGTCCGCCTGCGCCGGATTCACGGACCACACAACGATTCCGCCGGTCGGCACGCACGTCGCGATCACGGGGACGTTCGTGCAGGAGAAGAACCACAAGAAGTGGAACGAGATTCACCCGGTGTCACGTATCCAGGTGCAATAGCTAAGCCGCAGCGTCAGCCCCGGGCGTTTTGCAGCCAGAGGTGCAGCGCCGCATAGGCGCGCCACGGACGCCACTGTTCCGCGCGCGCGAGCAGCGAACCTGCGCTCCGCACGCCCGCTGCCCGCTGGAGCGTGCGGTCGGTGGCGGGGAACGCGTCCGGCCAGTAGAGCGTGCGCATCACGATGACCGTGGCGAGCCGTTCGCTGACCCCGTCGATCTCGACCAGCGCGCGCCGGGTCGCCGCCACATCGCTCCCGGGCTCGAGTCGGAGCGCGCCGCTCGCCACCGCGCGCGCCAGGGTCGTAAGCGCCTCCGCGCGCCGCACCGGGACGCCCAACGTCACGAGGCGGGTCGCCCCTGCGTCCGCAACCCGCGCCGCGGTGGGCGCGAGGTGCGTCAGGCCCCGGAGTCCGGTGTCGACCGGCTCGCCTAAGGCCGCGGCCACGCGCCCGGCGAGGGAACGCGTGGCGTCGCCCCGACGGCCTTGCGCGCCAACGAGCGCGCGGAGCGCGATCTCGAAGCCGTCCAGCGCACCGGGCAGACGAACGCCGGGGCGCCGCGCGACCAAGGCGTCGAGCCCGCCCGCGGCGAGGTGCGCGTCCACGACGGCGGGCTCCGCGTCGAGGTCGAAGAGGCGGCGCAGGCCGGCGATTAACGGCATCAGGACGGGGAGCAGCGACGCCGAGACCTCCACGGCGAGGCTGTGCCGGGCCCCCCGCGGAGTGTCCTCGGCGAAAACGAAGCCGCTGTGCCCCTCGATCCGTACGGTGCGTCCGTAGCGGCGCTCGAGCACGAGCTCGACGCCGGGAATGGCATCGCCCCGGAGAAACCTCAGCCCCGAGTCCCACGCGAATGGCGCGCGGTAGGCGAGCGTCAGGCGCAGCGACTCCTCCCTGCGCCGGGTCAGCGACGCCGGGCGCTGCGTCGGGACCCCGCGCCGCAGGGCGCTCGAAGGCGTGCCGTACTGCTCGCGGAACGCCGCGTTGAAGCGGCGCAGGCTCTGGAAGCCGCTCGCATACGCGACGCGCGTCACCGGGAGATCGGTATCGACGAGCAGTCGCTTGGCGAGCAGCAGACGGTGCGTCTGCGCCAGCTCGAGGGGTGAGACGCCGATCTCATGCTCGAGCGCGCGCCGGAGGTGCCGCTCGCTCACCCCCAGCTCACTCGCCAGCTCCGCCACGCTGTGGCCGTTCAGCGCCCCCGCGGCGATCCGCTGCGCCGCAGCCTGCGCGAGTCGGGATACCGCATCGAGCACCGCCCGCCCAGGAGCAAGCTCCGGACGGCAGCGGAGACACGGCCGGAACCCCGCGCGCTCGGCGGCCGCCGCCGAATCGAAGAAGCGCCGGTGCCGGTCGTACGCCAGGCGCGACGGGCACACGGGACGGCAATAGACGTGCGTCGTCGTGATCCCGACGAAGAAGACGCCGTCGAAACGCGCGTCCCGCGCGTCCACCGCGAGCGCATACGCAGGACGAACCGCGGACACCATGGAACTCAAACTACGGCGTGCTCACCGGCGTGGCCACGAAGGGAACCTGGATGTTCGTCCCGTGCAGGACCGCCCTCCCCACGATCACTCCGGCTTCGTTGATGTGCTGGGCGACGATGAGCAGATCGGGAGACCCAGGCCCGACTAGGCCGTTGAGATCCTTCATGACCCCGTCTTCCCACAAGAAGGCGCGGTTCAAGTCACCGCTCGACACGCCTACGACCTGACGCCGGTCGTTGACGCCCAAGGCTTGGCTGCTCTCGTCCCCCGCGAGCGTGCGGAGGTCGCGGATCCCGGCCTCGCTGGTCCAGAGGAAGGCGTGCGGGTTGAAGTCGATGCCGACGACGCCGCTGGGGTTCGAGAACCCGACGACATCACCCTGCTCGTTGATGTCCATGGGGGTGTGCCAGGCGTCCCCGCCCAGGTCGCCGATGTTGGTCGGCGTGCCGTTCTCCCACAGGACGGAGTGGCGCGCGCTGAGCTGGCCGACCGCAATGTCGCAGTCGCCCGAGATCCCGACGACCTGCCCCCTCGAATTGATCGCGGTGGCGGCTGACGTCGAGTCGCCGGGCAGCGGCGGCAGTTGCTGCATCCGGCCCTTCCTCGGCTCCCACAGCACGGCGCGGAACTGGAGGACCTGGGGCGCGTTGCAGGTCGGGTCGTGCACGGCCGTCTCGGCCCACCCGACCACCTGGCCCCGGCTGTTGACGCCGGTGGCGAACCCCTGATGGCCGCCGAGCGTGGGCAGCGCCGTCATCACGCCGCCCTCCCAGACGAAGCCGCGACAGATGCGTCCGGTGACGCTCGGGAAGAACGCCGTGCAGCTCCACTCCTCGTGCAGCGGGTCCACGTCTGCGGTCTCGGCGATGCCGGCGACCATGCCGTTGTTGCTCAGCCCGGGCCACTGCGCGTTGCTGTTGGGCCCGCCGAGTGTGCCGAGCGTATCGAGCAATCCGTCCCGCCACAGGGCGGCGACGCGGGTCGTATTGCCCGGCCGGTTAACGAAGCCGGCCACCCAGCCCCGGTTGTTGATGCCGCCCGGCCGGTTCCGCGAGCCGCCGAGCGTGGGGAGGTAGGCGATCGTGTAGTGCGCGCCGGACGGTGCGTCTGCCGTCGCTGGATGAAGGCGCGCGTCGAGCGGGGGAGTGATCTGTGACTCGGGGCTACAGCCGCACACAGCGGCGACGAGAAGGGCGCACGAGATGTGTCGCATGGAGTCCTCCGGTGGTTGGGATGTTTCCCCACCATACCGTACGACCCAGCGGCCCGCGTGCCGAAACCGGACGTGAATTTTCCTGAAAGCAGGTCCGAATCTGGCTAATGGCCTAGATTCCGTGCATGGACTTCGAACCGCTTCCCCAGCAACGCCTCGCCATTGAAGCGCCGCTCGGCCCCGTGCTGGTGGTCGCGGGGCCGGGCGCGGGGAAGACGTTCTGCCTCATCGCCCGCATCGACCATCTCATCAACCATCGAGGGCTGGCGCCCGAGCGCATCTGCGCCGTCACGTTCACGAACCGGGCGGCCGAAGAGATCGCCGTCCGCTTGAAGCACACCCTGGGGGAGCGTGCCGAGGCGATCACGCGAGGCACGATCCACGCGCTGTGCCTCGCCCTGCTGCGCGAGTACGCCGAGGCGGCAGGCCTGCGCAAAGGGTTCGGCGTGGCCGACGAGCAGTATCAGAAGGTCATTTTGGGCCGGCTGCACGTGCCGCTCGAGCAGCGGGGGTCGCTCCTGAACCGGTTCAGCCGGCACCGCGTGCAGAAGCAGGACTACGAGCTCACCACCGACGACGCGCGCCTGTATCGCGAGTACACCGCCTGGCTCGCGCACCGCAACATGCTGGATTTCGACGACCTGGTCGCGAAAGCCGACGAGCTGCTGCGCACTCGGGGGGACATGGCCGATGCGATCGCGGCGCGCTGGGACTACCTCCTGGTGGACGAGTTTCAGGACGTGAACGCGGTCCAGTACGACCTGTTGAAACGCCTGGCGGCGCCACACGGCAACTTCTTCGCGGTGGGCGACGACGAGCAGTCGATCTTCACCTGGACCGGGGCGGATCCCTACGTGCTCGTCCGCTTCAGCCGTGACTACGAGATCGACCGGCCCATCGTGCTGGACAAGAACTGCCGCTGCTCGCGCCAGATCTTTGAGACCGCGCGGCGCGTGCTGGCGCAGAATCCTCAGCTGTTCGAGAAGCAGCTCAGCGCGGAGCAGGAGTCGGAGTACGAGGTGGGCGCGTTCGCGTTCCGCGACGAAGAAGAGGAAGCCTCGTGGCTGCTCGAGGACATCCTGGCCGACCGCACGGCGGCCGGCCTGGGATGGGGCGATTATGCGGTGTTGTACCGCCGGCACAAAGTCGGCGAGTACCTCGAGGGACGCCTCGTCCGAGAGGGAATTCCCTGCCGGCTGGCGCGCGGCCGCTCGCTGGTGGAGGACGACGTCATCAAGTATGTGGTCGCCGCGCTACGGATCGTACGCGACCCCGGCGACTCCGTGGCACTCGAAGCGTTCGCGCGCTGCGTCCTCTCGGCGCATTTCCTCCAGGAAGTCGAGGCCGCGATCGGGAGCTCCGGCGATTTCCTCACGTCAGTGCGCGCCCTCGCCCGCCGCCGGCCCGCGCACGACCCCGACACCAAGAAACTGTGGCGGCTTGTGTTTCAGGTGGAGAACCTTCGCGCCCTGGCGCGGTCGCACCGCGCCCTGGCACCGCTGGTCGATGAGATCCTGTCGCAGAGCGTCGGCCCATACAGGAACGCCCTCGAGGAGCGGCACGACGAGCTCACCGATCCGGCGGCCATCCCCGAAGCCGTGCGGCTCGCCGAGCGGCTCGCGGCGGCGATCGCGGCGGAGCAGGAGATCGTGATCGAGCCGCAGGGAGGGCTGGAGATTGCGTTGCGCGGCATGCTGATGGCAGCCGGTCTGCGTCACGTGCCAACCTCCACAACCTCCCGAACCTCCCCAACGTCCATAACCTCCCCACTCACTCTGTTCAAAGCTCTCCAGCTGCTGCACGCCAAGGAGCTCGACACCCCGCTCGAGCGCTACGTCACGTTCGATTTGGAAACGACGGACAAGGACGTAGACGTTTGCGAGGTCGTCGAAGTCGGCGCGGTACGAGTGGTGGGCGGGGAAATCGTAGACCGGTTCCACACCCTGGTGAAGCCGTACCGTCCGATCACCCCCGGGGCGACCAAGCTGCACGGGTACACCGATGCCGCCCTGCGCGACGCCCCCTCCTTTTCCGAAGTCTGGCCCGAATTCCGAGCCTTCATAGGCGACGACGTCCTCATCGCGCACAACGGCCAGCACTTCGACATCCCGGTGCTGCGCCGGCTGGCCGCGGGGCGGGACGGCGTGGATAGCCTGGTGTTTTACGACACCCTGCCGCTCGTTCGCTCGCTCTCGCGCGACAGCGCCAAGCTCGAGGACCTGGCCCTGCGGTTCGGCATCGATGCCGGCCGGGCGCATCACGCGCTGGACGACGCGGTCACGCTGGCCCGGGTGTATCGCGAGCTGGAGCGCCTGCGGGGCATTCGGGCACGCAAAGCGGTGCTGGTAAACCTGCTCGACTATCTGGGGCTCGGCTTGGCGTTGGAGCCGGGAGCCAAGAGCGGCGAGCGGGACATGCTGTTCAAGCTCGCGAAGTTCTACACGCTGGGCCGATACAGCGATGCGCTCGCGTTCTACGAGATGGAGCGCGAGCGCACCGGCGGCGACCCGGCGCCTCCCGTGGACGAGGTGATCCGGCGGCTCGGCGGGCGCGCGCTCATGACGCGCCTCCGGGCCGAGCCGGATCCGGAGCAGCGCTACCCCGCGGCGGTGGCCCGGCTGCGGGCGCTGATGGAGGAGGGTTCATCCCAAACGCTCGAGGAGAGCGTCGACCGCCTCCTCGGCCGCATAGCGCTCTCCACGTCGGATGGCATCGAGGTCGCGCCCGATCGCGTCAACCTTCTCACCCTGCACTCCACCAAGGGCCTCGAGTTTTCGCGCGTGTACATCGTCGGACTGGAGGATTACCAGATTCCCGGGTTACGCGAGACCAAGGAGAATCGCCAGGCCGAGATCGAGGAGGCGCGGCGGCTCGTGTACGTTGGGATGACGCGGGCGCGGGAGCGGCTGGTCCTGACGCGTGTCGAGAGGCGCTTCGGGATGGAGACGGGGGGATCGAGCTTCCTGGAAGAAATGGGGTTGGGAGCCGAGGCGGTGGGAACGGAGTGAGCGGTTACGAGGCCGCGGCGAGCCTCCCGTCCGCGGCACTCTTCACGTCATCCAGCGACGTCACGAACGCGGCATAGACCGCGTCCGACCACCAGCCGCGGCATTTCTCGATCTCCGCGAGGGCCGCCTCGCGCGTCAGCGCCGGCCGATAGGGGCGCGCGGTACTGAGCGCGTCGTACACGTCCACGATTCCCACGATCTGAGCCGCGAGCGGGATCTCATCGCCCCGCAGGCGGTCGGGATAGCCCGTGCCATCGTACCGCTCGTGATGCCAGCGGATGATCGGCTTCAAGTCCCACGGGAAATCGACGGCCGCCAGCAGCTCCAGACCCCAGATCGGGTGCATCCGCACCACCGCGAACTCGTCCCGCGTGAGCGGGCCGGGCTTGTTCAGGATCTCGTGCGGGACCCGCACCTTCCCCAGGTCGTGGAGGTAGGCGCCGAGGCGAATCGTCGTCTGGCTGGTGTCGTCGAGCGCGAGCACGCGCCCCACGGCCATCGCGTGCTGCGCCACGCGCTCGCAGTGGCCGAAGGTGTAGCTGTCCGAGGACTCGATGGACTGCCCCCACTCTCGCACGACGGCGAAATACGTTGTTTCGAGCTCGGACACCTTGCCGCCCACGTACACCAGGTCCACGCGCGCGTCCAACCGGCGATACAGGCGGTGGGCAGTGTTGAGCAGCGTGAGCGCGTCCTGGTTCCGCCCCATCGCCTGATGCAGCAGCGCCAGCTCGCACGACGCCTCTGCTTCGTGGAGCACCGAGCCGGCGCTCACCGCCAGATCGATCGCCGAGCGGAGACGCGATTCGGCTAGCGCGGCACGCCCGGTCTCGCGGTACACCATGCCGATGATGCGGTAGGCCTCCGCCTTGTCGCTCCGGGCGTCGAGTTGGTCGAAAATGGCGAGGGCGGCTTCGGCGTTGCGGCGCGCCACGTCGTAGCGCCCCCGCACGAAGTGCACTTCGGCGTGATTCACGAGACACATCCCCTGCAGGTGCGCGTCGCCCGCCCGCTCGGCGATCGCATGGCTCTGTTGGAAATAGCCCTCCGCCCGGTCGTACTGCTCGAGGTCGGTGTGCGCGATGCCCAGGTTGGCAAACACAATGGCGCAGCCGTGCTCGTTGTTCGATGCCTGGTACGCTTCGAGCGAGCGCTCGTAGTGCGCCACCGCGGCACGCACGTCGCCCTGGATGTTCGCCAGGATGCCGAGGTTCTGCTCGACCCGGGCGTGCAGCTCGCGGCTCTGGCCTCCGCGCTCCAGCGCCTGGAGGAAATTCCTGCGCGCGTCCTCGATCGCTCCGGTCTGCACGTCCAGCCCGCCCAGCGTGTTGAGCGCCTCCGCGGCCAGCAGGTCGTTGCCGGCGTCGCAGGCCACGGTGTAGCTCCTGCGGCACAGCTCGCGCGCCTCGGCGGACTCGTTGCGGAGATGGCGCACCACCGCGAGCCGCCGCAGCGCCTCGGCCAGCACCGTCCGCTCTCCCGTCCGGTCGGCCGCAGCGATCGCGGCCTCGTAACACTGGATCGCTTCGGGAAGGCAGGCGGCCCGTTCGCGCTCCCGCGCCTGGTGCAACAAATCCCCTGCCGGGCGGAGCGGCGCGCGCGGACCTGCCTGCCCGGGACCGGGGACTGCAACAGCGGTCACGACCGTCTCACCACGCAATCACGTAGCTCGAGAAGTGGTTGACCTTCCCCGTGACGTACTTGCTCAACAGGTTGTCGAGGGACAGCAGGTAATACAGGATCTGCAGGTCGTCCGTCGTGTACGCGATCCGCTTGGGGAGCAGTTTGCCGAGCAGACTGCAATTCGCATAGCTCATCGTGAGCGCGGCGGGCGCCTGGAACTGCAGCCCTTCCGGCTGGAACTTGACGGCGTTCACACCCAACCCGGTGGGCACGATCATCGTGATCGTCGTCGGCCGGCTGAGGGCGCCCCGCGGGATGACGAGTGTGTGGGGCCCGGCGCTGATGGTGCCGCCCCCGATCCCGACCGTCTGTGTGGTCGCGGCGTAGGGCAAGTCCGAGCACTTGAGCAGCCCCGTCGCCCCGAGCAGCGACCCGACGAGATCACCGGAAGGTGGAGCGGGTCGCGGTGCGGTGGGCGAGCGATCGCCGCAGGCGGAAGCAAGCGCGAGCCCGCACACCAGGAAAATGCCGACTAGACGACGACGAGCGGCCTTCATGGGCCTTCCATCTCCTCTAGGGCGTGGGGAGTTCGGAGGGACAACGTGAATCGACGGTTGGGCCGCCGACTTCTGTCGGATACAAAATGCACACGACTGGCCCGCGCATCCGTGAGGACGGTCACTCAGTGCGCGCTGAGGTTTTTGGTGTTTTGGTGTTTGCTGTGATTCTCAGCAAAAGAGGGATTCGGCGGCGTCAAGTCGAGCGAAGCCGCAACGTGAGCTCGCAGGAGTCGCTCGATGCTGTACCATCGCCCCGCACCTTCCCGGCCGCCGCGAGGACGGCCGGTGAATCGATCGCCTCCCGCCGTGAACACGTGGACCATGAGCTGGTGGGAGGCAGGGTCGCCGAAGCGGAGGCCCAGGACGCCCGCCGGACGTACGATGTCGAGCCGACGGTGGCCTGGTGGCGATCGTCGGCAAGGATGCGGGACGCCGCTGGGCCTGGCTCAGGTGGGCTCGGGCACAAAGTAGCCGACCAAGAATGTGAGGATGGTAGTCATCGCCGACGCCACCTCTGCAGTGATCTTCACTGAACCCGCCAGGACGAACGTGTTGATGATCCATACTAAAACGACCGAGAGCGCGCCCGCGAGAGCGCCTGCACCAACCTTCCGCGACGGCAGATACGATGTCTTGCCACCGGCTAGCGGTGGCCTGCCTTGACTTGCACCGTTCATAGCTCCTCCTGCGCTTGGACAGGCACGGTCGGACCGGATCAGTCAGCTGGTCTGCCATAATAGGAAACCGACGAGCCGGCCGAAACACCGCTAGATTGCTGCGTCCTCCGGCCGAGCGCCCCGTGCGTCGCCCACCCTCGTACCGCCGCGTGACCCTGCCGTTCCTTGCACTCGCGAGTGTGATTCCGAACGCGGCCGCCGCGCAGAACGCCCGGCCCGCCCGGCCCGCCCGGCCCGTTCCCCGGTACACGATCGAGCAGTTCATGAACACCACCGCTATGTTCGGCGCCTCCTTCTCGCCGGACGAGCGCTCGATTCTCGTGACCAGCGACCAGTCCGGGGTGTTCAACGCGTACGAGATCCCCGCGGGCGGCGGCAAGCCGCAGGCGCGCACCCATTCGACGACGGATGGCATTTTCACCGTCGGGTATCTGCCGTACGACCGGCGCGTGCTCTATCTCCAGGGTCCGGGCGCCAACGAGAACGATCACCTCTATCTACTGGATACCACCGGCGCGGTGCGTGATCTCACGCCAGGCGACAGCCTGAAGGCCGTGTTCGTCGACTGGGCCGGAGACGACAACTCGTTCTTCTACGCGACGAACGGCCGCGACCGACGCTTTTTCGACGTGTTCGAGATGCCCGTCGCGACTCTCGCGCCGCGCCTTATGTTCCGGGACACAGTCGGCTATCAAGTCGGGGCGGTCTCCCCCGACCGGCTCTGGATGGCGCTGCAGCGCCCGATTACCACCCAGAATAGCGAGATGTATCTCCGCGACATACAGACGGGCGAGGTGCAGCATCTGAGCCCGCACGAAGGCGACGTGCAGTACAATCCGCAGGCATTCAGCCCGGATGGGAAGTACCTCTACTACACGACCGACGAGGGTAGCGAATTCGCCTGGCTCGCGCGCTACGACCTGGCGACCGGGCGGCGGGACACCGTAGACCGGCCGAGCTGGGACGTCGATTTCGCATACTTCTCGAAGCACGGCAAGTACTTGGTCGCGGGGATCAACGCTGACGCCCGCACCGAAATCCGGGTGTACGAAGCTGCGACGCTGCGGCGGATCACGCTGCCGAGCGTTCCCGTGGGCGAGATCCGCGGAGTGCAGATCTCGCCGAGCGAGCGGTGGATGGCGCTGTACGTGAACGGCAGCCGGGCGCCGAGCAACCTCTACGTCCTCGACCTTGGGACGGACAAGTTGCGTCGGTTGACGCAGAACCTGAGCGCCGAGGTCGATCCAACGAACCTGGTCGAGGCGCAGGTAGTCCGTTTCCCGTCGTACGACGGAGTCGCGGTCCCGAGTCTGCTCTACCGGCCGCTTCAGGTCGCGGCGGCGGCCCGAGCGCCCGCCGTACTGTGGATCCACGGTGGCCCGGGCGGCCAGTCGCGCGTGGGGTACAGCGCGATTCTCCAGTACCTCGCGAATCACGGCTACGTCGTCCTGGCGGTCAACAACCGCGGCTCGGGCGGCTACGGCAAGTCATTCGACAAGCTAGACGATCAGCGACACGGGGACGCCGACCTCGACGACCTTGTATGGGCCAAGCGCTACCTCGCCACCCTGGGCTACGTGGACACAAGTCGCGTGGCGGTGGCGGGGGGCAGCTACGGCGGCTATCTCACGCTCGCGGCGGTCACATTTCGGCCCGAGGCGTTCGCAGCGGGGGTCGACTTCTTCGGTATCTCGAACTGGGTGCGCACCATCCGCAGCATACCGCCGTGGTGGGAGTCGTTCCGCAAGGCCCTCTATGCCGAGATGGGCGACCCGAACGGTCCGGACTCGGTCCGTCTGTACCGGATCTCGCCCCTGTTCCACGCAGAGGCGATACGGAAGCCGTTGCTCGTGCTGCAGGGAGCGAATGATCCGCGGGTGTTGAAGGTCGAGTCCGACCAGATCGTGGAGGCGGTGCGGCGCCGCGGCGGCGTGGCGGAGTACGTGGTGTTTCCGGACGAGGGCCACGGCTTCCTCAAGAAGGAGAGCAACATCAAGGCGTACCGCACAGCGCTCGAGTTCCTCGACAAGTACGTGGGGGAGTCGCCGCAGGCCATGACCCCCGTAAACCTCCACCATATGTAGGGATGACGGGGGTACGCGGTGTGGCAGAAGTGACTCCGCCGCATTGTTCTAGCACGAAGGCGACCGGAGGCCTCATGCGCTGGAGGGCCACAGCCACGCGGCCCCGCGTACGCCGCTCGAATCACCGTGCGCGGCGGGCACGACGCGGGTGAGGACGGGATCTGAGCTCGCCCCGACGGCCAGGACGTGGCGTGGCAGCAGCGCGGACGTCGCCTCCGGCAGGCCAGGAAGGTTCGACATGCCGCCCCCGAGCACGACGACATCGGGGTCGAGCACGTTGATCAGGGATGCGAGGGCGCGACTTAGGCGATCGTGGTAGCGCGCCAGGGTCGCCGTGGCGCCCGCGTCACCGCTCGCCGCAGCGCGCACGATCTCACGGCCGGAAACGGTGATCCCCGTCCGCGCGGTATGGTCGTGCTCGAACCCCGGGCCGGAGAGCCACGATTCGACGCAGCCGCGCTTTCCACAGTAGCACGGCGGACCGGGTTGCTCTTCGGGCGTGGCCCACGGGAGCGGATTGTGCCCCCATTCGCCGGCAATGAGGTTCGCGCCCGGCAGACACCGGCCGTCCACCACGATCCCTCCGCCCACCCCCGTGCCGAGGATCACGCCGAACACCACCGGCGCTCCTGCGGCCGCTCCGTGTCGCCTCGGATAGCGCGAAGCAGTTCGCGTCGTTCATGACCCGCACCGGGCGGCCCAACCGTCCCGCGAGGTCGCGCTCAAGCGGCTGGCCGTTGAGCCAGGTAGAGTTGGCGTTCTTCACGAGCCCCGTCTGGGGCACCACTGTGCCCGGGATACCGACTCCCACCGTGCCGGCGGCTCCGCCAGCGCGATCGAGCTCCCGCACCAGCGCCGCAATGGCGTCGAGGCATGCCGCATAGTCACGCGGGGTGGTCACGCGCAGGCGGGCGATCTCCTGGCCGCCGGGCGACAGCGCGATCGCTTCGATCTTCGTGCCGCCCAAGTCGACGCCGATGCGCATGCGTCAGCGCGCGACCTTGGCGACCGTGTGCCAGGTGCGCGTCGTCCCCTCCTTGCCGAAGCTCTTCTCGATGAGCGTCATGAAAACGGGCCCCTTCATCAAGTCGGGGATCTTCGCGCTCAGCGGGCTGACACCCCGGAGCAGCGCGGCATAGCGCGGCATGAGTGCAAACCTAGTCGGGGTACCAGTTCTTCTCCCAGGCATGCGGCTCGAGCTTGGAGAGCAGGGCCGGCGCCAGCTGCCCCTTCTCCGCCGCCACGACGTTCTGGCGAACGTGGCCGGCGCGCCGCATCCCGGGAATGACCGTCGATACCTGCGGTGACGACAGGCAGAAGCGCAGTGCCAGCTCCGGCAGGGTCTGGACCTGGTCATCCAGCAGGCGAGCCAGCGCCTTTCCCCTCCGCTCGACCTCGGCACGGCGGTCACCGGCGAAGTATTCCGCGCGCCAGTCGCCCGCGGGGAATACCGTGTCGGCGCGAATCTGACCGGTGAGCGCGCCTTCGTCGAACGGGACGCGTACGATCACCCCGAGCGGCTTAGTCTTCGCGAGCTGGAACAAGGCGCGCTCGGGGGAACGATCGTAGATGTTGTAGATCACCTGGGCCGTCTCGAAGATGGGGTCCTCGAGCGCTCGCAACGCGGTCTCGGGTGCATGATCGTTGATCGAAATCCCCCAATGCAGGACCTTTCCTTCCCGCTTGAGCCGCGCGATCTGCTCGTAGGAGGCCTGCCATTGCGGATCGTCCAGCCAGGCATCGTGCCACACATGCAGCTGTTGCAGCGGCAAAGCCTCGACGCCCAGGTGCTTGAGTGATTGCTCCGTAGAGGCCGCGAGATGGCGGGCGGGAAACACGTCCGCGAGCGGCCTCTCGGCCTTGCCGGGCCATTCCTCGTTCTTGGGCGGCACCTTGGTGGCGACGACGACGCGACCGGCCCGGATGCCGGCTTTCAGCACCTCGCCGATGAGGCGCTCGCTGTGTCCATCCCCGTACGCCAGCGCGGTATCGAAGAACGTGATTCCGCGGTCGAGCGCCTCGCGCAGGGCGTCACGTCCCTGGCTATCGTCGATGCCGCGCCACTGAGTGCCGCCCAGCCCCCAGCCCCCGTAGCCGAGTTCGCTGACTGCGTAGCCTGTAGATCCCAGGGTCCTGCGTCTCACGTGCGCCCTCCGGTGGGAACTTCCCAGCGGTATGGTTCATTCATGAAGCATGGCTCGGTACAGTACGCAATTCCGTCTGGTGGCCCAAGGTCTGGTCGACTACCTCGCCGGTATCGATCCGAGCGCCGTGGGGCTGATTGCCGCCCTGCACATCCTGGTGCGGAGCCGAGGCGCGGACGGGCGTAACGTGCGATGAACATGCGCGGGGCGGCACTGCGCCGCTAGATTCGTCCGCGTGCCGAAGCAGGTCGCGCGACACCACGTCTACGTCATCGAGCTCGATCCCGCCGTCCTCAAGCATGCCAAATTCCGCGCCGCCAATCCCAGCCATGACCCCCGGAAGCCGCCTCTCTACGTGGGGATGACGGGGCTCGACCCCACGACGCGGTTCGAGCGTCATTAGTACGGCGTCAAAGACAATCCCTATGTGCGGCGTTACGGCATTCGGCTGCGGCCCGACCTCTACGCCGAGCTCAACCCCCTGCCCTACACGGAGGCGCAGCGCATGGAGTGGGTGCTGGCGCGTGAACTGCGCAGCGACGGGTATGCGGTGTGGCAAAAATGAGTGGTGCGCTCGGCAACCCACCCGATCAGGTAGTCAACTAAGCCCGGGCCACGGGAACAAACGGGCAAGTTGATCGTTGTTGATTCATTACTGAACCGTATCTGGGGGCGGCAGCGTCGTTTCGTGAAACTGTGGCGCGGTCGAGACCGTCTCGTTGTCGATATGAGGCTCGCCCGAACGTCTAGTACACAGGGAAGAGTGCTTCACACTTACCGGACAGAAGGAGATCACCCCGTATGCGCAGTCGTCTCTTCATGAACAATCGCGGTTGGGTGGGATCGGCCGTGCTGTTGGGAACCCTCGTCCTCACCGCCGGCAGCCTGGTGGCCTGGAAACACGCGTCCGCCCGGAAGGCCAATGCCGCGGCCGCGAGCCAGCCCGAGCCCGTCGAGTCGGTAACCCTGTCCGTGGCCCGGGCGCGGCAGTATCGCCCCACGACCACCTCGGTCGGAACCGTCCTCGCGCTCAGCTCCATCACCCTGCGTAACGAGCTCTCAGGCACGGTGCGCCAGGTGATGCTCGCGCCCGGACGGGTCGTCGACTCCGGCACGGTCCTCGTCGCCCTCGACGTATCCGTAGAGGAAGCGGAGCTCCAGGCCGAGCAGGCCCAGGCCGACCTGGCGGCAACGACGCTCGCACGCCTCGAGGTCCTCAAGCAGGCCCAGGCCACCTCTCAGGAGGAAGTGGACCAGGCACGCGCGGCGCGCGATGTGGCGCTGGCACAACTGGTACGCACCCGGGCCGTGATCGCGAAGAAGACGATCCGGGCTCCGTTCCGGGCCCGCGTGGGCATCTCCGATGTCCATCCCGGACAGTACCTGAACGAAGGCACCGAGCTCACCACGCTGCAGGGGGTCGACGCCGCGGCCAACGTGGACTTCACGGTGGCGCAGGCAGTGGCGGCCGAGCTGCGCCCGGGCGAGCCCGTCGCCGTGTACGCGGCAGCCGACCCTCGGCCAATCACGGCCCGGATCGTCGCGGTCGATGCGCGGGTCGACCCGGCAACCCGCAACGCACTCGTGCGGGCCCGGATTCAGAGCCAGGCCCCGGCGCCCGGTGCCTCGGTGCGCGTCGAGGTCCCCACGGGACCCTCGACCACGGTCGTAGCGATTCCGGTGAGCGCCCTCCGTAAGGGGCCCGGCGGCGACCACGTCTTCCTCATTGCAGCCGACTCGGCAGGTCAGACTCGCGCTCATGTGCAGCCGGTGCAGAGCGGGCCGGTGCTCGACGATGACGTCGTGATCCTGAGTGGTCTCACCCCCGGCCAGCAGGTGGCTACCTCGGGGTCCTTCAAGCTACGCGAGTCTGTGCGGGTCGCGGGCGACTCAACTCGTTAATCGGAAAGCGTTCATGCGCTCTTTTACCGATACGTTCATCAAGCATCCGGTCCTCGCGGTCGTCGTCAACCTCGTGATCGTGCTCGTGGGGTGGCGGGCGATCACGACGCTGCCGGTGCAGCAGTATCCGAACATCCAGAGCTCGTCGGTGCTGATCACGACGGTGTACTACGGCGCCAGCGCTGAAACCGTCCGCGGCTTCCTCACGACGCCGATCGAGCGCGTCGTGTCGGCCATCTCGGGCGTCGACTACGTCGAATCCACCAGCCGCGCCGGCGTCTCGAGCATCACGGTGCACCTGAAGCTGAACCACAACAGCACGGCGGCCTTGGCGGAGGTCACGGCGCGGCTGCAGCAGGTGCGCTCCGAGCTGCCCGCCGAGGCCGAGCCACCGGTGGTGGAGGTGCAGCGCGCCGACCGGCCGTATGCGTCGTTCTACCTGAGCTTCACGTCCTCGGCGCGCGAGATTCCGGCGCTCACCGACTGGCTCACCCGCAACATGCAGCCCCAGCTCTCGACGCTGGCGGGGGTGCAGCGAGTGGACGTGTTAGGCGGGCGGCCTATCGCCATGCGAATCTGGATCGACCCCGACCGCCTGGCCGCGCTCAACCTCGCGCCCGGCGATGTGCACGCGGCGCTGCAGCGCAACAACTACCTCGCCGCGGTGGGGCAGACCAAGGGCGACCTGGTGCAGGTCAACCTGCTGGCCAACACCGACCTCCGTACCACGGACGAGTTCAAGAACCTCGTCGTGGCCGAGCGCAACGGCGCGATCGTGCGGCTGTCCGACGTGGCCCGGGTCGAGCTGGGGGCGGAGGAAGCCGACTTCATCACCAAGTTCAGCGACAAAGAAGCCGTCTACATGGGCGTCTGGCCGCTGCCGGGGAGCAACGAGATCGAAGTGGCCAAGCGTCTCCATAACGAAATGGCCCGGATCCGGCTCACGCTGCCCAGCGACATCGACATGCAGATGGCCTACGACGCGACGGTGTTCATGACCGACGCGCTGCAGGAGATCACCAAGACCTTGATGGAGACCATCGCGATCGTGGGCCTGGTGGTGTTCCTGTTCATGGGATCGGTGCGCACGGCCTTCGTGCCGCTGGTGGCGATGCCGGTGTCGCTGGTGGGCGCGGCGATCGTCATGTACGCCTTCGGGTTCAGCCTCAACCTCCTCACCATCCTGGCGATCGTGCTGTCGGTGGGATTGGTGGTGGACGATGCCATCGTCGTGGTCGAAAACGTCGAGCGGCACGTGCGCGAGGGAAAGACCCGCATCCAGGCGGCGATCATCGGCGCGCGCGAGCTGGTCGGCCCCATCATCGCGATGACGATCACGCTCGCGGCCGTGTACACGCCGATCGGGTTCCAGGGCGGGCTCACCGGCTCGCTGTTCCTGGAGTTCGCGATCACGCTCGCCGCAGCCGTGGTGGTGTCGGGCCTCGTGGCGGTGACGCTATCCCCGGTGATGAGCTCGCGCTTCGTGCACGAAGCGGGGCGGGAGGGGCGGCTGACCAAGGTAGTGCACCATGGCTTCGAAGCGGTGCGCCGGCGCTATGAGCGGCTGCTGGACGGCGCCCTGCAAATGCGCTGGGCGATCGTCGCGGCTGCGGTGCTCGTCATGCTGGCGGCGGTGCCGCTGTATCAGAACTCGCGGCGCGAGTTGGCGCCCATCGAGGACCAGAGCCACATCAGCTTGTTCATGGCGGCTTCGCCCGACGCATCGCTCGAGGCCACCAACAAGGCGTCGCTCCAGGTGGTGAAGGCCGTCACGTCGTTCCCCGAAGCCAAGTTCATGTGGTCGCTGACGGCCAACTGGGGCGGGTTTGGCGGGATGGTCGCGAAAAACTGGAAGGAGCGGAAGCGGACCACGGAGCAGATGTACGGTCAGGTGTACTACGCGGTGTCGCAGGTACCGGGATTGCAGGTGTTCCCCCGGCTCGACCCTCCGTTGCCGACGCCCGGCCAGTACGACGTGGAGCTGATTCTGGCAAGCGACAATCCGCCGGAGCAAATGCTGCAGACGGTGGGCGCCGTGCTGGGCGCCGGCTGGCAGAGCGGCAAGTTCCTGTACGTCGACACCGACTTGAAGATCGATCTGCCCGAGGCCCGGGTCGTGATCGATCGCGACCAGGTGGCCGACCTGGGGCTCGACCTCGCGAGCGTGGGCCGAGAGCTCGGCACCCTGCTGGGCGGCGCGTACGTCAACCGGTTCAACTATTACGACCGCAGCTACAAGGTCATCCCGCAGATCGGGGACGAGCGCCGCACCACCGTGGGGCCGCTGCTCGATCTCAAGATCAAGACCCCGAGCGGTCGGCTCGTACCGGTGTCGACATTCACGCACATCGAGTCGAGCACCGCGCCGCGCACCCTGAATCGCTTCCAGCAGAGAAACGCGGTGCGGATCTTCGGCGGCGTCAAGCCCGGCGTCACCAAAGAAGAGGGGCTGCGCGTGTTGGAGAACGCGGCCAAGACGGTGACGGGGCCTGGCGTCGGGCTCGACTACGCGGGCGAATCGCGGCAGATCCGGCTCGAGGGGGCGGCTCTCACCGTGACGCTCGGGTTCGCGGTGATCCTGATCTATCTGGTGCTCGCGGCGCAATTCCGGAGCTTCCGGGACCCGCTGATCGTGCTGGTCGGCTCCGTGCCGCTCGCGATTTCCGGGGCGCTGGTGTTCAGCTACCTCGATTTCACCACCATCAACATCTACTCGCAGGTGGGGTTGATCACGCTGGTGGGACTGATAGCGAAAAACGGCATCCTGATCGTGCAGTTCGCCAATACGTTGCAGTCGCAGGGCGTGGCGAAGCTCGCGGCGTTGCGCGAAGCATCGCTCACGCGGCTCCGGCCGGTGCTCATGACCTCGGCGGCCACCGTCTTCGGGCACCTGCCCCTGGTGTTCGCGACCGGGCCGGGATCGGCGGCGCGCAACAGCATCGGGGCCGTGCTGGTGGCGGGCATGACGGTGGGGACGCTGTTCACCCTATTCGTGGTCCCCGTGTTCTACTCGTTCATCGCAGCCGAGCACCGTCCCGAAACGGAAGCGGAGAGTGAAGGTCTCGTTCTCGAACCTGCACCTGCAATGGTAGGGGAGGTGGCTCATGCGTAGCGCAATTCTCCTCGCGTTCGTTGCGCTCTACGGATGCGCCACGGCCCCGGGCTATCGATCATCCTCGGTACGGACGCCTGCCTCGTTCCGGGGGACGACGGAGGATTCTCACGTGATGGCGCCCGCTCCGGATAGTCCTCCCCCCCTGACCCCCTCTCCCGTAGGGAGAGGGGGGACGAACGACGGCCCAGCCGTCTCGCTCGACTACTGGGAGCAGCTGGGCGACACCACGCTGACCCGCCTGGTCGGCGAGGTGCTGCGCGGCAATCTCGACGTTCGGTCCGCGCGGGCCCGGGTGAGCGCCGCCCGCTCGGATCGCGTGCGCAGCGTGCTGGATCTGACGCCATCGGCGACGCTCCAGGCGGGTTACTCCCGGCAACGGCTGTCCAGCGCGAACTTCCCCGGCGCAATTGGCGCGTTCCCGGACCAGAACGTGTGGGACGCCGGCGCCAACGCCTCCTGGGACCTGGACGTGTTCGGCGGCATCCGCCACACTGTCCAGGCGCGGGGCGCGCTGGCGGACGTCGCTCAGGAAGATCTGCGCGACGTGCAGGTGAGCCTGACCGCGGAAGTGGCTCGCGCCTACTTCGAGCTGCGGGGAGCGCAGGAGCAGCTCGAGGTGGCTCGGCGCAACGCGGAGAACCAGCGCCACACGTTCGACCTCACCAAGCAGCGCCTCGACGCGGGGCGCGGCAGCTCCTTCGATACGGAACGGGCGCAAGCGCAGCTGAGCTCGACGCTGGCGTCGATTCCAGCTCGCGAGGCCCAGGTCGCGGCGGCCCAGTACCGCATCGGTACGCTGGTCGGCCGCGCACCCAGCGAAGTTGCCCGAGAGCTCGAGCAGATCGGGCAGCTGCCGCGTCTGCCGGAGGTGACTTCGATCGGCACGCCGGAGACGGTGGTCCGCTATCGGCCCGACGTAGCGTCGGCCGAGCGGTTCGCCGCGGCGCAAGGGGCGCTGGTGGGAGCGGCCAAGGCGAGCTATTTGCCCCGGCTCACCATCGGCGGGAGCGTGGGCTATGCCGCGCCCGAGTTCAATTCCGTGGGCAACCGGGGGACGCTACGCTACGTGGTGGGCCCGGTGCTCACCTGGCCGGGTCTCAACCTAGGGCGGGTGAAGGCGGAGGTGGATGCGGCGGCGGCGCGGGAGGACGCCGCGCGCGCGCAGTACGGCCGCGTCGTGCTCGCCGCCATGGAAGACATGGAGACGAGCCTGGCGCGCTACCGGGCGGGGCGCCTCCAGGTGGAGCGGCTCCAGGACGCGAGCGCCGCGAGCGAGCGCGCGGCCGAGCTGGCGCGCCTGCGGTTCCGCGAAGGCATCACGGATTTTCTGCAGGTACTGGACGCGGAGCGGACGGAGCTCGAGGCTCAGGATCGGCTGGCCCAGGGGCGCATCGACGCGGCGACGGCGTACGCGGCGCTCTACAAGGCAGCCGGGGGTCGGTAACCCTGTTTTCGACGGCGACGCTGACGTTCCTGCGCGGTCTCAAGCGTCATAACGAGCGGGCGTGGTTCGAGGCGCGGCGCGCCGAGTATGAAGCGGTCGTGAAACGGCCGATGCTCGAGCTGATCGAGGAGTTGGACGTCCGGTTGGCGCGGTTCGCGCCCGAGATGGTGGGCGACGCCAAGCGCTCGATGTTCCGAATCTACCGGGACATCCGCTTCTCACCCGACAAGTCGCCGTACAAAACACACGCGTCGTGCTGGCTGTTTCACCGGGACGGTTCGCGCGCCGTGGGGCGCGGAGCCGGGGGCGAAGCAGCGGGCGCCGGCTTCTATTTTCAAATTGCGCCGGGCGACTCGTTCGTTGGGGGCGGAATGTGGATGCCGCCGCGGGACGCCCTCCTCAGGCTACGTGAGGCCATCTCCCACGACCCGAAACGATTCAACCAGATCGTGACCGACCGGCGGCTGGTGCGCCAGTTCGGCGGCTTGTCGGAAGAAGCGGTGCTCCGTCGCGTACCACGCGGCTTTGCGCCGGACCACGCAGCGGCCCGGTGGCTCAAGTTCCAGTCGTTCGTGGTGGGCCGGGCTCTGGGCGACGCACAGGCGGTGAGCGCGCGGCTGCCGGCGCGGCTCGAGGCCGACTTCCGTTTGATGCTGCCGCTGGTGCGATGGATCAACGGCGTGTTGGGATTGCGGCCGGCGGAGCGCCGCCACTAGCGGTTGATCCAGTACGACAGCTTCACCAGGAAGCCGTTGTCCGGCCGCAGGTCGAACAGATCGTTCAGGTCACCGCCGAAGCCGCGCGTGCCCTCGACGCCGGTCGACCCGTGGCGCCCCTGGCTCCACACCACGAACAGCGTCGAGCCGGGCCGGTACTCCCAGCGGAACACGACGTTGGAGCGGAATTGCTTGTAGTTGAATCCGCCGGGGTTGTCGGCGACGACCGTGTCCGGCACGTAGCGACTCGCGAAGTCTGCGGCGCGCGGCGTGGCGGACAGCTGGTGCACGTTGCTGTAGGTCCCCTTCGAGACGAACGGCTGGGCGTATACCTGCAGCGTCGCGCTGGCCGTGAACGGGTACGTGAAGCGGATGGTCACGCCGAGCTGCTTTTGCTCGAGGTGAGCGAACACGTAGCGGGTGAGGTGCGGGACGACGGTCGTGTCCGTGACGGGCCCGAGCGGCTGCACCTCGTTGCGGGTGCGGGTGTAGTTGGGGATGATCGCCGCCGTGACGCGCGACGCCAGCTTGAAATCGACCTCGGGCATCAGGTTGAGGCTGTGCGAGCGCCCGCCGTCTCCCCGCCAGTAGTTGACCCAGAAGTACGGCACGATCGCCTTGCGGTCGTCCCCGTTGAGACCGGCCCACGGCGCGATGTACGGATCCTGCCGCACGGCGGGCCCCCCGCGTGAGCAGGAATAGCAGTATGTCTCGCCCAGCTGGCCGAAAGTGCTTCCCATGTGGAACGACCAGGTGTTGCGGAACGTGATGTGCATGTTCGTGTTGAACGCCCGCTCCTCGGGTAGTCCCGCGGTGGTCCAGTATTGCCACCAGTTGAAATTCCACTGAAACCGCCGGTACAGGGCGCGCTCGTGGCGGTCGAAGTATCCCACCCAGGTGTTCCAGGACTGCTGATCCGCGCGCTGCAGATAGCCCAGGTCATTGATCTCGAAACCGGCGGAGCGGCGCTGGTAGCTCGTCTGGCCCAGCAGGTGCGCCCCACCCACCTTGCTGACTTGCAGCTCCTCGGCGTCCCCGGAGAGCGAGGTGCGCGTCGTGTCGTACGGAAGCCCCGCATCGGGCCGCTGGTAGTAGTGCGCGGCATCGCGCTGCGTGGCGACCATCGCCTTCGCGCTGCCGGCCACCCGACTCAGGTCCACCGAGCCCGCGATCTCGTACACGCCGCCGGGGAAGCGATGGCGGAAGTCCGTGGCGCCGACGTAGGCAGTGCGGCGCAGGTACGGCGCCGTGAAGGCGTCGTTGTCGCGATTCACCGCGGTGACGATGCCGCCGATGCTGCTCTCGCCGCCGCGCAGGTCCTGCCGCAACCGCAAGACGCCGTAGTTGGTGGTCGGCTCGATGGTGACGCCGCCCACGCCGGTGACGTGCTGCGTCACCGCGTCCAACACGCCGATCGTCATCCCGCCCGGCAAGCGCCCGGTGAGCTTCCCCGCGCCGAGGATTCGCGTGAAGGCGGGCGATGTGGTGTCGGAGTAGGTGCCCGCCAGCTGGGGTGCCCGGCCGATGCGCCGGCTGTAGACCAGGCCTTCGCTGTTGCAGTTCACCTGGCTGCAGTTGACGTCGAACTGGAACAGGCCCCGGCCCGCGACGAAGAACGGACGCTGCTCGGTGAAGAACGTCTCGAAGGCGCTCAAGTTCAGGACCGCGGGGTCGGCCTCCACCTGCCCGAAGTCGGGGTTGAAGGTGGCGTCGAGCGTAAGGTTCGAGGCGACGCGGTACTTCACATCACCGCCCGCTGCCACATCCTGCGTGCGCCCGATGCCCGTCGGCGTGAACTGCGACACGTTCTTGGTCACCACGTAGGGGGCCGCCTCGAGCCGGCGTGGGGCCTCGAGGTCGTCGAACCCGTCGACGTCGCCGAATTGGGATACGAACCCTGCCTTGGACTGCCGTAGCAGCGGCCAGCTCACGCGCTGGGAGTAGCGGTACAGATCCCGATCGATGATCAGGCCGAAGGTATGGCGCTTTTGCGGCCCGTAGCGTAGTTGCGACAGCGGGATCCGGAATTCGGCAGTCCAGCCGAGCGAATCGACGCGGGTCGCGACGTCCCACACGGCATCCCAGGCGAAGTCTTCGTTGCCGTCGTTGTAGACCTGCGCATCGAGCTTCACCCCCGAGGGGTTGACCCCGAATTCGTAGCCGGTTCGGCGATCATGATACGAATCCAAGAAGAGCCAGATCATGTCTGAGGGCGTGAAGTAATCGCGCCGGGCGCGAACCGTGATGATGCTGTCGGGGTGCGGATCGAAGGCGCGGACGAAGACGTACATGTTGGCCGCGTCGTAGGCGATTTTCGCCTCGGTCGGGAGCTTGGGCGGTCCGCCCTCGCTGGGCCGCCACTCTTGAAAACCGGTAATCGGTTGGGCCTCCCGCCACACGACATCGTCGTCGCGCCCGTCGATGACGGGCGGTTGAGCGGCACGGGTGGCGATGACCCTGCTCGCGGGGGCCGGGGGCGGATCTTGACCCTGACTGGCCAGCGTGACGGCGGCGAGAAGCGGCAACCCGAGAAGCATGAACGGCCTGGGGTGGAGGTTTCCCGGTTAGATAACGGGACCTCGAAAAGGGTTGTTTCACGCCGAGAACCAGCGTCGCTAGGGGGAAGGCCTTCTCACGGCCACGAGCCACGCCGGCAGCGCGTAGAGCAGCACCAGGCTCGCCAGACAAAGCCGACCAGACAACCGCTCCAGTTTATGCGGTCGCCGACGGTGAGGAAGACGATTACCCCCACGAGCAGTCCGTGTAGCAGCACGCGGTACACGCGGTAGGCCGTTTCACTTACGCCGGCGTCCACCCGCGGCTCGGCAATCGTGGCGACGGTGATGGCCAAACCGGCGAGGATCGCGGCGACGGTCACGTCGAGGACACCCCAAACCCGCGGCAGCGTGGCGGTGTCCTCGACTATGCAAGCCCCAACGGGGAACGCCGTCGAAATAACGAAGGCGACTATGGGGCATCGGCACGCGTGCCGGCTCACGCTGGCCGCTCCATTCGCCGGGCGGTACGTTGGGGACGCTATGTCCGATGCGCTCGAACGTCTCGGGGCAGCCCTTGCCAAGCACTACGCCATCGAACGCCAGGTCGGTGCCGGTGGCATGGCGACCGTATATCTCGCGCGGGACCTGAAGCACGATCGCCACGTCGCCCTGAAGGTGCTGCGCCCCGAGCTCGCCGCCGTGCTCGGGATCGAGCGCTTCTTGAGTGAGATCCGAGTAACCGCCCACCTGCAGCACCCACACATCCTGCCGTTGTTCGATTCCGGCCAAGCGGGCGGCCTGATCTACTACGTAATGCCGTACGTGGAAGGCGAATCCCTGCGGCAGCGCCTCGAGCGCGAGAAGCAACTCCCGATCGAGGAAGCGCTAACGCTCGCCACGAGCGTGGCCGGCGCCCTCGATTACGCCCACCGCCATAGCGTGATCCACCGCGACATCAAGCCGGAGAACATCCTGTTCCAGGACGGCCAAGCGGTCGTGGCGGACTTCGG
>WNFD01003851.1_pt1 | contig 25393 bp, 20 predicted proteins | sample 5400491 | NCBI WGS metagenome assembly WNFD01 (sample SAMN13153343, study PRJNA577476) | soil metagenome | isolation source: 120 cm saprolite under Douglas fir tree site 2 hole 2 replicate 2 | place: USA:California | collected 2015-04-18
ATTTTGACTGCGTACATCGCTTCCCGTAGTGCATCTTGTATGTTGTCCAACTGCGCGTCAGAGTTTGCCAACAGGAGTTGGGCGCTCAGATCGTTGGGGTTACTCTTTAGGATGGTTAATGCGAGATCCTTTGCATCTGCAGCCTTGCCGCCGGCAAGGTAGAGCTGCCCCAAATCCAATTGAGCCCTCCAGTTTTGGGGATCTAGCTCCAGGGTTCGCTGCAATTCTCGATAGGCAGAAGCCCAATTCGCCAGCTTCAGATGGCATCTTGCAATCTTGTAGTGCACATCAGCCGATTTCGAATCAATTTGGAGCGCGCGACCATAAGTAAGCAATGCTTCAGGGTATTTTTCTTGGGCCGCGTATCGGTCTCCCTCGGCTATAAACCCTTGTTTTCGTGCAGTGGGGTCACGAATGCATCCGGTCAAGATCAAGCTGACCTGAAGAATTAACCCAACAAGAAGAGTGGTGCAATGCAGCTGGGAAAAGAGAGCTAAGCTAGTCTTCTTGCGTAATTGCTCCATAGCGGATAGTCTTGAAAGCAATTTTGCAGCCGGAGGAGCCACTGACGCTGAGGATATCTATGGGCTCTAAGTCTAACAAACTAGGGCATATAGTATAGATTCAACAATCTCTGAGTTCCTCAACGTACCATCTCAGATTAATGAGAGAGCAGCAGGTGAGGCTTAGATGGCCAGATTTAGGGATATTCTCGGTAAAGAAGTTCCACTATCTTAACCAGCCTTCAAGAAATGCTGTCTTCGGATTGGGTTCCCCAAGCCCGCACGGCCGTAACTTGTTGAAAAAAAACTCATTAAATGTCAAATCGCAGGGTGATTTGCGGGAACTCGTGGTCATTCACGTGCTATTTCGCTAGTGGGATACTCTGACCTCCTTGCTACGGAGACGAATGTATGGTTCGCAATGGCGAGTTCACTACTGCAGATGTCAAGAGAGTGCTGCGCAAGTATTGGTGGATTCTTCCTGCTTGCGCTTTGGGCTTCGGAGCAGCCAGCGTGTTGATGGCCACGCAGATTCCAAAGCAATACACCTCCCGGACACTCGTGCTGGTGTCGCGGCCCGGTGTTCCAATTGAATACGTGAAGCCTGTGGTGACCGAAGACGTGAGCCAGCGCCTTTCTTCGATGAAGGGGGAGATTCTGAGCCGGAGCCGACTCGAACCAGTCATCGAAAAGTTTAATCTTTACGCCAATGAACGAGCCAGGGTCCACATGGAGGATTTGGTAGAGCGCCTGCGAAAAGCGGTCGAGATTACCCCTCTGGAAGCGATGCCTGGAACTCAGGATCGAAGCTTGCCCGGATTCGAAGTGAACGTAACATTCAACAATCCCCAACTCGGGCAGCAGATTTGTACGGAAGTCACCTCAATGTTCTTGGAACAGAATGCGCGGGCTTTGGAGCGGCAGGCCAGCCGCACGACTTCATTCATCGGTCAGCAGCTAGATGAAGCGAAGGTAAAACTGGATGAGCAGGACGCGAAGTTGGCCCAATTCAAGCGGCAATACATTGGATTGTTGCCAGAGGAAACTCAAAGCAACCTCAGCCTCTTGACCGCCCTCAATACCCAATTGGATGCAAATACTCAAGCACTCTCTCGGGCGCAGGGGGATAAAGCATTTAATGAGACTCTCCTAGGCCAGCAAGAAGCGAGTTGGAAGAGATCTCAAACGGAGCAAAATCCCGAAACCCTGGAGGAACAACTCCGGACTCGACAGGAGCAATTGGCAGTTCTCGAGTCGCGATACACGGCAGAGCATCCCGATGTGGTCAAACTGAAGAATGAGATTGCGGAGCTCAAAAAGAAGATGGAAGAATCTTCGAGTCCCAAGGATGCGCCCGCCACATCCCGAAAAGTGACTGAGCCTGCTCAGATCCAACAGCTCAGGGCAAAAATACAGCAAGCGGAGCTTAACTATACAGAACTGCTGAAGCGGCAGACGAAAATTCAGGATCAGATTCGAGTTCTTGAGGGCCATATAGAGGCCAGTCCCATGGTGGAAATGCAGTTGAAGGAATTGACGCGCAACTATCAAAGCGCGCTGGACTTCTACAACGAACTCCTGAAGAAGCGGGACAATTCCGCGATGGCAAGAGACCTGGTTCACCAGCAGGAGGGCGAGCAATTTCGGGTGCTGGATCCACCAAGCTTTCCGACGAGCCCTTCATTCCCCAAAATGTTGAATTTCGCTGGAGGAGGCTTGGGCGGAGGTACGGTACTCGCTCTAATCATCCTTTATTTGTTGATGGCCACGGACAAGACATTGCACACGGAACGGGAGGTTGAAACATATTTGAAGCTTCCCGTTCTCGCCAGTGTGCCAGTGCTAGAAGCCCTAGCTGCAAGGACTGCCAGCCGCGGATTTCTGAAGCGGCCTGTTGCCGCAGGAGACTGAATCGAGCAGAGGAACATCCGAGGAGAAGATGAGTCGCATCCACGAAGCGTTGAAGAAAGCCGCTGAAGAGAGGGCCGCACAGCTCACGACAGCAGTCGAGGCCGGCGTAGCCGAGATTGCAGCCGAACCAAAGGGCCCCGTCACACTGGAGCCCGAGATGGTCCTGCCCACGCACTCGCCTCGCGTGACGAGCTCTGGGAAGCAAGATGCAGGTTTTAGCTACGAAGAACTTGTTAAGCGATGTGCGCACCAGGAGTGGCGGCTCGATTCGCTCAATAGCGTGTTTCTCAACTCGAAGCCGGGCGAAGGAGGACCTGAGCGGTTTCGCACGCTGCGCTCGCGCCTGCACAAAATTGCGTCAACCCGCAAGCTGAAGAGTGTTCTGATAACCAGCGGCGTTGCTGCCGAAGGAAAGACCTTCGTCGCATCGAATCTTGCGCAATCGATTACTCAGCAGCCGGAACTGCGAGTCCTGTTAATTGACGGGGATTTGCGGTCGTCGCGATTGCACCTGATGTTCGGAGCGCCAAACTGCCCCGGGCTCTCGGACTATCTGCGGGGCGAAGCAGATGAGTATGCGGTAATCCAAAAAGGCTTGACCGAAAACCTTTTCTTGATTCCCGGCGGGAGCCTGGTATCTAACCCAAGCGAGTTACTGCTGAGCGAAAGGATGAAGAAACTGCTCAGCCTCGTCACACCGGTCTTCGATTGGATCATCATTGATTCTCCGCCGGCCTTGCCGGTTCATGACGCAAGCATTCTTGCGGATATGGTGGATGGGGTATTGTTTGTGATCCGGGCGGGCACAACGGATGCCGAGATTGCGGAGAGAACGGCGGCTGAATTCCAGGGCAAGAATTTACTTGGCATCGTGCTAAATCAAGTCCAAAAAAGTGATTCCTACGGCGACGAATACCTGAATTACTACGCCGAGCGAGATTGAAACGCATACCTGAGACCGGGAACAAGGAACTTCAAGCTGGTTGCAAACAGACGGGCCCGAAACGGTCAAGTCTTTATTCGTGAGGGACTTACGCGGGATCTCATGCTCCCGGTTGCCAGTTTTATCTGAGCTGCCAGGCTGAATTCCATTCATCCGCAAACTAGATTGCGCCACAAGTTTGCGTCGCAAAGTAGTCGACCATGCGGTGTCCCAGCCTCTAAGATGCCTCTTCGGCTACGCGCCTCTTCGATTCGCGGTGCCGCAGGAAAAAGAGCAAAGGCAATAACAAAAGCAATGCCAGCAGGAAAAAGACGATTCCTCCTTGGTGATGCAATCTTCCAAAAAGAAAGCCCGGGTCAACGTAAACTGCAAGAAGTGTAAGGGTGGCAATTCGTACGCCATTTTTCAAGATCGTCATGAACAGCCCGAAAATGATGAATGCAATCTTGTTCCAAAAACTTCTCAGCTGAAAGTGAGTGACCAGCAGCGCCAGGATGAACAAGGCCATGCTCGAACGAATGCCACTGCACTCCTTTGCCACCTCGATGTTGACTCGTGCGAGATGAAACACTAAACCCTCCCGCAACGCAGGGACCCCGACAAGGTCAAAAAGTGCTCCCGTTATCCATGCGGAACCTTCCTGAAGGACGAAGATAATGCGGTCGAGAACGAAGGTCGGGATGGGAACCATCAAAAGAAGGAAGAGAAATGGGAAATGAGCCGCTTTTAGCGCGGCCTTTCCAAACAAAAATGCGAAACCCGACACCCAAAACAGAACGAGCGCCAGAATCCAGCCGGAGAGTTGCAAGCCGAGCAATGGATTGCTCTTCCCTAAATGAGAAGAGATGAGCACCGCAAGGCCAGCGAGAAGAAGGAAAGTGCCTCCGAGCATCTTGTCAATAGAGGTCTGCTGAACAATCTTGTGACGCTCCAAGTAGAGAACCGCGGCGCTGATGAATGGAACGATCACCAGGTAGGAGGCATCGTCCTGCGAAAGCGACAATCGCACGACAGCAACGACGGGTTTCAAGAATAGAAGCAATGAGAGAACAATCCATGCGAAAAGCAACCGCCACCGCATTGTCATGGCTGGATTAAAGTCACTCATTCGCTCACATCAACGGTAGCTGTGATCTCGCTCCCCCGGTCGCAAAGTGTATATGATTTTGGATTCGTGGAAGAGGAAGGAATGAGCCGGATCGCTCGAAGAGTTGGAATAAAGTAAATCTATTTGATTGCGGCGCTTAGTCAGCTGAAGGGCATCGGCTAGCGGATCCGGCTCAGAGAATTGTCAGTACGCCCAGAGGTCGAAAGCTGGGCTAGGCCTAGCTCGTCCCAAGGAAGGAGTATCACCTAAGAGACTCAGCGAGTTGGTGGAACTTCTAGTGCAAAACATGTTGGGCTGGCGAATCCGGCCAAGTCCCCCCTTCGCAAAGGATGGTCAAGATTGTGCAAGAATCTTCCCAAGAACGTCACGGCCCGATGGCCAGGTGAAACCGTGGGGTAGATCACAGAATGCAAGTGGCTGATAAAAAGGAGCTTAGGAAGGTTTCTGAAAGTTTGCGGTCGACCAATTTTGGCATACAGATTGCACAACGTAAGGTGTCTCTGTTTCCGCAGGAATGGGAGGGTGTGCATGGCGCGAAGGGTTCTCATCGTCTCAGCTTTGGCTATCGTGGCTGTCTGTTACAGCTCGCCAGCTATGGCGGACGACATTCATCTCTGTGATATCAATCAGTTTACGTCTTGTAACGCGGGCAGCGTGATACCTATTGGCTCGGGTACCACCCAGGCTTGGGTATTCGGCAGCTCGGCATTCAGCGGAGATACATTGTACATTGCCGTCCTGACCCCTTTGAGCGGCGGTTCAGGGAACTTCAATGCAAGTACAAGCCTGTTTACGCTGCTGGGGTTAAATGGCGCTCCTCCTCCAAACTTTGGCAACTTCGCCAGCACAGCTAGCCAGGAGTTAGGGGCTACTGGAATTGTGGCGGGCAGCTTTAGTGCCTCGTCTTTTAAGGTAGGGGCTTGGACCGCCACCGTCAATGTCGGACAGTCCATTACGCTCCCAAGTTCGCCCACCGGGACCATTTTTGTAGCGTATCTGGTCGATCCTAATACTGGCGACCTTGTTGCTGTGAGTCCTTGGACTTCCAGCTTGATTAACGTCCCGGAACCTTCGAGCGTGACACTGCTTGGCCTTGGGTTGCTGGCCCTAGGTACCCTCGGCTGTCGCCGTTTTCTAGCGAATTAATTGGTCGGCCTTCTAAATACCCTCAGTCTTACAGACCCCGCGTATCCTTGCTAGTTTCGCTGCGATCGTAGCACTGTCGTCACCGCCAGGGCGACTTTCAGAAAATACGTTAATCTTCGGTCTACGTAGAAGGCGTACGACATTCATTAGTCGTTCGAATTCGCCGGTTCTTACACGGGCGGCCCAGGGGAAATCCCCTAGTCAATCACGGTAAGAGTTTTCATCCTGGCGGGGATGAATCGTTCACCCCATCTCCTGCCGCTTGGCCAAATAGGACATCTCCGTGGCGAGGGCATGTATTATCAACTACTTACAGCGTCGGATGAGCCCGGCACAAATGCCATGTTGCTCGCGAGTCCGGCAAGCCGATTGCCAGAACCATGTCGTGTAAGTCCTGTGTGAATGGCGGTAGCCTAGGCAGGCGATCTGCGAGGATGACACTGCTGCGGTAAGCCTTAGCTTTCCAGCATCCCTGAATTGTTGTGGAATGAATGGCAAAGTCCCCTTGCTGTGCCCCTTCGAGGTGGCCCATGAGTGAAGCAGTCGTGAATCAATTGTCGACCGATATTAGGCAACAGGCTTACATCTCCCCGGTGTTTCCGCAAGACCGTAAAGGAGATTTGCTTCGAATCGGTGTGATCGGTTACGGTTATTGGGGACCCAACATCGTCCGGAACTTACACGGGCAGAAGAGTTCGCAAGCGGCAGTGGTCTGCGACAAGAGCGCCGCGGCGCTTGCGCGTGTCCGGAAAGCCTACCCGGGTATCCAGACGGTTTCGGACCCTCTTGAGGTCTTACGCTCACCGGAGATTGACGCGGTCGCGGTAATCACGCCCGTTTGGACTCACTACGAATTGGCTAAGCTGGCTCTCGAAAACGGGAAGCACGTGTTCATTGAGAAGCCATTTACCTCGAATTCGGCGCAGGCGGAAGAGCTCATTGAACTTGCAGCTCGGAAGAATCTGACAATCATGGTGGACCACACATTCCTGTTCACCGGTGCAGTGCGCAAGATCCGCGAGTTGTCCGAAAGCGGAGCCCTCGGCAACCTGTATTACTACGACTCGTTGCGCGTGAATCTGGGCTTGTTCCAACATGACGTCAGCGTCATTTGGGATCTCGCGCCGCATGATTTATGCATAATGGATCACATCATTAAGGCTGAGCCAGAAGCCATTGTCGCGACCGGAGAGAAACACCTCAACGGCGTGGAAGATGTCGCATACATGACGATTTATTTTCCCAGAAATATTATCGCGCACATTAACGTCAACTGGCTCTCGCCGGTGAAGATTCGGACGACGCTGATTGGCGGCCAAAAGAAAATGGTTGTCTGGAACGATCTTGTGGCCGATGAAAAAGTCCGCGTTTATGACAAGGGTGTTCAAATTACTTCGGGTGAGGGAATTCGCGATCTCTTAGTGAGCTATCGTAGCGGCGATATGTGGGCGCCGCAACTGGAGCAATCGGAAGCGCTGCACGTCGAACTGGAGTACTTCGCCGACTGCGTCATGAACAACAAGACACCCTTTAACGACGGCCATGCGGGTTTGCGAGTTGTGCGAATGCTGGAGGCCGCTGAGGAATCCATCCAAAAGAAGGGACAATTGGTCCGCCTGTGAACGAATTCTGCTCTGTCGCGCCTGATGTAAAACTCGGGCGTGAAGTCAAGCTTTCCAAATTCATTAATATTTACGGCTGTGCAATCGGCGATGAGACGAAGATTGGCGCGTTTGTGGAAATCCAGAAGAATGCAAGTGTTGGGAGACGTTGCAAGATATCAAGTCACACCTTCGTGTGTGAGGGCGTAACCATTGAGGACAACGTCTTCATCGGTCACAGCGTAACTTTCATTAATGACTCCTATCCGCGAGCGACCACACCCGAGGGAGGGCCTCAAACGGAAAAAGACTGGCACGTCGAAACCACAGTGGTCAAGCGCGGCGCTTCGATAGGTTCCGGATCTACGATTCTTTCGAACATCGTGATCGGCGAAAACGCTATTGTTGGCGCAGGGAGCGTTGTGACACACGATGTTCCTCCCAATACGATTGTTGCCGGGAACCCGGCAAAAGTCTTGCGCTCCATTACAAATCCTACCGAGGTGAAGCGATGACGCAGAGCGGAAAAGTTCCTTTTGTTGATCTGGTGACCCTCCATCGAGAGCTTGAAGTTGAACTTCTAGAGGTATGCAAGAGGACGTTTGAAACAGCCGGCTTTATCGGAGGACCGGAAGTAGAAGGATTTGAACGAGAGTTCGCCGAGTATTGCGATGCGAAGTATTGCGTCGGTGTCAACAGCGGCACAGACGCCCTTCGCTTTGCCCTTATAGGTGCGGGCATTCAGCCAGGGGACATCGTGGTTAGCGTTTCCCATTCCTTCATTGCTACCACTGAGGCCATATCCCAGGCAGGGGCGCGTCCCGAATTTGTCGATATCGACCGGCGCACATATACCATGGATCCCGAGAAGCTGCGCCAATACCTCGAGACTTGGTGCGTGTTCGAACAGAACACCGGCCGTTATGTTCACAAGAAACTGGGAAGACCGGTCACTGCGGTGGTTCCGGTTCACCTCTATGGCCAAACTGCAGACATGGATCCGATCTTGGAGCTCGCGGCCCGCTACAAGTTGATTGTCATCGAAGATGCCTGCCAGGCGCACGGTGCCCAGTACTTCTCCAAGAAACAGAACCGTTGGCTGAAGGCTGGTTCGATCGGCCGCGCTGCTGCGTTCAGTTTTTATCCCGGAAAGAATTTGGGTGCCTGTGGTGAAGGCGGCGCGATCACCACAAATGACGAGTCCCTCGCGCCCAAAGCGGCAATGTTGCGCGACCACGGGCAGTCCAAAAAGTATTATCACGATGTAGAGGGCTACAACGGACGCCTCGATGCCTTGCAGGCGGGAATTCTGCGCATCAAACTTCGACATCTTTCGCAGTGGAACGAGCAACGCCGGGCGGCAGCACGCCTCTATGATGAACTCCTGGCACCGCTGGACGGGAGTGTCACCTGCCCTGTCGAGTCCAGCTCTTCAAAGTCCGTCTATCATCTCTATGTTGTGCGGACGCAGTTTCGAGATGATTTGCAAAAGCATCTGAGTGATGCTGGCATCGGATCCGGAATTCACTATCCTATTCCCATTCATTTGCAGGCCGCCTATGCCTCCATGGGATGGAACCGCGGTGATTTTCCGGAAACGGAAGCAGCGGCAGATGAGATCTTGTCTCTCCCGATGTTTGCGGGACTGACCGCTGACCAGCAAAAGCGAGTGACGGAGACCATTTCCCAGTTTGCTGTCTCCAGTACTGCGAGATAAGCCCTCCTAGCAGGAGCTGGTCGGCGAGAAACAGCGCGTGATTCTCTTTTCAGGTCCCAGGCATTAGCAACTCTGGGCTTTACCTGCTGTAATTGCCTTATATCCTCACAAGTCTTCCCCTCGTGGCAAGCCGTACGGTTTCGCCCGTTCTTTCGGTTGTTCAGATTTTCGGCCGGACATAAAGAATCGAAATGCCTCCGCGAGCATCCCTCGAAGCCATTTCCGCTAAAGGTGTGTTGGACTACACGCCCACCGAAAAGTGTGGCTCACAACTGGAGATTCCCGCGCTGAACGCACTGGCATTGCGTTCGCTCGTTTTTTTGTTCAATGAGAGAGAAGGACTTTTTTCTCGATCTGTTACTTTGGGACAGGATGGTTTTCACCACGAGGGGGTTTCGCCGAAGCGGACGATCATTGCGCTCTTGGGATTACACCGTCTTGAGGAGTCCGGAGAAACCATGCCTTTCGACATGTCTTCAATGCGCGCTGTCGTATTGGGGGACACCGGCTGGGTTAGTACTCTGGGGGATCTCGGTCTCGTGACTTGGTTCACGGCGGAATGTGAACCCGACAGACTCAAGAACTTATTTAATCAGTTCGATTTCGACAGCGCGCTCGACAATTATTCGGACGCTCGCAAAGGACACACGAGAGCGCTTGCCTGGTTCCTGGCAGGCATCGCACACGCGCGGCTCTCCTGTCCTCGAACACTTCCGGATCTGACTGACGCCGCCGTGAATACCTATCGCCTGCTTCAGGATAACCAGAGCGAGAGCGGGATCTTCGGACACGCAACGCTCTCGGCGTTCCTCTCGCGGACCTTTTGCAACCGGTTTGGAACCTTTGGCGATCAAATCCACTCTGTTTACGCGCTAACAACTTTTTCAAGAGCGTTCCAAATTGAGGAGCCTCTTGCGTCCGCACTGAGTTGTGGGAATGCCATTCGCGCTCTCCAAGGCGAATTGGGGCAATGGTGGTCCCTCTATGATAAGCGAGCGTGTCGCGTTGTGAACCGATATCCTGTGCTTTCCTTGCATCAGGACGGAACTGCACCAGTTGGGCTGCTTGCCTTGGGAGAAGCCACAGGGCAGAGCTTTCACGAATCGATTTACAAAGGATTGTTGTGGATTAGGGGAGCAAATGAACTAGGGAAAGATCTTCGGAGCCCTGATCGAGGATTGATTTGGGATTCCATCCGGTTGAGAAAGCGGACAACCAATTACTGGGAGGTCGCGCTCAGCTTTATGAACATTCCCCGCAGGCCGCAGGCAGAAGCACTCAAGATCCGATACGAAGCCAGGCCCGACCACTTTGGTTGGTTGCTTTACGCCTTTGGGAGATTTGGGCTCCCTAAACCAGAGATTGCAGTCCAAGCCGATACGGCCCAATAGGGAATCAGCCGATCCGCTTCGTGGAAGCACAGATCGGAGGAGTTGTTGGAGGACACTGGCCTCAACAGCAGACACCTTATACCTTGAGGGATCGCGCGGCGCGAGTCTCAGTCGTGCAGTATTGTGTGCGCAATGACACCCGGATGGACCGGCTCGAAGGAACAACATAGACGATAATGTGCAGATCGGCTAGAGAATCAGCGATCGGTGCCACATAGACGACGCTTGTCAAAATGTGGTAAGAGTTTTCCCTCACCCCTCCCTTTGGAAGGGTAGGTACGCCTGGCCAATTTCATTTGATTTGTTGTTAACCCACGCGTTTTCAGACAATTGGGGCCTGATGAGCCTTAGTGGTTTTTCATGGCGCGTACACTAGTCTGGCCGCCTGATTGCCCTAATCCGCCAGGAGAATTGGGCTCGTTTTCGTTGGTTAGACCAATTCTTGGTGGATGTAAGAATTACCGGTCTCCCCTAGTGTCATTAATGGCGGTAGCCTACAGAGCCAGGTCGGCGTTGGCAACACGCATCACTGATATGCCCTCACTTTTCTGCAAGCCATTTTGCAGTTCGTCGTTTTGTTTAGCAGGAGGCCTCGTCTTTGCATTCGAAGAGATAGGCAGGCCCTTCCTACAACTCCTCGCGAATCATTTGCTCTATAGTCATTTCAACGCGTAATGCACCGAAATTAACAACCTGAAAAATCGAATGAAAAAAACGGCACTAGTGACGGGAGCGGAGGGATTTATCGGACGACACTTAATCAACTTCCTCTGGGCCAAGAGCTACAACGTTATCGGGACTTACGCTGCGGAGGGTGCCACTCCGTTTCCAAAGCTGCGGAATCTGCGCTTTGTGCAATGTGACCTTCGGAACGGTCAGCGTGTTACGCAAGTCCTTGCACAGCATAACCCGACGCACATTTTTCACCTCGGTGCGCAGAGTCTGCCTACAGAGTCCTGGGCGGATCCGGTCAGGACTTTTGAATCAAACATAATGGGGTCGTTGCATCTATTTGAAGCAGTGCGGTATGCCAAGCGGCCTTCGGTTGTGGTTTCAGCATGTTCAAGCGCGGAATACGGCCATGTGGCAGACGCGGATATGCCGGTCAGGGAAGAACACGCGCTGCGGCCCCTGCACCCCTATGGAATCAGCAAGGTTTGCCTGGATCTTTTGGCACGCGAGTATTTTCTCGATTACAAAATTCCCGCGGTGAACATCCGGCTGTTTAACACCACGGGTCCGGGCAAGACCCACGATGCGCCTTCCGATTTTGTGCGACAACTGGTGCGCATCAAAAAGGGCCTGCAGGCCCCGGTTATCGAGGTAGGCAATTTGAAACCTCGCCGCGCATTCCTGGACGTGCAGGACACCGTGCGGGGATTTTACCTTGCGGCCATGAAAGGAAAACGGGGCGAGGCGTACAACCTCTGCGCCGACCGGACTTATCCCATCCACGAGGTCCTGCAGACCGCGATTCGTTTGTCCGGGGTTAAGGCGGAAATTCGACCGGTCGCCCGGCTGATGCGTCCTTCGGATGAGAGAATCATCTTTGGCAGCACGCAAAAGTTTCGCAAAGACACGGGTTGGAAACCGCTGAACGGGATCGAACAAACGTTACAGTCTATGTTGGATTACTGGCAGGCAGCACTTTAGAGAAGTTTCAGATTGAATGTCTCGCGTGTGAAGGAAAGCTCACCGAGCCAGAATGAGCGAAACCGCCAATTCACCTCTTCGAGGAGATTCGTTCCGTGAAGACCTGCCCGCGTTGCTGCTGGTTGGCGGGATGGGAACGCGTCTTCGGCCGGTGCTATCTTCGAAGCCAAAGCCGCTGGCTCCCATCGGCGATGTACCCTTCCTTGAGCTGCTTATTCTTCAGCTTCGGTCACAAGGAATCCGGCGGTTGGTGATGTGTACGGGCTTTCAGACCCAGCAGATAGAGGAAGCGCTGGGTGATGGACGCAAGTGGGATGTAGCGATCGAGTACTCAAAAGAATCCAGCCCCCTTGGAACGGCGGGCGCGATAAAGCAAGCGGACCACCTTCTTTCGGGGACTTCCGACTTCCTGGTGATGAATGGCGACTCATTCCTGGAACTTGATTTTCAGCAGTTGCTCCGCTTCCACTGGGGGCACGGAGGATGGACGAGCATCGCGGTGCGCAGGGTGGCGGATGCAGCACGATACGGCACTGTCGAGGTCGATTGTCAAAGTCGAGTAGTGCGTTTCAGCGAAAAGCTGGGAATTCAGAAGCCGGGCCTGGTGAATGGAGGCGTATACGTATTTAAGCGGGCGGTTCTCCAGCATATTCCGGAAGGTCCCGGCAGTCTTGAAAAGGACGTACTGCCGAGACTCGTGGAGCACGGAACATTTGCTCTCGAACAAACCGGAATGTTTATTGATATCGGAACTCCCGAAGACTATGCGCGGGCGCAAGCACTTTACCAACAGCTCTCGGATGCAGCCCTCTCTCTTCCTCGATGTGAGTCACAACGGGGCTTCCATAGCTAAGCGGCCGCAATGTGAGGCAAGAATCGTCCAGGTGTTTTCCATCAGAATGAGGGATCATGAGGGCAGTATTTCTGGATCGAGATGGGGTGATCAATCGGAAAGCCCCCGATGGACAGTATGTAACGCGTTGGGAAGATTTCCATCTTTTGCCGGGAGCAATCGAAGGGATCGCTCAGCTAAACAGAGCCGGGTTTTGCATTGTCATCGTTACGAACCAGCGTTGTGTTGCGAAAGGTTTGCTTACGGAAGCGGAGTTAGAGATATTGCACCGGCGAATGACCGATCAGCTTGCCCGGGGCGGTGCGACGATTGATGCAATTTATTATTGCCCTCACGAGCCTGAGCCGCCCTGCCGTTGCCGGAAACCAGCGCCTGGCATGCTACTGGAAGCGGCCCGTTCCCGTAATCTCGACCTTGCAGCTTCCTGGATGATCGGCGATTCCGACAGCGACATCCAAGCCGGCAAAAATGCTGGATGCAGGACTGCCTGGCTGTCGGGCAGAAACCAACCGGCGATGCGGCCAGAGAATAAAGCTACCGCTGCGGTTCAGGCAGACGTGGTTGCGAGTTCTCTACTCGAGGCAATTTCCCAGATCCTTCGTTTTGAGCATTCGTAAAAAGGAAGCTTAGAGCATGATTATCACCCGTACTCCACTCCGTATTTCTTTTTTTGGCGGGGGAACAGATTACCCCGTTTGGTATCGCGAGTTCGGCGGCGCTGTCCTCTCCACGACGATTGATAAGTGTTGCTACATCACCTGCCGACGTCTTCCGCCTTTTTTCGAGTATCACAGCCGCGTTTCTTACTCGAAAGTGGAAAACGTTGCGCAGAACAGTGCCATCGAGCATCCTTCTGTCCGCGGTTGTCTGGAGTTTATGGGAGTCCACGAAGGCGTCGAGATTCACCACGTTGCGGACCTGCCTGCGCGGACCGGGCTCGGGACCAGTTCGGCATTTACAGTTGGCTTCCTGTTGGGCCTTTATGCGCTGAGAGAGCAGATGCGCAACAAGCACGCTCTCGCGCTCGATGCCATTCATGTGGAGCAAGAAGTTCTTAAGGAGGCCGTTGGCTCGCAGGACCAGATCAGCGCCGCGTATGGCGGCTTCAACCGGATTAACTTCCATACGGACGGCCGATTTGAGGTTAAGCACGTAATTGCTCCGGGTACCCGGCTGGCCGCGCTCCAACAGCACTGCGCACTTTTCTTTACAGGATTTTCCCGGATCGCTTCGGAGATTGCAAAAGAGCAGATCAAGGCGACTCCGAACCGCAAGCGTGAGCTGGAAACAATGCACCAAATGGTGGACGAAGCCGAAGCCATCGTCAGCAGTCCAAATCGTTCCCTTGATGAATTCGGTCACCTTTTGAACGAATCATGGCAAATTAAGAGAACACTCACGCAAAACATCACCAACAACAGCCTTGATGAAATTTATGAAGCAGGCCGCAGCGCCGGTGCTCTTGGCGGCAAGCTGCTTGGCGCGGGGGGCGGCGGCTTCATGCTCTTCTTCGTGCCTCCGGAGAGGAGAAGAGAATTGCGGATGCGGCTCAAGAACCTGTTATGCGTGCCGTTCTCGTTCTCAAATCGAGGCAGCCACGTGGTTGTGCATGAACCGGACGAGGTCTACGATAAATCGCTAACGACGGAGCGGTTCGAGGTGTACGCGCAGCACGGGGACCGCTACAGAGCCTGATCATGTCGAAACTTCAAGCAGATCAGCAATCCACGTCGAGCACAGCGGCAGAACACATGGTGCGGATTTCCACTCTCCCGGCATACGTTCTGGTTACGCCTTCGCGTAATGAAGAGGCATACATCGGGAAGACCATCGAATCGATCATTCATCAGACGGTCCGCCCGGCGAAGTGGGTTATTGTGAACGATGGCTCAACGGACTCAACTGGGGCGATCGCGGAAGGCTATGCCGCTGAGCACGACTGGATCGAAGTGGTGAATCGGCCGGTGCGAAAAGAGCGCAATTTTGCGGCGAAAGTCCACGCATTCAATGCCGGCCAGGAACGCCTCAAGGATATAAATTATGAAATCATCGGCAACCTGGACTCGGATGTTTTGTTGGACAAAGATCATTTTGAATTCCTGCTTGGAAAGTTCCGGGACGAGCCGCGGCTCGGGGTCGCCGGGACGGTTTTTCGCGAAGAGGGTGGCTACAACTCAGCGACCGATAGTTTTGAGGGGCAGAACTACGTTTCCGGACAGTGCCACTGGATCGCGGTGGAAACGGCGCGCATGAAAGGTTGGAAGACCCGGTCGTTCAGGGAGAAGTCGTTTTTCCACCACCGACCCTTGGGAACAGCAGGCCGCGGTGTGTTGGCCGCGTCATTCTCGTATGGCCAAAAAGACTATTTTCTCGGTGGGCATCCATTGTGGCAGCTGTTCCGAGTTTCGTACCGAATGACGAAACGGCCGTACCTTGTAGACGGACTCGCTCTTGGGTTGGGCTATGGTTTGGCCGCCGTGCGAAGGCTCAAAAGGCCCGTTTCCAAGGAGCTCATGGCTTTCCATCGCCGGGAACAGATGCGAAAGTTAAAAGCCATTGTTAAACGGGTTCTGACATTCAAACCGATCGATAAATTTACGTTGCTTTCCGAATAGTGATCTTTGAAGGGTCCCAACGGGCACCACCATCGAATCGCAAATCGCTTACCTCACAACCAGAGTTGAAATCGTAAAAGGCTAATAGGTTCCTATGTGCGGAATTTGCGGACAATATAATTTTGAATCCTTAGCGCCGGTCCGACGGGCGGACATCGAAGTCATGACGGAATCTATCAGTCACCGCGGGCCGGATGACGAGGGGTATTTCATCGCTGGGCCGCTGGGTTTCGGATTTCGCAGGCTTTCAATCATTGACCTCGCCGGTGGGCATCAACCCATGTCGGATCAGGAAGAGTCGGTTTGGGTCATCTTCAACGGCGAGATCTACAATTTCCCTGAGCTCAAGCGCGAACTACAGAGCCACGGGCACGTCTTTCGCACCAACTGCGACACCGAGGTCATTATCCACGGCTACAAGCAGTGGGGCGACGAAGTGCTTAACCGCCTGAATGGAATGTTTGGGCTGGCCATCTGGGATGTACATCAGAAACGGTTGGTTTTGGCCCGCGACCCGTTTGGGATCAAGCTGATTTACTACCGCATAGATGGCGGCAGCTTGTACTTCGGTTCGGAAATCCACCCCATACGCGCGATGATGCGGGGGAAAGCGGAGATTGATACCACCTCTCTCAATCTTTTCCTCCGTTACCGGTTTACGCCCTCGCCCTACACGATCCTCAAAGGAGTTCGCAAACTCGCGCCGGGCACCAAGTTGACGGTCCAGAATGGCGCTTGCGAAGTGAGTCGCTGGTACAGATTCAAACCAGAACCTTTCACACCGGCCAAGTCTCCCGCCGAAGCCAGGGAGGAGCTGCTTTCCCTGTATAAGGATGCAATCAAGCGCCAACTTATCAGCGACGTTCCGGTTGGCTTGCTGCTGAGCGGCGGAATCGATTCCGGACTGCTGCTCGCACTGATGAATTTGAACGGGAGTTCCTGGCCGACTTACACAGTGGGCTATGGCTCGTCCTTTGGCGATGACGAACTGGCGGATGCCGCGGAAACCGCTCGTGTGCTGGGATCAAAGCACACGAGCGTCATGATTACGCAATCAACTTTCGAGGAAGTGCTTCCCAAGATCGTAGCTGCACTGGAAGAGCCCATCGCGACATCTTCAATTGTTCCGATGTATTTCGTCTGCCAACGAGCGCGCCAGGACGTCAAAGTAGCTCTGGTCGGCCAAGGGCCGGACGAGTTGTTTGGGGGTTACCGCCGCCACCTGGGCGTACGGTATAGCGCATTCTGGGCTGGCTTGCCAGGCTGGATGCGTACGGCAATTACTTCAACTATCGGCGCCGTGCCAAGGAATGAAACCCTCAAGCGAGGAGTTTATTCCCTGGCGATTCCGGACCGGATGCGCAGATATCAACACGTACTCTCACTCCTGCCGGGTGAGCAAGTCGAAGGGCTCTTTCAGGATGGGGTACTCGCTCCTAATTCCGGTGACACAATATTGGACTGCTGGTCGGAACTTGCCGACCTCATGTCCGGGACGGATGAACTAGGAGGGCTCCAATTTTTGGAAGTACGATCTACTCTTCCGGACGAACTCCTGATGTATGCGGACAAACTCTCCATGGCTCATGGCCTCGAACTTCGTGTGCCGTTTGTCGACAAAGAGATTGTGGAATATATGGAACGACTTCCGGCCAATTTTAAAGTGAGGAATGGCGCACGGAAATGGTTGCACCGGCAGGTCTGCAGCGACTTCCTACCCGAATCGATCCTGAGGCGGCCCAAACGGGGCTTTGCAAGTAACGTCGTGGATGATTGGTTCCGGGGAGCCATCGACAGCAAGATGGCCGATACGTTACTCGATCATGGGTCTAGGATCTATCAATATCTTCGCCCGCAAGCTGTCCGCGAGCTGTTCGAACAGCATGCAGCCGGGCGGAACGACAATCACAAAGTGCTCTTTAGTCTCGCTGTATTTGAAGAATGGCTGCGGACGCGTGAGGAGCCGGTAGTCAGCCTCAGCCGGTAGTTCGTGGTGATGACCGCCCGGATCGTCCAACTCTAAGTTCTCGGTTGCTGCATGCTTCGCGGTCGGCGTTCGCCCTTATTATTTTGATGAGAAGGTAGAAACCGGTGTTCGTCCGAAACAAGGTCATGAATAAAACGACGCTAAATACCACAAACGGTGAAACTGTTTCATCAAAAGATCCGTCATCGTTTCCTGTAGGGGCGAACTCCTTCATCCTTTCCTCAGCGGATCCAATCCTCGTGACCGGGGCTGCGGGGTTTATCGGTTCTCGAGTGGTCGAGAGTCTACTGGATCGTAACTTCCGTAATCTGGTCTGCTTTGGTCGGCCCTCTGGGAAACTTGCTGGCATCGAAGAGATCGCGAATCGCTATCCAGGCGCGAAAATCAAATTGATGAAGGGAAATTTGCTCTCTCGCCAAGATTGTGAGGCGGCATGCAAAAACGCGGCACTAATCATTCATCTTGCCGCAGGCACAGGGGAGAAGTCATTCCCCGACGCTTTCATGAATTCGGTGGTTACGACTCGAAATTTGCTAGATGCAAGCTTGCAATGCGGCCAACTGCGGCGATTCGTCTTGATTAGCTCGTTCTCGGTGTACACGAACTGCAACAAACCTCGCGGCCGGGTTCTGGAGGAATCGTGCCCAATGGAAGAACATGGCGATCTCCGCGGCGAGGCGTACTGCTTTGCGAAATTCAAGCAAGAGCAGCTCCTGGCTGAATACAACAAGAACTTCGGGATTCCGTACGTGGTGGTTAGGCCTGGGAGCGTTTACGGTCCGAAAAGGCAGGCGATTGTTGGCCGCGTGGGCATCGATACGTTCGGGCTCTTCCTGCATATCGGCGGGTCCAACACGATTCCGTTCACCTACGTTGACAACTGTGCCGACGCAATCGTACTGGCCGGCCTTGTCAAAGGGGTAGAGGAGGAGATCTTTAACGTTGTCGATGATGACCTCCCGTCGAGCCGGCAGTTCTTGCGTTTGTACAAGAAGAATGTAAGAGGGTTCAAATCAATCTACGTGCCCCACGCGGTTAGCTATGCTTTTTGCTATCTCTGGGAGAAGTATTCCCGATGGTCGGAGGGACAACTGCCACCGGCCTTCAATCGGCGACGATGGCACGCTTACTGGAAGAAGACGCGTTACAGCAACGAAAAATCGAAGACCCGGCTGGGCTGGGAGCCAAAAGTGCCCACCGCGGAGGGATTGCGGCGCTTTTTCCAAAGCTGTGTGCAGGACGGAAAGCATGCTTAAGGTTGCCATTGTGGGATGCGGCAAAATCGCCGATGCTCACGCCGCACAGATCCAACGAATCAAAGATTGCAAGATTGTGGCAGTCTGTGATCGTGAGCCTCTGATGGCCAAACAGCTGTGCGATCGCTTTCCCGTCCAGCAGTACTTTACGGACCTGACGGAACTTTTGCGCACAGCTCGGCCCGACGTTGTACACATCACCACGCCCCCGGATGGGCACTTCGAACTTACCAGGCTTTGCCTCGAGTACGGCGCTAATGTTTACGTAGAGAAGCCCTTCACCGTGTATGCGCACCAAGCGCAGAAATTGATTGATCTTACCAAGGATAAGGGACTCAAGCTGACAGCCGGGCACAACTATCAATTCAGCCCCTCGGCGAGGCGCATGAGAGAGCTTGTCAAGAGTGGCTATCTAGGTGGGAATACAGTCCACATCGAAAGCTACTATGGTTACAACCTTGCAGACCCGAGCTATGCTCGGGCCCTGTTGGGAGACAAGCAACATTGGGTCCGTAGGCTGCCCGGCAAGTTACTCCAAAACATCATCAGCCACGGTATCGCTCAAATCGCAGAGTTCTTGACAACTGACAACCCCCAGGTGATCGCGTACGGTTTTGTGAGCCCGGTTCTCAAGAGCATTGGTGAAACCGAAATCATTGATGAGCTTCGCGTAATAATTTCGGAGGAGGAGCGCACCACTGCGTATTTCACGTTTTCTTCACAAATGAAGCCCTCGATCCATGAGCTGCGTGTGTTTGGTTCGAAAAATGGCCTCGCTCTCGACCAGGATCACGATATTTTACTGAAGCTTAGGGGCGACAAATACAAGAGCTATGCGGATAAGTTCGTTCCACCCGCCCAGTTCGCGAAGCAGCATCTGGATAATCTAATCACAAATGTAAGGCTGTTTCTCAGCAACGACTTTCATACGGACTCGGGGATGAAGTACCTGATGGAGTCCTTCTACCATTCGATACGAGAAGGTGCCCCGGCACCGATTCCTTATCGGGAAATTCTGCTGACTACACGAATTATGGGTGAAATTTTCGACCAGCTAGTGACCAAGAGATCGCAAGATCAGTTGGCTTATCAGGCCACCCAGTTCCAGGGAGAATGATTCTCCTTTTCGCCAGGGTGTCGATCTAGAGCTGAAGCAGGACTCAGAAGCTGAGTTAAAGAATCTCTTAGTTTTAACGATGGGTAAACTAAACCACTGGATATCGGAACTGATGGCACAAAAGAAAACGGATTTGAGTTTTGGCGGCAGAGAGCTTGTGATCGAGAGGCGGTTGTGCCGCGTTGCCCGCCTCGATGCAGATGACTACAAGTTTTTAGATGATCCCGAGGCAACAATTGCCGAATTGCGCAGGTCCAAAACGCGGATAGACCTCTTTACGTTTCTTCAGAGATTGCCTGACACCACTCCCAACCACGCATATCCGATCGAGTGGGACAATATGGCTGTCCTGCCTATTTCCACCTACGAGAATTGGTGGACAAAGCAGATTGGGTTCAAGGCGCGGAACAAGGCCAAACAGGCGGAGAAGAAGGGTGTTGTGGTTCGAGAAGCGCCGTTTGACGATGAGTTGGTCCGTGGAATTTGGAAGATCTATAACGAGCGTCCAGTTCGCCAAGAAAGGCTGTTTCCGCACTACGGAAAGAGCGTCGAGCAAGTACGTGAGATGAGTGCGACATATCTGGACTCAAGCGTCTTTATCGGAGCGTATGATTCGGGCAAGCTGATCGGCTTTATCAAATTGGTGGTTGACGATACGGGGACGCAGGCGGGAATGATGCATATCATCTCGATGCTACAGGCACGGGACAAAGCGCCCACAAATGCCCTGGTCGCTCACGCGGTGCGCTCTTGCGCCGAACGTAATATTCCGCATCTGGTGTACTCGAAATTCGCTTATGGAAAAAAGACGCAAAGCAGTCTCAGCGACTTCAAGGAACGAAACGGATTTCAGCGAGTCGATATACCGCGGTATTACGTTCCACTGACGAAGTGGGGAGCGGCCGCGCTCTCGATGGGACTACACCATAGACTTATCGACCGCCTGCCAGAATCCTTGGCGGCAAAGCTGCGCGATCTGCGCAATTCCTGGTACCAACACAAATTCCAGTTGAAGCCGGAATCACTCTAGGAGAATCGAATTGCCCGGAATCGTCGGCCTTATCACTACTCGTCCGGCAGCGGACGCAGAACGCAAACTGCGCGAAATGGTGCAGACGCTTTGCCATGAGTCGTTTTACACAAGCGGGATGTGGACTGACCCAGCGCAGGGCATTTACATTGGCTGGGTAGCGCGCCGGGGATCCTTTGCGAATGGAATGCCGATAAAGAACGAGAGCGGTGAAGTTAACTTGGTTTTTTCGGGTGAGGAATACCCAGAGCCCGGGACCGCCACGACACTGAAGGAGCGAGGCCACGCAGTTGAACCTGATGGGGCTTCATATTTGGTGCATCGGTACGAGGACGAGCCTGATTTCCCCAAACAGCTAAACGGGAGATTTCACGGGTTAGTTGCAGACCGCAGGCAAGAGACGGCGATTCTCTTCAACGACCGTTTCGGTCTGCAGCGGCTTTATTACCACGAAGCGGCTGACACTTTTTACTTTGCGGCCGAAGCAAAGGCAATCCTGAAGGTTCGGCCGGAGTTGCGGAGTATGGATCCGCGCGGCCTAGGAGAATTCATCGTTTGTGGTTGTGTGCTTGAGAATCGAAGCCTATTTTCGGGCATTCATGTTCTACCGCCTGGCTCGGCTTGGGCCTTCCGTGGAGGAAAACTCGAGAAGAAGGCAAGCTATTTCGAGCCTCGCGAATGGGAAGAAGAAGAGCCGTTCAAGCCAGAGACCTACTACGCTAACCTGCGTGATGTTTTTGTGAGGAATCTGCCGCGCTATTTTAACGGGAAAGAGCGCGTGGGTGTTTCGCTCACTGGCGGGCTGGATACACGCATCATCATGGCCTGGCGTAAGGCTCTGCCTGATTCCTTGCCGTGCTACACCTTCGGCAGCATGTACAGAGACAACCAGGATGTACAACTGGCACGCCGGGTGGCAAAGATTTGCGGACAGCAGCATCAGGTTATCACTACCGGCAAGGAGTTTCTGGAACGCTTCCCCCATTACGCCGAAAGATCCGTTTATCTCACAGACACCTGTGTGGATCTGAGCCGTTCTCCGGATCTCTACGTAAACGAGAAAGTACGGGAGATTGCGCCGGTGCGGGTGGTGGGCACATACGGCAGCGAAATGCTTTTGCACGCCGTGATGTTCAAGGCGGAAAAACCTGCTGCGGGATTGTACAAACAGGAATTCGCACCACAAATCGAGGCTGCCAAAAAGACCTACGAAGCCAGCTGCCAGGTCCATCCAATGACGTTTGTCGCGTTCCGCCAGTCGCCTTGGCATCACTATGGCGTTCTTGGATTAGAGCAGACGCAGGTAGCCGTACGTTCACCTTATCTGGATAATGACTTGGTCAAAACCATCTATAAAGCTCCTGGCACGATAGCGGCTAACGAAGAGGCCAGGCTGCAGTTGATTCGAGAAGGCAACCCTGCCCTTGCCCAGTTGCGCACCGATCGCGGAATTGGCGGACTCAATAGCAGTGTGACCCGGGGATTTCTCGAGTTCTTTTTCAAGGCGGAATACGCCTATGACTACGGTATGCCACAGTGGATTGCTCAAGTGGACCACCTGTTCGCTCCGCTTCATATGGAGCGCATCTGGTTGGGCCGCCACAAAGTGTTTCATTTCCGGGTCTGGTACCGCGACGAACTTGCAAACTACGTCCGCGAGATGCTGTTCGACCAGCGGTCACTGACGCGCCCGTACGTCAATGCGGAATCTGTCCGAAACATTGTAAACGGGCACCTGAAAGGCAATCGAAACTACACTACTGAGATCCACAGGCTCCTGACGCTTGAACTCACACACCGGTTGTTTCTGGATGCGAACTGAACGCCTTAACCATGCAAGTTTCTCGTTGACAGCCCCTTAGCCAGCTAATTTGTTGACGAATTGCAAGCGCCTTCACCAGTCGACTGCCAAAATCGTGTTGAACGAGAGGATGGCTTGAATTTACAGACAACATCTCCAACTGACCTTTCCACAGGCGTAAAAGCCGGTTCGCTGCCTATCGAAAGTATTCAGGCGGCTATCCTGAAATTTGTCCACTGGCTACAAAAGTACGGCGAGACTTCCCATGACTTTCAGAGTTTTTATGCGAGCGGTGTAGGACAATGGGCCAAAGCAACTTACTACAAAAGACCGCTGTTGGGGATATTGGCGGTGGCTCCGATGGTATTTTCCGAGGCGTTTGTGCCGTCGGCCAGAAACATATTTTGGAAACGCCAGCGATTTCCCATCGCTGATGCTCACTATGCGATGGGGTTTGCTTTTCTCGCGAAGCTCACGAAAAAAGAATGCTATTACGAGAAAGCATTTCACTTTCTTGAGGTTCTCAAGAACACTCGATGCACCGGCTATGACAATTATTGTTGGGGATACCCCTTCAACTGGGTGACACTACGCGGCACAATCAAGGAAGGAACCCCTTTAATAACCACCGTCCCGTATGTGTACGAGGCCTTCAAACAAGTGTGGGAAATTGATAAGGCGCACGAATGGCTGCACATAATGAACTCGATCGCGGAGCACGCTTTCCAGGATTATAAAGATTTTCCGACCTCCTCGAGCGCATCCACTTGTTCCTACACCCCCGATCCTGAACAGTCAGTGGCGGTAGTAAATGCAAACGCATATCGGGCTTTCCTACTAACGAGTGCAGCACACGATTTTTCCGAAGAGAGATACTGGAAAGTAGCTGAAAGAAATCTGAATTTCGTCCTTGAGGCTCAAAATCAGGACGGCTCCTGGTATTACGCGAAGGATGGAAAGCGAAATTTCATCGACCACTTCCATACCTGCTTTGTTCTGAAAGCGCTGACCAAGATCGAGGCACTAACAGGCCATTCCGGGTGTACGGAAGCAATAAAGCGTGGAGTTGAGTACTACGCAGGTAATTTGTTTGACGAAAGCGGTTTACCGAAGCCTTTCTCCAGTCGCCCCCGGTTGACGGTATACAGGCGCGAGCTGTATGACTACGCGGAGTCTATTAATTTAGCTGTGTTGCTGAAAGGCCGTTTCCCGGAATTGGACGATCTCCTCTCCATCGTCCTGAATGACGTCCTGACCGTGTGGCAAAAGCCAGATGGTTCGTTTCGCAGTCGGCATGTTATTTTGGGTTGGGATCACACGCCCATGCACCGCTGGGCCCAGTCACAGTTGTTTAGAAGTTTGTGCTTTCTCATGTATCGCAACGCCGAGGGGGCCAAGCCTGACTACCTAGCGCAGGCCTAGTGTTCTGTAACATAAATAAGTGACACATTAGCTTTGTTATGGTACAAGGGCTCATGTTCACTACAAAAGAGCCCTTTCGTTTGCCGCAGGCGGAGCGGGCCCGGCTGGAACAGTTGGCGCGTTCCACCCAAGGGCCAGCGGGGTTGGCGCGGCGAGCCCGCGTGTTGCTGCTGTTGGCCGAAGGTCTGTCGCTGCGACGCATTCGCGCCCAGACCGGAATGAGTCCGCGTCGCATCCGTGCCTGGAAACAAAACTGGCAGCAGCAGGGGCTGGACGGTCTGCTGGATGCTCCGCGCCGAGGACGCCCGAAGAAGCTGACCGCTGCCCGGGAAGCAGCGGTTTTGGCGGCCACCGAGCAGCCTCCGCCAGGTGCGGTGACGCGCCGGCTGGCGCGGCGTCTTGGGGTGAGCCACGTAACGGTGATGCGCCTCTGGCACAAGGCCGGATTGCAGCCACATCGCGTGCGCGGCTTCATGGCCAGTCCCGATCCTCAGTTCGAGGCCAAGGCCAAAGACATTCTCGGTTTGTATCTGGATCCTCCGAAGAATGCAGCCGTTTTCTGCATCGACGAAAAGACGGCCATTCAGGCGCTGGACCGGAGCCAGCCTGCTTTGCCGAGGCGGGCAGGTCAGGTGGAGCGCCGCGCCGTCGAGTACGTGCGCCATGGCACGGTCTCGCTGTTTGCGGCATTGGAGGTGCCCAGCGGGAAGGTGCTGGGGCGCTGCGCCCCACGTCATACCAGCGCTGAGTTTGTCGAGTTCCTCGATCAAGCCGTTGTGACTCATCGGCGAAAAACCATCCACGTCATCTTAGACAACCTGGCCGTGCACAAGACTCCCCTCGTGCGCGCTTGGCAGAAACAACACCCCAACGTGCACTTCCATTTCACACCAACGTATTCCTCCTGGCTGAACCAGGTGGAAATCTGGCTGGGCCTGATTACGCGCGACTGCATCCGCCGGGGCGTCTTTCATTCCGTGGGCGACCTCACGCACAAAATCCTGACCTATATCCGTCAGTACAACCGCAACGCTCAACCCTTTCGCTGGACTTACTCAAACCCGCAGAGGCGAATCCGTGTGTCACTTTCTTCGGTAACGCAACACTAGTGTGAACATACGAGCGACGATCGGCTGCATTTCGTGACGGTGAGCCTCCGATGAGGGAACTCGCAGACACGCGAATCGTCCAGTTCGATAAATTTGATTGGATGACGGCGTCGGCTCCTTCGACCGAGTAGACTTGGCAGCTGTTCAACGACCAAGGCTCGGGAAAAGGAGCCGAGCAATGTTGATTATAGGTTGTGATTTTCATACACGCTATCAGCAGATCGCCATGG
>WNFD01001408.1_pt1 | contig 25386 bp, 24 predicted proteins | sample 5400491 | NCBI WGS metagenome assembly WNFD01 (sample SAMN13153343, study PRJNA577476) | soil metagenome | isolation source: 120 cm saprolite under Douglas fir tree site 2 hole 2 replicate 2 | place: USA:California | collected 2015-04-18
GGCCTGTCACCATCGTCTCCATCAACCGTCCGCATTGCCGCAACGCCGTCGACGGCGCCAACGCGCGAAAACTCTACGATGCGTTTCTGGCCTTCGACGCCGACAATGACGCTTCGGTCGCGGTGTTCACCGGCACCGGGGGATTTTTCTGCGCGGGCGCCGACCTGAAGGCGGTCGCGGCCGGCGATCCGAACAAGAGGCGCGAAATCGGCGGCCACGATTCGATCGCGCCGATGGGACCTAGCCGGCTGCGGCTGTCCAAACCCGTCATCGCGGCGATCGAGGGTTTTGCGGTCGCGGGCGGTATGGAACTGGCGTTATGGGCCGACATGCGCGTGGTCGCCGAAGATGCGACCTTCGGCATCTTCTGCCGCCGCTTCGGCGTGCCGCTGATCGACCTCGGCACCATCCGCCTGCCCCGCCTGATCGGCCATTCGCAGGCGATCGACCTGATCCTGACCGGACGGCCCGTCGGCGGGCCTGAGGCTTTCCGCATGGGGCTCGCCAACCGCCTGGTGCCGAAAGGCGAGACCCGCGCGCATGCGATTGCGCTGGCGAAAGAGATCGCACGTTTCCCGCAAGCCTGTCTGCGCGCGGACCGGCTGTCGGCGCTGCGGCAATGGGACCTTTCGGAAGAAGAGGCCATCGCCAACGAAATGTGCGGCGGGCTCGAGGTGATCGCCTCAGGCGAGACGCTTTCCGGCGCGAAACGCTTTGCGTCCGGCATTGGCCGTCATGGCAATTTCGGCGGCGATCTGGGGAATGGCTGATGACGGCTCCTGTCGCCGACGCGAAGACTTTCACCGCCACGGATTTCCGCCTGCGGAGCGGGTTAGTGATGCCCGAGGTGACCATCGCCTACCGGACGCTCGGCACGCTTGCGCCGAGCCGCGACAATGTCGTGCTGGTGACGCATGGCAACACGAGCGGCCCGCAGATGATCGATCCCGGCGGAATGACCGGCGAAGGCAGCTGGAACGAACTTGTCGGCCCCGGCAAGCCCGTGGACACCAACCGCTATTTCGCGATCTGCCCGAACATGCTGGGCTCCTCCTACGGATCGACCAATGCGGCGAGCATCGATCCCATGACGGGGAAACGCTACGGATCTCGTTTTCCGGATATCACGGTGTCGATCATCTCGGAATCGAAAGGCTGGTCGCGATCGTCGGCCCGTCCTATGGCGGCTTCCAGGCCTTTCAATGGGCCGTCGACTATCCGAACGCGATGAAGGGGATCGCCGCCGTCGTCACCACGCCGGCCTTGACGCCCGAGCGATCCGACGGAAACCTGGTACGCCTGCTCGCGACCTTGTCGCGGGATCCCAACTGGAATGGCGGCGATTACTATGACCGCGGCGGCGTGCTCGAAAGCATGATCCAAATCCGCATCCCGACGCTGAAGACTTACGGGATCGAAGCGCGCCTGCGCGATACGCTGTCCGACCCCGCAGCGATCGAGGCGGCGATCCGCGAGGAAGCCGCACGATGGGCGGAAGGCTTCGACGCCAATTCGCTGCTGATCCTGGCGAAGGCGCTGCGCAATTTCGACGTCACCGCGCAGTTCGGCAGGATCAGGGCCAAGGTTCTCTATGTCTTGTCGCGCACCGACAAGCTGTTTCCGCCGGACCTCGCACCGGGCGTGATGGCGGGATTGAAGGCCGCGGGCGTCGATGTCGACTACTTTCTGCTCGACAGCGAATACGGCCATTCGGCGTCCGGCCGCGACGCCCACAAATGGGCGCCGCGGCTGCGGCAGTTCATGGAAAGTCTTGGTTAGGCGACCCACTCGTCATCCCCGCGAAGGCGGGGATCCATAACCATTGATGTCTGTGTGACGTCGGCTGGAGCCCCGACCAATGTTCGCCACAGACGACTGTGGTTATAGGTCCCGGCTCAAGGCCGGGACGACAAAGAGTAATTACACCCCCGCCATCATCACGTATTTGATCTCGACATATTCTTCCATGCCGTGATGGGAGCCCTCGCGCCCGAGACCGCTTTCCTTTACGCCACCGAACGGCGCGACCTCGGTGGTGATCAGGCCGGTGTTGACGCCGACCATGCCGGATTCCAGCGCTTCGGCCACGCGCCAGACCCGGCCGAGATCGCGCGAATAGAAATAGGAAGCCAGGCCGAACGGCGAGTTGTTGCACATCGCGATCACGTCGGCCTCGTCCTTGAAACGAAACACCGGTGCGAGGGGTCCAAAGGTCTCCTCGTGCGCCACCAGGGCATTCGGACTGACATTCGCGAGCACAGTCGGCTCGAAGAACGAGCCGCCGAGCGCATGGCGCTTTCCGCCGGTGACGATCTTGGCGCCACCCTTGACTGCGTCCGCGATATGTTTTTCGACCTTGCCGACCGCTGCCATATTGATGAGCGGCCCCTGCACCACGCCCGGTTCGGTGCCGTCGCCGATCTTCATCGCGGAAACCTTGTTCGAGAGTTTTTGCACGAACTCGTCGTAGATCTTGTCCTGGGCGTAGATACGGTTGGCGCAAACGCAGGTCTGGCCCATGTTGCGATATTTCGAGACGATCGCGCCCTCGACCGCCGCGTCGATATCGGCATCGTCGAAGACGACGAACGGCGCGTTGCCGCCGAGCTCGAGCCCGAGCTTCTTCACGCCGACGGCGGCCTGCTGGTAGAGAATTTTGCCGACCTCGGTCGAACCCGTGAAGCCGACGAAGCGGACCGCCGGGTGCTCGCACAGCACCTTGCCGATCGCGGACGAATTGCCGGTGAGGATATTGAACACGCCCTTTGGGATTCCGGCTTTTTCGGCGAGCGCCACCAATGCGAGAGCGGTCAATGGCGTTTCATTGGCAGGCTTAAGCACCACCGTGCAGCCGGCAGCGAGCGCGGGCGAGACTTTGCGGGTGATCATCGAGCAAGGGAAATTCCACGGCGTGATCGCGCCGCAGACACCGATCGGCTGCTTGATCGCGAGCAGCCGTGCATCCGCCCGCTGCGTCGGAATGGTTTCGCCATAGACGCGCCGTGCTTCCTCGGCGAAGAATTCGACATAGGCGCCACCGATGTCGATCTCGCCGAGCGCTTCCGCAAGCGGCTTGCCCTGCTCCGAGGTCAGGATCAGCGCGAGATCGTCGCGATTGGCGGCGATCAGCTCGAACCATTTGCGCAACAAGTTGGAGCGCTGCTTGGCGGTCAGCTTTGCCCAGGCCGGAAATGCGCGCTCGGCGGCTTCCACCGCCTGGGTCGTTTCCGCCGTGCTCATCACCGGAATTTTCGCAAGTTCGACCCCATTGACCGGGTTGGTGACGGGACGGGACGGGGTGCCGACCCAGGCGCCGTCGATGTAGCAGCGCTCGCGCAGCAGCGAGGCGTCCTTGAGACGGTCGCGCAGCGAGGGTGCGGAGCCTTGTGAAGCGCGTGCGGCGGCGGTCGGGGTCATGGCGTTGCTCCTTGGATTTTGTGGGCTGTTGGCGTCAAATATAGGCGCAAAACGGCCGCGATGCACCTGCCGCCAGCACACCTCTGCTCAAGCAATTTTAGACCACGCAAAGACGGCATGCCCATCGGAGCACAATCCGCTTTGCGGGTGGTCCGAAAGGCAGCGCGCTCGAATGAACCAAGACAAGCGGCCGATCAGGCCGCGCCGCTCATATAAGTGTCGCGCCGGCCGATCATGCGCTCGGCCGCGGCCTTGGCATCCGCTTTCGTGGAGGTGGCGCAGGTGCGGTATTCGAGCTCGGGCGCCTGAGCCGCCTCACGGCGACCGAACCAGGATTTGGAACCGACCGACAGCAGGGCCAGCGCCTGCGCGACGTTATCGACCGCGCCGAAAGAATGCAGCGCGCCGCTTCCGGCAAAGCGGACTTCGTAAATGCCCGGCGAAATCGGCGCTTCAATATTCTCTCCGCGCGCGGCGCGGGGATACCGTTTCCAGTCGCTCCAAGTCGAAATCATGATCGCCCCCATGCGGCTCTATGGCCGCAATCGCATTAACCAAATTTTTGCTTAAACAAACGCGACGCAACTTGCGTTTTTCGCCTGTATTTTGAGCGCTTTACTACAAAAATCGTAGCGGCTGACAGGCCGAAACAGCATATCGCCCATGTGTGGGCGGGTCACGCGGCCGATCGGCCTTTCCACTTCAAATTATAGCGAGCGTTGCCGTTCGGCCGCCGGCTCACCGAATGTTTCCCCGCGCTTGAGCGGCCATCACGACACCGCGCGAGGTGAAGCGCCTGCTTGCGGGACCGAACGGGTGGGAGGAAGATCACGTCACTACCAAAAAACAACCGGAGGAGCACCCCATGCAAAGCAAAGCCCAGATCGATCAGATTCTGCGTCAGAAAAGTGAGGCCAAGGAAATTCCCGGCGTCGTCGCGATCGCCGCGAGCGGGAACGAGGTGATCTACCAGGGCGCGTTCGGCAAACGCGATCTCTCCAAGGACGATGCCATGACGCTCGACAGCGTGTTCTGGATCGCGTCGATGACCAAGGCGATCACGTCCGCGGGCGCCATGCAGCTTGTCGAGCAGGGCAAGCTTTCGCTCGACGCGCCGGTTGGACAATTGTTGCCGGACCTCGCCTCGCCCCAGGTGCTCGAAGGTTTCGACGCAAAGGGCGAGCCGAAGCTGCGTCCCGCGAAGGGCGCCATCACGCTGCGCCATCTCATGACCCACACCGCCGGCTTCTGCTACAACATGTGGAACGGCGACATGGGGACGTATCTCGACAAGACCGGGTTACCGCCGGTCACCACCTGCAAGAACGAGGCGCTGAAGACACCGATCATGACCGACCCCGGCACGCGCTGGGAATACGGCACCAATATCGATTTCGTCGGCAAGGCCGTGGAAGCGGTGAGCGGCAAGCGCCTCGACGCCTATCTGCGCGATCACCTGTTCATTCCGCTCGGCATGTCCGACACCGGCTTCAAGATCGGCGACTCCCAGCGCAAGCGCCTGGTCGGGATGCATGCGCGCGGTGAGGACGGATTGCTGGCGCCGATGCCGTTCGAACTGGAGCAGGATCCGGAATTCCACATGGGCGGCGGCGGTCTCTACGGCACCGCGGGCGACTACATCAAGTTCTGCCAGATGATCCTCAACAAGGGCAAAGGCAACGGCAACCAGGTGCTCAAGCCCGAGACGGTTGCGACCATGAGCCAGAATCACATGGGCGAGCTCAACATGCCCAAGATGATTTCGGCGGCGCCCCCCTATACCAACGATGTCGACCTCTATCCGGACATGGCGAAGAAATGGGGCCTGAGCTTCATGATCAACACCGCGAAGACGCCGGAAGGCCGCAGCGCCGGCAGCCTCGCCTGGGCGGGATTGGCGAACACCTATTATTGGATCGATCCGTCCCGCGACGTCACCGGCGTGATCCTGATGCAGCTGTTGCCGTTCGCCGACCAGAAATGCCTCGAGGCGTTCGCAGGCTTCGAGCGCGGCGTCTATGCCGGCCTCGACGCCGGCAGCGGCCAGAAGGCGGCGTGATCTTCAGAGCACGCTCGCACTCTCCACAAGGTCATGGCCGGGCTTGTCCAGGCTTGTCCCGGCCATGACAAATGGAGAGAGTCGCGCTTAATGCTTTAAACCGGCAGCCCGTTCTGCTTCGCCAATTCCTTCAGCGAGACCTGGGGCCGTGCGCCGATGTGCTGAATCACTTCGGCCGCGGCGAGCGCGCCCAGCCGTCCGGCATTCTCGTGGCCGGCGCCCCGGACCAGGCCGAACAGGAACCCCGCCGCGAACAGGTCGCCGGCGCCGGTCGTATCCACGATCTGCCCGACCGGAAACGCCGGCACCGCGGCCACACCCTCGCGTGAGGCCACCACGCAGCCCTTCTCGCTGCGGGTGACCACGCCGAGCTTGGCGTCCTCGCGTAATTGCTTCAGCGCAGCGTCAAAATCGGAGGTCTGGTACAGCGAATGCAGTTCGGCCTCGTTGGCGAATACCACGTCGACGGTGCGCTTCTTCATCAGATCGAGAAATTCTTCGCGATAGCGGTCGACGCAGAACGAATCCGACAGCGTCAGCGCCACCTCGCGACCGGCCTCATGCGCGATCTGGGAGGCCTTCACAAAGGCCTCCTTGGCGTTCTTCGGGTCCCAGAGATAACCTTCGAGATAGACGATCTTCGCGGCCGCGATTGCCGCGGCATCGATGTCGGCGGGCATGAGGTCCTGCGCCGCGCCGAGATAGGTGTTCATGGTGCGCTCGCCGTCGCCCGTCACCAGAATATAGCAGCAGCCGGTCGCCGGCCCGCCCGCGGCCGGCCTGGTCTCGAAGGCGACGCCGGCGGCACGGATATCGTGGGCGTACATCCGCCCGATCTGGTCGTCCTTGACCTTGCCGACATAGGCCGCGCGCGCGCCGAGGCTGGCGATCCCGACGATGGTGTTGGCGGCCGAACCGCCGGACATCTCGGTTGCCGGGCCCATGTCGCGGTAGATCGCCGCGGCCCGCGCCTCGTCGATCAGCGCCATGCCGCCCTTGGTCATGCCGTGACGAGCCAGAAAGGCTTCGTCCGTCTTAACCAGCACATCGAAAATCGCGTTACCGATGCCGAGAACGTCGTATTTTGCTTCAGCCATTTGCCCCAGATCCCGTAGCGGCTATTTGCGAAAGGCTGCGGCCTATCACACGCGATGCGGTAATAGAAGCCTTAATGATCCGCTCTTTCCTCACGGTATCTTCGGGAACGCTGGCCTCGCGGCTGCTCGGGTTCGCGCGCGATTCGATGATAGCGGCGCTGCTCGGCGCCGGCCCCGTCGCGGACGCCTTTCTGGTCGCGTTCCAGCTCGTCAATGTCGCGCGCCGGCTGTTGAGCGAGGGCGCGTTGAACGCGGCGCTGGTGCCGGCCTGGCTGCGCATGCGCGACACCGAGGGGGCAGGCGCCGCGGCCGGTTTCGCCGGGCGCGTGCTCGGCACCATCAGCGCGGCCATGATCGTCGCGGCGATACTGGTCGGCCTGGCGATGCCGTTCGTCATCACGGTGCTGGCACCGGGTTTCGCCGGGCACGAAACGCTGCGGCTCGCGGTCGACGACGCACGGTTGATGCTGCCTTATCTTGCCTTCGCCGGCCCCGTCACGGTCATGCTGGCGCTTGCCAGCGCGCAATCGCGCTTCGTGCTGACGGCATTCTCGCCGCTCCTGTTCAACATCGCGCTGATCGCGGTCATGGTTGCCCTGATCGTCATGCAGCCGGATGCCGGATTCGCTGCGCTGGCCCTTGCCGCAACGGTCGGCGCGGCCGGTTTTCTGCAATTGCTGATCCTGGTCTCGCACCGCCGCGATGAGGGCCGCGCGACGCCGCTCCGCGTGTCCTTCGACGGCGAGATGCGAGGCTTTCTTGCTCGCGCGCTCCCCGGCATGATCGCGAGCGCAGCACCGCAATTGCTGATCGTCGCGGGCGCGGCGATCGCCTCCGCGGCGCCCTCGGCCGTGTCGTGGCTTTATTTCGCCAACCGCCTGATCGAGCTGCCGCTCGGCATGGTCGGCGTCGCCATGGGGACAGTGCTGATCCCCGAATTGACCCGCGCACTGCGCGGCGGCGACAGAAGCGCGATCGCGCACGCCGAATCGCGCGCGCTCGAGCTCGCGGCCGGGCTCGCGTTGCCGGCCACGTTCGGCTTGATCGTGCTGAGCGGGCCAATCGTGCGGCTGTTATTCGAGCACGGCGCGTTCACGGCGGACGATACGGCCTCGACCGCACAGGCGCTGGTCCTTCTCGCCCTTGGCCTGCCGGCGCAGGTGCTGGCGAAGGCGCTGTCGCCGGCCTTTTTCGCGCGCGAGGACACGATTGCCCCGCTGCTTGCGACGCTGAAGGCGGTCGTGGTCGCGATCGTGTCCTCCGTGCTGCTCGGTCATTTTTTTGGCGCGGCCGGTGTCGCAGCCGGTATCGCGCTCGGGGCCTGGAGCAATGCGCTGTCCCTCATCCGGCAGGGCGCATCGCGCTTCGGCTTTTCGCTCGATCGGGCCGCGCGGCGGCGGCTGCCGCGCATCGCGGCGGCGGCGCTGCTGATGGGAGGGGCTCTGTGGCTGACCATCACTTTCATTGCGCACCCCATGCATGGCCCGGCGCAGGCGGTCATTTTGTTGCTTCTGATCATCGGCGGAATCGCCATCTACGCCCTGTTCCTCGGGCTCCTGGCCGTCACAAGCTGGCGCGAGGCGGTTGACGCCATCCGGCAGGGCGAGCCGCGCGACTTGCGCGCGTGAGGCTTGCGTGGCAAACGACGTCGCCAAACGGATATTTTGCAGGAAGAAGACCATGGCGATGGTTGAACGGGTTTTTTCGGGCGTCCAGCCGACGGGAAATTTGCATCTCGGCAATTACCTCGGCGCGATCGTCAACTTCGTGAAGCTGCAGGAAACCCATAACTGCCTTTATTGCGTCGTCGACATGCACGCGCTGGCGCAGCCGGTCGACGTGTGGGGCGGGCCGGCCGAACTCGCACGCAACACCCGCGAGGTCACCGCGGCGTTCATCGCCGCCGGCATCGACCCGAAGAAGCACATCGTCTTCAACCAGAGCCAGGTGTCCGAGCATGCCGAGCTTGCCTGGATCTTCAATTGCGTTGCGCGGATGGGCTGGCTGAACCGCATGACGCAGTTCAAGGAGAAGGCCGGCAAGGATCGCGAGGCGGCCTCGGTCGGTCTTTACGACTACCCGGTGCTGATGGCGGCCGACATTCTGCTGTATCGCGCCACCCACGTGCCGGTCGGCGAGGACCAGAAACAGCATCTGGAGCTGTCGCGCGACATCGCGCAGAAATTCAACAACGATTTCGGTGATTCGATCCGCGGCCACGGCTTCGGCGACGGAATGTTCTTTCCGCTGCCGGAGCCTTTGATCACCGGCCCCGCGACGCGGGTGATGTCGCTGCGCGACGGCACCAAGAAGATGTCGAAGTCGGATGCGTCAGATAATTCCAGGATCAATCTCACCGACGACGCCGACACCATCGCCCAGAAGATCCGCAAGGCGAAGACCGATCCCGAACCTCTGCCGACGGAGGAAAACGGCCTCGAGACGCGCCCTGAAGCCGACAACCTCGTCGGAATCTATGCGGCGCTGTCGGGCCGAGCAAAGTCGGAGGTGCTGCGCGAGTTCGGCGGCGGCCAGTTCTCCAGCTTCAAGAACGCGCTGGTCGAACTTTGCGTCACAAAGCTCGCGCCGGTCGCGACCGAGATGAAGCGGCTGACCGCCGACCCCGGCTATGTCGATACCGTTCTGATCGACGGCGCCGATCGCGCCCGCGCCATCGCAGCCGAGACCATGCAGGCGACCAAGGACATCATCGGCTTCATTCGCAAGCGCTGATTTTGCATTGCGAAGCGCGGGGCGGAAGGAACCAGCGCGATCTGGTTCCGCGGTGTCACCATGACTGCGGGCTGGCGGCCCCTCTCCCAAAGCGAAAGCGGGTGTGGCACCATGCGCGATGCCAGTGCCGCCGATTTGAGGTTCCTGCGCCGCTCGCGGCAAGCGCAGCACCGGGACATCCATGAGCACCCTGCGACGAAGCTACGAGACGGGTCACAAGCCGAAATGTCTGGTCATCGTCGACGACACGGCCGAGTGGGACCGGGCGGTCCATTATGCCAGCCGGTGGGCGATCCGTTGTAACGGTGCGGTGGTGATGCTGCGCATCATCGAGACCGAAGACCAGAATCAGCAATGGCTCGGCGTCGCCGACATCATGCGCGCGGAAGCTCATGAGGACGCCAATGCGGCGCTCGACCGCGCCGCAGGGCGCGCCAACGGCATTGCCGCGATCACGCCGGAGCGAGCCATTCGCGAGGGCGACCCGATCGAACAGCTCCTCGATGTGATTGAGCAGGATGTCGATATCGCCCTGCTGGTGCTGGCCGCCAGTCCCGGGGCGGAAGGCCCGGGCCCGCTCATCACCACCGTCGCCAAGACGGTCGGCTCGTTCCCGGTCCCCGTGGTCATCGTGCCGGGCGACCTCAGCGACGCCGATATCGACGCCCTTTCATAGGTGCGATGCAGCCGCGGAACCCCTGCGACGTGATCGCTTCGGGATTCACCATCACATCCCCCTACCCCGTTGTTCGCGCGTGATCTTTTCGAAAGGATCATGTGTGGTGCCCTTGATCGTGCGTTCCCCGTCGCCATCTGCTAAACAGCACCTCACGCGCCGGCCTTGAACCGGCGACGCCGGAGAAAGCCATGTTCATTCAGACCGAAGCCACCCCCAATCCCGCCACGCTCAAGTTTATCCCCGGCCGACCCGTGCTCGACGGCGGCACCATGGAATTCGCCAGCAACGAATCTGCGGCGCGCTCGCCGCTTGCCGAACGGCTGTTCGGCGTGCCCGGCGTCACTGGCGTGTTCTACGGCTCGGACTTCATCACCGTCACCAAGGATGGCGGCGACTGGCAGCATTTGAAGCCCGCAATCCTTGGCGCCATCATGGAACACTACATGTCCGGCACGCCGCTGCTGGCCGACGGGACCACCGCCAATGACGAGATGCAGGACGAGGAAGACGAGTTCTTCAACGAGGAAGACGCCGAGACGGTCGAGATGATCAAGGACCTGATCGAGACCCGGGTGCGGCCCGCTGTCGCCAATGACGGCGGCGACATCACCTTCCGCGGCTTCAAGGACGGGATCGTCTATCTCAACATGAAGGGCGCCTGCTCGGGTTGCCCGTCATCGACCGCGACGCTGCAGCACGGCATTCAGAACCTGCTCAGGCATTTCGTGCCCGATGTGGTCGAAGTCCGGCCGATGTGAGCGACGCTGCGAAGAGCGAGGGTTAGCGGTAATCCGTTCGCTATTCGCTCCACCATGATCCGGTGACTTGGATCAGCCTCGCTGATCCGATCCTGCCGAGCCGGCTTACGCCGCGAGCCCGATGCTGGCGGCTTTAGCCGCGCACGCTGCCGAAGCTGCCGCGACTTGGCAAATCGCTTCGATCTGGCCGGCGCAGTGGGCTTTCAGCTTCTGTTCGGTGACATCGGAGGCGAACTTCACGACCCTGAAGAGTTTGCCCTTCTCGTCGAGGATCTCGTCGGCCCGGATAATCTTGTTAAATTCCTATCCCATCAAATACTTAGTGTCGGATAAGTTGTATTGTGCCTGACCGCGCCAGAACCGGGCGCGAAAATTCTTGGATGGAATTGCTTTGCTCGAACTTCGCTTTCAAAGCCCTGCCGCGGACAATGCCGGGCTTGCGCCATGTTGATCCTCGCCATCGATACAGCGCTGGAGGCGTGCGCGGCCGCCGTGCTCGACACAGACGCAAACAAGCTGATCGCGCGCGAATCGCAGGCGATGAAACGCGGACATGCCGAAGCGTTGATGCCGCTGATCGCGCGCGTGATGAAAGAAGCAGGGTTGCCGTTCGCAGCGCTCGACCGGATCGCAGTGACCACCGGACCCGGTAGTTTCACTGGACTGCGTGTCGGCTTGTCCGCAGCGCGGGGCATTGCGCTGGCTGCCGCCAAACCCGCGGTCGGAGTGACTACGCTCTCGGCTTACGCCGCACCTTGCGTCGGCCAAAACGGCGAACATCCCGTGATCTCGGCGATCGACGCGCGGCACGACCATGTCTACTTTCAGGTCGTCAGCGCTGATGGCGACGCGCTGATCGACCCGCAGGTTGCGCCGATCGACGAGGCGCTTGAGGCGTCGCGGTTCGGCGCGCCGCATCTGGTCGGCAACGCCGCGAGAATGCTCGCCGACCGCTGGCCGACCCGCGCCTTGCCGCCGTCCAGCGTGGACGCGCAAGCCGCCCCCGATATCGCCTGGGTGGCGTGGATGGGCGCCGCGATCGACCCCGACACGGCGCCACCCCGGCCCTATTATCTCCGTCCGCCCGACGCCAAGCCGAGCCAAGATCTGCGAAGCAAGGACCTGCACAGCAAGGACCTGCAAGGCCAGAACTTGCAGGACGAAGACCCGCGGAGTCAGGATTTGCCGGGTCAACCAGCGCGGCCGGCCGCTTCATGATGACGTGGCTCTCCGAACTCTGGAGCGGCGGCAAGGCTGCGATCGACCCCGCGACAATCCGCGATACGGCGCGGCTTGCCCAGCTTCACCGCGAGTCGTTTCATCGCGGCTGGGGCGAGGCCGAATTCGAGGGCATGCTCGCGGAGCGCAACACGCTGCTGCATCGCCTCCGGCTCGGGCGAAAGACGATCGGCTTTGCCGTATCCAGAATGGCGGCGGACGAGGCTGAACTCCTGTCCATCGCCATCGACGCCGGCTATCGCGGCCGGGGCCTCTCGCGCGATCTGTTGTTGACGCATCTTGGCCATCTGGCCGGCCGCGGGGTGCGCACCATCTTCCTCGAGGTCGAAGAGAATAATCAGCCGGCGCGGCGGCTCTACGAGCGGGCCGGATTTGCCGTCGTCGGGCGTCGCGAACGTTATTACCGGCAGGCGGGCGGGGAACAATTGAATGCGCTTCTGATGCGCCGCGACTTGTCGTAATATGCGCGCAATGGCAGAAAGCGCTCCTCAAGGCGAAGTTCATGACAGCATTGAAATCCTCATCCGCGCCCAAGCCGACCGGCATCGAGGCGCGCTGCGCCGCCACCGGAATGCGGATGACCGAGCAGCGCCGCGTCATCGCGCGCGTGCTGGCGGAGGCTGCGGATCATCCCGACGTGGAAGAACTGTACCGCCGATGCGTCGCGGTCGACGACAAGATCTCGATCTCGACCGTCTACCGCACCGTCAAGCTGTTCGAGGACGCCGGCATCATCGAGCGGCACGATTTTCGCGAGGGCCGCGCGCGCTACGAGCAGATGCGCGACAGCCATCACGACCACCTGATCAATCTGCGCGACGGCCAGGTCATCGAATTCACCTCGGAAGAGATCGAGAAGCTGCAGGCCGAAGTCGCCCGCAAGCTCGGCTACAAGCTGGTCGATCACCGTCTAGAGCTCTATTGCGTCCCGCTCGATGACGACAAGTCCTCGTCCTAGTGCCGCCCGACCGATCTGTACGAGTCGGACACATAACTTTATTGGTCTCACCTTCCGAATGTCGGGTAACAAGCCCGCCAGCGGGACATGATTCTTCGGAAGATGGGCAGGTGGCGTTCGATCTGATTATTTTCGATTGCGACGGCGTGCTGGTCGACAGCGAGGTGATCTCCTGCCACGCGCACGCGGACACGCTGACGCGCCACGGTTATCCGATCACGCCCGAGCAGGTGCTGCAGCGTTTTCTCGGCGTTTCCGACCGCGAAGCGCGTCTCATGATCGAGACTGAGACCGGCCGCGAATTGCCTGATGACTTCGAGGCGCAGGTGAAAGCGGCGACGCTGCAGTTCTATGAAGACCTCAAGCCGATCGCCCACGTCGCCGAAGCGGTCCGTGCGATCGCTTTGCTGAGATGCGTCGCATCGAGCGGCACACCGGAGAAGATTCGTCACGGCTTGAGCTGCGCCGGCCTATACGATCTGTTTGCGCCGGACATCTTCTCGGCGACCCAGGTCGAGCGCGGCAAGCCCGCGCCCGACCTGTTCCTGTTCGCCGCCGAACGGATGAAGGTCCTGCCCGCGCGCTGCCTCGTGATCGAGGACAGCGTGCCGGGCGTGATCGGGGCCCGCGCCGCCGGAATGACCGTGCTCGGCTTTCACGGCGGCAGCCATTGCGGGGCGGACCATGCCGAAACCCTTCGCGCCGCAGGCGCCGCCGAAACCTTCGGCGATATGCGGCAATTGCCCGCCCTGATCGCGCAGAATCACCGTCCGGTCGCTGGATTTTCAGCCGGTTAGCCTATATCTGACCCCTGCGCCGCATTGGCGCCGCCGCTACCGTCCATGCAAGGGTCCATGAAGCCGCCGCGCAAGCTGCATATCAAGTCCTATGGCTGCCAGATGAATGTCTACGATGCCCAGCGCATGGTGGACACGCTGGCTGGCGAAGGCTTCGTCGAGACCGCGCATGCCGACGAGGCGGATCTTGTGATCCTCAACACCTGCCATATCCGCGAAAAGGCTTCCGAGAAGGTCTATTCGGAACTCGGGCGGTTGCGCGCCGCCAAGGAGGATGCCGCGCGCGACGGCCGGGTGATGAAGATCGCGGTGGCCGGCTGCGTCGCGCAGGCCGAAGGCGAGGAGATCATCCGCCGCGCGCCTGTCGTCGATGTCGTGGTCGGACCGCAAAGCTATCATCACCTGCCGGAGCTGTTGGAACGCGCCACCCAGGAAGGCCGCGCGATCGAGACCGAATTCCCCGCGGAAGACAAATTCGGCTTTCTGCCGCACCCCAGGCCCGATGCCATTCGCGCGCGCGGCATTTCCGCGTTCGTGACAGTGCAGGAGGGCTGCGACAAGTTCTGCACCTTCTGCGTGGTGCCTTACACACGCGGCGCCGAGGTGTCGCGGCCGGTGGCGAAAATCGTCGACGACGTGAAGCGGCTCGCCGACAACGGCGTTCGCGAGATCACCCTGATCGGGCAGAACGTCAATGCCTATCACGGCGAAGGCGTCGACGGACGAAGCTGGCCGCTCGGCCGATTGCTGCATCGCCTGGCCGAAATTCCCGGCATCGCCCGCCTGCGTTACTCGACCAGCCATCCAAACGATGTCGACGAGACGCTGATCGCAGCGCATAGCGATCTGCCCGCGCTGATGCCCTTCGTGCATCTGCCCGTGCAGTCCGGTTCCGACCGGATTCTGGCCGCGATGAACCGCAAACATACCGGCCGTGATTACCGGAATGTTATCGACCGTTTCCGCGCCGTACGCCAAGACATTGCATTTTCATCAGATTTTATCGTCGGCTTTCCCGGTGAAACCGAGGAAGATTTCGCCGCCACCCTCGCGCTTGTCACGCAAATCGGATACGCTGCGGCGTATTCGTTCAAATATTCGCCGCGGCCTGGAACGCCCGCGGCGGAGATGCGGGAGACGGTTTCAGCAGCGGACATGGACGAGCGATTGGCGCGACTCCAGGAGTTGATCGACAGCCAGCAATCGGCCTTCAACAAGGCTGCGATTGGCTCCACTGTCGATGTGCTGTTCGAACGCGCCGCGCGCAACCCGGGCCAGATCGTCGGCCGCACCGCCTATCTGCAGCCAGCGCATGTGATGGCGCCGACCGACATCATCGGACAGGTCCTGCCGGTGCGGATCGAAAGCCTCGAGCGTTACAGCCTGCTCGGCGCGCTCGCGCCGTCGGGGCGTGCGCAAGCCAACCGGACCGATTCCTCTCACATCACCATTGGAGCCTGAACCCTTGCCAAAAAGCGCATCGGATTCGTCTTCGCTCGCTCCCCGCAAAATTGACCGCGACATGCAAATCCCGCCCGAGACGCAAGTCGTCATCGACTTCGATGACAATCGCGCCGCCTCCGCGCTGGTCGGCCCCTATGGACAGAACCTGGCGCAGATCGAGCGCAGGCTCGGCATCCTCGTCGATTCCCGCGGCAATCACATCACCATCGCCGGATCGCGTGACGGCTGCGACGCCGCCCGCCAAGTGCTGGAGGCGCTCTACGCACAGGCCGTCCAGGGTCATGACCTGGCACAGGGCGATGTCGAGGGCGCGATCCGCGCCGTGATCGCGCAGGGCTCGCTGTTCGAGTATGACGCCAAATCGGCAAAATCGGCGTTCGAGAGCATCAACCTGCGCAAACGCCCGGTGCGCGCCCGCACCGGGGCGCAGGATTCCTACATCCGCGCGCTCAAGCGCCATGAGCTGGTGTTCGGCATCGGTCCCGCCGGCACCGGAAAGACCTGGCTTGCGGTGGCGCATGCCGCGCAATTGTTCGAGCGCAAGGAAGTCGACCGCATCATCCTGTCGCGGCCTGCGGTCGAGGCCGGCGAGCGGCTCGGCTTCCTGCCGGGCGATCTGCGCGAGAAGGTCGATCCCTATTTGAGGCCGATCTACGATGCGCTTTATGACCTGATGGATGCGCGGATCGTCGAGCGCGCGCTGCAGAGCGGCGAAATCGAGATTGCGCCGCTCGCCTTCATGCGCGGCCGCACGCTGACCAATGCCGCCATCATCCTGGACGAGGCGCAGAACACCACGTCCATGCAGATGAAGATGTTCTTGACCAGGCTCGGCGAAAACAGCCGCATGATCGTCACCGGCGACCCGTCCCAGGTTGACCTGCCGAACGGCCAGACGTCGGGACTTGCGGAAGCCGCAAGACTGCTCGACGGCGTCGACGGCATCGCACAGGTGAAATTCACCGCCGAAGACGTCATTCGCCACGAGCTGGTGGCCCGGATCGTCGCCGCCTACGAAGCCGCGCCGCAACGCTGATGATGCAGGAGCACTCGCGCCGCGAGCGCGCCGGACGCGATGTCCGATCGCACAAGACACTTTGCACCAAGACACTTTGCACCAAGACACTCGGCACCAAAATACTCGGCACTAAGACACTTGGCATTAAGACACTTGGCACGATGCCGCATTCAATCATTCCCATGACCGAGGTTCTCGTCGTCGCCGATTGCTGGCAGGACGAACCGGAGGCCGAAGCCGTGATCCAGCGTGCGATCGCTGCCGCTGCCGAAACCGTCGACGCCGCCGTCGGCGATGCCGAACTTGCGGTCATGCTGACCGACGATTCCGGCATTCGCACCTTGAACAGCAATTGGCGCGGCATCGACAAGCCGACCAACGTGCTGTCGTTTCCCGCGCTGCAGCCCACGGCGGCGCGCCGGCCGGAGGATGCGCCGCGCATGCTGGGCGACATCGCCATCGCCTATCAGACCATGCGCAAGGAGGCCGACGACGAAGGGAAGCCATTCGATCATCACCTCAGCCATCTCGCGGTGCATGGTTTCCTGCACCTGATCGGCCACGATCATGAAACGGACGACCAGGCCGAGGCGATGGAAGCTCTGGAGCGGGAGGTCCTGGCGCAACTCGGGATTCCCGACCCCTATGCTGACCGTCAACGGGTGGATTGACATGGCGGACTCCGAACCGACCCACGACAATCCGCGCTACACGCGCAACCTGCCCGCGGTGGTGCCGCCCGGCGAGGTCGCCCGCCCCGCCGCCGATCACTGGCTGATCCGGGCCATTCGCACCCTGTTCGGCTGGAAGGCAGGGTCGGTCCGCGACGACCTGCAGGTCGTGCTCGATGCCTCGACGCCGGACGACGTCGGCTTTTCGGCGGTCGAGCGCACCATGCTGCGCAACATTCTCGGCCTGCATGAGCGGCGGCTCGCCGACGTCATGGTGCACCGCGCCGACATCGTCGCGGTCAAGCGCGACATCAAGCTCGGCGAACTGCTCGACCTGTTCGAAAGCGCGGCGCATTCGCGACTGGTCGTCTATGACGAAACCCTCGATGATCCCGTGGGAATGGTCCACATCCGGGATCTCCTGGCTTTCATGACCGTCAAGGCGCGGGTGTCCGAGACCACGAAATCGAAGCGCAAGAAACCGTTCCCTGCGGGGCTCGACCTGCGCGCGGTCGATCTGGCGCTGCCGCTCGCGGATGCCAACATCATCCGTAAGCTGCTCTATGTGCCGCCCTCGATGCGCGCGATCGATCTGCTGGTGCAGATGCAGGCCTCGCGCATCCACCTTGCGCTAGTCGTCGATGAATATGGCGGCACCGACGGCCTGGTCTCGATCGAGAATCTCGTCGAAGAAATCGTCGGCGAGATCGACGACGAGCATGACAGCGACGAACCGCCGGCAATCGTCCGGCAGCCGGACAATTCCTTCATTGCCGATGCACGCGCCAGCCTCGAAGACGTCCGCGTGGTGATCGGCGAGGAGTTCGTCACCGGCGAGGCCGGCGAGGAGGTCCAGACGCTGGGCGGCTATCTGGTCAGCCAGGTCGGACGTCTGCCGGTGCGTGGCGAGGTCATTTCCGGCCCCGGCAACTACGAAGTCGAGGTGCTCGACGCCGATCCGCGGCGGGTGAAGCGGCTGCGCATTGCCACCCGGAAAGAGCGTCCCGCGCCGCGCACCCAGCGCGAGAGCCGGCGCCGCGAAACGCCCGCCGAACCCGGCCAGACACAGCCTCCCGCACAGGGGCAGGCACAGGCCAATGACAACTCGCCGCCGCCCACCGGTGACGGAGCCGGCCCGCAGTGATCGTCACGGATAAATTTCGCGCGGCCGGCCTGGCGATCGTTCTGTGCTGGGGCTGGAAGCGCGCCGGTCTCGCCTTTGCGGCGGGGGCGCTGTCCGTTCTGGCCATGGCGCCGTTCAATGCCTGGCCGGTGTTGTTCCTGACCTTCCCGGTCGTGGTCTGGCTGATCGACGGCGCAGGCGCCGGGCGGCGGCGCGGCGTGCCGGCGGCGGCGCTGGCCGGCTTCTGGTTCGGGCTCGGCTATTTCGTCTTCGGACTCTACTGGATCGGCTATGCGTTCCTGGTCGATGCCTCCACATTCGCCTGGCTGTTGCCGTTCGCCGTCCTGGGACTGCCGGCCTATCTCGCGCTGTTCACGGCCCTGGGCTTCGCGCTGGCCCGCCTGATCTGGACTCGTGACGCCTCACGGGTGATCGCACTCGCCATCGGTCTCACGGTGAGCGAATGGCTGCGGGGCCATCTGCTCACCGGCTTTCCATGGAACGCGTTCGGTTACGCGCTGTCGGAGCCGCTGGCGCTGGCACAGACGGCGTCGCTGGTCGGCCTATGGGGATTGACCTTCCTGAGCGTGGCGATTTTCGCCAGTCCCGCCGTGCTGATCGACGGCCGTTCGCGCTGGCGCAGGCCATGGCTCGCGCCGGTTGCCGCGCTCCTGGCGCTGGTCGCGATGGGAATTTTTGGCGTGGTTCGGCTGTCGCAGGAGCCGACCCAGACGGTCGCCAATGTCAAGCTGCGCATCATGCAGCCCGACCTGCAGCAGGACGTCAAATTCAATTACGCCGCCAAGGCGGAGGTCATGCGCAAATATCTGGCGCTGTCGGATCGGGCGTCGGGGCCGCAATCCACCGGCGTTCGCGACGCCAGCATCCTGATCTGGCCGGAGTCGGCGTTTCCGTTTTTCCTGACGCGCGAAGCCGACGCCATGGCTCAGATCGCCGATCTGCTGCCGAAAGGCACGGTGCTGATCACCGGCTCGGTACGCGCCCCGGACCTGCCGCCCGGCACCCGCATAACGCGCGCTTATAACACCATTTATGTGATCGACCATGATGGCAGTATACTGTCGATTTACGACAAGCTTCATCTCGTGCCGTTCGGCGAATATCTGCCGTTCCAGGACTGGCTGGAATCGCTTGGTTTCGAACAACTCACCAGGATTCAAGGCGGATTCATCGCGGGCAGCCTGCGCCGCACGATGCCGATACCAGGCGCGCCGCCCGCCCTGCCGCTGATCTGTTACGAGGCCATTTTCCCAGGAAACGTCGCGGATGGCGATGACCGGCCCGGCTGGATCATCAACCTGACAAATGACGGATGGTTTGGAATTTCAACGGGTCCCTACCAGCATCTGCAGCAGGCGCGACTGCGCGCCATCGAGCAAGGCCTGCCAGTGGTTCGCGCCGCGAACACGGGCATCTCGGCAGTAATCGATCCGGTAGGGCGGATTGTCGCGCATCTCGGTCTCGGCATCGAGGGCGTGCTTGATTCGAGCCTGCCATCCGCCATTCGGCTGACGTTCTATGCGCGCACTGGCGACTTTCCCGTGGCGATCATCGCGGCTGTTGCCCTGATATTCGTCATTCGTCGGCGCACGGCGAAGCAAATTCTGTGACGTATGCATTTTGCGCCTGCAAATTCATGTTCGGTTTTCGAAGTTCACTAGAAATCTTCTACAGGCTAAAATCCAATAGTTGACAGACCGACGTTGCAATTCGCATTGTGTCGCCGCCAGTACGGTCCCGTCAGTTTGTTGCTCACCCTTGTCTGCAATCTTCCCCAATCTCCGAGCAAGATCTGACGATGCAGGCGCCGAGGCTTAATCAGCTTCGTCCGCCTCTTTCCCCGCCTGGTCGCAAGGAGAGTTGGAAATGTCGACTAAAGCGCCGAACCCTGTTGACAAGTATGTCGGCAGTCGGGTGCGGATGCGCCGCATTATGCTTGGCATGAGCCAGGAAAAGCTCGGCGAAGCACTTGGCCTCACATTTCAGCAAATCCAGAAATATGAGAAGGGCACCAACCGGGTGGGTGCCAGCCGTATCCAGCAGATTTCGGAGATCCTTCAAGTCCCGGTGTCCTTCCTGTTCGAGGGAGGGCCAACCGGGACCACGAATGCCGAAAGCTTCAGCGAAGGCACTTCGCCGGCCTATGTCTCCGACTTTCTCGCGACCGCGGAGGGTCTGGCGTTGACGCGCGCGTTCACGCGCATCATGGACGCCAAGCTCCGCCGCAGCATCGTCGATCTGGTCGAACAGATCGCTGCCCGCGAAGCGCTTGAAAAGCCCTGAGATTCGACTTTCGCGCAGGGATAGGCGCGAAAGTGATCTCCTGATAGTTTGGGTGCCAGGTTTGCGCCAGACGCGGCGCGCATGCATGGATGTAACGTTACATCCATGGATTGAAGAATGACAACTGCCGAATTTATTTAGCAGGCAACAGCCACCCGATGACCGCCAGCAATTCCTTCGATACGAACGCCATCCTCGACGGCATCCGCCGATGGGTTGAAATCGAAACGCCGACCGAAGCGCCTGAGCAGGTCAACAGGCTGGCGGCGCTCGTCGCCGACGGCTACCGCGAACTGCCGGCGACCATCGAACGCATCGCGGGACAGGACGGCTGCGGCGATCATCTGGTGGCGCGATCGTCCTGGGGTCAGGATGCGCCGGGCATCCTGGTGCTGAGCCATCTCGATACGGTACACCCGCTCGGCTTCATCAACCGCCTGCCGTTCCGGATCGAGGGCGACAGCGCCTTCGGCCCCGGCATCTACGACATGAAGGGCGGAGCCTATCTCGCCTACCACGCCTTCAGGCAGCTCTGCGCAGGCCCCGAACGCGCGCCGCTCGGCGTCACGCAGCTGTACGTTTCCGACGAAGAGATCGGAAGCCCGACATCGCGCGCGCTGATCGAGTCCGAAGGACTCAAGGCCAAATATGTCCTTGTGACCGAGCCGGCCCGCGACGGCGGCAAGATCGTGACCGGACGAAAGGGTGTCGGGCGCTTCGAGATATTCATCCGGGGCGTCCCGGCCCATGCCGGCAGCAAGCCCGAGGACGGCCGCAGCGCGGTCAGGGAATTGGCGAATGTCATCGCGACGCTGGACGCCATGAACGATCCAAAGCGCGGCGTCACCGTCAATGTCGGCGTCGTCCGAGGCGGCACGCGCCCGAACGTGATCGCGGAGGAGGCCTACGCGGAGGTCGATCTTCGCGTTCCGACCATCGCCGACGCCGACGATCTCGTTGCAAAAATCTTGAACCTGAAATCGCAGAGCGAAGGCGTCAGCGTCACGGTGACCGGAGACCTGAACCGGCCGCCTTATGAGAAAGGCAATTCCGGCGCCGCGCTTTTCGAGCACGCCAAGACGCTCGCCGCCGAAATCGGCTTCGATCTCGTGGACACCTCGACCGGCGGCGGCTCCGACGGCAACTTCACCGCGGCGCACACCGCGACGCTCGACGGCCTCGGCGTCGACGGCAGGGGCGCGCATACCCATTACGAGCAGATGTACATTTCGTCGATCGAGCCGCGCGCGCGGCTCCTGCATCGGCTTTATCAAACGCTGAGATGAACGCGCGGGCCGGCGACCCCGCAGAGCACGACGCGCCGTCCGATGACGGACATGCGCCGCACGCCGACGGCTCGTCGCACACGCATGGCTCGTTCTTCGGCCGGCGCAAGGGGCACAAGCTCCGCGCCCATCAGGCCGACCTGATCGAGCACCTGCTGCCACGGCTTGCGTTGAACATCGCAAACCCGGCGCCGCTCCCTGCCGGCGAACTGTTCGATCCTGCCGCAAGTGAACTCAGGCTCGAGATCGGCTTTGGCGGCGGCGAACATCTGGTCGCGGAGGCCGGCGCCTTTCCCAACCATGGCTTCATCGGCTGCGAGCCTTACGTCAACGGCATGGCGAAGATCCTGGCCCAGATCGAGGCCCACGGGATCGGCAACATCCGGCTGCTCGCAGGCGATGCCGCCGAGCTGCTGGCATGGCTGCCGCCGCGATCGCTGATCCGGATCGACCTGATCCATCCCGATCCGTGGCCGAAGCGGCGGCACTGGAAAAGGCGCTTCGTTCAGGACGCGACCATCGCGGCGATGGCGCGCGTGTTGAAGCCGCACGGCGAATTCAGGTTCGTCAGCGACATCGACGATTATTGCGCATGGACGCTGTCGTATCTTGCGCGCTCGAACGATTTCGTCTGGACGGCGGAGCGCGCCGCGGACTGGCTGAAGCCGTGGGACGGCTACACGATGACGCGCTACGGCCGCAAAGCCGAGCGCGAGGGACGCAAGGCGGCCTATTTGCGTTTTCGGCGCACCGCCTGAATTCGTTTCAAAACCCGATTTGGCGGGCCTTCCAGAACTCCACCACGCGCTCCGCGGTGGACGGCATCAGCCGGGCGAAATTCACCCGCGCCGCCTCGATGTCCGAGGGTGCCGGCACCCGGTGCGGGCCCAGCCGCAGCAGGACCAGGGCGCGCACGGTCGCCCATTCAAGGCCGATCGTCTTGCCGACGATCAGGATCGGATCATGGCGATCGCCTGAAATCAGGCGGTCGAGCGTTGCGATCTTGACTCCCGACATCGCGGCCAGCGCCGCGACCGATTCTTCGTAGCGGAGACTCTTGGCAAAACCGAGCAGCGCGGCTTCGTTGAGCTCGCCCGCGGCGTGCAACGCGAGGATCGTGCGCTGCGCGGGCATGAAGTCGCGCTTGCTGTCGACGTGCTCGGCGAAGCCGGTCAGCTCGCTCATCGCCTGCGCGATCACGGCCTGTCGATCCGGCTTGACCACGTCGAACAGGCGGCGGCGAACCGCGTCGATCGACCCCGCCAACAGCTCCTTCAACCGCGTATCGGAAAGATCGGCACGTTTCCCCACGGTGAGCGTCAGCACGCCGTCCTTGCCCGCGCGCTTGATCAATTCCGAATATCCGTCTTCGGAAAACTCCGCCCCGGCATTGCCGGCGGCGCGCCGAACCACGTCGCGATCGCCGCGGCTGACGATGACGTCGGTCAGATCGGGCGACAGCTTAGGCCGTTCCGACATCGCCAGCAGATGGCCCTGGCCCTTCAGGCGTGCGATTTCCAGCAGGGCCTGCTCGTCGATGACCGGCGAGCGACGCAAGATCGGAGCCGCCACCAGGATCTCGTTTTCGCGCGCGAGCAGCCCGACAAGGGCGCGCGGCGCGTTGGCGATAAGCGACAACCGCTCGGCCAGTTCGGCCCTGGCGATCGTTGCCGTGAAGGGGACGAGGTCGATCAAGAGTTCGTCGAACAACGCGACGTGGCTTGGCTGCAGTTTCGCGGAATCCTGCAAGAACAGTTCGGCGATGCGGCTGGCGGCCTCGGCGAGGCGCTTGGGATCGCCGCGCCTGACGATCTCGTCGAGCCCGGGGATGAGCGAGGTGGCGACAGTCATCAAACCTACTCAAAACGCAACACGAGTGACCCGCCCCGCCCATGATTCCCCGTGGCGGCGCGAGTTTCCGGTAATCTAGGCGGGTTTGATGAAGGAAGGGTTAGGCCCAAGAAACCGTCCAAGAAACCGCCCAAGAAACCGTCGCGTTGGCGGCGCAAATTCGCGCCGCCCGGCCTTGCCGGGCTGCCGAAAAAGCGCTATATGGGCTGCAACTTACAGTTCTCATACGATCGCGTATTGAGAGTGGGCCCCTCCGGACCCGCTCTTTTTTATTACCTCGACCACCCGAGGCCGCTGGCGGCACGGGCCGGCTCAGGTGCGCTGCCGGACGAGACGAAAGTCCGACCAACCCAATGCAAGCACGAGCAAGTAAGTAAGAGCGAATTTGACGCTGGACATGATCGATCCAACACCCGGTTACGTGGATGCCGAACTCCTGGCTGAGCCGCGCCTGGTTGTCGAGCCGGGTGTCGCGGCGCGGGTTTCGGCGATCGCCGGTCCTGTGCTGCAGCAGATGGGCTATCGGCTGGTTCGGATCCGGATCTCCGGCGAGGCCGGCTGCACGGTTCAGATCATGGCGGAACGGCCGGACGGGACCATGCAGATCGAGGATTGCGAGGCGATTTCGCGTGCGCTGTCGCCGGTGCTGGATATCGCCGATCCGATCGAGCGCGCCTATCGGCTGGAGATTTCCTCACCCGGCATCGACCGGCCGCTGGTGCGGCGTTCCGATTTCGAGCGCTACGCCGGCCACCTCGTCAAGATCGAGATGGCGGTTGCCCATCAGGGCCGCAAGCGGTTTCGTGGGCTGCTCGATGGGGTCGACGGCGACGCCGTCCGGTTACATCGCGATGACACAAAAGCGGGCGAGGATGCCGACGTCCTCCTGACGATGGAAGATATCACCGAAGCAAGGCTGGTGCTGACGGACGAACTGATCGCGGAATCGATGCGGCGCGGCAAGGCCGCCACGCGCGAGCTGAAGCGGAGTCTCGGGCTTGAGCCGCCGCCGGCGCCGCACGCGAAAACCCAAGCGTCCCACGCGAAGCCGCAAGAGAAGCCGCAAGAGAAGCCGCGAGCCAAGCCGAAGCCGCAGAAGAAACAAGTCCCAAACAACACCAAGCAACACCGCCTCGCCGCCGATAGAGCGCGCAGGGGCGACATCGATCCGACCGAAGGAGACTGAGCCATGGCAGTCAGCGCCAACAAACTCGAACTGCTGCAGATTGCGGATGCCGTCGCGCGCGAGAAGTCGATCGACCGCGGCATTGTGATCTCGGCGATGGAAGACGCCATCGCCAAGGCGGCGCGGGCGCGCTACGGCAGCGAGACCGACGTGCACGCGGAGATCGACGCCAAGAAGGGCGAGCTGCGGCTGTCGCGCCACATGCTCGTGGTCGAAAAGGTCGAAAACCACGCCAACCAGATTTCGCTGGAAGACGCCCGCAGGGCCAATCCCGGCGCGCAGATTGGCGATACCATCGCCGATACGCTGCCGCCCCTGGAATATGGCCGCATCGCCGCGCAATCCGCCAAGCAGGTGATCGTGCAGAAGGTGCGCGAGGCCGAGCGCGACCGGCAGTATCAGGAGTTCAAGGACCGCATCGGCGACATCGTCAACGGCGTCGTCAAGCGCGTGGAATATGGCAGCGTCATCGTCGATCTCGGCCGCGGCGAGGCCATCATCCGCCGCGACGAAATGCTGCCGCGTGAAGTCTTCCGCAACGGCGATCGCGTCCGCGCCTATATTTTCGACGTACGGCGCGAGACCCGCGGGCCGCAGATCTTCCTCTCCCGCACCCATCCGCAATTCATGGCGAAACTGTTCGCGCAGGAAGTGCCGGAAATCTATGACGGCATCGTCGAGATCAAGGCGGTCGCCCGCGATCCCGGTTCGCGCGCCAAGATCGGCGTGATCTCGCGCGATTCCTC
>WNFD01001270.1_pt1 | contig 25385 bp, 33 predicted proteins | sample 5400491 | NCBI WGS metagenome assembly WNFD01 (sample SAMN13153343, study PRJNA577476) | soil metagenome | isolation source: 120 cm saprolite under Douglas fir tree site 2 hole 2 replicate 2 | place: USA:California | collected 2015-04-18
CGCACTTTGATGGAAGAGAGGTGATTCGACGATCAGCCAGGCGGCCAGCAGAATGACTGCGAGCGCGAGCAAGCTACGGATCTTCACGCCGCCTGGAAGATGGGAAAAGAGACGAGCAGCGGTTTTCATCACGTATTCCCCCCGCGGTCAGCTGTGCAAGGATGGGTCTCCATCGTTCACCTCTGTTCTAAGCATACAAACGACTGGCCGTTCTTTATAGTAAATGCAAGCCTCATATCTGTCAATTCTGCTGACAACACGATATTGTTCACATTTGTGGTAAAGACTGGCGATGGGAGAGGACAGCGAGGCATTGTAGGAACGGATTGAGTCGCCTCCGCAGCCCAAGTGCCAAAGAGACTGAAGAGACCCATGCGGGTTTCACTGCCCCCTTGACTCCGCGTTCCCCCACTGATTTTGCGCGCAATGACCAGCGGACGCACACTGCGCTCGGCGAGATTGTTGTCCGCTGGCACCCCTGGCATCGCCACAAAGACGAACAACTCGGGCAAGAAGCGTTCGACGCGCTCACACAGCTTATGCAAGGGCGAGGACGTGTGCGCATACGGGGCACACAGCTGCCACAGGTCCTGCTCGAGGGCATGCTGTTGCCTGCGCCGTGCGGCCTCTTGCTTGGTCGGAGGCAAGCTGGGATCAGGCCCGGGGTAGGCGACGGCCCGGTCATAGATGGCTTTGACGTCCTTGGCCCGAGGCTCGCACCTCAGCGTCCTCGGGATACTGCTCTTTCAGCTCGTGGCGATCGCGTAACAGATGCACCCAGCAGCGTTGATGCAGTCCCGTATACACATTGTAGGAAGCGTAGAAGTCAGAGCCCAAGACCCCCTCGAAGCTTGCGCCGAGCACAGCTTTGACCACCTCCCTGCCTCGCGAGTGATGGTACTCGTAATAGCGCCACTGCGGCGTACAAGCACACCAGACGTAGCCATTCACTCCCTCTTCGCGCCAGCCCGTTTCATCCATCTGCACCGCCGGGCTGGCGCGAATCTGCTGCCGCACCTCGGCGAGCTGCGGCTCCATTTGCGCTGTGACGCGCTGGGCCAGTCCGACGATCTCCCCACTACTGATCGACAGTCCATGCAAGTTCGCCAGATACGCTTGGATTTGCCGTACCGGCAAGCGCATCACCGTGCGCAAATAGGCAGTCAGACTGGCAATCTTCACGCCGAAGCGTCCTTGTCCCACCACCTCCTGGCTCACATCCAGGGGCGCTTCCCGCCAGGTGCCACAGTGGCTGCACCAGCCGTGGTACACGACGTGCTCGGTCACTTCCACGGGCGGAGGCGGGGGCAGTTCGATCACTTGTCGCCGACGGGCCACGCTGATGCCTCCCAGCGCACTCGCACACACTGGACAGTACTTGATACGATGCTCAATGACCTGCGTTGGGGCTTCGCGCTTCCGTCCGTGATTGTGCTTGGGATCGCGCTTCTTCCGCTCTTGCTTGGCTTCGGCTTGGGGTTTGACCACATTGGCTTTGATGAACGGGGGCAGGGGCGTCTTTTGCTTCTCCAGCTCCTCGATGCGTTGGTGAGCCGCTGCCAACTGCTTGTTCAGCGCGTGATTTTCCGCCTGCATTGCGCTCACCTGCTCCAGGTGCTGGCTCTCCCGTTCCTGGGCCTTGCTCAGTTGCTCCAACACCTCATTGAGCCGTTCGAGTACCTCGCTGAGTCGCTTGTTCAGGTGGGCAATTTCTTCTTCTTGCGTCATGACCTCAGTCTATCAGACAAGGATCAATCTGAACAGTATCGCGACATGAGTTCATCTGACATCAGGTGTCTATCATTTGCTGGATCAGGAGGAATGAGGGACAGCGAGAGCCCCCTCGCTCAGTATCGCGCAAAGATACCCCTTCTGCTCCCATCCGCGTCTTTTCCGCGGAATACTGTACAGCGGGAACGCTTCCTGCCGAGGGGGAGCGTCCCCGATCCGGCAGCAGGATTCCGCACCTTGTACCGAGGCTCTCCCCCGAACGCTATCAGCCCTTGCACATCCGCACCCTTCAGTGAGGAATGCGAAAAATACAAGCCCAACGGCTCGCAACCCTTTGAGGAGCAGTGGCAAGAAGAAGTGATCCGTGGCCTATCACCCGCACTGACCTCGCCAGCAGAGAAGGCAACCAGGATTTCCTGACCGCCAGTTGAACACACTGCTGGGTAAGATTTTTGGTGGAGCAATGCACTGCTTTTTTTCTCTGCTGTTTGTGCATCGGCACTTCCTCCGGCAACGGCGGGCGTCCAGACTCTTGCACTCCAGGCGGAAGTGCCGAACATGGCGCAAGAGGGCCAACGCGATGAGAGCTAGCTGGTCACGTGCCCCAGGCCAAAGCGCGTGCTCGTAGCGATTGGCGTGCCATTCGCCCACTCAATTTCTAGCATCTCCCGCGTGTTCTCAAGCGCTGGAAGGGTTTTCACAACGCGCAGTGTGCTGGTATCCACGACATCCCCCGCATCGCCAACGTAGACATAGCGGCCGGAGAGGTCATTCAAGACCCATCCTTCTTTTTCACAATACGTCTGGCAAGGAGTCTCCCACTCGCTGAGCGAAGTCAGTTGCACCGTGGCAACGAAGCGCGGTGCCACCGCAGGGAGTCCACTGACATCGTAGACTTCAAGTTGATCCAAAGGTGCATCCATCACATACACCCGCTTCTCATCAGGGGAGAGTGAGATGCCATGACTGGGGGCAGTACTGGGCGTCCAGGCGCAGGAACCACTGAAAACCGTGCTGGAAACCACCTTCCCGGTGATCAGACTCAGCACCTGGAACCCGCAGGTGTTTGAGGAAGTCGTGAACAGCAACGAATGCTTGCCATTCACGGTGAACGGACGGATGCCATTGGTGGTTGGCCCTGCGGTGAAGATCACCTGGTCGGTCGCTGGATTGACGACATGCACGTAGCTATAATTGCCACCAACATAGCCGGCCAAATAGGCCTGAGTCCCATCGAGCGAGACAATCGTATTGTGCCCACTGGTGCCTGTGTAGATCGAGCCAATGACCTTGCCATTGCGTGCATCAAGAACCGAGGTCGTGCCATCTGAGGAATCCGTCCCATGCGGCATGTAGATCTTGGAACCGTTAGGTGTCACCGCAAACTGATCCACCCCGAAAGGATAGGAGACGCTCCACGCCACCCTATTGTGCACGAGGTCATACGCCAGCAAATTGCCGTGGCTCCCATTGCAGGTGGTCGCGCCACAAAAACTGATGTAGAGCAGGCCCAGGCTCGGCGCGAATGCCACCCCACGCTTGCCGGTCTCAGGAATCGGGATGTGTTTCACCAGGGCATGGTTCTTGTCGATATCATAGATCGAGATTGCTCCATCATCCACCACGTAGAGCCAATGGGCCGTCGTGCTGGCTGGCGCAGCAGTGGGGGTCATAGTGGAATGAGGTACTGCTGTCGGGCTGGTTAGTGTAGCAGTGGGGGTCATGGTAGAATGAGGTACTGCTGTCGGGCTGGTTGGTGTAGCAGTGGGGGTCATAGTGGACTGAGACCCGCCTGTCGTACACCCCACGAGCAGTACGAGACAGAAAACGAGCGTATTGCCTAGACTGAAAGAACGTTTGACCATCATGGTTTCCTTTCCTTTGCGCCAGCCAGCACGACGGCTCATTGGCTCTACGTGGTGGAGCGCTTTAAAACCGCTTGAGCGCAGAATAGCTTTTTTTAGCCACTTCAAGCCGAAGAGAATCGGCAAAATGCCAACGATAAGGCGCAGCACATCCAGGGGCACAAACTAGACCGGGGCCACCCCAAAGGTCCCAATGATCACCGCGAGTGTGGCCACTGCGCTGAACGCGCCAGCCAGGGAACTGCGCCAGTTCAGGGTCACGCCGACGACCAGCACAATCGTTAACGCCTCCACAAAGTCTACCGCTGAGGCCAGAAACGCAGCAAAAGCGACAGCCCATTGCATACCCTCTCTGCCTTTCTCACGACGCAGCCCGTGCGACGCGACGGGCCAGGACCGCGATGCCTGCACAGATCACCGCGAGGACGAGAAAGCCTGCCATATAGTCCAGTTTCGGGTCCAGAGGAGGATGGGAATGGCCCAGGGAAACATGGTAGACCCCAGGAATCGCGTAATAGATCCCCAGGAGCAGGCACACGAGCGTGCCAATGATGCCCCCAACAAAGAGCGCCGGATGTTTTAAGAGCGTAAACAGATTCTGTTTCATGGTTTTTGACTCCTTCGTTGTTTGATTTTCTTTTTCTGTTCAGATGGTGCTTCCAGTCCAGGTCGAGCGCTGGGGCAGAGGGAAAGGAACGGCTCCAGGCGCACGACCCACGAGCGTCAGAGCGCGACCTGTGGCAAAATTGCCACTGCAGGTTGAGGAGACGAGGACCTCGGGGACAGGGTCGCCTCAGCACGTTGCCAAAGGTCGGGCAGACCTGAAACTCGTCGGTCAGGTATGTCTGGTACGTTGGGCAGGTACGACGTTCCGCCAGTTCGGAAAGCCTGGACTCTTCATCGATGCGTTGCTGGTATTCCTCCGCTCGCGTCTGGCGAGGACGGAGGAACAGATAGAGAAAGAGGAGCGCTACCAGGAGCGTGAAGATGCGCTGGAACCGGCGATCGGTGGTGCGTGCATGACTATCACGCCAGACCCAAACCACCAGGCTGATCCAGAAACCAAGCACACATACCAGGGTACATCCACCCAGCAGATTGAGCATAGTGGTGAACATCGGGGCTGTGTGACTTTCCACAAGGATAAGCAAAAGCATCAGACAGACTCCTTCTTCACACCCTGGCGCAAGCTCACACTCGCAAGAGTCGCGATGCCTGTGGGATCGAATACCACCGGAAAGACGGCAAACCGCTCAGATTCCCACAACACCGTTTCAATCTGCTCTTTTGTCAGCCTGAGTGTAGGATCAGCGAAACGGTGTTTCTCAACCAACCTGGTGGCGAACATCCGGCGGGCGAGGCGGTGAAACGCCTCGTGCTCATTGCTGGCATAAGACAGACAGACCTCTCCTTCGTGCCCGTCACAGGTTCGCCGACCCGCGTAGAGCTGTTTTTCTTGACCGATCAGTTCCATGAGATTCAATGCTTTGTGTTTTGCTTACGATGTGTATGCATTGGCGTTGTTTGCCGGTTTCGGAGCACTTCCAGCCGTTATCGCACCGCCAAGAAAAAAAGCAGCGACACGAATCCTGCCCACCAACAATAATAGGCAAAGGGATGGAGACGCCCCCTTTCAAAGTACTTGAGCAAAAATTTCGTGCTCAAGTACGCTGCCACCCCAGCCACGCCCATTCCCAGGAGCACCAAACCCAGGGTTGCGACAGGCAGACCAAAGAGTTGGGGCACTTCGAGCAGCGCGGCCGCCCCGATGAGCGGCGTTCCCAGGAGGAAGGAATAGCGCGCGGCATCCTCATGGGAGAGGCCCACTCCCAGTCCCGCGACCATCGTGGTGCCCGAGCGGGAAATCCCAGGAATGAGAGCGAGCGATTGTGCCAGACCGACCAGCAGTGCCTCTTTCCAGGAAAGCGAGGCCAGGGAACGCGCCGGTCTCGTTTGCGGGTCCGGCGAACGTTCCAGTGTGGCTCTATTCAGCATCCCAACAGGACGTTGCAACGGCTCCCAGGTACGAGAAACTGCTGGTATCCCTTGTCTCCCCAGTCTTTCAGTGGTCGCGTTGACCACCGGCGTGTGTGCGCGACGACGCAACGCCTCCCCCAGCAAGAGGATCGAGCCATTGACCACCAGAAAGCCGGCAGCCACCAGAGGAGTGGCGAACAGTTGTTTGAGCGGGGTCTCTAAGGAGACGCCGAGCAACCCCGCGGGAACGCACCCAATGATGATGAGCCAGCCCACCCACTCCTGGGTTCCCGTGCGGATCTCCCCCTGCCTGATGCTGACGACGAGGGTGCGTCCCACCTGATACCACTCTCGCCAGAAATAGGCCACCAGCGCGATACTCGTGCCAAGATGCAAAGCCACAATGAGCGGTAGAAACTGCTGATTGCGCACGAGATCGCCCCAGCCCAGCAGTCCAGGCAGGATCACGGTATGGCCCAGACTACTGACCGGGAAAAGCTCGGTCACCCCTTGGAGCAGCGCCAGGACGAGCATTTGCCAGAAGTTCAGATTCATGTGTTCCCTTTTTCTTGCGCCTTGGTTCGTCTTCGGACCTCTTTCTCTCGGGGCGGACACACTCGCGGCTTCCGAGAAAAAGGTCGCCATCCTGACCAGACTCCAGGTGTGCTTATTTGGCGCGTGCTGTTGGGCGATTAACGATCGAGGCAAGGATGCCCAGCACCCCGAGCGCGAAAGCGGCGATGGCGTGTTTGATATGCATGGTCGAGTCGGCAATAATGTGAGGAATACCAGGGATCAGGAAAAAGATCCCCGCAGCCACACCCACCAGAAACAGCAGGATGCCCCCCCAGAAAAGTGTTTGCTTATTCATGAACAACGGTCTCCTTTACGAACATAATTTTATGAAAGACGGTTTTCTCGGCTTCGCCGGTATGGGATCGCGTACTGGCCTGCTGCCGCCTTTGAGCGAACGCCTGACCCACGCGATCAAACGTCTCGCAGACCAGCACCGTGGGTTGTTCCTCGCCGATCCGCTGGTGGGAACGCTCCGTGCGCCCAGGCGTTTGCCTGGTGAGGAGACGAGACTGCCTCTCGCCTCTGGGCGCCTTGCGGTAATCATCCAGGGGACCTGGCAGTGCTCGTTCGGCCTCCTCTTCCAGGCGGTGTTGCTGTGTCCGCAAGAAGAGGAAAAAAGCGATGCTGAGGAGTCCTGCCAGCACGGCTGCGCCAATCCCGACCGGTCTCGTCAGCCGATGGATGGTGTCTCCCAGGAAATAGCCTCCCAGTCCCACCAGGCTGGCCCACATAATGCCCTGAAGGCGCGTTGAAGAGCAGGAAGCGCGGCCCACATGCGCAGCACCGCCACGAAGCGTCCGAAGAAGACCACTTTCCCCCCGTGCCGGCGAAAGAGGTAGAGGCCCAGTTTGAGCTTGCGCTCGTCCAGGCGGATGTACCGCCCGTAGCGGCGCAGCAGGCGGAAGCCGCCCTCGCGGCCCACCCAAAACCCCATGTTATCCCCCAAGATGGCGAAGCTTTCTGCTGCGAGAATGACCAGGGAATGGACAACCGGTGTGTGGTGCCGGCAAAGATGGCGGCGACCAGCAGCATGGTCTCGCCGGGAAAGGGAATCCCGGTACTCTCGATGGCAATACAGGCAAAGATGGCCCAATAGCCGTAGGTGGTGAGCAAGGTCACGAGGCCTGCTGTACTACTTTGCCACATCTGGTGTGCTTTCTCCGTTCTGTGCTGTGAACCGCTGCGGAAGAGGTGAGCCGCCATGGATGGGTGCTCGCACCTTCCGCAAGCTACTATAGCAACCGAACATGAGACGAAAATGAGAACAGGGCGCATGTCCTCCCGTCCATTCACGAACGGGAGAGAACCTAACGAGAGCCTCTCCAGATGAGATAGCGATGAAACAAGGAGCGGGTTCTCATCTGCAATTCATATGCATCGGGTAGAGTAGGAAGAGCAGGAGCCGCACGTCATTCCAGCTCCGCTTCTTTGCTCTGGCTGCTTTGCAAGCACGATGACGCGTAGCATCAGAGAAGCGGTTGAACGTCGAGACGTGCGAAGGAACAGCCCTGACATCAGTGCTCTGGCATAGGCGTTTACAAGGAGGCTATTGTGTATCTAGCAGATATTACCACATCCCTCACGAATGTTATCACCAGTGTGTATATGCACACGAGCCTGGTTGGTATCGTACTGGCTATGGCGATAGAAAGTTGTTGCATTCCTTTACCGAGCGAAATTGTGATGCCGCTGGCCGGTGTCATGCTGGTCACCGGGAAGATAGTCAGCGGGATCAACCCCTTGCTGGGTTTACTCCTGGTGGCTCTTGCCGGCTCCCTTGGATGTGTGATCGGCTCGATGGTCGCCTATGGCATTGGCTACAAAGGAGGGCGACCACTGCTGCTCAAGTATGGTCGCTTTGTCCTCATCTCCCAGCACGACGCCGAGAAAGCCGATGCGTTCTTCGAGACATATGGAAGCGCGACCGCTTTCTTCTCGCGCCTCCTGCCCGTTGTGCGCACGTACATTTCGCTGCCCGCCGGGATCACCCGCATGCCGTTTGTCACATTTTGTGTCTATACCTTTCTCGGCTCTTTCCCCTGGTGCCTGCTCCTGGCGTATGTCGGGACACTGATCGGGGGCAATCTCACCACGCTGGCTCCCATTTTCCATAGCCTGGACATCGTCATCATAGGAGTGCTGGTGGCGCTGGTCGCTCTCTATATCTGGCGTCATCTCCGCCATGACCGCAGGGCGCGCGCCGCTCATGCAGCAGGATCATCTGACTCGGCGACCTCTCAGCAGCCCTTCATGCAGCATGGCTGGGAGCGTCAACCGAAGCCTGGTTGGGGCCAGCGGCCGAAGTCGCAACCATTCCAACCACAGCAGGCATGGGGCCAACACGTTCCTTCGCAGCAGCAAGGCTGGAGGCAGCCCGTTCCCCCGCAACCACAGGGGTGGGATGGGCAGCCACTTCCACCGCAGCCGGTCCCTCCACAACAAGGGAGGGGTCAGGCCGTACCGCCGCAATCACGCTAGCAACAGTGGGGGCTTCGGGTAGGTTGGTGCTTCCGGATGGTTCTTCAAGCGAGAGCACCCTCCCTTTGTTGATCCAGCGCGAAGAATCCAGGCCGAGGTGACGATCTCTTTCAAGGCAAAGAGGCTGCATTTCCTGAATCAACACACGACCGCTCCAGCGGTCAACAGAAAGATGAGGCCCAGATGCGCAGCTTTCCTTGCTTGGGAAAGGGGGGGCCGTGGGGAGGAAACCAGCCACGCATCTTGAGCGGTCACGGTCTCCAAGGCCTGGGCAAGAGCTTCTTGGAACGCGCATCGCGTGTCCTGGCGCCCACGCGGTGCAGAAAGGCTTTGATCGCGCGAGAATGTGTCTTCACAGATGAGCTGGCGGACCTGCGCTCCTTTGTGGACACGCAGATGGTCTATCACCACCATCTGCCCGGAGACCACATGACGCTGGCGTTGACAATTCTCATCCTCGTCTCATCAACCCCTGGTATGCTTGATGGTATGCTGCCGCTGCATCCACGCCGATCCAGAAAGAGCAGAACGCAACGGTGAAAGAAACCCTCGTTCTGGTCCTGGGAAGACCGAGAGCACTCACCAGCAAAAGCGGCAGCGGTTGGGGAACTCCAGGAGCCGGTTGCCACGAATCAGGGCACGTCACCCACGGTGTGGTGTGGTGTCATGCGTTTGCGCGTCCCTGCGTGTGTCAATTTCACACCACGCTGGTGCAGTGAGGAGAAGATCATGGAGAGCGTCGTTGAGGCCGTCAAACTGGCCACAGAACTTCACCGTCGTCAACGCAAGAAACAGCCGATTGTTCCGGATATTCCCTATCTGGGTCATCTGCTCGAGGTCGCAGGGATCGTCCAAACCAACGGGGGCGATGAAACGGCTGTCGCGGCAGCGCTCCTGCATGATGCCATTGAGGAGCAGGGAGCCGCCGCGCGGGAGCGCATTCGCGACACGCTTGGGCAACCGGTGCTCGATCTGGTCGAAGCCTGTAGCGAGAGCGAGACGTTTCCGAAGCCGCCCTGGCGGGAACGCAAAGAAGCCTATCTCAAACTGGTCGAGGCGGCATCGGTCTCCGCGCTGTTGATTATGGTGGCTGACAAGTTGCAGAACAGCCGCGCGTTGCTGCGACGACTCCACTTGCAAGGGACCGAGGGGTGGGGGAGGCCCAGCCGAGAGGAAAAGGTGTGGTATACCCAAAGCCTGGTCCAGGCCATGCGTCGTCGTCTGGCACAACTGGAGCAGGAGACTGCTCATCCGACGCTGGTGAGCCTACGCCTGCTCATTGAGGAGTACGCTGAAGTGACTGCTGCATTGACCCACTACGAGAGGGATGAGTGAGGGGGGAGGGGGCTTTGGCTTCTCAAGACGGTTCGTGCGGCTTCCATGCGCGGTCAATGCGAAATGGAACCTGGTCGTTGTTGTCCACGTCTCCTGGTGAGAGCCGACCTTTCTTTCCCGTTCAGGAGAGGCTTTGACTGGCATTTCGCGCGCTTCGCGAGGGAAATGAGAGCAAGAAACAACGGGGGAATTCACCAGGAGACGTGGACAAAAAAGATCAGGTTAAACTACCACCTCTGATACGCTCGTAACCACGCCGCCCCTTGGGTCGGTCAGTGGTATACTGGGCCTGCTCCTGATGGTGGAGCTTTGGCTGGCGGCTCTGCTGGCTCTTCTTGAAGAACCATGGCCCTCACATCCCAATGACGCCGTGAACTGGCAGTCCTGACAGGCGCCCAGAGGAAAGCCGGCCTGACCCACCTCCCTGAACTTGAGGGATGACCGGGAGACGCACGACCATTCCTCACCGGCCTTGATGGAACCACCGGAAAACGCCACCCGGCGCCGATCGCAACCGCCCCGTCATCCTGGGCGTCACCATGTGCTGCTTGTTGCGTGCTCCGTCCTCGTGCTGCGGACCTGCAAACGATCCGCCTGCGTCATCTCGCACGGGTGCGTTGCCGCCACGGCCCGTGTGCCCTTCGCCGCTTGTTTCCGCCGCTTCCTTGAGCACGGGAGCAGCAAGAGCCGCTGGCTGTGCAGATGCGCGCCGCTGCCGCAGACGCTGCATGCCACGATCCGTCTTCACCCGGGCGCGCACACGACGGAAGAGCAGCAGGCCGAGCAGCACGGCTTCGAGTGTCCCGCTTACACTGGCTGCCAGCGGGAGGGCCAGCAGCGCAGAGGGACCGGTGAGTCCCTTCAGCAGTAGCAGGATCAGACCGATGCGCATGCCCAGGGTCGCCAGATTGGTCAACAGCGGCGTGCGTGCCTCCTTAAGGGCATAGAAGCTGAGGACCAGCAGCTGGCCGGCGACGACACCCGGCAGCCCCACCGCATAGCCAAGTAAGGCCAGTGCGGTGAGGCTGGATGAATGCGGGTCAAAGGCCCCGTGCTGAAAGACCAGCACGATCACGGCTCTGCCGAACAGGGCCAGCACGATGGCGGCCAGGGCACTCAACAGCACAGCGGCCCCCACCATCTTCACCAGGGTCTGGCTCAGGCGGACGTAGCGTCCACTGGTGGCCTGGGTCGTGAGGTGTGGCAGGAGCGCCTGCCCGATCACCTGGGCCACGAACGTGACCGGCAGGGCAAAGAGCAGGGAGGCATTGCGCAGCGCCGCAAGGCTCGCCGGATCGGGCAGGGAGGAGGCAAAGGTGGTCTCCAGGATGACGCCCGTCGACGCGATGCCCACGGCCAGCACGTTGGGAACCAGCAAGCGCAGCACCTCGCGCAGTCCCGGATGGCGCAGATCCCAGAGCAAGGTATAACGTGCGCCCTGCTTGTGCAGCCCAGGCAGCAGGACGGCGACCTGGCAGACCGCCGAGGCCAGCAGCCCATAGGTGGGGCCATAGATGCCCACGCGGGGAACGGCGAGCGACACCAGCAGACCGCCGATCACCCCGACATCGTAGAGGGCCATGGCCAGGGCGGGGAGCAGAAACTGACGTTTGCTGCCCAGGACCGCGGTGGCAATCGTGCCAAGCCCCAGGATCAGCGCGTGCACCAGCATGATCCGCGTGAGCGTGGTGGTCAGGTCGCGCTCGGCAGGTGGAAGCCCTGGTACCAGGATCCTAGTGACGAAGCTGGGCGCGAGCAACTCCGCGACGAGCACCAGCACCACGAGGCCGACCAGCAAGACATTGAACACCAGGCTGGTGAGCCGCCAGACGTCGCGCTCCCCGTGCGCCTTCTCATAGGAAAGAAACACCGGGATGAAGGCAGACGTGAGCGCACCCCCGGCGATCAGGTTGAAGAGCGCATCAGGCAGGCTAAAGGCCGCGTAGTAGGCCGTTGCCTCGGCACCCATCCCAAAGAGCGCGTTGAAGAGCGTCTGCCGCACGACTCCCAATCCTTTGGAGGTCAGATAGGCCAGGATGAGCAGGAAGGCGGCCTCCGTGACGCTAAAACGCCGTGTGGAGAGACCCTCGCCGAGACGGAAACTGGCCAGGCGGAACCGAAACCTCCTGCCTCCCCACGCGTTGCGGCGCGGCGCGGGCGCCCGTCTCCCCGCAGGGGAAGCAGCGTGCCACGAGAGACCAGCCCTCGCTGCACCAACGTGCCTGGTGGACGGGTGTGGAGTGCGAGCTCCTGGGACATTTCCCACGGCTCTCCACTCCTCTGGAGCACTGTTTCTTCGCACCGGCTCTTCTTCCCCGCTGAGTCGGTCCCTCCTGCGTGCGGCGACCCGCGCTAAGTAGCGCGCTCCGTCATTCATCTCCTGTCTCTCCTTCTCCGGTCACCGACTCTTCATTCCTACGTCCCGAAATTGCGTGCGCACCCACCCCCACATGCCCAGGGGCACCTTGCGCCGCCAGTGTTCCAGGGACGCCTGGTGGCATGGATCCGGCTCCAAGTTGGAGCGCACAGTAGGGACAGCATATCCAGCCGAGTTCCAGCAGACGCACACACCTGGGACACGGTCGCTTCAACTCCTGGTGACAGCATGGGCAGACGATGAAATCGAACTCCACACGCGTCTGGCACCTGGGACAGACCTGGAGCGTGGCCATCTCAGCGAGCAGGATTGTTTCCTCCAGTTCCTGTGCAGAGAGCTCTGCCTGTCTGTGCCGGGGACGCAGCAACCGGTAGATCAGCAAGCCTCCCAGGAAAAACACCGCCACCACCACCGGAGCCAGGATCCGAGGAACGCGCTCTTGTGTACGCGCACGGATATCGCGAACCGTCCAGATGACCAGGCTGAGCCAGAACAGCACCAGAAAGACCACCAGGCAGCCGAACCCGACCTGCAAGAAGGTGAAGAAGCTGTTGCTACTGCCCGTTGTCGCTGTGCCCGTTTGTATCACTGCCAGCCTGGTCGTCAAGATGGATGCCAAAGTCGTCATGAGAAACCCCCTTCTTTGCCTTTTCTTCTCAAGCTCTGCCTGCGCTGTCTCTCGCTCCCGGTGACGAGGTGAATGGAGCAGGGGCCAGCGGCTGCCCTCTCTGGGACAGGACAGGCAGATAGATGCTTACGGTGGTGCGGGGCGGCGGAGGCCATGCCGCCCCGGTCGAGGGCCATGATCTCCAGGATCAGCACAACGCCCCATCGGAGAGCGGGTGTGGGAGTGCTGGTCCATTGCCTGTGCATCGGCGATCTCCTGCTGCTCACGGCCTATCGACGAGCAAGCTTCCCAAGGGCCTCCAGCCGTCATACCCGGAGAGTGTCCTGCGGGAGACAGACGTCCAGTGGCCCGCTTGAGCCGATCAGTGAATCCGGTCCCCTCACTCCTGGTCATATGCGCGTTAGGCGGCTTTGACGGCTGCCTTCTGCTTCCGGCTCAGGTAGGCGACCAGTCCCAGCAGCGCTGCCAGCACCAGTAACGCAGCGGTGTATTTGTGATGGGTATATCTGGCCGCCAGTGGCTGCGCGGCTGGGTTCGCCAGGAAGACCTTGCCCGAGCCGTAGACGACAAATGGATGGGGAACGCCAGGAATGGAGTAATACACGGCAGCTACCACGCAGATAGCCGCGAACGCACAGGCCATGACGAAGACGATCCTTTTCACTTTGCTCTCTGCTCCTCGTTTTCTCTGAACACCAACGCTTCCGGGAGGCGACCGGTCGCTTGCCCCGTGCCCCCTCGGGTGAGCAACTCAAGGAGGAGCGTGAGCCCGGTTGCCCCCAGCTGTATCCTGGACTCGCTTGCTCTCGAGCACTCCTCTTGCGTGCCTCTGGTACTATAGCAGGGAGAAATGAGATGACGATGAGAGTCACCAGTTGTTCTCATCGTCATCTCATCTGAGCTTGCTATACTAGGAGCCTTGAGCAAGTGGCTTGCGTGTGCACGGACAGGGAGGAGTGGACCATGCGTTTGTTAGTGGTGGAAGACCATCCTGAGCTGGGACCGGACCTGAAAAAGGGCCTGGAACACTGCCATTACGCGGTGGATCTGGTCACCAATGGCGAGGATGCGCTCGCGCTGGGGACAACCATCCCCTATGATCTCATCATCCTGGATATCCTGCTCCCTGGCCTCGATGGCCGTGACATCTGCCGACAGTTGCGCGAGCAGCACCATGCGGCGCCCATTCTCTTCCTCACCGCGCTGGGGGAGGTGGAAGACCGCGTGCGGGGTCTGGATCTGGGGGCGGATGACTATCTGGCCAAGCCCTTCGCCTTCCGCGAGTTGGAGGCGCGCGTGCGCGCCTTGCTGCGGCGCGAGGGCCCTACCAGGTCACCGGTGTTGCGGTTTCTGGACATCACCCTCGATACCCGCACACACGAAGCCAGCCGGGGGGAACGAGTCATTACGCTTTCCAGCAAGGAGTACGCGCTGCTGGAGTTCCTGCTGCGCCATCCCCGCCAGGTGCTGAGCCGGAGCATGATTGCCGACCACGTTTGGGACGACGATGCCGAGCATCTCTCCAACGTGATCGATGTCTATATCCGCTACCTGCGCACCAAACTCTGTGCCGGAGGCGAGCCCGATGTCATTCACACCATTCGCCACTCCGGCTACCAATTGAAGGAGCCAGCACCATGAACGCTCTCATTCATCGCCTCTATCCGCTCGGTATCCGCCTCCAGTTGATGCTCTGGTACACCGCCGTCTTCGCGGCGCTGCTGCTCTTCACAGGGGCGTTCTTCTACCAGCACCTGGAGCACTCGCTTGAGGCGAGCCTGGATACCACGCTCGAGATCCGGGCGCAGCAGATCGCCGGGGGCATTGCGCAGAGCGGTGGCACGATCACCGTTCGCGATGTGACAGGCGACCTGCCCGGCTTCGACGCCAATCCCAACGATCAGCGGCTCTCGCCCGTGGATGTCAATAACGGGGTGCTGGTGCGCCTGCTTGATGCCCACGGCACGCTCTTGCACGAAACGCCCGCCTTTCGCGCCCTGCGAGTTCCCGCAGAGAGCGTCACGCAGCCCCTGCAAGGCACACCGTGGCAGGGGACGGTCACCACGAGTGACGGGCAGGAAGTGCGGCTCGTCAGCCGGGCGCTCACTGAAAATGGCCAGCTCTTCGCCGTGATCCAGGTAGGGGAGTTGCTGGCCGAGCTGCATACCCTCCTGCACGACCTGGTCGGGGAACTGCTCGTCGTGGGGCTGCTGGTCTTGCTCGCCTGCGCTCTCGGCAGTTACTGGTTGGCCGCCCGCGCCTTCGCGCCGATCCAGCGCCTGGCGGCGACGGCGAGAGCCATCAAAGCGGGCGACCTCCACCGCCGCGTCATGGTTCCTCCAGCGCGCGATGAGGTGCAGTACCTGGCGCTCACCCTCAACGAGATGCTTGACTCCCTGGACCAGGCGTTCAGCCGCCAGCGCCGCTTCGTGGCCGATGCCTCCCACGAACTGCGCACCCCCGTCGCCGTGATCAGGAGTAAAACGGATGTGGCCTTGCTCAGGGCGAGGACGCAGCAGGACTACATCACGGTCTTGCAGGGCATTAACGCGGAGGCCGAGCGCCTGGGCCACCTCATCAGCGATCTGCTGGCGCTGGCGCGGGGCGATGAGGGTCGGACACAGTTTGAACGAGAGCCGGTACGCCTCGACCTGCTGGCCGGTGCGGTGGCAGCTAACGCGGATCTCCTGGCTGCCGAATGCGGCATTCTGCTCCAGGTGCAAGCGCCCAGGCCGGTCACGATCCTGGGGGATGAAGCCAGGCTGATCCAGGTCGTGATGAACCTCCTGGAGAATGCGGTGCGCTACACCAATCCCGGCGGGCGGGTGACCGTGACCGTTGAGGCACAGCAGGATCATGCGCTTCTCTCGGTGCGTGATACGGGGATCGGCATCGCGCCGGAACACCTGCCGCACATTTTTGAGCGCTTCTACCGGGCCGACCCGGCGCGCAGGCGCGCAGGCGGCAGCAGCAGCAGCGGGCTTGGGCTCTCCATTGTCGAGTGGGTCGTCCATGCCCATGGCGGGGCGGTTGCGGTCGAGAGCCGGGTAGGACGAGGCTCTTCTTTTACGGTCACCTTGCCGCTCACGCCACCAGTCGCGTAAGCCGGGTTCGCTTCCTCTGCAGACAAGAGCAGAGATGACAGGAGAGGGAACAGCTTCGCCTGCGAGGAGCAGAGGAGAGGCTTACTGATGAACACAGGGGGAAAACTCGTCTCCCACCATCGGCACTGCCACTCACCTCTCTTCCCACAGGGAGCAGGCGATCGTCTTTCACGAGGACGCGGAAAAGATCTCACCCCAGGAGCAAGGGGTGAGATGCGCGAAGCTGACATGAACAGGGTTCCAGGCACTTCTAGATGGTGCCTCTCAAAAGTGGGACAAAAGGTGCTGCTCACGCTCAAAGGGGTGCGGCTCCGTACCATACTCAGTCCTGTTCTTGCTCCACACATGTGGCAGTGGCCCCAAACCCCGGTCACCAAGGAGAGGAGTTCCTCAGCAGGTGGTGCTTGACCCTTCGGAGGGGAAGGTCTTTGCCTTCGTCGCGGCTGCGGCATCCTCATGCTGGGCGCGCGTGGCGGAGGTGCGGCGCTGCCATCGCCCAGGCACCGGTCAGCAGCACCAGCCCGCCGACCCCGATCAGCAGGGTCGGCAGCAGGGTTGCGCTGGGCACATCGAGGGCGGCAAAGCGGCGCACCGCCTCAAACGGAAAGAGCAGCACGAAGCCCGCGATCATGAGCGCCACCAACAGGCCACGCCGCCAGGTGAGTGGCAGCGCCAGGATCACCAGCACGCCCAGCCCCACCATCATGGTCACGATCGTGGCCGCCGTGCGCTGCTGGGTGAGGGGCAGGTCGTGTGCGCGTGCCAGCCAGAAGGCGGCGAAGGCGGGGATGGCGACGGCGATCCCGGCCGGGATGGTGAAGTGCAGCACCCGGCCGACGAACCCCGGCACGTAGCGACGCAGGTTGGGTGCCAGGGCGAGGAAGAACGCGGGCACGCCGATCGAGAAGGTGTCGATGATGCTGAGGTGGCGCGGCAGGAAGAGGTAGGGCATGAGCGTGATGCCGGCGGCCACCGCCAAGAGCGTCGCCCAAACGGTCTTGGTAATGAACAGGTTGGCCACCCGTTCGATGTTGGCGGTGACGCGCCGGCCCTCGGCCACCACCCCCGGCAGGCTCGAGAAGCGCCCGTCGAGCAGGACCAGCTGGGCGACGGCCCTGGTGGCCGGCGCGCCGCTGCCCATGGCCACGCCGGTGTCGGCCAGCTTGAGCGCGAGAGCATCGTTGACGCCGTCGCCGACCATCGCGACGGTGTGTCCGCGGGCCTGCAGGGCCTTGACCATCAGCTGCTTCTGCCGGGGGGTGACCCGGCCGAAGACCGAGCGCTCCTCCAGGAGGCGGCCGACGGCGTCGAGGTCCTCGGGCAGCTCGCGGGCGTCGTAAGGCATGTCGGCGCCCGCGAGGGCGACCCGGGCGGCGACGGCGCCGACGGTGTGGGGGTTGTCCCCCGACAGCACCTTGACCGCGACGCCCTGCTGGGCGAAGTAAGCCAGGGCCGCCGGCGCGTCCTGGCGCACCTGTTCGGCGAAGACCAGCAGGGCCACCGCCTGGAGAGTCGTCGGCAGGCGCTCGCCCTCCAAAGCCGTATCGCTCCGGGCCAGCACCAGGACGCGCAAGCCCGTGTCGGCGAGCGCGGTGGTCTGCGCCAGCACGTCGGGCTCGCGCCCCTCCAGGACCATCTCGGGGGCGCCCAGGACCCAGCTGCCGTGCCCCGCAAAGCTCGCCGCGCTCCACTTGCGCGCCGAGGAAAAGGGCACGCTCCCCGTCCGCACCCAGTCCGAGCGACCGGAGAAGGCGGCGGCCAGGGCGGTGAGGGTGGCGTTGCGGTTCTCGTCGGCGGCGAGCGCGGTCAGGGCCTGCTCCACCGGGGCGGCCTTGTCCAGCCTCACGACGTGGTCGAAGGCGATCGTGCCATCGGTGAGGGTTCCTGTCTTGTCGCAGCAGACGACGTCGACGCGAGCCAGACCCTCGACCGCGGGCAGCTCTTGCACCAGCACCTGGCGCCGCGCCAGGGTGACGGCGGCGACCGCGAAGGCGATGCTGGTCAGCAGCATCAGCCCCTGCGGCACCATGCCCACCAGCCCTGCGACGGTGCCGGTGAGGGCCTCGCGCCAGTCGACGCGGGCGTGGAACTGACTGAAGAGCAGCAGCGCGGCGGTCGGCGGGATCGCCCAGGTCACATAGCGCAGGATGCGGTTGATGCCCTCGATCAGCTCGGAGCGGACGCGGGTGAACTGGCGGGCTTCGGCGGTCAACTGGCGCGCGTAGGAGTCTTTGCCCACCGCCGTGGCCCGGTCGGATCCCGAGCCCGCCACGACGAAGCTGCCAGAGAGCGCCCGCGCGCCGGGCTCCTTGTCGACCGGCTCGGACTCGCCGGTCAGTAGCGACTCGTCGAGCTGGAGCCCGCTCGCCTCGACAATGGTGCCGTCGGCCACGACCTGGTCGCCGGTGCGCAGGATGACCAAGTCGTCCAGGACCACGGCCTCGAGCGGCACCTCCTGCGTGGTCCCGTCGCGGACGACGGTGGCTCGTGGAGCGTTGAGGACGGCCAGGCGGTCCAGGGTGCGCTTGGCGCGCACCTCCTGGACGATGCCAATCAGCGCGTTGGTGACCAGCACGATGCCGAAGAGGGCGTCCTGCGGATGCCCCACCGCCAGGATCACGACCAGCAGGGCGCCGAGGAGGAAGTTGAAGCGGGTCAGGAGGTTGGCCCGCAGGATCTCTCCGAAGCTGCGGCTGGTGTGCTGGCCGCTGGCATTGGTGCGGCCCTGGGCCACGCGCTCGGCGACTTCCTTGCTGCTCAGGCCTCGCAGGGGCTCCATCAGCGTGTTCCTGGCGGTGTGTCTGGGGTCGGGCCCGGGAATGGACATGGTTACAGCCCCCCGGAGGCAGCCGCGCACTCCTGCCAGCGCGTGCCGTGGCGGGCGTCGCGGTCGACCATCGCCCGGCTCGACCAGTGGCCCTGACGCATGATCGCGCGAGGAGGGGCGCCACCGGAAGCTGGGCTCGCGAGAGACGCACCGATGGACTCGGGCATCGTGGGCATGGGCTCGCAGCTGTGCAGGATGCACCACACGACGAAGTCGTCCCAGTCGACGCTGGACGCCTGCTTGGTGTGCTTCGCTTGAGCGAAGTGAGCGGAGCGGCTGGCCCGGATGGACGGGAGCCGCTCTGCGAATCGAATCGGAGCCGTCACAGGCTCGGTCATGAGTCCCTCCTCAGGGGGAGCGATGGCACGGAACAACCCCGATGTCCCTGGTAACCTGACGCCTCTCCTGTTCACGTATCAGGCATCAGGTTACCACAAAATGATGGTGATTGCTAGGGAGCATTGCTCCTTGGGTGTGTTTCATTTTTTTGCACAGACCTCTTCTGGACGCGCAGGGCTGGAAGGAGGGCGTCTGAGAAAAGGTTTGCGCCAGGAATAGCCAGAGCCAGGACGACGAGAGGTGTTCTGCGCGAGGGCCTCAGCGGTCGGTGAGCTGGCAGTGTGAACAGGTGGGTGAGACAGCCGATACACGTGTGCTCCCCAAAAGACGAGGGTCCAAAAGGCGCGGGTCAGGCGCTGTTGGCTCTCTGCTTGCCGACGGTGTGTGCGCAGCGCTCGTCGATGGGCCACCGCTGTCGTCCATATCCGGGTCCACTGCCGATTACAGACCGCATTGCGGAGCACGAGCATGGGGTTGACGTTCTGCCGACCCCAGCGCATGCCAGCGCCTTTGAGGCGCGCTTCGACGACTCCCTTGTTGGCACTTTCGACGCTCCCAGAGCCAATGGGCCAGCCTGCTTCCTGATAGGTCGGGTACTGCATGTGCGCTTCACGCTTCTGCAAGTAGGTCAATTTCTCCTGGGAGGCTTCGCTGGGATAGCGAGCGACCACCCGTGCCAGGTGCTTCAGCACTCTTTGGGGTCCCTGGTGTTTGAGCCGATGCAGCACGCCGTCAAGCCACCTGGCAGGCAGTCTGCCTCCTGCTCCTTGCACGGCCTCCCCGATGTCGCTGATCGCGCCAGCCGCATGCGCAAAATCGAGAATGCGCACCGCATCGGGACGATGGTAGTCGACCAGGCCTTGCAGCCACTCCGCGCCATCTTGCACGGCGCACACCTCTGCCGCCCGTTCCAACCCTCGCCGATGCGTTTCGACCAACGCTGCTTCCGCGAAGCGCTCGGCCTCAGCCAGGCGCGAAAAGGAGGAAATCTGCTGCGTGCACACTTCCCCGCGCTTAGTGCGTGTGACCTCCCCCATCACTAGGGTCTTGACTTCGGCCCACTCGCCCCCTACCAGGTGCACAAAGGCTCCATCTGCACTCAGCGCTTGCTTGTCTGCTCCAGCAGGCGCTTGGGGCAGTTCCTGCTTGAGGTGCTCTCCCTCTGCCTCATCCACGGCCAGCGCTGCCTCCCCTGTTGCCAGCGTCGCTCGCCGCGCCGTCGCCTTGCTCACCTGGATCCCCACCAGATCTTTCAGCAGTTCCCGCGCTTGCTCAAAGGGCATCCAGCTCGCCAGCCGTACCAGGGTTTCCTCCCCGCGTGGCGTCAAGCCTCCACTCACGAGCCCTAACTCCTCATCCAGGGGGAAAAAAGCCTACCCCACAGGCGGGGCAGGTGCCATACGTGCGCGTCAGCTTGACCGCTTCCCCTCCCGTCGTTTGGATCCAGCGGCTCTGTGCCCCTCGCGCGGCGAGGGGAGCACCACAGCTCTCACACCTCGGACGCTCCCCGTCCCCCTTCTGGCCCCATCCCTCGCTCTCTCCCATCTGCGCCAGATCCTCGATCATCTGTGCCCGCAATTGGTTGATCCGTTCATCCACCGCTGCTTCGATCTCTGCCCACGTCGCCTTCGGATGCTCCTTGCGCCATTGCGTCATTCCCAACACGTCTTGCAGTCCTGCGCTCACCTGTCGTATCTGCTCACTCCGTTCCCGTTTGGGCTTCTTCGCTTTCATGCTCTCGCCTCTCTCCTGGTCTTTTTCCCTCTATTCTACCACCTCCCTCCTGTGTGCAAAAAAATGAAACGCACCCTTGCTCCTTCCCCACCTCTCGCCGATCCCCCGCTTTTCTGCAAGCGGGCAGCGCAGGAAGGGGCAGTCCATCCTGTGATCAGGCGCAGCACATCCAGGGGCACAAACTGGACCAGGGCTACTCCAAAGGTTGCGATAATCACCGCGAGCGTGGCAACTGCGCCGAACGCGCCCGCCAGAGCACTACGCCAGTTCAGGGTCACGCCGACGACCAGCACAATTGTTAACGCCTCTACAAAGTCTACCGCAGAGGCGACTGCCCATTGCATGGCACGATCTCCGATCTCGTCTAGTGTGCCCGTGCGATGCGACGGGCCAGGACCGCGATGCCTGCACAGATGACGGTCAGGACAAGAAAGCCTGCCACATAGTCCAGTTTCGGGTCCAGGGGAGGATGGGAGTGGCCCAAGGAAATATGGTAGACCCCAGGAATCGCGTAATAGATCCCCAGACCCGCGCACAGGAGAGCGCCAATGATGCTCCCGACAAAGAGCGTCGGATGCTTGAAGAGCGTCAATAGATTCTGTTTCATGGTTTTTTGACTCCTTTGTTGTTTGGTTTTCTTTTTCTATTCAGATGGTGCTTCCAGTCCAGGTCGAGCGCTGGGGCAGAGGGGAAGGAACGGCTCCAGGCGCGCGGCCCACGAGCGTCAGAGCGCGACCTGTGGCAAAATTGCCACTGCAGGTTGAGAAAACGAGGACCTCGGGGACAGGGTCGTCTGATAGCGCTCCCATCGGTGAGACGCGCACGACTATCCTGCCAGGCCCAGATGGCCAGGCTGATCCAGAGACCGAGCACAAGCACCAGAGTACAGCCTCCCAGAAGGTTGAGTATGGTTGTGAGCATCGTCGCGGTGTGACTTTCCGCAAGCACGAGCAAAAGCATCAGACAAACTCCTTCTTCACAAGCTAGCTCCAGCGAACATTCGCAAGCGTCGCGATGCCTGTGGGGTCGAACACCACCGGAAAGACCACAAACCGCTCAGATTCCCACAATACCGCTTTAATCTGCTCTAGCGAAAGCTGGCGTGTGGGATCATCTCCCTGGTCCTTCTTCACCAACCTGGTGGCAAACATCCGGCGAGCGAGGCGGTGAAACGCCTCTTGCGGACTGCTGGCGTATGAGAGACATACCTCTCCTTCGTGCCCGGCACAGGTTCGCCGACCCGCGTAGAGCTGTTTTTCTTGACCGATCCGTTCCATGAGATGCATTTCCTTGTGTGTGTGCAGGGATCACGAGCGCTTCCAGCCGTTAGCGAACGATCAGGAAGAACAGCAAGGAGAGCAAGCCCGCTCCCCAACAATAGTAGGCAAAGGGGTGAAGACGCCCCGTTTCAAAGTATTTGAGCAGCCATTTCGTGCTCAGGAACGCTGCTACCCCAGCCACGCCCATGCCCAGGAGCACCAACCCCAGGGTAGAGGCGGGTAGACCAACGAGCTGAGGCACTTCGAGCAGCGCAGCGGCTCCGATCAGCGGCGTTCCCAGCAAAAAGGAATAGCGCGCGGCATCTGCGTGTGAGAGGCCCACCCCCAGGCTGGCCACCATCGTGACGCCTGAACGGGAAATGCCAGGGATCAGGGCTGCCGATTGTGCCAGACCGACCAGCAGCGCCTCTTTCCAGGAAAGCGAGGCCAGGGGACGGGCCTGCACCGCTCGCGGTTGTGGTACGGTGTGTGAAGCAGTTGCCGTGAGCACAGAACGCTCCCTATGTGCAGGCGAGAGCATCGGCGACGCAAACGGGCGCGTGTCCTGCTGCGCGACAGGGACGTACTCCCACTTCCAGCGGCTTTGGGCAGGAGAGGCATCGGGCCTCTCGATGGGAGCACTGACGGCCTGGGTTCCCCTCCTCTCTGCGCGACGACGGAGCACTTCTCCCACAAAGAGGATGCAGCCGTTGACCACTAAAAAGCTCGCGGCCACCAAAGGAGTGGCAAACAGCTGCTTGAGCGTCGTCTCCAAGGACACGCCAAGGAGCCCTGCGGGGATGCAGCCAATGATAATCAGCCAGCCCACCCACTCCTGGGTTCCTGTGCGGATCTCTCCTTGCTTGATGCTGACAACCAGCGTGCGTCCCACTTGATACCAATCTCGCCAGAAATAGACCACGAGCGCAATGCTCGTGCCAAGATGCAAGGCAACAATGAGCGGCAGAAACTGCTGATTGCGTACGAGATCGCCCCAGCCCAACAGTCCAGGGAGGATCACCGTATGGCCCAAACTGCTAATGGGGAAGAGTTCGGTTACCCCCTGGAGCAGTGCCAGGACAAGCATTTGCCAGAGGTTCAGATTCATATGCTTTTGCTTTCTTTTTCTCGCGCTTCGCTTCACCGGGATCGCAGGCGTGTGCTTGGCGGAAGCTGGACACGGCTGCGATCCCGACCAGGCTCCTGCCAATGCTCGACTATGCGCGTGATCGTGGACGATTGACGAGCGAGGCAAGGATGCCCAGCACCCCGAGCGCGAAAGCGGCGATGGCGTGTTTGACATGCATATTCGAGTCGGCAATGATATGAGGAATGCCAGGGATCAGGAAGAAGATCCCCGCAGCCACACCTACGAGAAACAGCAGGATGCCCCCCCAGAAAAGTGTTTGCTTATTCATGAACAACGGTCTCCTTTTGTAAGATAATTTTATGAAAGACGGTTTTCCTGGCTGAATGGTTCGCGCGCCGCGAACGCCTGGCCCATGTGCTCAAACGTCCCGTCGACCGGCGCCATGGCCTGTGCCTCGCCGATCAGTTCGTCGAGCTGCAGCTGGGATCTCTCGGTGTGCCGAGGCGTTTGCGAGAGGAACTGGGAGGCGCGAGACAGCTTCTCCTCTCTTGGCGCCTTGCGATAATCATCCAGGGAACCAGGCAGTGCTCGCCCGGCCTCCGCTTCCAGACGGTGTTGATGCGTTCGCAAGAAGAGAAGAAAAGCGAGGCTGAGGAGTCCTGCCAGCACGGCTGCGCCAATCCCGACTGGCCCCGTCAGCCGATGGATATTGTCGCCCAGAAAGTAGCCACCCAGTCCCACCAGACTGGCCCATACAATGCCCCCAAGCGCATTGAAGAACAGAAAACGGGACCAGCGCATCTGATTCGTCCCGGCCAGGAAGGCCGCCCACGCGCGCAGGACGGTGACAAAGCGTCCAAAGAAGACCACTTTGCCGCCATGTTTGAGAAAGAGGTACTGGCCCAGCTTGAGCTTGCGCTCATCCAGGCGAACAAAGCGGCCATAACGGCGTAAGAGATGGTACCCACCTTCACGTCCGATCCAGAACCCCAGGTTATCCCCCAGAATGGCACCACTGGCTGCTGCGACAATAACGAGAGGGATAGACAATTGGTGCGTGGTTCCTGCGGCAATGGCCGCGACGAGCAGCATCGTTTCGCCTGGAAAGGGAATACCCGTGCTCTCAATCGTAATACAAAGGAAAACTGCCCCATAGCCATAGGTGGCTAGTAGGTGTGCCACATTCATCGCAAACCTCTCATCTTTTCGCGCCTCATCGACGTTTGTCCTGAGGAAACTCGCCTGGCTCGTGTGTGTCGTAGGTACTATAGCAAGCGAACATGAAGTGAACATGAAGAGCATTGTGTTCTGACAAATGGGGGGTGTTTCATCTCTCCTTCATGTGGAAACCGTAAAGTAAGAGCAGAAAACACCGTCAGAGAAACGTGAGAGAATCCCGCGTATCGAGCAAAGGAGAAGTGTGTGCGTCTGTTAGTGGTTGAAGATCATCCCGAGCTGGGACCAGACCTCAAAGCTGGCCTGGAACAGTATCATTATGCGGTCGCGCTGGGTAGCCTGGTGCCGTATGATCTGATCATTCTCGATATTTTGTTGCCTGATCTGGACGGGTGGGAGGTCTGCCGGCGCCTGCGTGCCAGCCACCAGTCGATGCCCATTCTCTTTCTCACCGCCCTTGGGGAAGTGGAGCACCGGGTCCAGGGACTCGATCTGGGTGCCGATGATTATCTGGTCAAACCGTTTGACTTTCGGGAACTGGAAGCGCGTGTGCGCGCCTTGCTCCGTCGGGATGGCGCTGAACGCTCGCCAGTGGTCCGCTTTCTGGACCTCACTCTGGATACACGGACCCATGAGGGCAAACGAGGTGAACGCCCGTTTGCACTTTCCAGTAAGGAATATGCCCTGCTGCATCTCTTGATGAGCCGCCCCCGCGAGATTTTGAGCCGCACCACGATCGCGGAGCATGTCTGGGATTATGACGCGGAACATTTCTCCAATGTGATCGATGTGTATATTCGTAACTTGCGCCAGAAACTCTGTGCGGCGAGAGAACCCGATCTCATCCAGACGGTGCGTGGTTCTGGCTATCAACTGAAGGAGCCCGTGC
>WNFD01004148.1_pt1 | contig 25384 bp, 23 predicted proteins | sample 5400491 | NCBI WGS metagenome assembly WNFD01 (sample SAMN13153343, study PRJNA577476) | soil metagenome | isolation source: 120 cm saprolite under Douglas fir tree site 2 hole 2 replicate 2 | place: USA:California | collected 2015-04-18
GGCATGCTCTCTGAGGTATGAACGAAAATTTGCTTCTCTGAAGCCCCATTAATCAGCGTCCATCTGCGTTCATCAGCGGCGAAAGGTTTTTACTGATTGCATCAGATAGCCGGGCACCTCGGTTTTCGGGATATCCAGATTGTAGCCCAAAGCCAATCTTCACCACGGAGGCACGGAGACACCGGGACAAAGATTGAGTAATTGAGTAATTTGGTAATCGGGAAATTGAAGGAAATGGTTCTTCGCTGATTCGCAATGAAATCCCATTACTTTTTCGTTAACCCCTCATCCCCCTGCCTCGTCCCGCTCCATCCCAAGGTTTAAAAGACTTAGCTAAAATCATCCCAAGGCATGCTCTCTGAGGTATGAACGAAAATTTAATCAGCGTCCATCTGCGTTCATCAGCGGCGAAAGGTTTTTACTGATTGCATCTGACAGTCAAATTCGACGGTAAGCGCGCTCCTGACGTTCCCTCCTAAATGCAAAAACGGCAGCCAGGTTCGACTGCCGTTTCTGCCGACGAAGCGGCGCGAACAGACGCGCGTCGCTATTCCACGTTGACGTTCTGTACCGAGCGATAGAGCTTGCCGGCCGTGTCCCAGGCCTGGATGGTTAGGATCTGTGTGCCTTTATTGGCATTGATTTGCTGTTCCAGCGTGGGGCCGGATGAGATAGCCACAACGCGACCATTCAAGTAGGCCTTCATCGCGGTGATGGGCGCTGGATTGTCCTCCACGTTGAAGGAGATGCGGAAGGGCGACGTCACATCCTGCCCGTCATAGGGTCCGTTGGAGTAGATGCCGGGCAGGCAGACATTGCCTTTGGGCGGACAGCTTCCGTCATAAAAGGCGGTGAAGCCCACTTTGCTGGAATAAACGTGGCCTTGGGCGTCCCAGGCAACCACAGTCAGTATGTGATTGCCGGGCGTTGTGGGCGAACCCTCGGCCTCGATCGATTGTTCGCCGGGATACGGCGAGTAGTCGAAATTCACGGTGTGATCAACATACGTACGAACGTGCGTGATGTTGGCGGCTCCTTTGAAGCCAAAAGTCATGGTCAGGTTCTGGGAAACGAATTCCCCGGCTGCGGGGTAGCAGATCCTTACACCGACGGTCGCAATGGGGCAGGTAGACGGAGGGTTACCCGTGACGCTGAATGTCTCGCTGGCCTGGTAGGTGCGTCCGAAGCTGTCCTTTGAGGTGATCACCATTTTGTGAGTGCCGTTCTCAATGCCGCCGGGGAAGAGGTTCATGTCCGGGCCGGCGTTGGTGAAGATTTGTTTGCCGTCAATGGTTACAGTGGTTGAACTAATGGTGCCGGAGGAAGGCTCGGCGGCGCTCTCAATGTGCGGCACGCCATTGATGACCGAATTGGGACTGGGTTGGCAGATGTGTATGCCCGAAGTTGCGGGCGCGGCACATTGCGCGGCTGCCTGAGCAGGCAGCATGACGACGGCTAAGAACATGGCGACGAAGACGGAGACGATTGGCGACACACACTTCGATTTCATCTTGGGTACGGCCCTTTAGTGTTGCTTGAATCTTGAATAATGTTGCTTGAATGTTGTTACTTTGATTTCTCTTGCTGATGCTCCTATTTGCAATTCACAAGCCAAGTTGCTGCTCTCTGAAAAATCCAGAAAAGCTGAAAAGGAATGTAGAACAACGTCCACTATAGGAATGCGGATGCACATTGAGAGTAGAACGTCGCACTAAGGCCCACCCAGATATTTGCCCGTGTTGTGATTCGACCGCAGCGCGACGGCACTGAATATCGCGTAGCCACCTGGTCTGGGCGGGCGGTTGGGTTTGCCGGATAAATCCTCTATAATTCGCGCCAGAGATGACTGAAAACAACGTCAAAACCGTCGCTACTGCTGAACCTGAAGCGCCGGAGACAGCAGCCGGTGTGACCGGCCCGCTGGACATCGGCCAGATTCAGGCAATCCTTCCGCATCGCTATCCTTTTCTGCTGATTGACCGCGTGCTGGAAATCCAGCGGATGAAGAAGATCGTCGCGCTTAAGAATGTGACGATCAACGAACCTTTCTTTCAGGGACACTTCCCGTCATTTCCCATCATGCCGGGCGTGCTGATTGTGGAAGCCATGGCCCAGGCAGGCGGAACACTGCTGCTGACTGAAATTGAAGACCGCCATGACAAGCTCATGGTGTTCACAGGCATTGAGAAGGCCCGTTTCCGGCGTCCCGTGGTGCCGGGTGATCAGGTCCGCATTGAGGTTGAGGTGCTGGCGTGGAGAAGGACCGCTGTCCGCATGGGCGGCAAGGCCTTCGTGAATGGCAAAGTGGTTTGCGAAGCCACCATTAGTTGCCAGCTTGTGGACAGGTCACGCGGCAAAAGTTCGTCCACGGCTGGTGCGCCGGCCGATACCGCCGAATGATCGGGCTACAATGACCCAGCCTACAATGACCCAGTCCAAAAAGGTCCACCCCACCGCCATCATAGAACCGGGGGCTAAGGTTCCAGCATCATGTTCCGTTGGGCCTTACTGCCATATTGGCAGTGAAGTTGAGCTGGGTGAGAACTGTGAGCTGATGTCTCATGTTGTGATCTCCGGTGTGACCAGAATTGGTTCGAACAACCGGTTCTTTCCTTTCGGCGCCATCGGCTGTGAACCGCAGGACACAACATATAAAGGTGAAAAGACGCGGCTGGAGATCGGCGACCATAACGTAATCAGGGAGTACGTTACCCTCAATCGGGGTACAGCGAAGGGCGGCGGCATCACTCGTGTCGGCAGCCATACTTTGATCATGGCTTACTCCCATGTGGGACATGATTGTGTGATCGGCGACCGCGTCATGCTGGTAAACGGCGCCACCCTGGCCGGTCACGTGACCGTGGAAGAATGGGCGGTGGTGGGAGCCTTGTGCCCGGTGCACCAGTTTGTGAGGATCGGCGCGCATTCATACATCGGCGGCGGGACGGTTGTTACCAAGGATGTTCTACCGTTTGCCAAGTGTGTTACGCCCCGCCATACCAAAGCTTACGGACTGAATGCTGTTGGCTTGGAACGGCGCGGATTTAGCAAGGACCGTATCCGCAAAATCCATCACGCTTACAAGCTGTTGCTGAATTCCAGGCTCAATACCAGCCAGGCCCTGGAGAAGCTCAAAGCCGAAACCAACCTGGGCGATGACGTGACCTTGCTAGTCAAGTTCATTGAAGATTCTGAACGCGGCGTGATTAAGTAAATCGTAACTAACTGACCCGGAGCAGGATCGTGCGAAGGATGATTCAGGCTGCTTTGTCTTTGTCCGTTGACCTACGTGCACCCAGCAGGGAAGCCTCTCGAACAGACTCGTTATCGGCAGGCGTTTCATCAGAGCTCGTCTCGGGACTCTCGGGACTATTGATAAGGGTGTCGGCGTAGCGCAAATAGCGCTTGATCGTGCCCTGCTCTTCCGGAAGCAGCAACGGATCATTCGCCTCATCAGGCAGTTCTTGCTCGCGCTCAGGCTCAAGAGGCTTAAAGGAGCGCAATCCTTTGAAAGACGGAATGGGGTATTGCGATTTCAGCCAGTTAATCATATTCAGAGCACAGTTAACTAACTAGTTAAGATGCGAGCACGGCGTGATAGATGCCTCTTGTAAAGCATTGTTTAGAATTAGCAGAACAAAATGCCTCCAAAAAGCAAACTTGGGTTAATAGCCGGCAATGGAAGCTTCCCCCTGCTGCTGCTGGATGCAGCCCGGGCGCAGGGCGCCGAAGTGGTTGTGGCCGCCATCAGGGAAGAGACATCGCCGCTGATTGAACAACGCGGCGCCGCCTCCGTCCACTGGATGTCACTGGGCGAACTGAGCAAGCTCATTGAAACCTTCAAGCGTGAAGGCGTGCACACCGCGATCATGGCCGGCCAAGTCAAGCACAAGCAGATATTCTCCAGCATCCGGCCGGACTGGAAGCTGGCCAAGGTACTCCTTTCCCTGGGGACACGTAACACTGATTCGTTGATCGGTGCGGTGGCTAAGGTTCTGGAAGAGGAAGGCATTCACCTGATCAGCTCCACATCCTATCTGGAGCCGTTGCTGGCCAGGGCTGGCGTACTTACCCGTCGCGCACCAAACGCGGTTGAAAGCAGGAACGTGGAATACGGGCGCAAAGTTGCACGCCACCTCGCGCAGTACGACATTGGACAGACGGTTGTTATCGCCGAGGCAGCTTGTGTGGCAGTAGAAGCCATGGAAGGTACGGACGCCACCATTGTCCGCGCCGGTGAGATCATGAGCAGCCTGGGTGGTCTGAAGGCTGGCGATTTGGAAACCGGCGACCCAGCTCTAAGCCGGGCCCTGACCGTGGTCAAAGTGGCCAAGCCGAATCAGGACATGCGCTTTGACGTTCCGGTCATCGGCGTGAAGACAATAGAGACGATGAAGCAGGCGGGAGCGACCTGTCTGGCTGTTGATGCCGGTAAATGTTTGTTCCTCGATGGCGATCGCATCATTCAGGCGGCGGACGCCGCCGGGATTGCCCTTGTGGCTGATTGAGGAACAATCACCACTTAATGCGGCAACCAAAGCCGCTAACACAAAGGAAAACGAAGGAACACAAAGGCAACAGGGTCGGGTCCTGACTTTAGCCTCCGTAATTCCCTTGCGCCGGCTCGGCGAGACCTCCGCAGGGCTGGCCGGAATCATCTCAAATCAATACGAACCTTCCCGGAACCATGATCCCTGAAACCGCCTGTAACCTTTAACCCGGACGATACTCTATCCAGTGCAGGAGGAATCGCAAATTGGCTTCCGATGCAGTTTTAGCAGGACAGGCGCAGAGCGACGAAGAGATCGTGGCACGTGTGCTCGCCGGCGATACGGCCATGTTTGAGATCCTGATGCGTCGTTACAACCAGCGCATTTATCGGATGGCGCGCAGCGTTCTCAGGGACGATGACGAAGCTGAGGACGTGATGCAGGACGCCTATTTCCGCGCCTATGAACATCTGGGCCAATTCGAAGGCAGGGCAACTTTCTCCACTTGGCTCACGCGCATCGCATTGCATGAGGCGCTTGCGAGGAAGAAACGCCGCGGGCGTTATGACGAACTGGATGCCATCGAGGAGTCGAAGGGAGATTCCACCATGATCTTGAAATCTGGGAGACCTGATCCGGAGGAGAATGTGGCCCAGGTAGAACTGCGTGGCTTGCTGGAGAACGCAATTGAGGGTCTGCCGGAAACCTTCCGAACAGTGGTGGTACTGCGCGAAGTTGAGGAAATGAATGTAGCGGAAACTGCGGCTACGCTCGGTTTGAGCGAATCGCTGGTGAAAACACGGCTGCATCGCGCCCATGCCATGCTGCGCCGGAATCTGCATGCACGCGCCAGAGGCAGGTTTCCAAACCTGTATGCCTTCCATGCGGTGCGTTGCGATCGGGTAGTGAAAGCCGTGTTTGAGCGCATCGAGCGCCGGAATTCGTCAGCGCCGGTCGAAGGCATTGGAGCAAACCCCCGGTAGGCGAGGATCGCACGGCCTCCAGGCCACAGAGAGATTAGAGATTAAAGAGTACTGAGATCTTTAAATCGCATTTCATAGGAGAAATCAACATGAAGAAATTTGGATTGGGATTGGTAGCAGTATTTGTGCTTTCAACGCTGGCGCTGGCTGCGCCGAAAGAGAGCACTTTCAAAGGCGAGATCATGGACAGCGCATGTGCCAAAGCGGGATCGCATGACGGCATGATGAAACAAGCAGGACTCAAGACCGCGAAAGACTGCACGGAGGCCTGCGTTAAGGGCGGCAACAAGTATGTGCTGTTCAACAAGTCCAGCAAGAAGGTCTATCAACTGGACAATCAAACCCAGCCGGCGCAGTTCGCCGGGCAAACCGTCACCGTAAAAGGTACGCTCGCTTCCAGCGGTGACACCATTCATGTAAGCAGTATCAAGTAATCGCGGCACCCTCAACAAACGGAAACGAAGTCTCCTTAAGTCACTTTGGGCCAGCGCATTTTCTGGCCCTTTTTTTATGCGAACACATTTCTATGGGAACACCGTGATGAAGCGCATTGTGATTTTTGCTGTAACTGTGGCCGCTTGCGGTCTGCTGGCTCTTTGGCTTGTGTTTTCAAATTTCAGTCTTGCCGCGGTCCCGGAACCGGGCAGGAATGAGACATACATGGCGACGAAGGCGAAACATCTGCTGGTCGCGCGAGCCACCCGCGAAGGAGTTCCTCCACCCCCTGTTGATCGAGCTGCAAGCGCGGCGCAGGGAGATGAACTCTACGCCATCCGCTGCTCCTTGTGTCATGGGCAAGATGGCCGCACGCCCAGCCCAATGGGACAGTGGATGTATCCCCGTGCAGCGGACCTTACGTCCGCAGCCGTCCGAGGCTACTCAGATGAGGAGCTGTTCTGGATTTTGAAGAATGGTATCCGCCTGAGCGGAATGCCGGGTTTCGGAAAGCTGGAGTCCGACGAGCACCTGTGGAACGTGGTAGATCACCTTCACACTCTGCAAGCTACCAAGAAATGATGAGCTGACTACTCCTGGTTGATCCGCATGTTCTGATCAATGCTCAGGGACCTGGGCATGCCGGAGTTTTCCGGCCCCGAATATGTGGCCAGGAAGAGGAAGCTGGTATCGCTCACTTCAGATGAGTAGTTGTAAGGGCCGCGGCTGGTTCGCGACATGGTGAGATCGCCCTGAGAGCGGAGATCGTCCAGCGAAGCATAGCCGCCTTTCATGGCGGCGTGGCTGCGTTCAGCCTGCGCCATAGCGAGCAGATCATTGCGAACGCCGGTAAGGTCAATGGCCGCGCTGGGATTGCTGGTTCCGGCTCCGGCAATCACCTGGCCCTGCCGCATGTAAAACCATGCCCCCACAACCAGAACGAACAGTACAGTCACGAATCCGAATCCGCGCCCCATTTCTGAAATCCTCCCCACCGAGTGATGTGAATCGCGGCCCTGACAGCGAAATAAGAATTTCTGGTCTGAATGCAAATCATAGCCTTTGCGGCATGGTGCAGCGTCTGAGAAAATCAGTAACTTGACTAACGAAAGTGCAATCCGCATAGCAGTCGTTGGTGTGGGCTCATTTGGCCGCAACCATGCCCGTGTGTACCACGAATTGCAAAAACAGCAGCAGGGTGTGCAACTTGTGGCCGTGGTGGACGCCAATGCCACCCTGGCGCAGTCAGTTGCTGCGCAGTTTGGTTGCAAGGCTTTCACGCGTGTGGAAGATCTTTTCGGCATGGTGGATGCCGTATCGGTGGCGGTGCCAACGGTACATCATCTGCGCGTGGCGTCCGCTCTCATGGAAGCCGGTGTGGATGTGCTGATTGAAAAACCGCTGGCTTCAACGCTGGATGAAGCCGACGAGCTGGCGGCGATCGCCAGGTCAAATCAGCGCGTGGTCCAGGTGGGCCACCTGGAGCGTTTCAATCCGGCCGTGCAGGCGACCATCCCTATCATTACGCGCCCCATGTTTTTTGAGGTGCACCGGCTGAGCATTTTCACGGCGCGTAGCCTGGATGTAGATGTGGTATTGGACCTGATGATCCATGACATTGACGTGGTGCTGTCATTCGTAAAGTCGCCGGTGACGGAGATTCGTGCTGTGGGCTTGCCCGTCGTGACGAATAAAGTTGATATCGCCAACGTGCGCCTGGAGTTTGAGTCCGGCTGCGTGGCCAACCTTACTGCCAGCAGGATCAGCACGGAGAAGGTCCGCAAGCTGCGTTTCTTTCAGCCCAGAGAATATGTCTCAGTGGATTACGGACGGCAGGATGTTTTGCAGTTCCGGGTAGGCCAGGAGGAGAAGTTTTCACTGGACCAGTTGCTCGGCATTGTGGGCGAACCGGCTGACGTGCCGATTCCCGGCGTCACGGTCAACAAACCTGCGGTCAAGGCGGAAGAGCCATTGCATTCAGAGCTGAAGTCGTTTTTGGATGCCGTACGCACGCGCAGCACACCAGTGGTTTCTCTGGATGATGGACGCAAAGCTCTGGCTGTGGCCTTGGAAATTCTATCGTCGATTGAACAACATAGCCGCCGCGCCGGACTGCTGCCCGTAAGCTAAGAACAGCACTTGCCTTAGCCCGTTGTAAGCTGCTTGTAAATATCTGTTAAGCAGGGTTGAATGGCCAATCGTAATTCAGTGTTTTCCATTAGTTTCTGAGTATTTTGACGCTCCGCGGCGCGCAAGGACATCTCACAATCATCGTTCTAATGAGAGAATAAAGATAAGCTTCAAGCACGCTGCGGCGGTGTTTTATCCCTCTGATGCAAGAAGAGAAAGTTCGCGAGCCCAACGTCTCGTCGTCGGCAAGAGACGGAGAACTCCATCTGCTTTTGACTGACGTTTATGAGGACGACATATCCTCATATCGCCGGCGCGAAGCTGCGTGGATCTCCGGCGCCGTGCATGCCGTGATCGTCATTCTTCTCATGCTGGCGCCAAAGTGGATGGGGAACACTGTCCACGTACTGCCGATGATGGAAAAACAGCAGACTACCTATCTGGAACTTCCTGCCGACCAACTCAAGCTGAAGACGCCGCCCAAGACGGACCGCATATCAGACGCGAACCGCATCGCGCAAACGCGCACGCCGGTCCCCAGCAAGGACGCCTTACGCAAGTTGCTCGATGCGCGCAGTCCGGGAAAACCAAAGACACCTCCTCCCGCTCCGGCCCAGCAACAGGCTGAAGCCACTCCGCAACAACAGCAGCCGGCTCCGCAGCAGGGCGCCAGCCAGACGCCGGAACAGCAGCCAACGCAAACCGCCAAGCTGGATGCTCCAGTGCCGCCGAAGCCGAAAATTCCCTTTCCCGTGAATTCACCTGGATCAACCGTGAACCGTGCCATCAACTCCGTGGCCACCTCGCACGGTACCACCAGCATTCCCATGGGTGGCGGCAACTATGGTTCCGGCATTCGTCCCAGAGTGGATAGGCGCGGCGATCTGGAAATCCTCAGTGACACCATGGGCGTTGATTTTGGTCCCTACATGCGACGCCTCCGCCAGGCTGTGCAGGAACATTGGGACCCGCTGATTCCGCAGTCGGCCATGCCGCCGGAAATGAAACGCGGTACGGTCATTATTGAGTTCGCGATTTTGAAGGATGGAAGAGTAGCCGGTCTGCGCATCATCACCCCGTCAGGCGACACCGCTCTTGATCGCGCTGCTTATGGCGCCATCACCTACGCCATTCCGCTGCCGCAATTGCCGCAGAATTTCAGCGGCGACTACCTCCTGCTGCGTGCACATTTCCTCTACAACCCTGACAAGAACGATCTGGAATAACTGGTTGTTTTGTCGGTAACCATGAGGACTCTCCAACCACGGGGTGGAGCAGGCATTCATGCCTGCGGTTGAGCACAAAATAGTTTGGCTTTAGCCTCTGCGGTTGCTTTTCCTGACGGAAGGCCCCTTACGCCTGCATCATCTTCACCAGCGTGCGCTGCGCGAATGGCATATAGATCAGTGCGGCGGTTGAGCCCAGTGCTAAACCGAATCCAATGCGGTCCGCCAGCATGAACGGAGCCAGGGCCCACAACATATCCAGAACAAACAGCGCGGGGAAGAGCACCCGGAACTTAGGCGGAGATGAGATAGAGCCGGACTACTAATCCGATCAGCGCAGTGACCAGATAAATCACAAAGGCCATCTGCCCCGCATTGTTCCACGCCATCTCCGCCGATTGATGCAGCCGGTCAAGCCGGAAAAGTGCGGATACATAAAACGCCATGTACATGATCTGCGAAAGCACAAACAGCGTTCTTGATGTTTTGCGGCTGGCACGTGGAAGCTCGGTTTCTGCGCTCTTTAGCTCAGCAGGAGAAATCTGTGGAAGCCCCTCTGGAACTGAAGTTGATGCTGGCGGCGTAATCGCCAGGATGGATGCCGTAGATCCAGTCAGCTCGACCGGCGCCGGTTCTTCCACTTTCTCCACATCCGCCAAAAAACGATAACCGCGTTTGGCGATGGTCTCTACATACTTTGGGCTGGCGGCAGAATCGCCCAGAGTTTCACGCAGCTTGGCCACCGCGGTATTCAAGCCATGGTCAAAATCCACGAACGTATCTTCCGGCCACAGACGTTGCCGCAGCTCTTCGCGCGTCACCACGTCATTAGGACGTTCCATCAGAGCCACCAGGAGCTGAAAAGGCTGCATCTGCATCTTGAGCCGATGCCCGCGCTTGCGCAGCTCCGCCGCGCGAAGGTCCGCCTCATATTCTCCGAACTTGTACTTCAGCACGCCAGCCATGAATTTAGCTGCCTATCTTAATTCAGAACCCTGCCGGTAATGGAACTGCCGCGAATAAAGAGCGGGTGATTAGAATGGACACCGTGGCAATGGATGCGCACCGCCAACAGACGCTTGGGCTTACCCTGATCGCGATTGCTATTCTGCTGTTCGTTCTGCTTCGGCACGTCTGGGGGCGGCCTTGACGGACTCATCCGCCCCACAGCATGGTTCGCTTCTGGTGGTCTTGTTGGGGCCGACCGCCAGCGGTAAGACATCGCTCTCGCTCCACATGGCGGAGCGCTTCCACGGTGAGATTGTCAGTTGTGACTCTGTGGCCGTGTATCGTGAGTTTGAAATTGGTACGGCCAAGCCGTCTCCTGCCGATCGCAAACGCATTCCGCATCACCTCATCGATGTTGCCGCGCCTACCGAGCAGTTCACCGCCGGAGATTACTCTCGCCTGGCCCGCGCCGCTATTCGTGACATTTATGCCCGAGGCCATGTGCCAATCATTGTCGGCGGGACGGGACTGTATCTGCGTGCGCTGCTGGAAGGATTGTTCGCTGGTCCCGCGCGTTCAGACGAATTGCGCGAGCGCCTGCGCGAACGCCAGCAGGCCCGCGGCCCTGAGCATCTTCACCGCGTGCTGCGGCGGCTCGATCCCGATGTAGCCGCGACCATCCACGCCAATGATGTGCCCAAAGTGATTCGCGCCATCGAAGTTTGCCTGAGTGCCCGCACGTCCATGACAGAGATGTGGAAGACTGGCCGTGATCCATTACGCGGCTTCCGCATTTTGCGCATTGGGTTGAATCCTGATCGTGAAGCGCTGCTCAAAGGCCGCTACGGTGACTCGGCGCGTCCTCTCGTCTCGCTTGGATACAAACAGGCAGCGCAGTTGCTCTCCGGTGAGTTGTCTCCCGAGCAGGCAATCATGGCGGCGCAGCAGGGCCATCGTAATTACGCCAAGAGACAGATGACGTGGTTCCGCCGCGAGCCCAATGTCCAATGGATCAATGGCTTCGGCAATGATGCCAATGTGCAAAAGCAGGCAGAAGAATTGGTTGCGAGAATGTTGTCTTGAGAGACGCCGAGCAGATTTGCCCCTGGCGCGAGCCAGCGTGCGGATGCATTGGCGATAATTTTTCATTCTGTCATTCCGAGCGAGTCGGAGTTCCGCCGTGCGGAACGACGCCGAAGAGAGGAACCCCGAGGATGCCTACTGAACAACCCTGAGTCAGGGAATTTCCTCGATGGTCTTGCCTTTTCAAACTTTAGTTTGAAGAATCCACATCGAACCCTATTCGTACTTTAGACCGAGAGACGAATCCGCGGCCGCGACTGCGAAATCAAAATTTAGAACACAAATCGGCGCTCGTGCTTTTCAGCCGTCAGTGACTCCGATTTCAAATATGCATTTTTTGGTTGACATTGCAACATCCATACCTCAATATCTTGGGTGTAGACGAGCGTGCCCACTAGAAGTAGGGGCGCTCAAGGCCCAAGGAAGCAAATCTGCAAGGAGGACGAATCGCACATGGCAACCAAGAAAAAGGCGAAGAAAAAAGCAAAGAAAAAGTAGTCATGTAGCGGAGCAAAGTCTCCGTTAATTTTTTTTCAAGGGAAAATAGTTAAAGCGGGGGTGTTCACCAGAACACCCCTTTTTATATTTGCCATCAATTTTCAAAACAAGCCTCGCGCTCAGACCACGTTTCGTCATCCCTTGTGCGTTTTGATCATTTCCTCGGCTTTAGTTCCAGGGCTAATCACCTTTAGTGTTTATGTCGTGCAAACGCGTGCTAAACAAACTGATATCAAAAATTCCATCCCTCTTCAGAGACAAGTGTCAGGGCGCGAGTTTACTCGTGCCGAAAAGTTAGTTAATGATTGGGGCTTTAGCCTCTCGGTGCGCCAGCATGGTTGTACGAATTAGCGCCCGCATGCTTCAATAAAATCTGACTGCGAAATGAACTGCATGGCAAAGTTCCGCGTTTTTGTAATGCTATTTGTGATTGTGCTGTTGCTGGCGCCATCTGGCATTGTGTCGCAAAGTACCGGGTCGCAAAGCGCCCCTGCTTCAGGCTCTAACGGCAGCAGCGCGGACAGCATTATCCCGTTTCTGAACCAGAATATCGTCTGGTATCGCGATTTGACGCAGCAGCAGCAACTGGCCACAGAACCCAGTGACGTGCTGTTTTTCAACGACAATCGCCAGATCGCCGGGCAAGTGGTCCGCCTGGCATTTGAGTACTCGCGTGCCCGTGCGCAGGCCCTGGCGGCGCAGCCGGACGCGAGCTCCAATTCTGAGAATGTCTCCCAGTATCAGACGCTGGCTACCCTGGCTTCAAAAGCCGATCAGCAATACAAAGAGACGCAAAAGGAAGTTGACCAGTTGCGCCAGCAGTTAGCCACGGCCACCGGAGCAAAGCGCAGGAAGCTGCAAGCCACGCTGGACGAAACGCAAAGCGAGGTCGAACTGTTTCAGGCCCGTCGGGACACGTTGCGCAACATGGTGCAGTTTGCCACCGGGGCCACATCCGGCGGCATCGGGTCAGGCACACTCACCGGACAGATTGAAGAGCTGGCACGGACCGTCCCGTCTGTGAATGCGAACGCCAGGGAAACTGACAACGACAAGAACGTCTCCGCCAATAACAACGCCAACTCCATGGCCGTGGCGGCGCGTGAGCGCAAACAGGAGTCAAGTGGCATTCTGGACATCGTTGCTAACCTGTTTACCCTGCGTCGCAAAATCAAGTCGCTGGAAAATGACATAAAGCTGACGGACGGTCTGGCGCAAACTAGCAAAACCTTGCGCGCGCCGCTTACGGCAAAAATCCGCGAGCTCACGCAACATGGGGACCAATTGGCTGCTCAAGCGGACACCTCAGATCCGGCGGCGTTGCTTCAGGAACGTAAAGACCTGGACACGCTCACATCGCAATACAAGCAGCTTTCCGCCAGTCTGTTGCCGCTGGGCAAGCAGAATATTCTCCTTGATCTTTATAAGCGCAGCACCACCAACTGGCGCAATGCTGTACAAAGCCAATATGACACCGAACTGAAAGGCCTGCTGCTGCGTCTGGGCGGCCTTGCCATAATCCTGGCCGTGGTTCTGGGCGTGTCTGAATTGTGGCGCCGGGCCAGCTTCCGTTACGTTACGGACCCCAGGCGCCGTTACCAGTTCCTGCTCATTCGCCGCATTGTTTTGTGGATCGTAGTGGCCATCATCGTTGCGCTGGCCTTCGCCAGCGAGCTGGGCACCATCACGACTTTCGCTGGATTGATGACGGCTGGTATTGCTGTTGCCCTGCAAAACGTGATCTTGTCCGTAGCCGGATATTTTTTCCTGATCGGCAAATACGGCGTGCGCGTGGGTGACCGCGTGCAAGTGGCCGGAGTCACCGGCGATGTGGTGGATATCGGCCTCGTCCGGCTTCATTTGATGGAGGTGACCGGCGAAGGGAGCCCGCGCCCCACCGGACGCGTGGTTGTATTTTCCAATTCGGTAGTCTTTCAGGCGAATGCCGGATTGTTCAAACAGATTCCCGGGACAAACTTTGTGTGGCACGAAATCACGCTCACCATTGGGCCCGAAGGCCACTACCATGAAGCTGAGAAAAGATTGCTGGAGGCCGTGAACAAGGTCTATGGTGAATATCAGGAAAAGATGGAGCAGCAGCGGCGAGGCATGGAACGGGCGCTTAATTCAGCCAGGATCAAGGAGTTTGTTCCGGAAAGCCGTTTGCGTCTGACCGGCTCCGGGCTTGAGATCGTAATCCGCTACCCGGTAGAGCTGAGCGGCGCGGCTGAAATTGATGACCGTATGACCCGCGAGCTGATTGAGGCCATTGACCGTGAGCCGCGCTTACACCTGCTGGGTTCAACGGTAAAGGTGGAAGAAGCGAAAGCGCCGGAGGTCGAGCCAGCGTGAGCTTCCACTTGTGACAAGCATCACAGCTAATTTCCCACCGATCCCATCCTATATAAAAGCTATAAAAGCGTCCTGTATGCATTCCAGAATGGGCTCATCCAACACCTTGGCTTACCCGCCTTAGCGTTGCGACTCGGGCAGCGGGAACCGGGGGCGTACTTTATATCAAGTTGGAATCACAGGCGGTAGCGGGTTAAACTGCTACGGCTCCTGTGGTTTCCCTGCCATCAGCTTCAGTGCCACAGTTTCGGGAGGAGAAGACGTGAAGACGGTATTCGTGATTGGAGCAGGACCCGCGGGAATGTTTGCCGCACAGAAGATTGCCCAGGGCGGTCACCAGACCATCATCTTCAATCGCGATATCAAGCCCGGCGGCCTGGCAGAATACGGCATCTATCCCACCAAAGACAAGATGAAGGTTGGCCTGCGCAAGCAGTTCAACAAGGTATTGAGCTTGAGCAATCTTCATTACTTCGGCCATGTGCCGGTAAGCGGGGATTCGGCCATCTCTGTGGCGGACCTGCAAGCGCTCAATCCGTCCGCAATTGTGTTTGCCGTAGGCGCGCAGGGCACCAAGAAGCTGGGCCTGCCGGGTGAGACGGCCGAAGGCGTTTATGCCGCCAAAGATTTTGTCTATCACTACAATCTGCTGCCGCCGTTCACATCGCATAACTTCTCCACCGGAAAGCGCGTGGCCATTGTTGGCATGGGCAACGTGATGGTGGACATTGCTCGCTGGCTGCTGCTGGATGCGCTGGTGAAGACGGCGGAAGAAGTTGTGGTGGTGGCGCGACGCGGACCATTCGAAGCCAAGTTCGACCAGAAAGAGTTTGATCACATTGAACAGTTCCTTGATCGCAACGCCTTCGATGATGAGCTCCGCCGCATACAGCCGCAGCTCAGCGCCATCGGGCAGGACATCAGCAAGCTTGCCGACGAGACTTTTCCCGTCCTTGCCAAGCCACCGCAAGAGGTAACAAGGCCACGGCTGCGCTTCCGCTTCTTGTGCTCACCGCAGGCCATCCATGCGGACACGTCCGGCAGAATCCATCGACTGACTGTGACGGAAAATATTCTTGCCGAGCGTGATGGATCCATCGCATGCAAGGCCACGGATCAACTAGCCCATCTGGATGTGGACACGATGATCTTTGCCATCGGCGATGTTGCTGATCCGGGCATTGGGCTGCCTTACCATCGCGACGCCTACGTTACGAACCCTGATCAGACCGATCCCAAGCGCGCGGCCTATGAGCTTTTTGATCCGCACAACAATAAAGTCCTTGAAGGTATGTATGCCGTAGGCTGGGCGCGCAAGGCTAGTGACGGACTGGTGGGCATCGCCCGACATGACGGTGAAGTGGGCGCGCTGCACGTCTTGCAATATCTGGAAGGCGTTGGCGAAGGGAAGTGCCCAACCGCCGATCACATTCTTGGCCAACTTGAGCGCAAAGGTCTGCGCGTGATCGGCAAGGACGATCTGGAATGTCTGGCTCGAGCGGAAGAACAAATCGCCCAGCAACGCGGCATCCCGTGGTTCAAGTTCGATAAAGACGAAGACATGCTGAAGGCCATCGAAGCCGAGAAGGCAAAAGCAGTATCAGTTTAGGACTGCCCGCGTTTATCATTCATGAACATCCATGCCCGACTGGAATCCTGATCTCTACCTGAAGTTTTCTGATCAGCGCGCACGCCCCGCGGCTGACTTGATCGCGCAAATCAAACTCGAAAACCCCAAACGCATCATCGATCTCGGCTGCGGGACTGGCAATAGCACGGAGCAGGTGCATGCCCGCTGGCCGCAGGCCGAAATCACCGGTCTCGATAGCTCCGCTAGTATGCTGAAGCAGGCCAGCGCGCGCCATCCTGATTGGCATTGGCTTGAAAGCGATGTTGAAAACTGGAAACCCAGCGGCAGCTTCGATTTGATCTTCAGCAATGCTGTGCTGCACTGGCTGGGCGACCACGCGCTGCTCTTTCCCAGACTGTTCCAGCTTGTCGCCCCAGGTGGAGCCTTGGCGGTGCAGATGCCGAACAATTTTCATTCTCGGGCGCATCAGGCCATGAAGAAGGTTGCTGGCGATCCGCGCTGGGCCGCGGCCCTCACCAACGCCTCAGAAAAATTTGGCGTACAGCCGGTCGCCTTCTATTACGACGTGTTACGAAAAATGGCGTTGCACCTTGACATCTGGGAAACCGAGTACCTGCAAATTATGGACGGCCCAAAGGCTGTTCATGACTGGATCCGCAGCACCGGCATGCGGGCCTATCTGGAACGACTCTCGAATGACGAGCAACGCGCCGAATTTGAGCGGCTTTGTCTGCAAGAGATTGAAGGAGCCTATCACCCGAACGATCAAGGCAAAGTGCTGTTTCCTTTCAAGCGGATATTTATCGTCGCCTACAGGTAACCGCCAAACCTTTAACCACAGAGGACACAGAGGAACGCTGAGGATAGCTGGTTGCGACTGTTTTTTAATCCCGAGCACAGCGAGGGATCGCTACTCTCTCCAGGATTTTGCTCAAGAGCAGTACTTTTACTGAGCAACGCCCTTCGCTCTGGGCATTCTTCCCTCAGTGTTCCTCTGTGTCCTCTGTGGTTAGCGTTCTGTGGATTGCTATTGGACGATTTCGGCTTCACCCGTATGCCTGTCACGCAGCCCGAGCAGATATAGAAGCGCGTCAAGCCCCATACGTGAGATCGAATGCTGCGCCTTTTCGCGGACCAGCGGTTTTGCATGGAACGCCACCCCGAGTCCGGCAATGCTCAACATGGGCAAATCATTCGCGCCGTCGCCCACGGCAATGGTTTGCTGCATGGAGATACCTTCGCGCTGGGCGATCTCTTCCAGAAAATGGGCTTTGCGGGCGCCATCCACGATGGCTCCAACTGGCAGGCCGGTGAGAGCTCCGTTTTCGATCTCCAGTTCATTGGCATGAACAAAATCAAAGCCAAGCTCTTTCTGCAGTCTATGAGCAACAAAGGTAAACCCGCCGGATAGAATGGCCGTTTTGTACCCCAGCAATTTCAGAGTGCGGAGCAGCCGATGAGCACCGGGTGTGACCGGCACGCGCTCAGCGACCTCAGCCAGCGCGCTTGCAGAGAGACCGCGCAGCAACGCGAGGCGGCGACGGAAGCTGGCCTGAAAATCCAGTTCGCCGCGCATGGCTGCGGCCGTAATCGCGGATACTTTTTCTCCCACTCCGGCGATGCGTGCGAGCTCGTCGATTACTTCCATCTGGATCAGCGTGGAATCCATATCGAAGGCAATGAGCCGGCGGTTACCGCGAAAAATTGAGTCTTCCTGTACGGCGACGTCAAAGTTCTGCTGGTCGGCAAGCGTGAGAAGCTGGCGGCGAAGCGATTCTGCATCCACATTGGCACCCGACAGGGTGAAATCAATGCACATGCGAGGAGCAGTGTTGTCGACGGCGGCGCCACGGCTGGACAGGCGATCCAGCAAATCGATGTTCATACCCTGGGCCACAAAAATGTCAGTAACGGCGGCAAGCTGTACCGCAGAGACCTGCTCAGCTAACAATGTAACCACAAAGCGGCGATGATGCTGGCGCGCAACCCACTCGCGCTGCTCCTCTTCATTGATTACCAGCGCGCGCGCCTCGACTCTTAGCTCGCTGGCCTTCCTTTGTACAGCATTTTCCACGGCGCTCACTTGCGATGAGTCAAGGCGGACCATGATCCCCAATACCAGTACATCGTGAATCACGGCTTGGCCGATATCGAGAACCGTGGCGCCGGCTTCAGCCAGCACGCCGGCAAAGGCATGCGTCAGGCCGGGATTATCGCGCCCCGAAATAGTGATCAGCAAAGTAGCAGACATTTACAATCAGCTTACTCCAGGGAAGAGGGAATCGCATAAACCATGCTCCAGCTTCGCAGATTCACGATCGTGTTCTTTCTACTGATGGCATCGTTTGTCATGGTCTCGTCTGCCTTCGCGGGCCAGGTGCACAAGGTCGGGACGGATCTGTTTGCCTACATCTCCAGCAATGATTCCAGCGCCAATTCAACTTTTCTGGTCAGCGACGCCGGCATTCTGGTGGTGGATACCGGATTGAATCAGGTCGAAGGAAAGATGCTGCGGGACGAGATTCGTAAGATCTCTGCGGCGCCCGTGCGCTGGATCGTGAACACGCACTACCATCCTGATCACTGGGGCGGCAACAGCGTGTTCGGTCCGAACGCCACCATCATCAGCACGTTATTCACGCGCGAGCATGTGCTGAGAGCTCCGGATCGAGCCCCAATCAACCGTTCAAGTTTCGCAATGAACGTGGTGGTCAAATCCAGCATGACGTTGTTCGTAGGTGGGCATCCGGTGGAGATCTATCATCCCGGGCCTGCGCATACCATGGGTGACCTGGTGGTTTATTTCCCCGACCAGCAGACGGTGGCCACGGGTGATCTCTTTCTAACCAACTCCTGCCCGGCGATGGATGAGGGTGACATGGAGAACTGGATCACGGCGCTGGACCACATTCTTGCCTTGCCCGTGGAGCACGTGGTTCCCGGGCATTTTGAGCTGGCCACCAAGGTGGATCTCGGGCGTTTCCATGATTATCTGAGCGAGTTAGGCAAGCAGGTCCGCGAGATGCGCGCGAAAGGAATGTCACTGGAGCAGATCAAGAAAGGTATTTCTCTGCCGCAGTTCAATGGTTTCCGCCAGTTTTCAAAGTACGAAGCCACGTTCGCCGATAACGCAGAATCGTATTACAAACAACTCACTGCCCGATCCAGACAGTAATCGGACGCTTAAGGTTCGCGTGCAGTTCGTCACGGCCTTTCGTTACCCAAAACATTCTTCTTCTATTCCATGACAAAACTTACAATAACTCTCGCGTGACTGAAACACCAACAATAACTTCTCGCCGCCTTCCCAAGCTCGGACTGGTTCCCGGCATCGCCATCGGTGCGGTTGTCGCCTGTTTGGTGACACTTCTCGTCGTTCACCTCGAGAGCGGGTCGCCATCCCGGTTATGGTCTGCGGTGTTTGGCCGGTCCATCACCATCGCCAGCCAGGCCAGCGTGTTGGAACGCATACAGCGCCTGCAACGCATGGAGACCGTGGTGTTCAACATGGACAAAGTGGTCACCGGCGAAAAGGGAAGTACGTTTCTGCCGGATTTTCTTGCCGGCGATCGCATGCTGATGATCGTGCATGGTCAGGTTATTGCTGGCATTGATTTCAGCCAGTTCCGTTCCACAGACATTCAGGTTACGGGCAAGGATGTCCACGTAAAAATGCCGCCGGCACGTGTGCTGCTCACCCGCATAGACAACGCCCGCACGCGCGTTTATTCACGCAGCACCGGCCTGCTGGTTGCGGTTGACCCCAACTTTGAAGGCCAGGTGCGGCAGCAGGCGGAAGGCGAACTGCTGGAAGAAGCAGCACGCGGCGGCATACTCGTCAGCGCCAACCAGAATGCACGTAACACACTGATGAGCCTGCTGCTTGGGCTGGGATTTGAAAAAGTCACTGTGGATTGATCATTGCTTCGGTTAGCAACGCGTGTCGATCGAAGCTGCACATTCATCACTCTCTCAGCCTGTGGGCCGAGCGATCGCCGTGCTGGATGCTAGAATAGAAGATTAAGCCCTCTCCTCATGGATCGCGCACACATCAGAAATTTTGCCATTATTGCCCACATCGATCATGGCAAATCCACGCTCTCTGACCGGCTCCTGGAGCTGACGGGAGCGCTTTCCCAGCGTGAAATGCATGCCCAGGTGCTGGATGCCATGGATCTGGAGCGCGAACGCGGCATCACCATCAAGGCCCACGCCGTGCGCATGAAGTACATCGCGCAGAACGGCGAAGAGTATCAGCTCAATCTTATCGACACGCCGGGCCACGTGGATTTCAGCTACGAAGTTTCGCGGTCGCTGGCATCGTGCGAAGGCGCGCTCCTGGTGGTGGATGCGTCGCAGGGTGTGGAGGCGCAGACACTCGCGAATGCCTACCTGGCCATCAACCACGGCCTCGATATCATCCCGGTCATCAATAAAGTCGACTTGCCCAGCGCCGATATTCCGCGCGTGAAAGAGATGATCGAGCAGACCGTGGGCCTGGATACCAAGGACGCGATGCTGGTCAGCGCGAAAAGCGGTCTTGGTGTCCCAGAGTTGCTGGAAGCAATCGTTAAGCGCTTGCCTCCGCCGAAAGGCGAGCCGGAAAATCCATTGCAGGCCCTGATCTTCGATTCGTGGTTTGATCCTTATCGCGGCGTCATTGTTCTTACGCGACTCATGCAGGGAACGCTGCGCAAAGGCATGAAGGTGCGCCTGTGGTGGAACGGCAAAACTCTCGACGTTGAGACGCTGGGCGTTCTGACCCCAAAGCCTGTCGAAGTGGATCAGCTTGAGGCCGGCGAAGTGGGTTTCATCGTCGCCAACAACAAGAACGTGGCCGACACCAAAATCGGTGACACCATCACCGAAGATGCCCGTCCCGCCATTGAACCTCTTCCCGGCTTTGAAGAGCTCAAGCCCATGGTCTTTGCCGGGCTTTATACCGTGGATGCCCACGAACACACAGCCCTGCGTGAAGCCCTGGAAAAACTGCGGTTGAACGATTCTTCATTTTTCTTTGAGCCAGAAAGCTCCGTCGCCCTGGGGTTCGGTTTTCGTTGCGGCTTTCTGGGACTCCTGCACATGGAGATTATCCAGGAGCGCCTTGAACGCGAGTTCGGCCTGGAACTGATCACTACCGCGCCTGGCGTCCGCTATAAAATCACCAGGACGGATGGAGAGGTCATTGACGTTGACAACCCTTCACGCTGGCCGTCACAGAGCGAGATCGCAAAGATTGAAGAGCCGGTGATCACCGCGGTTATCCTCACGAATGAAGAGTACGTGGGCGGCATCCTGAAACTAGTGGAAGACAAACGCGGCAAACAGAAGAACTTTGAGTATGTGAGTTCGTCGCGCGTGATGCTTACCTATGAACTGCCTCTGAATGAAATTGTGCTCGACTTCTATGACCGGCTCAAGACTGTCTCACGCGGCTACGCGTCCCTCGATTACCATCTGGCCGGGGCCTGGGAGTCGCCGATGGTGAAGCTGGATATTCTAGTTGCCGGCGAGCCGGTGGATGCGCTGTCCATCATCGTGCATCGCGACTTCGCTTATGATCGTGGCCGCGCTCTGGTCTCCAAAATGAGGGAGTTGATTCCACGACAGATGTTTGAAGTGGCCATTCAAGCTTCCATCGGCGCCAAGATCATTGCCCGTGAAACGGTCACTGCCATCCGCAAAAATGTGATCGCCAAGTGCTACGGTGGCGACATCTCTCGTAAACGCAAACTTCTGGAGAAGCAAAAAGAAGGCAAGAAGAGGATGAAACGCATCGGCAAAGTCGATATTCCTCAGGAAGCCTTTCTCGCTGTGCTCAAAGTTGGCGAGGGAAGCTGATGCAGGGAAGCTGAAAATGGTGCACTTGTGAAATTGTGCAAATCCTTTCTTTTGAGCGGGTTCCTACTCTCTTTCTGAGCTTGCGGTTTTTGTCTTATCTCCAGCTACCTGTATCCTGCTGAAAATACGCAACTTAAAACATGCCACACACATTGGGCAATCTAGCCTGAGAGCCCAACTTGTTTAAGGATTCTCATAAGAGCTGCGCTCGAATTGCACAGTTTTTTCCACAGGGCAGAACTTGCTTAATATCGCAATTGCTAGTTTGTTGCGGCCCGGAAGTTGACGGTAATAAAGGTCTCAACCTCTACGGCTTCGTCGTTCAACATGTACGGCTTATAGCGCCACTGCCGCACAGCATCCAGCGCAGCTTGTGCCAAAATGGGATTACCGCTCATAACGTTCAAGCTCTGAATACTTCCATCTCTGGCAATGATCGCGTGTAACTGTACCGCGCCAACCGTGCGAGTGATGATTGCCGTTCGCGGATAGACCGGATCCACTTTGCGAACCAATAAAGCTTCAGAAAGATGAGAGAAACGTAAACGTCTGGAAGGTCCAGCCGGGCGCGCGATGGTCGTGCAATCTGTTTTGCAAATGAGATCTCCGACCTGCGGTCCTGAACTGTCGCCGTTCAACCGACCAGAATTGGGGAAGGGATCGGGTGATGTCTTCGCATCGCCAAACGGCAAAGCGTTTCTGTTGTTGTTGGCAATGCTGATGACTCTCGTCGGTTCCGCTGCCGGCATTCCTCTGTTTCCGGAATCTCCAGCCGGCGTGTGATCCGCCACTTCCACAGAATGCATTGGAGCAATCAGCGGAACATGGGCCAGTACTGGAATCACTCCCGTGGACATCAACGGTATCAGCAGCAGAAAGCTTACGGCGATCAATTCGAGGATGAAGGCCAGCGTCATGGGCCAGCGCTTATCTTTGCGTGCGACGTTGGATGATTCCAGCAGACTCTCTTTGAACATGACTGCCACCTCCGGCAATGGTGGATTTGACACCGGACGGCTGCTGGCATGTTCCGCGAATGCGCGTGATCAGTGAAAATAAAATGGCCGTCCCAAAGGACGGCCAGTGAAAAACCGGAAACTATTACGGCTTTTTCGGTGTCGTAGCGGCTGGTCTGGGCGCGGTGGCAGGAGCTTTTGGTGCGGCTGCACCGGTCGGCTTAGCTGCCGGCGGCCCGCCTGCGGGATACTCGGCGTTGTAAGCGCTGACCAGTTCCTTGGTAATGACGTTGCCCTGGTTCGCCCACAGGACCGTTTGTGTGCTGGAGACGTCAAGCACGGCGGCGTACCCGTTGGCCTTGGCGTACTTGTCCAGCACGACCATCATCTTCTGGCCAATGCGGTTGAGAACTTCGCCTTCCGCCTGTTGCGCTTCATTCTGGAAATCTTCATAGTTGCGCTGGAAGCTCTTCTGCTTCACTTCAATCTGCTTGGCGCGGGTGGCTTTTTCTTCTTCACTTAGCTTTTCGCTCTGCGCCTGGAATTGCTTCTTGAGGTTCTCCACGTCATCATTCATGCCCTTCAGTTCCGCCTGTTTGGGGCTGAATTTCTGCTGGAGAGCTTCAGATTCTTTCTGTCCTTCATTGCTGGAGATGATGGCTTCGTTGATGTTGACGACGCCGATCTTGGTGAGGCCCGGGGTGGCCGGAGCAGATGAAGGTGCGGTTGCCGGGGCCGCCGCTGAGGCTGTGGTCTGCGCGATAGCCGCCGCAGAAATCATGGCACCCAGTCCAAGGCTGAGCACGAGGTTGCGAGTTGTTGACTTGCCAAACATGGGTATTGGTTACTCCTTGAATCTTTTCACAGCGATTTATCTGAACTCGGACTGCTGATCTACCGTACGCTGGATCGGTCTCACAGACGACTTAGGGTCTGGAATGCTGGAATTGCAGATGAGTCGAATGCGATGATTATAGGTGCGAACTCCAGCAGCGTCAAACCGTGAATCTCCTTAGAAAGTGGTACTGATCGTGAAGCGGAAGGTCTTCTTCGGCTCCTGTAAACGGAAGTCCGGCGCCAGCGTGGAAATGGTCTGCTGGAAGGTGAAATCGCCCGCCGAACCTGCCGGGAACATGGAACGTACAATCGGGCTGGGAGAGTGAACTGTGGTGTCCAGTCGCAGAGGATTGTACGCGTAATAAATCTGGAACGGCTGCTGCACAATCGGCAACATCACCTGGAGTGACAGGCCCGTGGAAAGCCGCGGCACAAAGTTAGTTCCGGGCACCGGCTTCAAGTCTCCGCTGATGTTGATGGGTGAGCCGCCGGTGCACTGAAAGCTTGCGCCGATTCCGGGGCAGCCAAAGACTGTGTTGTTGAGCTGGGTTACGGCATCGGGCGCGATCTTGAGCTGAGAATCCAGGGTCACGAAATCGAGACCGAAATCAGCGAACGGCGCCAGTACCACGGGCCCAACAATCTTGATGCGATATTCCAGGTTGCTGATCACTGACGTATCGCCGCCCGGCAAAGTGATGTTATTTACCGGGATTGGAATCTGTACGTTGCCGCGACGCGGGTTCGTGGGGTCAAGGGGCACGGCGCTGCCGTCAGGATTGGTCAACTGAACGTTCTGCACGGTATTCACGAAGACGTAGGGCGATACCGTGCGCACGTCAAAGCCGCGCAGGTCAGATTCGCCGCCCATATAGAAGCGCTGGTACGGAGGAGCCTCAGTACCGCCGAAGCCTCCAATGAAGCTGCCCTGCACGCGGAACCCCAGCGTGTTCTGGTGAAAGAGCGGTTTCCATTGGGTAAACGCAATCACAGGACGGTAGAACTTTACGTTGCCGCCCAGGCCAGCCACTTCACTGGAGATAAACAGGCTCTTGCCTTTGTGCGGGCGCACCGGACTATCAATGGTGCTGAAGCCAAATGACGGCGTGAGCGAACTGGTGATGATGCCGCGCAGAGCGTTCGGGCCGGAGATGCTGCGGAAATTCAGGGTCTGGAACAGATTGCGTGAAGCGTCACTGAAAGTGTTAATGGTGGTGTTATCGTACGAATACGTGAGACCAATGCTCTTGAATGACCGTCCCAGTGCATACCGCAGGGATCCGGTCAGGCCAGTGCTGGACTGGTTGTAATTTAATAACTGGTTCAAAACAGATTGTGGAAGGTTAATGTTCTGGCCGGCCGCAATGGACGCCTGACGCGCCTGGTTGAAATCAAAGCGGCGGCTGTAAACCGTGAAACCCAGTTGCAGCGGGCGGTCGAGCACATAAGGCTCAGTAAAACCAAACAGCAGTACGCGGGAAAGGCTGCCCACATTGGCCTGCACCTGCAGAGTTTCACCCAGGCCCAGGAAGTTGTTGGTTTCGTAATTCAGGCCGATGAAAGAGCCTTCCAGTCCGCTTACGCCACCGGTGAGTCCAATGCTGTTCTTGCCCTTTTCCTTCACTTTTACGATCAGGTCAACCGTGCCGTTCTGTTCGTCAAGCTTGCGTTCTGTATCGTCTTCCGGCTTGAGGGCTTCAAAGTAGTTGAGCTGGTTCAGGCGCAGCACGCTGACTTCCCATGCGCGGCTGTTATAAATCTGGCCTTCCTGAATCAGCAGCTCTCTGCGGATGACGCGGTCACGTGTGGTGGTATTGCCCTGAAACTCAATGCGCCGTACGAAGAAGGCCTTGCCTTCGTCGGTTTCAATGTTCAGCGTGACCATATGGTGCTCATCGTCAATTTCCGTGGTGGGGACGGCAGAAAAGTTGATGAAGCCGATCTCGCCATAAGCCTTACGCAGATTCTCAATGCCCTTGCCGACGAGGAACGTATCAAACGTATCGCCGTCTTT
>WNFD01001271.1_pt1 | contig 25377 bp, 19 predicted proteins | sample 5400491 | NCBI WGS metagenome assembly WNFD01 (sample SAMN13153343, study PRJNA577476) | soil metagenome | isolation source: 120 cm saprolite under Douglas fir tree site 2 hole 2 replicate 2 | place: USA:California | collected 2015-04-18
AGCAGCGCGCGCATGCCGCCGGTCCCTACGCCCGGGAGATCACGGCGGCCGTCGAGGCCGTGGTCAGCAGGTCGGCCAACGTCAATCACCCCTTGACGACCGAGCCGGCGAACCCGACCAGGGCCGCGGTGCTGATCCTCACCAGCGACCGGGGCTTCGCCGGCGGGTACAACGCCAGCGTGCTGCGTGAGGCCCAGGCGCTGCACGGCAGGCTGGCCGAGCGCGGCCTGGAATCGGTGCCCTTCGTCTCCGGACGTAAGGGGCTCGGCTGGCACCGGTTCAGGAGCCGGGAGATGGCGGGCGAGTGGAGCGGGTTCTCCGATACCCCGAGGCACAGTGACGCGGCCGAGATCACGCGCGCCCTGCTGGAGGCATTCGACATGCCCGCCGACGAGGGTGGCGTCGACGAGATCTTCATGGTCTACACCGAGTTCGTTTCGATGCTGACCCAGCGGCCCGTGGTGCACAGGCTGCTGCCGCTCGAGATCGTCGAGCGGGTCGTGGAGCGGGTGCCGATTCCCGTATACGAATTCGAGCCCTCGCCCGAGGCCGTGCTGAACCAGCTGTTGCCGTGGTACATCGAGAGCCGGATTTTCCACGCGCTGCTCGACTCGGCCGCGGCAGAGATCGCGGCCAGGCGGCGGGCGATGAAGTCGGCGACCGACAACGCCAACGAGCTGCTCGAGTCGCTCACCAGGGAAGCCAACAAGGCCAGGCAGGCAGAGATCACGCAGGAAATCAGCGAGATCGTGGGCGGCGCGAACGCGCTGGCCGAGACGATCAGTGGGAGTAAGTGAGCATCATCATGACCGCTACCGCAGAGCACGCAGCCGCCGCCGGCGGAATCGACGGGCAGAACACCGGGCGGGTGGCCCGGGTCATCGGACCGGTCGTCGACATCGAGTTCGCTGCCCAGGACATGCCGGACATCTATAACGCGCTGCACGTCGACGTGACGTTGGGCGGCGAGACCAACACGCTGACACTGGAAGTGGCCCTGCACATCGGCGACAACACGGTCCGCGCGATTTCGATGCGCCCGACCGACGGCCTGGTGCGCGGCGCCACCGTCATCGACACCGGCGGCCCGATCACGGTGCCGGTCGGCGACGTGACCAAGGGCCACGTGTTCAATGTGCTCGGAGAGACGCTCGACGTCCCGACCGAGACGCTGAAAGTGACCGAGCGCTGGCCGATCCACCGCCCCGCCCCGCCCCTTGACCAGCTCGAGCCGAGGACGGAGATGTTCGTCACGGGCATCAAGGTCCTCGATCTGCTCACGCCGTACGTGTCGGGCGGGAAGATCGGCCTGTTCGGCGGCGCCGGCGTGGGAAAGACCGTGCTGATCCAGGAGATGATCCGCCGGGTCGCGAAGAACTTCGGCGGCGTGTCGGTGTTCGCCGGGGTGGGGGAGCGGACCCGCGAGGGCAACGACCTGTACCTGGAGATGAGCGAGTCTGGCGTGCTCGAGGACACCGCGCTGGTGTTCGGCCAGATGGACGAGCCGCCGGGCACCAGGCTGCGGGTCGGCCTGTCCGCCCTGACCATGGCCGAGTACTTCCGCGATGTCCAGAAGCAGGACGTGCTGCTGTTCATCGACAACATTTTCCGCTTCACCCAGGCCGGTTCGGAGGTATCCACGCTGCTCGGCCGGATACCGTCGGCCGTGGGTTATCAGCCGACGCTGGCCGACGAGATGGGCCAGCTGCAGGAGCGGATCACCTCGACCCGCGGACACTCGATTACGTCGATGCAGGCGATCTACGTGCCAGCGGACGACATCACGGACCCGGCACCCCACACCACCTTCGCCCACCTCGACGCGACGACGGTGCTCTCGCGCGCGATCACGGAGAAGGGCATCTACCCGGCCGTGGACCCCCTGGACTCCACCTCGCGGATCCTGGACCCCAAGTACGTCGGCCGGGAGCACTACGAGGTGGCGCGCGAGGTGCAGCGGATTCTGCAGCGGTACAAGGAACTGCAGGACATCATCGCCATCCTGGGCATCGACGAGCTCTCGGAAGAGGACAAGGTCACTGTCCAGCGGGCTAGGCGGATCGAGCGGTTCCTCTCGCACCCGATGTACGTGGCCGAGCAGTTCACCGGTCAGCCCGGCGTGTTCGTGCCGCTGGAGGAGACCGTCTCCTCGTTCAAGGCGATCACCGAAGGCAAGTACGACCACCTGCCCGAGCAGGCCTTTTACATGACCGGCGGGATCGAGGACGTCGAGCGCAAGGCGAAGGAGCTGGAGCGGTCGTGACGGAGTCGCGCAGGGCAAGCACCGTGACGGAGTCGCGCAGGGCAAGCACCGTGACGGAGTCGCGCAGGGCAAGCACCGTGACGGAGTCGCGCGAGGTGACACTGTGACCCTGCACGTGAAGCTGGTCGTCCCCGAGGGCGAAGTCTGGGCGGGTGACGCCGACCGCGTGGTCGCCAAGACGCTCGACGGCGACATCGGCTTGCTGACCGGGCATACCCCGGTGCTCGGCATCCTCGCGCCAGGCAGCTTGGTGCGGATTCTGCCCGAGGGGGCCTCCAGTGCGCAGGGCTGGGTTCAGGCGGCAGTCGGCGGCGGCTTTCTGTCGGTAGCCGACGACAAGGTCTCCATCCTGGCGCGGGAGGCGGCGCTCGGAGCCGATGTCGACAAATCGGCAGTCAGGTCCGCCCTGGACTCAGCCGCCGCTGCCGCAAGCGCCGAGCAGGGTGACGAAGCGGCCAGGGTGGCCTACCTGACCGCGCAATTGCGAGCGGCGGGCGAGGACGCCTAATTCGGCGACGAGGGCGCTCTGCCAGACCTGGCGCCTAGCGCTCGCCGCCAGGCTTCCACAGCAGATCCCCGCCAGGCTCGTTGGCGACCCTGGAGAGGATGAAGAGCAGGTCCGAGAGCCTGTTCAGGTACTTGACCGCGAGCAGGTTCATCGTGTCACCGTGCACTTCCACCGCGGCCCACGCCGTTCGCTCGGCGCGCCGCACGACTGTCCTCGCGACGTGGAGCAGGGCGCTGCCCGGCGTCCCGCCCGGCAGTACGAAGCTACGCAGCGTCGGGAGTGACTCGTTGTACGCGTCGCAGGCCTGCTCGAGTCGGCTGAGGTAACTCTCGTCGACTCTCAGCGGCGGGTAGGCCGGCTCGGGAACGATCGGATTGCACAGGTCAGCGCCGACGTCGAAAAGCTCGTTCTGGATCCGGATCAGCAGTGTGGTGACGTCATCAGCGAGCCCGCCGGTCGTGACCGCCACGCCGATCGCGCTATTAGCCTCGTCAACCTCCGCATAGGCGGCCAGCCGCAAGTCGGTCTTGGCGGTGCGGCTGAAGTCGCCGAGCGTAGTGGTTCCGTCATCGCCGGTCTTCGTGTAGATGCGGGAAAGCACAACGGGAGTGTCTGCTCGGTCCTTCGGCATGCAGTCCACCGTAACGGCCGCCCCGACGGCAAGAACACGAGGGACCGATCTGGCGCGCCGCGGGGGCCATTCACAAACCGAGCACGGCATGGCATCATTAGACTACGTAGGGTAATCACGATGGCGCCTCGCATATCTTTGAACTCGCAGGGCCATCGCAGGCAGTTTCCCGGCGGTTGCGGGGGCCCGCCGGGTGCTGTGGACGGCCTGCTCAACGCGCTCCCGGCTGATCAAGCCGGGAGCGCGTCTGGCTGCTAGGGGCAATAGTCCGGCGACTGGTGTACGAACTAGTAGGGTTTGTTCTGACTACGGACTTGGTTCGGGAGTGGCCGTGTACGACTACGTAATCGTTGGCGCAGGTAGCGCGGGATGTGTGCTGGCGGCCAGGCTGACCGAGAATCCGGCGGCCAGCGTCCTCTTGCTTGAGGCCGGGCCGCCTGACACAGCCGACGAGATCCACATCCCCGCAGCGCTCAACCTGCTGTTCCAGAGCAGCTACGACTGGGGTTTCCGTACCGTGCCGCAGGACAAGGCGGCCGGCCAGTCCGTGTACTGGCCGCGCGGCCGGGTGATCGGCGGCTCGTCCTCGATCAACGCCATGATCTACATCCGTGGCAATAAGTATGACTACGACACCTGGCGCGATGAGTACGGCTGTGATGGCTGGGGCTACAACGACGTACTTCCCTACTTCATCAGGGCAGAGCAGAATTCCCGCGGCTCATCGGCATACCACGGCGGATCCGGTCCGCTGTCGGTTGTTGACCCCAAATTCAAGTCAGCGTCCACAGCCGCATTCGTCGAATCGGCGGTGAACGCCGGCTCGGTAGCGAACCCGGATTTCAATGGCCCGACTCAAGACGGTGTCGGCTTCTATCAGGTCACCCAGAAGGACGGCAGGCGCTGGTCGGCCGCAGACGCATACCTGCACCCGGCCGAGAAGCGGCCGAACCTGACCGTCAGGACCGACGCGCTGGCCACCTCCGTCGTGATCGAAGGCGGCCGCGCGGTCGGCGTGAGGTACCTGCACCGGGGCAGCGAGCACCTGGCCCGCGCCGAGGCCGAGGTCATCCTGTGCGGCGGCGCGGTGAACAGCCCGCAGCTCCTGATGCTTTCCGGTATCGGCCCAGCAGATCACCTGCGTGAGCACGGGATCACCGTAGTCGCCGACAGCCCGGGCGTGGGCGCGAACCTGTCCGACCACCCGATCGCGGCCGCGCTCTGGTCGACGCCGAAGGTCAGGAGCCTGGCTGAGCTGGCCGGCCCGAAGAATTTGCTGCGCTGGCAGCTCACGCACTCTGGGCCGATGACGACGAATGTGGCCCAATCCGGCGGCTTCGTCAGAACCAACTCCGGCCTGCCTGCTCCGGACATCCAGTGGCACGCCCTACCGGTCCCGTTCCGCAACGGCGGGCTCGCGGATCCGACCGACCGCGGCTTTTCTGTCCTGCTGACGCTGGTTGACGTGCGCAGCCGCGGCAAGATCTCGCTGCGCAGCGCTGACCCGCGGCACAAGCCGGTGATCGATCCCGGTTACCTGACCGACCCGGCCGACCTAGAGGCGCTGGTCAGGGCCGTACGGATGGTCAGGCAGATCGCCGCCGCCAGGCCGCTGCGGAAGATGTGGGCGGCCGAGGAGGCTCCCGGAGCCGACCTGAAGAGCGACGCCGAGATCCGTGAGTTCGTCCGCCGCGACGTGACCACGATTTACCACCCCGTCGGTACCTGCGCGATGACCGGGGAAACCCGGCTCGATGCGAGCAGGCTGGCCGGCGTCGTCGACACCGAGCTGCGCGTCAGGGGCGTGGATGGGCTGCGCGTGGTCGACGCGTCGGTAATGCCGACCGTACCGCGCGGCAACACCAACGCCCCGACCATCGCCGTCGCCGAACGGGCAGCCGACGTGATCTCAGGCCGTGCGCCGCTGGCCGCGATCGAGCCAGCCGACCTCACCCTGGCCGCCGCCCGGTAACCCCTCCTCCGATGTGAGCGCGGGCGCGGATGGGTTTATTTGTAGCGCTTGCCGTGCAGCATTGTGACGAGCGTCATGATCGACTTCAGGTCCTTGTCGGTCCTGTTGAAAGAGGTGAGGTTCACCCTCGGCTTCATCCGCTGCCTGGTGATGGACTGCGGCCTGGTGAACTCCCGCAGGCCGTCGGCACCGTGAACCCGGCCGAAACCCGACTCGCCCACGCCACCGAACGGCAGCGACGGCACGCTCAGCACGGTCAGCGCCGAGTTGACCGACGCCATGCCGGTGCGCAGCGACCTAGCCGCCCGCATCGCGGCCTTCCTGTTCTTGGAGTAGACGCTTCCGCCCAGCCCGTACCGGCCGGCGTTCGCCAGCCGGACGCCTTCGGCGAGATCGGCGACCGGCTTGACGGTCACGGTCGGCCCGAAGGTCTCATCGGTGACAGCGGCGCTGGTCTCCGGGACGTCAGCGAGAATGACCGGCCCGACGTAAGGCTTGCGGATGCTCCCGAGGCCGCCGACAACGGCGCGACCGCCGCTGGCTATCGCGTCGGCGATGTGCTGCTCGATCAGCTCAAGCTGGCTGGGCATCGTCATCGGGCCGTAGTCGGCCTCCCGGTCGTCGCCTGGGCGCAGTCCGCTGACCCGGTCGGCCAGTTTCTCGATGAACGTGTGGTACACGTCCTGCGCCACGTAGATCCGTTCCACGCCGACGCAGGTCTGCCCGGCGTTAGACAGCGCGCCCCAGACGGCCGCGTCTGCCGCGGAATCCAGGTCGGCGTCGGCCGCGACCAGCATCGCGTCCTTGCCGCCGCACTCGGCGACCATCGGCGTGAGATTCTCCGCGCAGGCCGCCATGACCTTCTTCGCGGTCCTGGTCGAGCCAGTGAAGGCGATCTTGTCGACGCCGCTGCGCGCGAGATGGCTCCCGGTCTCGCCGAAGCCGGTAACCAGTTGCAGCACCGGAAAATCGGGCACGACCTCGGCGAACGAGCTGACCAGCCAGCCGCCCACGGCGGGCGTGAACTCGCTCGGCTTGTACACGACCGCGTTCCCGGCCGCCAGCGCGTAAGCGATCGAGCCGATCGGGGTGAATACCGGGTAGTTCCACGGCCCGATCACGCCCACGACGCCAAGCGGGTGGTACTCAACCGTCGAGGCGTGGTTGAACGCCACGAGGCCGCTGCGCATCTTGTGCGGTCCGAGCACTCGGCGCGCGTGCTTGGCGGCCCAGTCGATGTGCACGATCGCCAGCAGGATCTCGAGCTGGGCATCGGCGACCGGCTTGCCGGTCTCGGCGTGCACGACCTCTGCCAGCCGCATGATGTACCTGGTCAGGTACGACTTCCAGGCAAGCAGCCTGAGCTGGCGTTCCTTCCAGGAAAGCGCCGACCACCAGGCAGCCGCCTCTCGTGCCTTGGCGACGGTGTCGTTAACCTCGTCTTCGCCGAAGATCGGGAAGGTGCCGACCGGCTCATCGGTCGCCGGGTTGAGCGAATCAAAGGTCTTGGCGGTCTTGGCCAGGCCGGACTGGGCAGGCTTGCGCGCTGTCGCTACCATCGCCTCAGGCACCATCCTCAGGGGCTTTACCAGGGTGTGTTCCAAATCGCTGGATGCCAGTAAATCACTGCCTGGCCTGCCGAAGATACCGTCACGTAGAGGAGTGTGCGATGGCGCAGCCGGACGGTAGCGGTGCCCTGATCCCCGGTGATCTCGCTGCGGACCGCCGCTGGCTGGCGGCCGCGATCGACCTGTCCAGGCAGGCACCGGCATCGGCGGCTGCCTTCTCGGTCGGCGCGCTGCTTGTGGCCGCGTCTGGCGAGGTGATCGCGACGGGCTACTCGCGCGAGGTCGATCCCGCAGATCATGCCGAAGAGGTCACCTTGCGCCGGGCGGCAGGAGCTGAGCTCGGCGCGGCGACCCTGTATAGCTCGCTCGAGCCATGCCTGCGGCGGGCGTCGCGGCCCGATTCCTGCGCGAAGCTCATCAGCGCCGCGGGGGTGCGCCGGGTCGTGATTGCCTGGCGCGAGCCACCGCTGTTCGTGGCCGGGGGCGGCGCGGCGTGGCTGGCCACCCGCGGTGTCAAGGTCATCGCGCTGCCAGAGTTGGCCGCCGCCGCGAAGGCGGTCAATGACCATCTCCTGCACCGCTGACTGGCAGAAGCTGCTCGTCGATCGCGGCTAGCAGCGAATCGGCGCGGGAGTGGCGCGGATCGGCCGGCCTATCGGCCAGGTTGATGCTGACCAGGGCGGCGGCGGCCCTGGCTGCCGCCCTGGCCAGCAAGCCCGCCGCGATGGCGTCGCCGCGCAGCGCTGGCTTGCCGTCCCTGGCGAGCACGGCTGCGAGCGCGGCCACCGAGGTGGCCAGCTCGACAATTCGCATCGGAACATCGGCCGCGGCCGACAAGGCAGCCGCCATGCCGTCCGATCGCCTGGCAGCACTGCGCTCGGCCCGGCGCTCGCCGATACGACGGCTCTGCTCGATGACCGCCTGGTAGGCGCGCGGGTCCTCGTCGATGAGCGAAGCGGCCGTAGCGCGTATCTGTTCTGCCTCCGCGGTGAGCTCGGCAGCCCGGCTCGCGGTCAGCTGACGGCCCGACAGCCGCGCTGACTTGGCGCACAGGGCCGCCGCCTGGGCCAGGACCAGCGCAGCGGCCGACCCCCCGGCGGGCGCGGGGGCCCCGGCGGCCAGCGCGTCGAGAAAGGCGCCGACGGAAAGCCCGGCGTAACTGTCCTCGCTGCTCACCGGGCTAGGCGCTGAACCCTGGCGCCGGGTAGACAATTGTCTTCGGCTCGGTGAACGTCTCCATCGGGTAGCGCCCGCCGACGCGACCGCGGCCGCTGACACTGCCGGCCCGGCCGCCGAACGGCAGGTGCGACTCCCACAGGTTGGTGGAGGCGTTGATGTTGACCCAGCCGGCCCGCGCCCGCTCAGCGAAGGCCAGCCCGAGTTCCAGGTCCCTGGTGAACACGGCCGTGGTCAGGCCGAACGGCGACGCGTTGGTCAGCTGGAGCGCCTCGGCCGCTGACTGGATCTGGACGATGGGGACGACGGGCCCGAACGTCTCCTCCCGCTCGATCGCCATCCCTGGCGTCACGCGGTCGAGCACGGTCGGCTCGGCGAACAGGTCCGTCGCGAACCCTTGTGCCCGGCGCCCGCCGCAGCATACCCGCGCACCGCCGGCGACCGCGTCGGCGATGTGCCGGTCGAACTTGGCCGCCGTCGCCTCGTTGTTCAGCGGCCCCATGGTCGTCTCCGGGTCGTACGGGTCGCCGAGCCGGACCCGCCCCTTCGTTGCCTCGACCACCCGCTCGGTGAACTCGGCCGCCACGCCCGACTGGACCAGGAACCGCTCGCCGGCCGTGCAGCTCTGGCCGGCGCACAGGTAGGCGGCCTCGAGCGCGGCGTCGGCGGCAAGCTCCAGATCGGCATCGTCGAGTATCACCATCGGGCCGTTGCCGCCCAACTCGAGCAGCTGGGTCTTCCCGGCTGCGCGCGCGGCTACCTTGCCTCCTGTCTCAACCGAGCCGACGAACCCGACGCCGGCGACCAGCGGATGCCCGACCACCGCGTCACCGACCACCGGACCTGGACCCGACACGAAGTTGAACAAACCGCTGGGCAGACCCGCGCCCGCCAGGATCTCGGCCAGCAGGGCACAACACGCCGTAGTCGTCGGCGCCGGCACCCAGACGACGGTGTTGCCGGCCGCGAGCGCGGGCGCGAAGATCTCCGCGCCCATCGTGTACGGCCAGTTCCACGGGCTGACGACGCCGATCACGCCGAGCGGCACCCGTGCGGTGAGTACCCGGCGGTCGGCCGAGGTGGAGGCCGGCAGCGTGCCGGCCATCCGCTTGGCGTCCTCGCCGGCCATGGTGAAGTACACCGCGAGCTCGTCGACCTCGTCGTATGCCTCAGCGACGAGCGGCTTGCCCTGGTCCTGCGTCAGCGCCCTGGCAAGCTCTTCGCGCCTTGCGCCGATGCCTGTGACGATCCGCTGGCAGGCGGCGGCCCGGTCGAAGGCGGAGGTCGCGGCCCACTCGCCGAAGGCCGCGGCGGCCGCGACGACCGCGGCGTCCACGTCAGCCTGATCGGCGACTGCGACCGTGGCGAAAGCCTCGCCGGTCGACGGGCTGACCGCGTCGGCAGTGCCGCCGCCGCCTGATCGCCAGCTACCGCCGACGTAGAGCCGGTGTTCCCGCACGGTAGTGATCCCCCGATCCCCGGGGCGAACAGGGCCGGGTAAGCCCTATCGCAGCGTTTCCGGTCGAAGCCTAGGTAAATGCTCCCATGCCTGGCAAGCTCCGGCACCGGGACAAGCGGAAGCGATCTGCGACCGTCCAGGTGCCTACCGCTACGGCCAGCGGTGCGAATAGGTACTACTGTCGCGCTATGACACGAATCCCGTACCTGCGCTACGACGATCTGGACGCCCGCGGTCAGGAGGTGTGGGACGCCGTGGCCGGCTCACGCGGCGGCGAGCTCGTCAACGAGCAGGGCGGCCTGATCGGCCCCTTCAACGCCTTTGTCCACGCCCCTGGCGTGGGCCGGCACCTCAGCGCTCTCGGCGGCAGGCTGCGCTTCAGGACCTCGATCGACCGTCGGCTGAGCGAGCTGGCGATCATCACCGTGGGCGCCGCATGGAAGGCCGAATTCGAGTGGTGGGCGCACGCGCGGATGGCCCGCGAGCACGGGGTCAGCGACGCAGTCGTCGATGCCATCGGCCGCGGGGATGACCCGCCCTTTGATGCCGACGACGAGCGCGCGATCTACACGGTGGCGCGCCAGCTCACCGGCACCGGGCAGCTCGACCAGGAGGCATACGAAGCCGCCCAGCGGCTGCTGGGTGACGAGGGCATGGTCGAGCTCGTGGCGCTGTGCGGCTATTACACCCTCATCTCGTACCTGCTCAACGCCTTCGCGGTGCCGCTCCCCCCTGGCGCTGTGCCGCAGTGGGGCAGCGCCTGAATCGCTCAGAACAGCCGGAGCTCGCCGTCGTCCGCGCCGCGCATGGCTTCGTAGTCGAGAGTGAGGCAGCGGATCCCTCGGTCTTCGGCCAGTACACGGGCCTGAGGCTTGATCTCCTGGGCGGCGAAGATGCCGTGCACGGGGGCGAGCAGCGGATCCCGGTTCAGCAGCTCCAGGTACCTGGTGAGCTGCTCGACGCCGTCGATCTCGCCGCGGCGCTTGACCTCGATGGCGACGCTGGTCCCGAGGGAGTCTCGGCACATCAGGTCGACCGGGCCGATCGCCGTTGGAAACTCGCGGCGGATCAGCCGCCAGCCTTCGCCAAACACATGCAGCTGTACCGCGAGCAGCTCCTGCAGGTGCGACTCGACGCCGTCCTTGACCAGCCCAGGATCGTCGCCGAGTGCGAACGAGGTGTCGCTGACGATCTCTTCGATGCGCACGGTCAGCGTCTCGCCTGACTTACCGGTCACGACCCACTCGGTGGTCGTTTCGGCGAGCCGGCAGGGCGGTGACATCCAGTTCAGCGGCTTGTAGGAGCCGCCGTCGCTGTGCACCAGCACCGAGCCGTCGGCTTTGACGATAAGCAGCCGCAGCGCCGGCGGGAGATGAGCTGAAAGGCGTCCCGCGTAATCCACGCTGCACCTGGCGATCACCAGACGCATGGCGGTAACTGTAGTGTCTCTCGGCATGGGCATGCGCTCGGCGGGCGTCGTCGGCCTGGGCACGATGGGAGCCGGGATCGCGGAGGTCCTGGCCAGGGCCGGCCTGACGGTGACGGTTGTGGAGGCTGATCCCGATGCCCTGTCCAGGGGCATCGCCATCCTGGACGGCTCGCTCCGCAAAGCGGTGTCGCGCGGCAGGCTGGCCGAGGACGAGCACAAGGAGATCGCCGGGCGGGTGCATCCGGCGCCCACGATGGCCAGCATGGCCCATGCCGACCTCGTAATCGAGGTCGTGCCTGAGCAACTGCCGGTCAAGCGCCAGGTGATCGCCGAGCTTGACCAGGTGCTGCGGCCGGAGGCGATCATCGCCACGAACACCTCGTCGCTGTCGGTCACCTCGATCGCGGCGGACTCGGCCCATCCGGGCCGGGTAGTCGGCATGCACTTCTTCAATCCGGCTCCGGTCATGCGGTTGGTTGAAGTCGTGACCACGGTCCTGACCGATCCTGGCGCAGCGCGTGCCGTGACCGCGCTGGCCGGGCGAATCGGCAAGACGCCTGTTCAGGTGACTGACCGCGCGGGTTTCGTCGCCAACGCGCTGCTGCTGCCGTATCTCAACCACGCAGCCTGGCTGCTCGGAACCGGATACGCCACCCGGGAGGACATCGACCTGGCGGTCACGATCGGCATCGGCCTGCCGATGGGGCCCCTCGCCCTGCTTGACCTGATCGGGCTCGACACCTCGCTCGCGATTCTCGAGGCGCTCGAGCGAGAGTTCGGCGGAACCCGCTACACCCCGGCGCCGCTGCTGCGCCGTTTCGCTGATGCTGGCCGCACCGGCCGGAAGAGCGGCCGCGGCTTTTACGCCTACGGGCAGCAGGAGACTCGCGGCGCGGCCGGCTCGCCCGATCAGTCGCGACCAGACCTGGCCGCGGTGTCACCGCCCGGCACGGTGACCGTAATCGGTCCTGGGGCCGTCGCCGGGACCGCCGGCCGGGCGGCGGAGCCGCACTCCGACCGCGCCGCCGAGCTAGGCAGCCTCTTCGAAGCGGCCGGCATCAGCGTCACGAGTAATCCGGCGCATCCGACTGACCTGGTGATTGTTGCGATCGGTCCTGAGGGCGGAGTGCTCGGCCCGGCCAGCGCGGCAGGCCGGGCCGCGGATGCGGTCGGCCTGCACCTGCCGTACCAGAACCTGGCCGAGATCGTGCCAAGCCAGCTGACCTCGGCGGGAGCGCTCGCCGCGGCAGTGGCGCTAGCGACCCGCCTGGGGCTGACCGCCGTCCGCTCGGCCGACCGGCCCGGCCTGCTGGCCGGCGCCCTGCTGTTCGCGCACCTGCGCGATGCCGTGGCGATGGTGGCCGATGGCTATGCGACACCGGCGGACGTGGACACGGCGATGACGCTGGGTTGCGGTTACCCGCGAGGTCCGATGCGCCTGCTCGCCGAGGCCGGAGCGGGTAAGGCGGTGGACGTCCTCTCCGCCATGCACGCCGGCTACGGTGACCCGGCGTTCGCGCCGCCGCCGTTGCTGCGGGAGTACGCGCTCGGCGGACTCCCGGCCCAGGTCAGCGGGGCGAGCTGAGCGTGCGGCCGAAATGGTGGCGGCTGCCGCGCCTTCGCCGATGAGCCCGAGGAAGGCGCGCCGCCTTCCCGGAGAGGTGCCGCGCCGCCCGCGCCGCGCGGGCCGAACGCCGCCGGCGGACCGGGACGCCGGCGAGTCACCCGCGAGGCTCGGGCCGCCGCAGATCCAGGAGTGGCCGGATGGCGAGTGGGTCGTGCGGCAGGTGCCCGGCGCTGCGGCGGCCAAGGAATACCGTTGCCCAGGCTGCGACCAGGAGATCAGGCCAGCTACCGCGCATGTCGTGGTATGGCCGGCCCACACTGAGGGCCTGGCTGAGCGCAGACACTGGCACAATGCTTGCTGGCGGCGCCGCCCGCGCAGGCCTGGGCCGGCCCGCTAGCGGTAGCAGATGCGAGGGGTGCCTGTGGGTGACACCGCAGCGGTCGAGATCAGGGCCAGCACGGTCCTGCCCGCCCGCAGGCGGGACATCGTGCTGCGCACCGCGGACGGCCTCGACCTGGTCGGAGAGCTGGCGCTGCCGCCGCGGAGCGATCCGGTTGCCACGCTCATCTGCCTGCATCCGCTGCCGACGGCCGGCGGGATGATGGACAGCCACGTGCTACGGAAGGCCTCGTTCCGGCTGCCCGCCATGGCCGACCTGGCCGTGCTGCGCTTCAACACCAGGGGAACCTCGTCGGAGCGCGGCACGAGCGCCGGTCACTTCGGCGACGGCGGACCGGAGCGGGAGGACGTCGCGGCGGCCATCGACTTCTGTGTCTCGGCCGGACTGCCGAGGCTGTGGCTGCTTGGCTGGTCGTTCGGCACCGAGCTGGCGCTGATGTGGGGCAACGTGCCCCAGGTCGAAGGCGCGATCCTGCTCTCGCCCGCGCTGCGCCGGGCAACCGACGCCGACCTGGACGCCTGGGCGGCAACCGGGCGCCCGCTCGTCGTTCTGGTGCCCGAGTTCGACGACTACCTGCGACCCGATGAGGCCAGGGCCCGGTTCGCCCGCATACCGCAGGCTCAGCTGATCGCGGTAGAGAAGGCGAAGCATCTCTGGGTGGGGGAGACTTACGTGCGCATCGTGCTGAATGAGATAGTGCGGCTGCTGAATCCTGCTGCCTGGCCGCTTCCCGACCAGTGGCCCGCGGCCGCGCCGCATTCTGGTGACACCGCCCCCCCCGCCGCAGTCCGGCGGGTGAAAGGAACGATCGTGAGCCTGTTCGACCTCTCGGGCAAGACGGCCTTCGTGACGGGGGCCTCGCGGGGCATCGGCCGTGCCATCGCCGTGGCGCTGGCGCAGGCCGGCGCCGACATTGCGCTCGTGGCGCGCAGTGCATCCGGACTCGCCGACACCGCCGACGATGTCACGGCGGTCGGCCGCAAAGCCATCGTCATTCCCGCCGACGTGACCGATCAGGCGGGCGTCGCCGACGCGGTAGCGGCAGCGATCGACCAGCTAGGTCACGTGGACATCGTCGTGAACAACGCGGGTGGGTCGGACTTCATGGTCAGCTTCCGTGACTTGCGGCTGTCAGGCTGGGACAAGCTGATGAGGCTGAACCTGAGCTCCGCCGTCTATGTCTGCCACGCGTTCGCCGGTCACCTGCTCGATCGCGGTTCCGGGTCGGTGATCAACGTGGCATCTGTGGCAGGGGTGTCCGCGTCCCCGCTGATTAGTCCCTACGGTGCCGCGAAGGCCGGGCTGATCTCGCTGACCAAGTCGCTCGCCGTGGAATGGGCGGCGGGCGGCGTCCGGGTGAACGCGCTATGCCCGGGCTGGACAGCGACCGACCTGAACCGCAACCTCTGGGAAGACCCGGTCGCCGGGCCTGCGACGATCGCGACTGTCCCGATGCACCGCTGGGCCAGGGCCGAGGAGATGGCCGGGCCTGCGGTTTTCCTTGCCAGCGAGGCCTCGTCCTACCTGACCGGCCAGGCGATCGTCGTCGACGGCGGCCAGACAGTCAACTCCTAACCGCCGCCGGGAATGACGAGGCCCCCTCGCCCAGGAGGAGGGGGCCACATCATGAGTACAGCCGACCGGGATTTACTCGGTCCACCACTCCTGCTCGTCGCCGTCGCCTTGCTTGGCGTTGGACTGCTTCGCCTCGGTCTTGGCCATGTCGGCCTGAGCCCGCCTGCCTGAGGCCTGACCCGAGCCGCCGTTGGCGGCCGGCGAGGCCGTGACGGCCGCCCGGGGACCGGCCAGGGCCGGTGCCGGGGCCGACGCCGCGGAGAGGCTAGCGGCTGACGGCCCCAGCAGCTGGCTGATCTGCGCCAGGTGCGCCTGGACGGTCTCGTACTGCTTGTTCGCCTCGTCGACCCGCCGCTGTGCCGTGCTTGCGTGCCTGTCGGCCTCGGCCTTCGCCTCGGCGAGCAACTGGTCCGCCTGGGCCTTGGCCTGGGCAACGATGTCATCGGCGTTCTTCTTGGCGCTGCTGACCAATTGCTTGGCGTGATCGTCGGCGTCGCGCCTGGACTGCTCGGCCTGCGCGCTCGCCTTTGTCGCCCGCTGCTCGGCCGTCGCGGCGCGCTGCTCGGCCTCGGAGACCAGCCGCTGCGTGGCAGCCTGGGCGGCGGCCAGGCGCTCGGCCTCCTGCCGCTCGGCCTCCTCGCGTCGCGATGCGAGCTGGATGTCGAACTCGGCCTCCGCCTGGGCGCGCTGCGCCTCGCTCTCCTCCAGGATGCGCTGAGCCTGGCTGCGCATTTCATCGGCCTGGCGCTTCGAGGTGGTCAGGATCTCGTCCCGCTCGCGCTTGGACGACGCCTTCAGCTGGGCGACCTCGCGCTCCGTGGTCGTGCGCAGCTTGGCGATCTCCCGCTCGACGGCGGCACGCTTCTCCGCGACCTCGTGGTCGACCATCGCTCGCAGCTTGGCAACTTCACGCTCAGTCGTGGAGGTGAGCTCGTCAGCCTCCCTGCGCGCGGTCGTCTTGATGCTGTCGGCTTCCCGCTCCGCCGAACCACGCAGGTCGTCGGTCTCCCGCTTGGCGTTGGCCCGCAGCTCGGCGGTCTCGTTCTCGGCGCCGGCCCGCAGCTCGGCGGCATCGACCTTCGCGGAGGCCAGCAACTGGCTCGCCTCGGTCCTGGCCTCCTGCAGGATCTCGTCCCGTTGCTCCTCCGCCAGCCGCAGCAGCTGCTCAATCCGTGAGCCGAGACCCGAGTAGGTCGGGCGCTCCTGCTCCTGCATCTGCCGGTGCAGGTAGGCGATCTCCTGCTGCGTCGCCTGATACGACTGGCGCATGTCACGCAGCCTGGCGTCCATCTCCCTGAGATGGCCTTCGACCTCCTCCTGGTCGTAGCCGCGCATTTTCTGCGAGAAGGTTGGATGCGGCTGGTCTTCGTCGAAGAAGGTGCCGAGCTGAGCATTGATGTCGGGCTGCATGTCGCCTAATCCTGGGTAGACGGGGGTTGTCGCATCCTGGCGCCTGCCCTCCGAAATTCGGCGGTACAGACTCCGATGCCCATGCCGGTGAGGTTGGTCTCGCTTGCTTGCCAGGCTCGCCCGCAGCCGCGGACTGCCAGGGCCACAGCCCGCAGGCCAGGTCACTTTCCCGGTGCCTGGCAGCGTACTCCGCCGCCGGCACCTTCGAGGCCAGTTCGCTGCTGCTCGTGGCCTAGCACACTAATTATTCTTCTTGCCCCGCCTTTTCGTGCCCTGTCCGGGCACACAGGGGACACAGCGGGGAGATTTGCGGCGGCCCCTGCTTGGTTGTCCGCGATGGCGGCTCGCTATCTAACGGCTGATTCGACCAGCTCGGTCAGTACCCCGCCGACGTCTCCCGGGTGCAGGAACGCGATCGCCGCGCCCATCGACCCATGGCGCGGTCTTGAGTCGAGCAGCCTGACGCCGGCGGTGGAAATGGCAGTCATCGCGGCCTCGATATCGGCGACGCCGTACCCGACGTGATGAACGCCTTCGCCGCGCCGCTCGAGGAACCGGCCGACGGGGGTATCCGGACCGAGCGGCTCGAGCAGTTGCACGTAGGACTGGCCAGCAGGCGCGTCGGCGACGACGAGCATCGCCTCCTGCACGCCCTGCTCCGAGTTCGTCTCCCGGCTGACTACGGTCAGCCCGAAGGTTGCCTCATAGAAGGCCATTGTGACCTCGAGGTTCCGGCAGGCGATTCCGACGTGGTCGATGCGCGTCAGCAAGTCGTTCCTCCCCGGCGCCGCGGCGCGGCTATCAGCCTGACCTCTGTATCGTTGCAGGCATGGGCGAGGCGGTGATTGTCGGCGGCGCCAGAACAGCGATCGGGCGGCTGCTCGGATCACTGAGCGGCTTCAGTGGCGCCGAGCTTGGCGGCATCGCTATCAAGGCGGCGCTCGGCCGGGCGGGCGTCTCAGGCGACCAGGTCGACTACGTGATCATGGGCCAGGTGCTCCAGGCGGGCGCGGGCCAGATCACGTCGAGGCAGGCAGCCGTGGCGGCCGGGATACCGATGACGGTTCCCGCGCTGACCATCAACAAGGTGTGCCTGTCCGGACTCGATGCGATTGCCCTCGCCGCCCAGCTGATCAGGGCCGGTGAGTTCAATGTCGTGGTGGCCGGCGGCATGGAGTCGATGACTAACGCGCCGCACCTGCTTCCGGCTGCCCGCAAGGGCATCAAGTACGGCTCGGCTGAGCTCGTTGACTCGATGGCCCTTGACGGCCTGACCGACGCGTTCGACCACGTGTCGATGGGCGAGTCGACCGAGCGGCACAACACCAGGCTCGGCATTGCCCGGGCCGAGCAGGACGAGTTCGCGGCCCAGTCGCATCAGCGTGCGGCGCTGGCGATAAAGAACGGCGTGCTCGCCGAGGAGATTGTTCCGGTGCCGGTTCCGCAGCGCCGGGGCGAGCCGGTGATATTCGACACCGACGAGGGCGTCAGGGCCGACACGAGCGCCGATGCGCTCGCCAAACTGCCCCCGGCGTTCGCCAAGGACGGCACCATCACGGCCGGCTCCGCTTCGCAGATCTCCGATGGTGCCTGCGCCGTAGTCGTGATGTCGCCGGCGGCCGCGGCCGCCGCGGGGGCCACGGTCCTGGCCGAGGTTGGTGCGCAAGGCGTCGTGGCTGGCCCGGACAACTCCCTTCAATCACAGCCATCGCGGGCCATCCAGCGTGCGTTGACCAAGGCCGGGCGGTCCGTTGAAGATCTGGATCTGATTGAGATCAACGAGGCATTCGCCGCTGTGGCAATCCAGTCGATGCGCGACCTCGGGATCGGATCTGACATCGTCAACGTGAATGGCGGCGCCATCGCGCTGGGCCACCCGATCGGGATGAGCGGGGCCAGGCTGGCGCTGCACCTGGTCTACGAGCTCAGGCGGCGCGGCGGCGGACTCGGCGCGGCGGCGCTGTGCGGCGGGGGCGGCCAGGGCGATGCCCTGCTACTCCGCGTGCCGCGGCCGGGCGACACGGCCTAGGGGAGTGCCAGCGGACTCGCGAGCCGCGGCGCTGGTCGCAGCGGCGCGGGACGGGGACGCCAGGTCGCTGGGGCGGCTGATCTCCCAGGTGGAGAACGGCTCGCCCGAGCTCCGGCCGGTGATGCGGGCCATTACCCCGTTTGCGGGTCATGCCCGCGTCGTCGGGCTGACCGGATCGCCAGGCGTGGGCAAGTCGACCGTGACCGCCGCGCTCGTGGGCGCCTACCGCGCGCTCGAGTTCCGCGTCGCCGTGCTGGCCGTGGACCCGACCTCACCGTTCACCGGCGGTGCCCTGCTCGGCGACAGGGTGCGGATGCAGGATCACGCCATCGATCGCGGCGTCTTCATCAGGTCGATGGCCAGCCGCGGGCATCTGGGCGGGCTGGCTGTGGCCGCGCCGCAGGCGCTGAGGATACTCGACGCGGCCGGATTCGACGTGATCTGCGTGGAGACCGTCGGCGTCGGCCAGGCCGAGGTGGAGATCGCGTCGCTGGCCGACACGACGCTGGTGATCGCGGCGCCGGGACTGGGCGACTCGATCCAGGCGGCCAAGGCGGGAATCCTGGAGATCGCTGACATCTTCGTCGTCAATAAGAGCGACCGGCCTGGTGCCCAGGACGTGGTTCGCGACCTGCGCAACATGCTCGCCATGGCACGGCAGCCCGAGGGCGCGTGGAAGCCGCCGATCGTGTCCGCGTCGGCCACGACCGGTGCGGGCATCGACGAGCTGGCTGGCCGGCTTGACCAGCACTGGGAATGGCTGGGCGAATCAGGCGAGCGGGAACGGCGGCGCCTGGCCCGGGCGCGCGAGGAGGTCACCGCCATCGCCGTCGCCGAGATGAGGCGCCAGATCGGCGGCCTGCCTGGCCAGTCACGCCTGGATGAGCTGGCCGGCCAGGTGTCGGCCGGGAAACTCGACCCCTACTCAGCGGCCGACGAGCTGATCGGCCAGTCCGCGTTCAACAGCTATGGGCCATCAACGTCGTAAGAAGACGGTTGATGGCCCATAGCTGTTCTATTCTGGGGGCCGGTCAGGGCGGGGGGGCGCGGAGGGTCAGGGCGCGGAGGGTCAGGGCCGGCGGGCCAGGGCGCGGCGGGCCAGGGCGCGGTCGAAGACGCTGCTGACGGCCTGGCCCGCTCCGGCGCCGATGAGTGCACCAGCGATCGTGTCGCCGGGATAATGCACGCCAGTGTGGACGCGCGAGTACGCGACGCTCCCGGCCAGGAACTGGATCGCGACCGCGAGCCACGGGCTGTCGCGGCTGATCGCGGTCGCGAAGGCGAACGCTGAGGCCGAATGCCCGGACGGGAATGACGACGACGTGGGCATCCTGACCTGCCTCGCGCCAGGAACTCCCGCTCCCGAGCGGTCGGGCCTGCGGCGGCCTGAGAGCGTCTTAACGCCCAGGTTCACCAGCGCGGATGTGACGGCGATGGCGAGGACTCCGCGGCTGGCCGAACGCCGGCCGGCCGGGCCAGTCAGCGCGAGCGCCCCGGCGATGCCGAGCCAGAGCCGCGACCGGTCGGCCGACCTCGACAACTGGCGCATCGCCCGGTCAAGCGCAGGTGCGGGAACGCTGGCCACGGCGGCATAGACCGCCCGGTCGATCGCCCCGAGCTGATGCAGCATGTCGGCCAGGCGCTGCCGGGCCGCGCCGCCGCGCGTCCGCAGCGCCTCGGCGAGCAGGTCGGCGACGGCGTCGGCCGGCGTTCCGGCAGAATCTGCCCGTGAGTCCGTTGCGCCGGCCGCTATGGGATCGCGGCCGGATGCGGTTGCCGCCACCGGCGCATGCTAACACCGTGAACAGGGCAGTTCTCAGTCGGAGTGACGTATCAGGGCTTGGCGGCAGAGCAGCTCGGCGGTAGGGCTGGGCGGCTGCGCTGGGCAGCAGAGGGCGGGGGTCCGCAGTTGGTGAGCACGAGCGCGCGGGAGAGCCGCGCACCGGATGATGCGCCGCGAGCGTCGCTCTCAGAGCGGGTCAGCGCGGTCGTCGCGCTAGTTTCGCTGGCAGCGGCACTGCTGCTGCTTGCGCTGAATATGGCTCTGCGGATCGGCGCGTTCGCCCTTGCCCTGGCCGGCTTGCTCGCGTGCGTCACAGCCTGCTGGTACATGGTGGCGCGACGCGGGCTGATCAGGATCCTGGCCATGCTCGCCGCGGTGATCGCGCTCGGGGCGATTGTGGCCGGGTTGGTGCTAGCAGTGATCAGCGTCTGGATCGTGGTCGCCGTCGCCGGGCTCGGCCTGATCTCCGTGATCTCGGCCCGGTACGCGCTGCGTCGCACCCCCAAGGCGATCCGCTCCACCGATCGGGCCGTTCGCGAGCGGGCCGGGCGGCCGGCGGCTGAGCAGCGGCCGGCGGCTAAGCAGCTGCCGGCGGCTAAGCAGCTGCCGAAGCGTCGGGGGGTGAGCTCTCGGGTCGATCCCGGGATCCACCCCGGTACTCGCGGGTCGATCCCGGGATCGAGTGCGACAGCGCCGGTCCTGATCATGAACCTCAAGTCCGGCGGCGGCAAGGCGGAGCGCTTCAACCTGGCTGGCGAGTCCGCAGGGCGCGGCATCCGGCCGGTAGTCCTGCGGCCTGGCGATGACCTGATCGCGCTGGCCGAGGAGGCCGTCGCCTCGGGTGCTCGTGCCATCGGAATGGCCGGCGGAGATGGCTCACAGGCTGCGGTCGCCTCGGTCGCCGCACGGCACGAGGTCGCGTACGTCTGCATCCCGGCCGGGACAAGGAACCACTTCGCCCTCGATCTTGGACTCGACCGGACCGACGTGGTTGGGGCGCTGGACGCCTATTCGGACCGGGTCGAGCGCCGGATCGACCTGGCCGTCGTCAACGGGCGAACCTTCGTGAATAACTGCTCGCTCGGGCTCTACGCGCGAGTCGTCCAGTCGGCTGAGTATCGGGACGCCAAGGTTCGAACCGCCGCCGACATGCTGCCCGACCTGATCGGGCCGGAAGCCGAACCGCTGGACCTGCGCTTTTCCGTGCCTGCCGGTGAGCACTTCAGCAGCGCCCACCTGATCCTGGTGTCGAACAACCCTTACCAGCTGGCGCACCCAGGAGGCAGGGGGACCAGAGAGCGGCTCGATCTGGGCCTGCTCGGCATTGTGGCCGCGCAGGTTAACGACGCCACCCAGGCCAGGCGCTTCATGATGCTCGAACTCGCCGGCCAGGCGCAGCGCTTCCCAGGCTGGCAGGAATGGACGGCCGAGGATTTCGTGGTCGACTCCGGAGCGCCCGTGGAGGTCGGGGTCGACGGCGAGGCAGTGATGCTCGAGCCGCCGGTGCGGTTCCAGATTCAGCCTGCCGCGCTACGAGTCTGGCTGCCCGCGAGCGCGCTGCGCGTCTCTCCGGCGGCGCGGGCTGTCCGGTTGCTGGCTCGTTCGACCGCCGCTGACCTGGCTTCGGTGGCGGCCGGTGCTGCCCCGGCGGTGGCCGGGTCAGGCCGCCGCCGGTCCGCGTAGGTCCAGCGCAGCGTGGGCACAGTCTGGTGCGCAGCCGGGTGCGCTGCCGGGTGCGGAGCCGGGTGCGCTGCCGGGGCCGCACGGAATACCTTGACATCAAGATAACTGGCTAGATACGCTTGAAAGTAGCTTGACGTCGAGATACTTTCCGAGCTGTGCGGCAAAGCCGGGCCAGGCGGGGGGAGCGGCGCGGGAGTCCTACGGCAGGATGATCGCTAGGCGAGAGTTCGTATTTCGCGGCCGGACCGGCAGCAGGGCAGCGGAAGGATAGGTCATATGACAGCGAACAGCTTTGACGCTCGCGGGACGCTGGCGGCGGGCGCGAACGACTACCAGATCTACCGGCTCGATGCCGTGCCTGGGTCCGAGGACCTGCCGTTCAGCCTGAAGATCCTGCTCGAGAATCTGCTGCGCACCGAGGACGGAGTCAATGTCACCCAGGATCACATCAGCGCGCTGGCTGGCTGGGACCCGGTCGCCGAGCCACACACCGAAATCCAGTTCAGCCCGGCACGGGTGATCATGCAGGATCTGACTGGCGTCCCCGCTATCGTCGACCTCGCCAGCATGCGCGAGGCGATGCGGGACCTCGGCGGCGATCCCGAGAAGATCAACCCGCTGGTCCCGGCCGAGCTTGTGATCGATCACTCCGTCATCGCAGACATCTTCGGGCGGCCCGACGCCTTTGACCGGAATGTGGAGCTTGAGTTCCACCGCAACGCCGAGCGGTTCGCCTTCTTGCGCTGGGGCCAGCAGGCGCTGCGCCAGTTCCGTGTGGTGCCGCCAGGCACCGGCATCGTGCACCAGGTCAATATCGAGCACCTGGCCAGAGTCGTCATGACCGTCGACGCCGAGGACGGCAACGGCATGATGGCCTATCCAGACACATGCGTCGGCACTGACTCGCACACCACGATGCAGAACGGCCTCGGCGTGCTCGGCTGGGGCGTGGGCGGTATCGAGGCTGAGGCCGCCATGCTCGGCCAGCCGATCTCGATGCTCATCCCCAAGGTCGTCGGGTTCAAGCTGACGGGCGAGCTGCCCTCTGGCGCGACCGCCACCGACTTGGTCCTCACGATCACCGAGCTGCTCCGCCGCCACGGCGTGGTCGGCAAGTTCGTGGAGTTCCACGGCGAGGGGGTGGCCGCCGTCCCGGTGGCGAACCGCGCCACGATCGGCAACATGAGCCCGGAGTTCGGCTCCACCTGCGCGATCTTCCCGATCGACGAGGAGACGCTGACCTACCTGCGGCTGACCGGCCGTCCCGCCGAGCAGATAAGCCTGGTCGAGGCGTACGCCAAGGAGCAGGGCCTCTGGTACGACCCAGCATCCGTCGGCGGCGCCAGGTACAGCCAGCAGTTCGAGCTTGACCTGTCCACCATCGTGCCGTCGCTGGCCGGGCCGAAACGGCCGCAGGACCGGGTCGCGCTGGCCGACGCCAAGCAGTCGTTCCGTGACGCACTCGGCTCCTATGTGCACATGCCCAGCCTGGACAACGGCATCGACGGCACCTTCCCGGCCTCCGATCCGGTCGCGATCGGCTCACCAGGCCGGCCATCGGCGCCGACGCCGGTCACCCTGGACGACGGTACCGAGACCAGCGTCGACCACGGATCCGTGGTGATTGCCGCGATCACGTCCTGCACCAACACCTCGAACCCGTTTGTGATGGTGGGCGCGGCCTTGCTCGCGCGCAAGGCGGTGGAGGCGGGCCTGGCCCGCAAGCCGTGGGTCAAGACCACGCTCGCCCCTGGCTCGAAGGTTGTCATGGACTACTACGAGCGCGCTGGCCTCACCCCTTACCTGGACAAGCTTGGCTTCAACCTGGTCGGCTACGGCTGCACTACCTGCATCGGCAACTCAGGCCCGCTGCCCGAGGCGATCAGTGCCGCGGTGGCGGACAAGGACCTCGCCGTGGTGTCCGTGCTGTCGGGGAACAGGAACTTCGAGGGCCGGATCAACCCGGACACCAAGATGAGTTACCTGGCCTCGCCGCCACTCGTGGTCGCGTACGCCCTCGCCGGGACCATGGACATCGATCTGACCACCGAGCCCATCGGGACCGGGTCAGCCAAGAAGCCGGTCTATCTGGCCGACATCTGGCCGTCTCCAGCAGAGATCGAAGAGGTCGTGCGTGGCTCGGTTGCGCCGGAAATGTTCAGTCGTGACTATGCGGACGTGTTTTCCGGCGATGATCGGTGGCAGGATCTCGATGTGCCGGCGGGCGAGGTGTTCGCCTGGGACGAGGCCTCGACCTATGTGCGGCGCCCGCCGTACTTCGACGGCATGCCGGCCCAGCCGGCGCCGGTGACCGACATCCACGGCGCGCGGGTGCTCGCGATGCTAGGCGACTCGGTGACTACCGACCACATCTCGCCGGCCGGCGCGATCAAGGCCGACAGCCCGGCTGGGCAGTACTTGACAAGCCACGGGATCGAGCGGCGTGACTTCAACTCATACGGCTCGCGGCGCGGCAACCACGAGGTGATGATCCGTGGCACGTTCGCGAACATCAGGCTGCGCAATCAGCTAGCCCCGGGCACCGAGGGCGGCGTGACCGTCAAGCTGCCCGAGGGGACGCAGACCTCGATCTACGACGCATCCCGCGCCTATCTGGGCGAAGGCACGCCGCTTGTCGTGCTCGGCGGCAAGGAGTACGGGTCAGGCTCATCGCGTGACTGGGCCGCCAAGGGAACGGCGCTGCTCGGCGTCCGCGCGGTCCTGGTCGAGTCGTTCGAGCGGATCCACCGGTCGAACCTGATCGGCATGGGCGTGCTGCCGCTGCAGTTCAAGTCTGGCGATAACGCGAGCTCGCTCGGGCTCACCGGCCAGGAGGTATTCGACATCACCGGGATCGAGGCCATGAACTCAGGCGAGACTCCGCGTGAGGTCACTGTCACCGCGGACGGCAAGGAGTTCACGGCGATCGTGCGGATCGACACGCCTGGCGAGGCCGACTATTACCGGCACGGCGGCATCATGCAGTACGTGCTGCGGTCGCTGCTAGCCAACGGCTGACCAGGCGGGTGGGTCCGACCGGGCCGGACGTCGCGACCAGGCCGGGGCCGGGCGCCGCGGCCGGCGCGGCCGGCGGTGCGCTGCTGATAGGCGGCATCCTCGCGGTCTCGTTCAACATGCGGGCGGCGATCACCAGCCTGCCGCCGGTCTATCCCGAGTTGTCGTCAGCGGCCGGGTGGTCGACGGCCACCCAGGCTGCGCTAGCGGCCGTGCCTGTGCTGAGCTTCGCCGTGTTCTCCGGCACCGCCCCAATGCTCGCCAGGAAGCTGGGCGAGGAACGGGTGCTCGGCCTGGCTCTCGTGCTGCTCGTGGCGGGACTCGTGCTGCGCTCCGCAGCGCCAGGAGTCCTGCTGTTTCCCGGCACGGTGCTGGCGAGTTGCGCGATCGCGCTGGTGAACGTCCTGCTGCCGAGCCTGATCAAGCGCCGCAGGCCGGACCTGGCCGGACTGCTGACCGGCCTGTACCTGATGACGCTGACCGCCGGGGCCGTGCTCGGCGCGGCGATCGCCGTGCCCGTCTTCGCCGCTGCAGGCGGCTCGGCCTGGGGCGGGTCCGGGCTGGCCGTCCGGGTGACCCTCGGCATGTGGGCGCTGCCCGCGCTGGCCGCTGCGCTCGTCTGGCTGCCGCAGCTGAGATTCAGGACGGTGCCGGTGCCGGGCGAGGGCCGCGGCGTGCTCACGATGGGCAGGTTCGCTCTGGCCTGGCAGGTAATGGCCTTCATGAGCCTGCAGAGCCTGTCGTACTACGCCACGCTGTCGTGGTTCCCGACCATGTTCAGGGACCACGGGATCGGCGCGGCCGCGGCAGGGAACCTGCAGGCGCTGATGAACGTCGGCAACATGGTAACCGGGCTGATCGTCCCGGTGCTCGCGCATCGGCTCCGTGACCAGCGAGTTCTGGCGGCCT
>WNFD01001773.1_pt1 | contig 25352 bp, 20 predicted proteins | sample 5400491 | NCBI WGS metagenome assembly WNFD01 (sample SAMN13153343, study PRJNA577476) | soil metagenome | isolation source: 120 cm saprolite under Douglas fir tree site 2 hole 2 replicate 2 | place: USA:California | collected 2015-04-18
GCCGCCGAGGAGGCGCGAGGTGTAGACGCGCAACGCCAGATCGCGCCCGACGCCCGCCCCGCCGTAGCGCGCGACCATCGCCCCGGCATCGCCGGCTGACCACAGGCTAAGCATGGCTCCGTCCTCTCCGTTCGCCCCTTTTGTCATTGCGAGGGGAGCGAAGCAATCTCGTGGCGGCCAAGTCACTCCCTCTCCGCCCCCGGGGGCGGAGAGGGTTGGGGGTGAGGTGGGGGATTCCAGGGCGCTCGCCGACACCCACCTCACCCTCCCGCACCTCCGGCGCGGGCCCCTCCCTCTCCCCCTGAAGGGCGGAGAGGGGAAATTTTTATCGTGCCTCAGTGCGGCTCCCGCGGCGGGCGGGTTGATTCGAGGCCGGCCGGGTCGCCGACCACGGCAAAGCTGAGGCGCGCCGGGTCGAACAGGCGGCGCGCCACCGCCCGCGCCTCGTCCAGGGTGACGCCGCCGATCAAGGCCGCGCGGCGGTCGAGGTAGTCGATGCCGAGCTTGTCGGTCTGCATCTGCACGAGCGCCCCGGCGATGCGCTGGGTCGAATCGAGGCTGAGCGGGAACGAGCCGGCCAGATACGCCTTGGCATCGCGCAATTCCGCTTCGGTCGGGCCGTCCTCGCGCATGCGCTGCCATTCGGCGCGGATCAGCGCGATCGATTCGGCGACCCGGCTGTTCTCCGTGGCGATGCTGCCGAGGATCAGCCCGGCGTGGCGATAGGGCACCAGCGAGGTCGAAACGCCATAGGCGAGCCCGCGCTTTTCGCGGATCTCCTTCATCAAGCGCCCGCGAAAACCGCCGCCGCCGATGATGTCGTTGAGGACGTAGGCGGGATACCAATCGGGGTCGTCACGCTTCGGCCCGGCCTGGCCAAAGCTGACGGCGCTTTGCGGCACCTCCGTGCGCCGGACGACAAGAGCCCCGTCATCGCGCGGGCTTGCCTCGGCAATCTCGGCGCCGGCGTCGCCGGCGGGCAGGCCGCCGAACACCCGGTCGAGCAGCCCGGAGAGTTCCGCCGCGGTGATGTCGCCAACCGCGCCGACGACCAGACCCCTGCGACGAACATGGCGGGCGACGAAATCGGTCAGATCGACCCTCGTGATCGCCGCCACGCTCGCCGCGGTGCCCGCGCTATCCTTGCCGTAGGGATGGTCCTCGAAGGCGTCGCGCATCCACAGCCGACCGGCCAGCGAGCGCGGGTTGCGCGCCTGGCGCGCCAGCATCGCGATCGTCTCGGCGCGGATACGCTCGACCGCATCGTCGGCAAAGCGCGGTTCGCTGAGCGCCACGCGCAAGAGATCGGCTGTCTCCGCCAGATTGCGCTTCAGCATCCGCAGGCTGCCGCCCAATTCGTCGTGTCCGGCGGTAAACGCCAACTCGCCGGCAAGTTCGTCGAGCCGGCGGTGATAGGCGGTGCTGTCGTAGCTCCCGGCTCCCTCGTCGAAGAGGGCGGCGGCCATTGACGCGGTGCCCTCCCGGCCCGCCGGGTCGAGCGCCGCGCCGCCGGCGAAGGCGAAACGGAGGGTCACGATCGGGATCGAATGGTCCTCGACGAGCCAGGCTTCGACCCCGCTGACGCCGGTCACCCGCTCGATCGGCATCGCCGCGGCACAAGGCATCGCCGGTGCCGCGAGCACCGCCGCCCCGATCAGCATCATCATGAGGCGGCGGCTCATGAAGTGTGCTCCGGCAAGAGGATCCCGGTTGCCGAATTGCGCTCGATCAGCACGGCGCGGGCGGCCGCCTCGATTTCGGCCCGCGTGACCGCACCGATGCGCTCCGGCCAGGCGGCGACGTCGCCGAGGGTCTGGCCGATCGCCAGCGCGGCGCCGATGATGTTGGCCGGGCCGGCATGGCTGTCATAAGCGTAGATCGCCGCCGCCTGCATGCGCTGCTCGGCCCGCTGCACTTCATCGGGGGTGACGCCCTGCGCGAGGAGGCGATTTAGCTGCGCGTCGACCGCCGCTTCGAGCTGGGCGACCGCTACGCCGGTCTTCGGTGTGGCGTAGATCCCGAAACTGCTCAGGCCGATCGCACTCGGCGCATAATCGGCGCTTGCCGACAGCGCGATGCCATCGTCGAGCACGAGCGCATGGTAAAGCCGCGAATCCGCGCCGCCGCCGAGGATCTCGGCCAGGACCTGCAGCGCATAGGCATGTTGCGTCGCGCCGGCGCGATAGCTCGGCGCCAGGTAGAGCCGCCGCCAGCTCGGTTGCGCGGCGCGTTCGCTCTTCATCTGGAGGCGGACGGCAGCGCGATGCTCGGGTTCGTCGAGCCGGAGCCGTGCCGCGAGCGGTCGCGCCGCGAGCGGCCCGAAATTCTTCTCGGCGAGGCGGCGGATTTCGGCGGTGTCGGTGTCGCCGGCGACGATCAAGACCGCATTGTTGGGCATGTACCAGTCACGATAGAAGGCGAGCGCATCTGCGGTGCCGAGCCGCCGGATCTCCGCTTCCCAGCCGATCGACGGAACCCGGTGGGAGGCGTTGAGAAAGAGGTTCGCCGTGAGCTGCTCGCGCAACAGCGCGGCCGGGTCGTTGTCGATCCGCGTGCGGCGCTCTTCAAGCACGACGGCGCGCTCGGGCAAAACGACGCCATCGTCGAGCACCAGCCCGGTCATCCGATCGGCTTCGAGCCGCATGACCAGATCGAGCTGGTCCTTCGCCACGGTTTCATGAAAACCCGTGTAGTCATCGGTGGTGAAGGCGTTGTTGCGCCCACCGCTTTGCGAGATCAGCGCGCTGAACTCACCGGGCGGATGCGCCCTGGTGCCCTTGAACATCAGATGTTCGAGAAAATGGGCCGCCCCAGACTTGCCGCGCGGGTCGTCAGCGGCGCCGGTCTTGTACCAGACCATCTGGGTGACCGCGGGGACCCGATGGTTCGGCAGCACCACGACCTGAAGCCCGTTTGCCAGGGCGAAGCTTTCGGCGCCGAATTGCTGGGCCTGAGCCGGACAAATCGCTGTGGCGACCGCAATCAAGAGGGCCGAACAAGCGATCGCCAAGTGGAGCCCCTCTCCCGCAGTGCGGGAGAGGGTTTTCCGCCCGATCCTGATCAATAGACCCCCTTGATTGGGGTGGTTTCGCGCTTTTCGACCGTACCGCCCGATGCACTGTCATTGGCGCCGAGCAGCTTGCTCGCCAGGCTTTGGTCCCCGACCTGCTGGCCGGTATCGGGTTGCGGACCACCGCTGGCAACCCCGCCGCCCGCGGGGATTCTCAAGCCGGAAGTCGCCTGCTTGCCGGGCTCGCCCGGCCCGGCCGTGTCGATGACCTTGCGCGCCTTGTCCGCCGCGGTGCCCTCCTGTGGGCGCGGCGCTCCGGGCTGCGGCGGGCGCAGGTCGAACTCGGGTGGGATCGTCAACGGCGCCCGCGACTCGACCGCGAATTCGTCCGGCCCGACCCGGTCCATGCCGACGATCCGTCGGAAATCGCTACAGCCGGACAGCAGCAGGCTCGCGGCGAGACAAGCAACCGCAAGTAGAGGGACGCGATGGTGTCCAACAGCGGCCGGATCATGACCGATCATGGTGAAAGATCTTCCCTCCCCTTTGCTTGTGGCGCCGCGCGCCGCGACAGCATGCCGTCAAGCAACATTGCCGCCACTCCGAGGCAAATGGCGCTGTCGGCGAGATTGAATGCCGGCCAATGCCATGAGGCAAGATGAAAATCAAGGAAGTCGATGACCGCGCCGAAACGCAGCCGAAGATCAGCGAATTGACCCCGGTGCGGTTGAAGAGGCCAAAGCTGACCCCGGGATTGCAGGTCAGCACGAGGTCGAGAAACGAGCTGAGCGCGACACGATGGAGGGCGCAGCCGGGCTCGCCGAAAAACGCCAGCACCATCGCCTTGCTCGCCTGATCGAGCACCGCGGCCGCGGCCGCCACGGCGAGCCCGCGCCCGAGCATCACCCGGCAGCCGCGAGCGCTGGAATGGCGCCGCGGTCGAGGACTTCCGCGCAGCGCCGGCAGAGATCGTCGTGACCGGCGACATGGCCGACCTCCGGCAATACTCGCCAGCAACGCTCGCAGCGCACTCCGGTTGGCGGCCCCACGACAACCCCGATCTCGGCGACATCGGGCAGGGTGAACGCGCCCTCGGGCGGCGCCGCCGCCCGGGCCGTCCCAGCCGAGACAATGCACAGCTCGGCGAGGTCGACATCACGGAGCAGCGGGAGGAGCCGCTCCGGCACGAACAGCTCGACCGCCGCCTGTAGGCTGGAGCCGATTCGCTTTGCCGCGCGTTCGACCTCGAGGGCGCCGGTCACGACCCGCCGCACATCGCGCAGCTCGGCCCAGCGCGCGCCCAGCGCAGGGTCATGCCAGGCGCTCGGCACCTCGCGGAATAATTCGAGATGGACGCTGTGCCCGGGCACATCGCCATGACGGGCGAGCCAGGCTTCCTCCGCCGTGAAGCAGAGGATCGGCGCGAGCCAGCGCACCAGGCAATCGAAGGTTCGGTCGAGCACCGTCCGGGCCGCGCGCCGCCCGAGATCGTCGACGCCGTCGCAGTAGAGCCGGTCCTTGCGGATGTCGAAATAGAACGCCGACAGATCGACCGCGCAGAAATTATGCAGCGCGGTGAACATCGTGTGGAAATCGTAGGCGTCGATCGCGCTGCGCACGACCTGGTCGAGCTCGGAGAGGCGGTGCAATACCCAGCGCTCCAGCTCCGGCATGGCTTCAGGGCCGACCGCTTCGGCCGGCGAGAACCCCGCGAGCGCGCCCAAGAGATAGCGCAGCGTGTTGCGCAGGCGGCGATAGCTGTCGCCCATATGCTTCAGGATCTCGGGGCCGATCCGCAGATCTTCGGCATAATCCGAGGCGACCACCCAGAGCCGCAGGATATCGGCGCCGCTCTGCCGCATGACGTCCTGCGGGGCGATCACGTTGCCGAGGGATTTCGACATCTTGCGCCCCTCCTCGTCGAGCACGAAACCGTGCGTCAGCACGGCTTCGTAGGGCGCGCGCCCACGCGTGCCGCAGGCCTCGAGGAGCGAGGAATTGAACCAGCCGCGATGCTGGTCGGAGCCTTCGAGATAGAGCGAGGCCGGCCATTTCAGCTCGGGCCGCTTTTCGAGGACAAAGGCATGGGTCGAGCCTGAATCGAACCACACCTCGATGATGTCGGTGACCTTCTCCCATTCCGCGGCGTCATAGGAATTGCCGAGGAAGACCTGCGCGTCGGTCGTGTACCACGCGTCCGCGCCGTCACGCTCGACCGCCGCGGCGACCCGCTCGACGACCGCGCCATCGCGCAGCGGCTCGCCGGACTTCTTGTTGACGAAGACCGGGATCGGCACGCCCCAGCTGCGCTGCCGCGAGACGCACCAATCGGGCTTCGATTCGATCATCGCTCCGATGCGGTTCTTGCCCTGCGGCGGGATCCAGCTTGTCTCCTCGATCGCCGCGAGCGCCTTATCGCGCAGCCCGTTCGCCGACATGCTGATGAACCATTGCGGCGTGTTGCGGAATATCAGCGGGGCTTTCGAGCGCCAGGAATGCGGGTAGGAATGCACCAGCGTGCCGCGCGCCAGGATCCCGCCCGCCGCCTCGACCGCCGCGATGAGCGCACCATCGGCATCGCCCGGCTTCCCGTCCGGACGATAGACCGCACGCCCCGCGAAGAGCGGCACCCCGGGCAGATAGACCCCGTCCGGCCCGACCGTTTCGGGCACCGCCAAGCCGTTCGCCTGGCCGAGATCCCAGTCGTCCGCGCCGTGACCCGGCGCGATGTGGACGAGGCCGGTGCCCTGATCGGCGACGACAAAATCCGCCGCCAGAAGCGGAACAGCAAAATCATAGCCTTGGCCGGCGAGCGGATGGCGCGCGAGCGTGCCGGCGAGCGCCGCGCCGGGGAACCGCGTCTCGACCGTATGGGCCTCGATCCCGGCACGCGCCGTGATCTCCTCGATCAGCGGCACGGCGACGACGATGCGCTCGCCCACCTGCGCCCGGCTCTTCTCGCCTGCGCCGTCAACGCGGACGATCGCGTATTCGAGGTCGGCGCTGTAGGCGATCGCGCGGTTGCCGGGAAGGGTCCACGGCGTCGTCGTCCAGATTACGGCTGACGCGCCGGCCAGCGCCGGCAGGCCGGGATGGACGATCGGAAAGCGCACCCAGACCATGTTCGAGCGATGGTCGTGGTACTCGACCTCCGCCTCGGCGAGCGCGGTCTGCTCGACGATCGACCACAGGACCGGCTTGGCGCCCTTGTAGAGCCCGCCATTGACGAGGAACTTGCCGATCTCGCGGACGATCTGCGCCTCAGCCTCGAAGCTCATGGTCAAATACGGGTTGTCCCAATCGCCGATGACGCCGAGGCGCTTGAACTGCGCCTTCTGCTGCTCGACCCAATAGGCCGCGAAATCGCGGCATTCCTGGCGGAACTGGGCGATCGGCACGCTGTCCTTCGACTGCTTCTTGGCGCGGTATTTCTCCTCGACGATCCATTCGATCGGCAGGCCGTGGCAATCCCAGCCCGGCACGTAGGGCGCATCCTTGCCGAGCATCTGCTGGGCGCGGTTGACGACGTCCTTGAGGATCTTGTTCAGCGCATGGCCGAGATGGAGGTCGCCATTGGCGTAGGGCGGTCCGTCATGCAGCACGAATTTCTCGCGCCCGCGCGCCGCATCGCGCAGCTTCCGGTAGAGGCCCATCGCCTGCCAGCGCTCGACGAGCGTCGGCTCAAGCGTCGGCAGGCCGCCGCGCATCGGAAATTCGGTCTTGGGCAGAAAAACGGTCGGACGATAATCCGTCGGCATGGCAGGCCCCGGAATGAATGCAAAAAGACGCGAACAGCCCCGATCCTCAGCCGAGGATCGGGCCGATAATTCGCAGCATCCATCCGCTTCGCGCCAGCATGGCGCAGATATAGCAGCGGCGAGGGCCGAATTCGAGAGTGATGTTCCGACTCCGCTGGTCCAGGATCTGTCATTGCGAGGAGCGCAGCGACGAAGCAATCCCGATCGAACAGAGCAAGATCGACCGAGATTGCTTCGCTTCGCTCGCAAATGACGGGTGCAATGGACCGCGGGCGTCTCGCCCGCATGCGGCCGGGACGGCCGCGATCCGCCGCCGGTTCAGCCCGGTGCCAATCCCGCCAGTATCGCGCGCGCTTTCTGCGCGTCTTCGGCGATCTGCGCTTTCAGCGCGTCGAGCCCCGAAAATTTGCGCTCGGGGCGGATGAACTCGACGAGCGAGACGCGCAGGTGGCGACCATAAAGATCGGCGTCGATGTCGAAGAGATGGGCTTCGAGGCGGGGTTCGGGGGTACCCACGGTCGGTCGCAGGCCGATATTGGCGACGCCGTCGATCGCGTGCCCGGCGAAGGCGTCGTCGGCGCCGTCTCCCGAGACGCGCACGGCATAGACCCCGAACGCTGGATGCAGATTCTCGCCGAGGCCGAGATTGACGGTCGGGAAGCCGATCGTGCGGCCGCGCCGGTCGCCGACCATGACGCGGCCGTCGATCTCCCAGAAGCGGCCGAGCTGGGCGGCGGCCTCGCGCGGCTTGCCGGACTTCAACAATTCGCGGATATGGGTCGAGGAATACACCGCCGCGTCGGGGCCGCACACCGGCTCGATCACGGTGAGGCCAAAGCCGTGCTCCAGCCCGGCTTCGCGCAGCATCTCCGGCGTGCCGCGGCGGCGGTTGCCAAAGGTGCAATCATGCCCGACGACGATGTGCGTCACGCCGATCGCGCCGGCCAGCACCTCCTCGACAAACAATTCGGCGCTCTTCTTGGCGAATTCGAGGTCGAAATGCTGGACGAACAGCAGATCGACCCCGAGCCGCGCGATCTCGCGCTCCTTGACCCGGAACGGGGTCAGCCGGAACGGTTCGCCGGCGGGATTGAAGACGCTGCGCGGATGCGGCTCGAAGGTGAGGACCGCGGCCGGCACGCCATCCGCGCGGGCGCGGTCGCGCGCCTGGCCGATCAGCGCGGCGTGGCCCCGGTGGAGCCCGTCGAAATTACCCATCGCCAGCACCGCGCCGCGCGGATGGCTCGATCCGGAACCGGGATGTCGGACGATGCGGAGCACGGCTGTATTTATCGCCAGAATTCGCGAGACTGTTGCCAGACTGCAGATCGGGCGAAAATAGCCGGTGGCGTGGCCGAGCGATAGCCTCAGCGCCACGCGCGACAGGAGATAGACGGGTGGAAGACGCCGCGGCGCCGTTGCGCGAGGCGTGGTACTACGCGGCGCCGGGCCGTGCGGTGGCGCGCGGCCGCACGATCGCGCGCAAAATGCTCGGCGAGCCGTTGCTGATTGGCCGCGACCGCGCCGGCATTGCCTTCGCGCTGCGCGACGTCTGCCCGCATCGCGGCATGCCGCTGTCGTTCGGCGGGTTTGACGGCAGCGAGATCGAATGCTGCTACCATGGCTGGCGCTTCGCCACCGACGGGCACTGCACCCACATCCCCTCGCTGGTCGAGGGGCAGACATTCGATCTCGCCCGAATCGGCGTTGCCCGCTATGCCGCGTGCGAGGTGCAGGGCAATATCTGGGTCTTCTTCGGCAGCGACCCCAGCGCGGCGCCCGATATACCAATGCTCGACGGCTTCGCCGAAGCGGCGGCGCCTTCTCTCGTCGAGACCGTGCGTTTCGGGGCAGCGATCGACCATGCCGTCGTCGGGCTGATGGACCCGGCGCACGGCCCCTTTGTCCATGGCGCTTGGTGGTGGCGCTCGCGCCGCTCGGTCCATGACAAGGCAAAGGCGTTCGAGCCGTCGCCCTGGGGCTTCACGATGAGCCGCCACGCCCCGTCCACCAACTCGCGCGCCTACCGGCTCCTCGGCGGGGCGCCCGAGACCGAGATCGCGTTCCGGCTGCCGAGCGTGCGGGTCGAGCAGATCCGCGCCGGCCGCTATCGGGTCGCCAACCTGACCGCGCTGACCCCGATTGACGACGACACCACCGAGATCAACCACTGTACCTACTGGACGGCGCCGTGGCTCTCGCTCCTGAAGCCACTGCTGCGGCCTTATGTGCGGGCGTTTCTGCACCAGGACCGCGACATCATGGAGCGCCAGCAGCAGGGGTTGCGCGGCGCGCCGCTGCTGGCGCTGATCGACGATTCCGACACCCAGGCACGCTGGTACTACCGGCTGAAGGAGGAATACCGCCGCGCCCGCGCCGAGGACCGCCCGTTTGCCAACCCGGTCAAACCGCGTACCCTGCGCTGGCGCAGCTGAGCTTCGAGGAGAAAGCCGTGACCGATGCGATCGAGCGCGCGCTCGGCGAGATCAATTTCGGCCCCGACGGGCTGGTTCCGGCGATCGCGCAGCAGCACGACACCGGCGAAATACTGATGGTGGCGTGGATGAACCGCGATGCGGTCCGCCTGACGCTGGAAGAGGGCCGGGCATACTATTGGTCACGCACGCGCCAGGCGCTGTGGCGCAAGGGCGAGACCTCCGGGCAGGTCCAGCGCCTCCACGAACTGCGCCTCGATTGCGATGGCGACACGCTGCTGCTCTTGGTCGATCAGCACGGCGTCGCCTGCCATACCGGGCGGCGCAACTGTTTCTTCCGGGCCTGGCGCGATGCCGATTGGGCCGTCATCGCCGAACCTGAAATCGCGCCCGAGCAGCTTTACCCGGGGCTTGCCGAGCGGGCCGATCAATAGGGGGACGGGCAGGACAGCGTCGCCTGGACGCTGGCGAGCAGCCCCGGGTCGCGCGGCCGGTTGGCGCAACGTGCGTTGTATTCGTTGACCCGCTGATTGTAGCGCGCGGTCACGCTGCTCAGATCGCCGGTCACCAGGTCCGTCGAGCGCCGGAAGGCGGCGTCGCGCTGTTCGAGCAGTTGGCGGAACCGGGCGACCGCCGCCGGATTGTTGACGTCCATGCCGGCGCGCGCGCTTTGTAGCTCGACGTCGAGCCGCGACAAAGCGTCGTTGACTGCGTCGCGGTCGCGCTGCTTTGCCGCCATGTCGGTACCGAGCACATCGATCGCTTGCCGCAGGCAGAGGCAGGCGGCGATGTCGGCTGGTTCCCCGGAGAGCGGCGGGGCAGGGACGGCCCCGTATAGCGGTGGCGGCGGAGGATAGGGCGGCGCCTGCGCCACTGCCGGGGATGCCGCAGCAACCACCGCAACACCGGCCCAGAGCACCGCCGCCCGATACCACCTCGCCGATCGCATGCCGATCTCCCGCGCTGCCCGCGACGCGCCGTCGCGCGGCGTTGCCGAGACTAAAACAACGCGCCGGTAAGTTCCATGGCACCGGAAAGTCGGTAGCGACCAGTTACAAGCTGGATGAACCTCGTGCGTCCTTCGAGACGCCCGCTTTGCGGGCTCCTCAGGATGAGGACTTTTCTTAACGCTATCAAGAGCTTACCTCATCCTGAGGAGCGCCCAACGGGCGCGTCTCGAAGGACGCACGACGCACGTTCTCGGCGCGTCGACGTCACGGTGCGGCTACTCACCGCGCCATGATCACCGGGATCTTTGATTCCATGATGATGTGGCGGGTGGCACCGCCAAAGATCATCTGGCGGATGCGGCTGCGCGTATAGGCGCCCTTGAGCATGAGATCGGCCCCGGCCGCCGTCGCCTCCTTGAGGAACGATTCGCCCATCGGCTTGTCCCGTCCGAACGCACTGCGCAGGCTGACCGTGAGGCCGTGGCCTTCGAGGCTGCGGGCAAGCTCCTCGCCGGTGGGCCCGGGCTCGGGCATGTGCTGCGGACCGACCGCGACGACCACGACGTGGCGCGCCTGCTTGAGGAGCGGCATCGACACGGCCACGGTCAGCGCGGTCTCGGTGCTGCCGTTCCAGGCGACGGCGATGGTGTCGCCGAGATGCGGCCCGATCGTCTTTGGCACCATCATCACCGGACGGCCGCTTTCGAACAGCGCGTCCTCGAGCGTCGCCTCGGCGATCGAGGCGAGCTTTTCCGGCTGCTCGACGAGGATCAGGTCATAAACCCGCCCGCTCATCCCGACGACGGCGTTCTGTCTCCCGTCCTCCTCCCGCCACGACGCGCTCGGCCCGTTGTAGCCCGCCGCCGGCGGCCCGATCGGCACGCCCTGCGCGGTCATGAAATCGCGGAACAAGGTGCGCGCCTGATCGCGCCGCTCGTGCCCCTCGCGTTCGAGCGTGCGATCGACCTCGGAGGAAATCGAAAAGCCCATTTCGCCGCCAAAGACGACGGCATACTCGGTCGTCAGGCTGTGCAGCCCGACGATGTGGCTGTTGAACCGGCGCCCCGCCATCAGCGCCGCTTCGAGAACCGGCCTCGCATTGCCGTCGCCGATCACGGCCAGCAGATTCTTCATGGCTTCCACCCTGCTCCGAGGTGACCCGCGCGATCGCGGATGCAGCTTTTATCGGATGATATAGGATTGCACCGACGGTTGCGATAGCGCGCCCGCCGCTCGACGCCTCGCAGCCCCCCGACTACACTCGCGCCCCTTTCTGGCACGGACCGTCACCGGATGAACCGCAGGACACGGATATTTCTCCTCGCCGCGACCTTGTTGAGCATGGCGCTGCCGCGCACCGCCTCCGCCGAAAGCGTCGCTTTCGGCACCGATTGGAAGGCCGAAGCCGAGCATGGCGGCTTCTATCAGGCGATCGCCACCGGCATCTACCAGCGCTACGGGCTCGACGTAACGTTGCGGCCGGGCGGGCCGCAGGTCAATCACGCCCAGCTGCTCGCGGCCGGCGTGCTCGACTTCAACATCGCGTCGAATTCGTTCGTGCCGCTCAACTTCGTGCGCGAGCAGATCCCGATGGTGGCGGTCGCGGCGATCTTCCAAAAGGACCCGTCGGTGCTGATCGCCCATCCCGGCCAGGGCGACGACAGCCTCGCCGCCCTGAAGGGCCGGCCGATCATGATCAGCGGCGACACCCGTGTCACCAGCTGGCTCTTCCTCAAGCAGAAATTCGGCTACACCGACGACCAGATCCGGCCTTACGGCTTCAGCGTCGCGCCGTTTCTCGCCGATCCCAAGGCGATCCAGCAGGGCTATCTGACGAGCGAGCCGTTCATCATCGAGAAGGAGGGGGTTCACCCTGTCGTGCTGCTGCTCGCGGACGCCGGGTATGGCAGCTACGGCGCCTTGATCGAAACGTCGGAAAAGCTGGCGCGCGAGAAGCCCGACCTGGTGCAGCGCTTTGTCGATGCCAGCATCGAGGGCTGGAACAGCTATCTCAACGGCGATCCCGCTCCGGGCAATGCGCTGATCAAAAAGGACAATCCCGAAATGACCGACGCCCTGATCGCCTATGGGATGGAGAAGATGAAGGCGTACGGGATCGTCGACAGCGGCGAAGCCAAACAGAACGGCATCGGTGCGATGAGCGAGGCGCGCTGGCGCGATTTCTTCGACACGGTGGTGAAGGCCGGGCTCTATCCCGCCGAGATGGATTTTCGCAAGGCTTACACCTTGCAATTCATCAACAAGAAGGTCGGGTTGGTGCCAGGCTCCAAATGAGTTGGTCGTTGTCAATGCCCCTCACCCCGGCCCTCTCCCCGCTGGCGGGGAGAGGGAGAGTTGCGGCGCCGCAGCTGCGTTCCCTCTCCCCGCGCGCGGGGAGAGGGACAGGGTGAGGGGCCTACCGCTGGGCGAAGCGGCCGATGCACCCCCCGTCGTCGCGCTGCAGAATGTCGGCAAGCGTTACGCCTCGGGTCTCGACGCGCTCGGCGGGGTCGATCTCGCGATTGCGCGCGGCGAGTTCCTGAGCCTCGTGGGACCGTCGGGATGCGGCAAGAGCACGCTGTTGCGCATCGTCGCCGGTCTCGCCGAGCCGACCCGCGGCCTCTGCCGGCTGCAGCTCGGCGGCCAGTCGGAAAGCGCCATCCCGGCCGGCCATATCGGCTTTGTGTTCCAGGACCCGACGCTGATGCCGTGGAGCACGGTCGCGGCCAATGTCGAATTGCCGTTCCGCATCGCCGGGCGGGTCCGCTCGGCCGAACGTGACCGCGTCGCCGCTTCGCTGCGCGCCGTCGGCCTCGCCGGCTTCGAACGCTCCTACCCGCACCAGCTCTCGGGCGGGATGCGGATGCGCGTGTCGATCGCCCGCGCGCTGGTCACCGGACCCGCCCTCCTGCTGCTCGACGAGCCGTTCGCCGCGCTCGACGAGATCACCCGGCATGCCCTCAACGACGATCTGCTGCGGCTCTGGGACGCCGATCGGCCGACCATCCTCTTCGTCACCCACAGCGTCTTCGAATCGGTATACCTGTCGACCCGCATCGCCGTGATGGCGCCGCGGCCCGGACGGATCGTCGCCGATCTGACGGTGGACCTGCCGCAGCCGCGCGACCGCTCGGTGCGCACGACTCCGGCCTACGCTCTGATGTGCGAGACGGTGTCGGGCGCACTCGCCGCCGCGATGGCGCCCCCCTGATGGACCGCAAATTGCGCCTTCTCGCTCCGGTCGCGATCGGGGTGGTGTTTCTCGCCGCTTGGGAAAGCGTCGTGCGACTGAGGGGGATCCCCTCTTACATCCTGCCGACGCCGAGCGCGGTTGCGGTGAGCCTGTGGGTCGACGGGCCGAGCCTTTTCGGCTCCTTGCTGGTGACGCTGCGCATCACGCTCGCGGCGCTCGCAGCAGCGGCCTTCTTCGGCGGCGCGATCGCGCTCCTGTTCTCGCGCTCGCGGATCCTGGAATTGAGCCTCTTCCCCTATGCGGTGATCCTGCAGGTGACGCCGATCGTCGCAATCGCGCCCCTGATTATCATCTGGGTGCGCGAGCCGTTTCTCGCGCTTTTGGTCTGCGCCTGGATCGTCGCATTTTTCCCGATCGTCTCGAACACCACGGTCGGGCTCAACAGCGCCGACCGCAATCTGTTGGCTCTGTTTCGCCTGTACGGCGCCTCGCCGGGACAGGTTCTGCTCTATCTGCGGCTGCCGACTGCGCTCCCATATTTTCTCGCCGGCCTCAGGATCAGCGGCGGGCTCGCCCTCATCGGCGCGGTCGTCGCCGAATTCGTCGCCGGCACCGGCGGCGCCGAAACCGGGCTCGCCTTCCGCATCCTCGAAGCCGGCTACCGCCTCGCGATCCCACGCCTCTTCGCCGCGCTCTTTCTGTTGTCGCTGACCGGGATCGTGATCTACCTCTTGCTCGACCTCCTCTCGCGCCGCCTGTTGCGCCACTGGCACGAAAGCGCGATCACGGAGGAAGAGGAGTAGGTCGAACCCCCACCCCAACCCTCCCCCGCTTGCGGGGGAGGGAGCGCGCTTGAGCCTGAAATACCCTCCCCTGCAAGCGGGGAGGGAGGGGGCCGCGCCGGAGGCGTGGGAGGGTGGGGGCTTGAGCGGTCTCTAGCCCCGCCCGACAAACGGCATCTTGGTGGCCATCACGGTGATGAACTGGACGTTGGCCTCGGGGGTTACGGTCGACATGAAGACGACGGCGCGGGCGACGTTCTGGACATCCATCGTCGGCTCGACGATGACCTCGCCGTTGGGTTGCGGGACACCGCGCGTCATCCGCTGGGTCATCTCGGTCAGCGCGTTGCCGACATCGATCTGGCCGCACGAGATGTCGTATCTGCGGCCGTCGAGCGAGGTTGATTTGGTGAGCCCGGTGATCGCGTGCTTGCACGAGGTATAGGCGACCGAATTGGGCCGCGGCACATGCGCCGAAATGGAGCCGTTGTTGATGATCCGGCCGCCCATCGGCTGCTGGTCCTTCATGATCCTGAAGGCCTGCTGGGTGCACAGGAATGAGCCAGTGAGGATCGTGTCGACCACCGCCTTCCACTGGGCGAATGGGAGATCCTCGATCGGCGCGCCGGCGCCAAAGCCGGCGTTGTTGAACAAGACGTCGAGCCGCCCGAACTCGGCCTTGGCCTTGGCGAACAGCGCTTCGACAGAGGCCGGGTCGCCGACATCGGTCGGGACGCCCAGCGCCTTGCCCTGCAAGCCTTCGATCTCGCTGACGACCGCCTGCAGCGGCTCGGGACGGCGGCCGGCGACGACGACCGCAAACCCTTCGCGGGCGAGCGCGAGCGCCGATGCCTTGCCGATGCCGCTGCCGCCGCCGGTGACCAGCGCGACTTTACCGTTCGACGCCATATTCCGTCCCTCCTGTTTTCGATTTGCCGATCGCTGCCGTCACGATATCAGGTTTCAGATCCTTGGACAGGAGGTGACCATGGCCGATCCCGTCGTTCGCTACGAGCTCGATGACAAAGTCAGCGTCATCACCCTCAACCGTCCGGAAAAGTTGAACGCGATCAGCGACGAACTGCTGCAACAGCTGCTCGCCGCGTTCCGCCGCGCCGATGCCGATCCGGCGACCAGCGTCGTGCTATTGCGCGCCGAGGGGCGCAGCTTCTGCGCCGGGTACGACATCTCGGCCAAGGCTCCAGACGCGGATGATTGGCGCAGCGACCCGGTCAAGGCGCACAATCACCTCTCCGCCCAGCTCGATTTCGAGATGATGCCGTGGAACATCCAGAAGCCGGTGATCGCTTCGGTCCAGGGTCATGTGATGGGGGGCGGGTGCGAACTCGTCATGCTGTGCGACCTGACGATTGCGGCCGACAATGCCAGCTTCGGCGAGCCGGAAATCCGCTTTTCGAGCGTCGGTCCGGCGATCGTCATGCCGGCGATCATCGGCTACAAGAAAGCGCGCGAGCTCCTCTATTTCGGCGACGCGATCGACGCCGCCACGGCGCGCGAGCTCGGCATGGTCAACCGGGTCGTGCCGCTCGCCGAATTGCGGGCGGCCAGCCTTGCCTGGGCGAAGCGGCTGGCGCTGGTGTCTCCCGAAGCGCTCTACGCGACCAAGCTGGCGATCAACCGCGGCGCCGATGCGGCCGGTTTCACCAACCGGATCCATATCGGGCTCGATGTCGTCGCGCCGCTCTATGCCACCAAGACCGAGTTCGGTGCGCGGTTTCGCGAGATCGTCGCCGCCGAGGGCGTGCCGGCCGCGGTCCGCTGGCGCGCCGCGCAATTCAAGGAGTAGCCCCGGCTCCGATCGGAAATGGCGCCCGCGGCAACGCTCGGGCATAGTGGAGCGATGCGACAACCCGTTCCGATCGCTCAGGATCTCGTCCTCGTCGGCGGCGGCCATGCCCATGTCCATGTGCTGAAGCGCTTTGGCATGCGTCCGGCCGACGGCGTGCGGCTGACGCTGATCACCCGCGAAGTCGAGACGCCCTATTCGGGCATGCTGCCCGGCTATGTCGCCGGTCTCTACCGGTTCGACGAATGCCATATCGATCTGGTGCGGCTGGCGCGGTTTGCCGGCGCGCGGCTGATCCATGACGAGGCCGCCGGCCTCGACCGCGCGGCGCGGCGGGTCATCTGCCGTGACCACCCGCCGATCCGCTACGATGTGGTGTCGCTCGACATCGGCTCGACGCCGCGCCTCGACGACGTGCCGGGCGCGGCCGAGCACACCGTCTCGGTCAAGCCGATCTCCCATTTCGCCGTGCGCTGGGAAGCGTTGCTGGAGCGTGTGCGGCAAGGGGGGCATATCCGGCTGGCGATTGTCGGCGGCGGCGCCGGCGGGGTCGAATTGGCCCTGTCGGCGCAGCATCGGCTGAGGGGCCTGCTCGGGACGGCGCCGGACGTGACGCTGGTCACCCGCGAGGGGCTGCTGCCGTCGCACAACGAGGCGACGCGGCGGCGCTTCGAGATCATTTTCGCCGAGCGCGGCATCCGCACCGTCACCGATAACCCGATAGAGCGGGTCGAGCCTGGTCGGCTGATCGCCGCCGACGGCAGCGCGATCCCGTTCGACGAGGCGCTCTGGGTCACCGAGGCGGTGGGCGCGCCGTGGCTCGCCGAGACCGGGTTGCCGCTCGACGAGCGCGGGTTTGTCGTCATCGACGAACGGCTTCGCTCACCGGCCGACGCGGCCGTCTTTGCCGCCGGCGACATCGCGACGATGCCGGCTCACCCGCGCGAGAAGGCCGGGGTTTACGCCGTCCGCCAGGGCCCGCCGCTCGCCAGGAACCTGCGCCGCGCGCTCATCGGAAGGAGATTGCGGCGCGCCGTGCCGCAGAAGCACGCGCTGGCGCTGATCGGTACCGGCGACAAGCATGCGGTCGCCTCGCGCGGCCGGCACGAAGCTTACGGCGCGATATTGTGGCATCTCAAGGACTGGATCGATCGCCGCTGGATGCGGCGCTATACCGAATTGCCGGCGATGGCGGCCGAGGGCGACGAGGAGGACATGCGCTGCGGCGGCTGCGCCGCCAAGGTGCCGGCCGAGGTGCTGAGCCGGGTCGTCGCGCGGCTCGGCGCGGCGCAGAGCGATGCGGTGGCGATCGGGCTCGGCAGTCCCGACGACGCCGCCCTCCTGTCGTTTCCCGGCGCGCCGCCACTGTTGCAGACCGTCGATTTCTTCCGCGCGATGGTCTCCGACCCCTATCTCTTCGGCCGCATCGCCGCGACCCATGCGCTTGGCGACATCTACGCGATGGGCGGCCTGCCCGAGACGGCGCTGGCGATCGCCACATTGCCGCCGGCCCGCCCGGCGATCGTCGAGGAGGATCTGTTCCACATGCTGAAGGGCGGCACCGCGGTGCTCGAAGCGGCCGGCGCCGTGCTGGTCGGCGGCCACAGCGCCGAGGGCGCCGAGCTGGCGCTCGGCTTCGCCGTGACCGGCCGCACCCGGCCCGGCCGCCTGATGCGCAAGGGCGGCCTCCAGCCCGGCGACCGTCTCCTCTTGACCAAGCCGCTCGGCACCGGCGTGATCCTCGCGGCCGAGATGCGCGGGAAGGCGCCCGCGCGCAGCGTCGAAGCGGCGATCGCCGCGATGCTGCAACCTGCCGCCGCGGCCGCCGCCTGCCTCGCTTCCCATGGCGCCACCGCCTGCACCGATGTGACCGGGTTCGGCCTCCTCGGGCATCTGATGGAGATGCTGACCGCCTCCAGCGCCGCTGGATCAACGGTTGGCGCGCGGCTCGACCCCGAGGCGATCCCGGCGCTCTATGGCGCGCTGGCGCTGTTGGCCGGCGGCCTCGCCAGCTCGATGCAGGGCGCCAATCTCGCGGCGCTGGCCGCGCTTGTCCCCGGCGCCGGAGAGCCCGAGCCGGCGCTTGCCGCGCTCCTGGTCGACCCGCAGACCGCCGGCGGGCTCCTCGCCGGCGTGCCGGCCGAGCGCGCCGCCCTCTGCCGCGACGAGTTGATCCGGCTCGGCTACCGCGCCGCCGTGATCGGGGTGGTCGTCGCCGGCGGCTTGGCGCCGCTGGTCCGGCTCGATCCGGGCTGCGCGCGCCTGCCGGAACTGAAGCTGCCGGCGGCGGCCGGCTGATGCGCGCCCGCGCGCGTGACAGACGGGCGGCACTCCCCGCCGTCGACCGGGTGCTGCGTTCGCCTGGCGCCAGCGCCCTGATCGAGCGCTATGGCCGCGTCCCTGTTGCCGATGCGATCCGCGACGCGATCGCCGAGCGCCGGAGCAGCGGCGAATACGCCTCGGTCGCGGCGGTTGTCGCGGCGAGCGAGGCGGCGCTGGCGCGGCTGATGCACCCCTCGCAGCGCCGCGTCTTCAATCTGACCGGCACGGTGCTGCACACCAATCTCGGCCGCGCGCCGCTGCCCGAAGAGGCGGTGATGGCCGCCGCCGAGGCGATGCGCGCGCCCTCGACGCTCGAATACGATCTGGAAAGCGGCCGGCGCGGCGAGCGCGACGACCACATCGCCGGGTGGCTGACGCGGCTGACCGGCGCCGAGGCCGCGCTCGCCGTCAACAACAACGCCGGTGCGTTGCTCCTCACGCTGAACGCGCTGGCGCTGGGGCGCGAGGCGATCGTCTCGCGCGGCGAGCTCATAGAGATCGGCGGCTCGTTCCGGCTGCCCGACATCATGGCGCGCGCCGGGACAAGGCTGCGCGAAGTCGGCACCACAAACCGCACCCATCTCAAAGACTTCGCCGACGCGATCGGGCCGGAAACCGCGCTGATCCTCAAGGTGCATACGAGCAATTACGCGATCCAGGGCTTCACCGCCGCGGTGCCGGCATCGCGGCTCGCGCCGCTGGCGCACCGGCATGGGCTGCCCCTCGTCGAGGATCTCGGCAGCGGCACGCTCGTCGACCTCGAGCGCTGGGGATTGCCGCACGAGCCGACCGTCGCCGAGGCGTTGAAGGCCGGCGCCGATCTCGTCACCTTCAGCGGCGACAAGCTGCTGGGCGGACCGCAGGCCGGGCTCGTCGTCGGCCGCGCGGATCTGATTGCCGCGCTGGCGACAAACCCGCTGAAGCGCGCCTTGCGGCTCGACAAGATCCGGCTCGCCGCGCTCGAAGCGGTGCTGCGGCTCTACGCCGATCCCGACCGGCTCGCCGAACGGCTGCCGGCGCTGCGGCTCCTGGCGCGCCCGCGCGCCGAGATCGCGGCGCTGGCTGAGCGCGTGATGCCGGCTCTGGCTGAGGCGCTCGACGGCATCGCCAGCGTCGCGCCGGTCGAAACGAAGAGCCAGATCGGCAGCGGCGCGCTCCCGGTCTCGCTGTTGCCGAGCGCCGGGCTGGCGCTGATGCCGCTGCTGCCCTCGGGCGGCGCCGTCGAAACGCTGGCACGGCACTTGCGCTTGCTGCCGGTGCCGGTGATCGGCCGGATCGAGGCCGGGCGGGTGATCCTCGACTTGCGCTGCCTCGAAGACGAGGCGGATTTCACGGCCCAGCTGCCGAGCCTCAAAGTAGGCATGGCCCCTCACCCTGTCCCTCTCTCCGCAAGCGGGGAGAGGGGACGCAGCCAAACAGGCGAATCCTAATTGTCACCGGCGATATGAGGCGGCGATTTCCAGGTCTCCCTCGCCCCGCTTGCGGGGAGGGGGGCGCGCCACATGCGTGTCGTGCCTGGTTGAGATGCGGCCGGCGGTGCTTGCTACATCTGGCGAACTGCGCCACGCTGTGCGTTGAACTAGGCGGCCGATCGCGGCAACGCAACGAAATGAGGGTACCAGGATGGACACGCTCGAAACGCGATTAGCGGCGCGGCCGCGCAATGTCAGCCCCGAGGAATGGGCGGTGCGGGTCGATCTCGCCGCGTGTTATCGGCTGCTCGCGCATTTCGGCTGGGACGACCTCGTCCTGACCCACAATTCGGCGCGTGTGCCGGGCACCACCGACCAGATCCTGATCAACCCGATGGGGCTGATGTTCAACGAGGTCACCGCGTCCAACCTGCTCAAGGTCGATCTCGACGGCAATCTGATCGAACCCTCGGAATACGAGCCGATCTACGCCGGCATCGTCATTCACGGTGCGATCTATCTGAGCCGGCCCGACGTCGAATGTGTCATCCACACCCACACCGAGGCGGATATCGCGGTCGGCGCGCTCGAAGAGGGGCTATTGCCGCTCAGCCAGTGGGCGATGCGCTTCTATAACCGGCTGGGCTATCACGATTACGAGGGCGTCTCGCTCGATCTCGACGAGCGCGAGCGGCTGCAGCAAAGCATCGGCGAGCACCCAGTCCTGGTGCTGCGCAATCACGGATTGTTGGCGACCGGCCGCAATGTCGCCGAGGCTTTCTCGTCGACCTACCATTTCGAGCGCTCGGCCGAATCCCAGCTGAAGATCCAGGCCGCGGTCGCGTCCGGGGCCAAGATGGTGATCCCCTCGCCCGAGACCTGCGAGCGCCAGGCCGCCCAGTTCGCCAATTCCGGCAACACTCCGCGCCTCGGCGGCCAGCGCGAATGGCCGGCGCTCTTGCGGCTCGCAGACCGGCTCGACCCGAGCTATCGCACCTAGGTCGGCCGCCTCACCCCGTCGTCATGCCCGCGAAAGCGGGCATCCAGCGCCGCATCTCGATCTCGGTCCCCTGGACCCCCGCTTTCGCGGGGGTGACGCAGCGGAATCTCAGCGGCTCGCCAGGGCGCGGGCCAACTGGCTGACCGCCTCCTGATGCTTCTCGTTCTGGATCTCGCCAAAATTGCGGGCGATTTCCAGCAGCATGCGCTGATGCGGCGTCGCCGGGCGCGGCTGCTCTTCGCCCACCCCGTCGTAGAAATACGTGATCGGCGCATTCAGCACGCGGGCGATCTCGAACAACCGGCCCGCTGACACGCGGTTGATGCCACGCTCGTATTTGTGCGCCTGCTGGTAGGTAACGCCGATCATTTCGGCGAGCTGCTGCTGGGTCAGCCCAAGCATGATGCGACGTTCGCGGATGCGCGCCCCGACATGATCGTCGATCGCCGCCGTAGACCGCCCTCTCCTCGGCTTTGCCATTTGATTTCACCCAAATTGTTGAGTCTGGACGCAGCTCAACCTGCGAGCACGCCCCGCCACTCCGGTCAACGCGAACAAGCTGCGGAAATTCCCAACCGCAACGCAGGGGCCGAAAGATCAGCGCCAATGGAACACCGAGACCGATCGCCGGCAGCGATAGCGGCAGCCCAAAATGCCAGTAATCGCGCGCTGCGACGTTGAGCCGATATTTTCCCTCCTCTCGCCCTCCGCGCGAGTAAATCCGCCGCCGCTGTCGGCGCGGGATGGCGCGATCGGATCGCAACAGCGGATCCTGCTTGAGTGTCCGATCGGAACGAATTGCCGTTGTCCGGCATTTCTCAATAGCCCCCGCCAGCACCTAAGACTGCCCCCAACGGATATATCGGCAATGATCTGGAGCCGATGGCGCACCGGCCTGCTTGTGATGTTGCTCATTGCCGCATTGCCGGGCCGGCTTGCGGCGGAGGGGACCCAGCATGCGCCCTCCGAGGTGGTCTTCCTCTCCGAGATCATTGCGCTTCTCGTGTGCGGGCGCCTCTTGGGCGAGGTGATGCAGCGCATCGGCCAGCCGGCGGTAATGGGCCAGCTGCTCGCCGGCGTTCTCTTAGGGCCGAGCGTCCTGGGGGCGCTGTCGCCCGAGCTGCAACAGGCGCTGTTTCCGGGCAGCCACGAACAGAAAAGCATGATCGACGCGGTGTCGCAGCTCGGCATCCTGATGCTGCTGCTGCTGACTGGGATGGAAACGGACCTGTCGCTCGTCCGCAAGGCCGGCAAGATCGCACTCAGCGTGTCGCTGGCCGGGATCGCGATCCCCTTCCTGTGCGGCATCCTGCTTGGCGAATTCCTCCCGGACGACATGCTGCCGGATGCCGATCGCCGCCTGATCACGACGCTGTTCCTCGGCACCGCTCTCGCGATTTCGTCGGTGAAGATCGTCGCCATGACGATCCGCGAGCTCGATTTCATGCGCCGCACTCTCGGCCAGGTGACGGTCGCCGCGGCGATCATCGACGACACGATCGGCTGGATCATCATCGCCATTATTCTCGGCCTCGCGCAGCACGGTCGCATCGAGCTGGCCTCGCTTGTTCAAAGCGTCTTCGGCACGTTGGCGTTTCTCGCCGTGAGTTTCACGATCGGCCGGCGTGCGGTGTCCCTGATCATCCGCTGGGCCAACGACAATTTTGTCAGCGACATGCCGGTGATCACCACGATCCTCGTTGTGATGGGGATCATGGGGTTGATCACCCACGCGATCGGCGTCCACACGATCCTCGGCGCCTTTGTCGCCGGCATGCTGATCGGGCAGTCGCCGATCCTCACCCGACACATCGACGAGCAGTTGCGCGGCCTGATCGTCGCGCTGTTCATGCCGGTGTTCTTCGGTCTCGCCGGGCTCAGCGCCAATCTCGGCGTTCTGGCCGACCCGTCCTCGCTGCTGCTGTCGCTGCTGCTGATCGTCATCGCCAGCGTCGGCAAGTTCAGCGGGGCGTTTCTCGGCGGCGCAGTCGGCGGCCTGACCTGGCGCGAATCGGTGGCGCTCGGTTGCGGCATGAATGCACGAGGCTCGACCGAAGTCATCGTTGCCACGATCGGGCTCGCGACCGGAGCGCTCAGCCAGAGCCTCTTCACGATGATCCTCACGATGGCGGTCGTCACGACGATGGCGATGCCGCCGATGCTGCGCTGGGCGGTGTCCCGGGTTCCGCTGCGGCCGGAGGAACAGGAGAGGCTGGAGCGCGAGGCGTTCGAGGCGGAGGGTTTCGTCACCGCGATGGAGCGGTTGCTCGTGGCGGTCGACAAAAGCCCGAACGGCCGCTTTGCCTCGCGCCTCGCCGGGCTCTTGGCGGGGTCGCGGCAGCTCCCGACGACGATCGTCAATGTCGCGCCGGGAAGCGCGGCGCACCGCAAGGCTCGGTCCGCGCCGCAGCGCGCCCGCGTCGAAGCGGTCGCCAAGGCCACCGCCGAAGCCGCCCAGCCTGACGACTCCGAGGCGGATGTGGCGTCGGTCCCGGTAGACATCACGACGCGGCGGCAATCGAAGGACCCGGAGGGGGCGGTCGCGCAGGAGGCAAAGAAGGGTTACGACCTCCTCGTCATCGGAGTCGAGCCGGTGGCGGAGAACGGCGTGTTCGACGAGCGGGTCGCGCACATTGCGGCGGAATTCAAGGGCCCCTGCGCCATTGCCGAGGCGCGGGGATCGCATCGTCGGGCGGGCCCCGGGCGCGCCCTCGACATCGTGGTGCCGGTAACCGGAACCGGGTTTTCGCGGCGCGGCGCGGAGGTCGCACTGGCCCTGGCGCGCGCCTATCACGGCTCGGTGACGGCGCTCTATGTCGCGAACCCGGCGAGGCCTCCGTGGCGTCGCGCGATGGCGATCGGCGCCGACGAGGAGGCGATCCTGCGGGATATCGTCCAACTCGGCGATCGGATGGACGTGACGGTCCGGACCGTGGTGCGCACCAATGCGGTCGCCGCGGATGGGATCCTGCGGCAGGTGCGCGCCGGCAAGCATAATCTGATCGTGATGGGGGTCAGCCCGCGGCCGGGGGAGACGCTGTTCTTCGGCGCCGCCCCGGCGTCGATCCTCGATCGCTCCGAGCGCTCGGTCCTGATCGTGGCGAGCTGACGCCGGCCTTGCCGCGGTGCCGGGTAAGGCTGCAAGCTGGCGCCGACCCGCATTGCGAAAGGCGCTTTCATGACCGAACCGGTCGACACTACCCCCCACGGCTTGTCTGTGGGGCTGACCAATTACGGCGACCCCGATTTTGCGCTCTATCTCCGGCGCTCGTTTGCCCGCTCGATGGGCTACTCGACCGAGCTCCTGGCAAAGCCGGTGATCGGCATCGCCGACACGCGTTCCGGCTTCAACAACTGCCATCGCCATTTCCCCGAGCTGATCGATGCGGTGAAGCGGGGCGTGCTCGCCGCCGGCGGGCTGCCGCTGGTCTTTCCGACGATCTCATTGGGCGAAGTGTTTCTCACCCCGACCAGCCTCATGTTCCGCAATCTGATGGCGATGGACACCGAGGAGATGATCCGCGCCCAGCCGATGGATGCGGTGGTGCTGGTCGGCGGCTGCGACAAGACCGTGCCGGCGCAGCTGATGGGGGCGCTGTCGGCCAATCGGCCGGCGATCGGGCTCGTCGCCGGGCCGATGCTGACCTCGCGCTGGCAGGGCGAGCGGCTCGGCGCCTGCACCGATTGCCGCCGCTTCTGGGCCAAGTTCCGCGCCGGCGAGGTGAGCCCGGCAGAGATCGGCGAGATCGAGGGCAACCTCGCGACCACCGCGGGGACCTGCGGGGTGATGGGAACGGCCAGCACGATGGCCTCGGTCGTCGAGGCGCTCGGGATGATCCTGCCGGGGAGCGCGGCGATCCCGGCGGTGCATGCCGACCGGCTGCGCGCCGCCGAGGCGACCGGCCGGGCCGCGATGCGGCTCGCCCAGACCCGGCTGACCCCCGACCAGATCGTCACGCCGCACGCGGTCGAGAATGCGCTGCGCGTCCTGATGGCGATCGGCGGCTCGACCAACGCGGTCTTGCACCTGACCGCGATCGCCGGGCGGGCCGGCATCGAGATCGATTTGAAACGCCTCAACGAGATCAGCGATTCGACCCCAGTCCTGGTTGATCTCAAGCCGACCGGGCCGCATTACATGGAGGATCTGTTCGCCGCCGGCGGCATCGGCGCAGTGCTGCGCGAATTGAAGCCGCTGTTGCTTCTCGATTGCCTCAGCGTCGCCGGCGAGACCCTCGGCGAGCGCCTCGCGGCGCCCTGCGGGCCGGGCGACCGGCAAGTCGATCGGGATGTGATCCGGCCGCTCGCCGAGCCGCTCCAGCCGGTCGGCGGCCTCGTTGCGCTGTTCGGCTCGCTGGCGCCGAAGGGAGCCATCTTTAAGCGCTCCGCCGCCGACCCCAAGCTGTTCGAAAAGGAGGGCCGAGCGGTCGTCTTCACCTCGCTCGAGGATTTGTCGGCCCGCATCGACGACCCCGGCCTCGACGTGACGCCCGACGATTTTCTCGTGCTGCAGAATGCCGGGCCGCTGTCGGCCTCGGGCATGGCCGAGGCGGGCTATCTGCCGATCCCGTCGAAGCTCGCGCGCGCCGGGGTCAAGGACATGGTGCGCATCTCGGACGCGCGGATGAGCGGCACCGCCTATGGTTCGATCGTGCTGCATGTGACGCCGGATTCGGCGAGCGG
>WNFD01001276.1_pt1 | contig 25339 bp, 23 predicted proteins | sample 5400491 | NCBI WGS metagenome assembly WNFD01 (sample SAMN13153343, study PRJNA577476) | soil metagenome | isolation source: 120 cm saprolite under Douglas fir tree site 2 hole 2 replicate 2 | place: USA:California | collected 2015-04-18
CCAGCTTTGGGTCGTCCGCGCCTCTTTTTGAGCCCATTCATGGTTCCGCGCCGTCCCTTGTGGGGACAGACTCCGCCAATCCAATCGGCTCAATTCTCAGCGCCACAATGATGCTCCGCGACGCCTTCGGCCTCTCGCTGGAAGCGGACTGGGTCGAGCAGTCGCTTCAACGAGTCCTCGCTGGCGGTTATCGGACACCCGATATCACCGAGCCAGGCGCGCGCGCCGTTGGCGGCTCCGTCTTCACCGAAATCCTGCGGGAAGAAATGCAGCGCACCTTCGAGCACGCCGAGCGCTACGGCTGGGGCGTCTAGCGTCACCTCCCTATCTCCGCATTTTGTACTATTGGTCACCATCGGACCCCCGCTCCGACCCGCAACGCCGCGGTCAGCCCGGCTGCCTTGCGAGAAGCCGCTGAGAATGCTACTTTTACACTTTCCGAAGCAGCCTGCGGCGAACTAGAGTCGGGGGCCACACTGCGGTGTGGACAAGACGTGGGCTGCGAATCCGTTACAGAGCAGCTTGACCAAAGGGTGAGAAACATCATTACTCATCGCCATTTTCTTGAGATATCCTCGCGGCGGATCGGTCGCCATTCGTTGTAGCCCTGCTATGGCGCAACCTGGATCCAATTCGAACCGTGTGTTACCTGCCGCCGGGACCAGCAATATTTCCTATTGGCGGGTGGAAGGCTCCCTGCTCGAACTTGGCGCCATGCGTCCCGTCGGCTTTTTCACCTGGAACTCGCAGAGCTTTGCCGAACGCTGGGCGCGGCGCGCCGGCATGGCGGGCATGGCTCTGGCCAGGCCTTTTGCTTACTTTGCGAGCCGCACATTCGCTACACGCTTCCTGCACACTCTGCTTCGTGGAGTGAGCCGCGATCGCCTGGATCTCCTCGGCGAAGAATATTTCCACTACGTTCTAAAGCCGCAACTGCGCCGCCAGGCTGCCGACAAGCTGATCGAAGCGGTCCGCAACGGCGAGCGTGTCGTCCTGGTCGGCCAACTCCTGGAAAACATTCTTCGGCCGCTGGCGCACCATTTCGGAGTTGAGTCCATTGTTTCGAATCGTCTCGAATTTCGCGACGGCAAGGCGACCGGACGGCTGCTCGATCCCATCCTGCGTCCGCGCGGTCCTTTGGCTTGGATTGCCAGCGGCGGTGCGGACGGTCCGATTCCTCGCGAAAAACTTCTGAGCCAGCTTGGCTGGACGGGGAAGCCCGAGCAGCTGGAGAGTGCGGCGAAGACGACGGCCCGTCCAACGGCTCCGCCGGTCAAGTCGGTCACGCTATTCGGACATGCTCCGCGAGTCAAGCGTCTCTCGGTTCGTGAGAACCTGTCCAATCGGCATCTGCTTCTCATCGGTGTAACGGGATTCATCGGCAAGGTCTGGCTTGTCGATTTGCTCGAAAATATTCCCAACATCGGGAAGATCACTCTGCTGATTCGCCGCAACCGCACAACGTCTGCTCTGCGCCGCTTCGAAAAGATTGTCGAGGATTCTCCCGCCTTCGATGCGCTCCATGAGCGCCATGGCCGGAAGCTCGGCGCGTTTCTGAGGGAAAAAGTGGAAGTCGTTGAAGGGGACGTGAGCCTCCCGGGCCTGGGGCTCGACGAGTCTACGCAGGCTCGGCTTGCCAATTCACTGGACCTCATCGTGAACAGCGCCGGCTTGACGGATTTCAATCCCGATCTTCGCGATGCCGTCTCTTCCAACGTTGATTCAGCGATCTCCCTGCTCGGTTTTCTGCGAAAGTGCAATCACGCCGGGCTGATGCATCTTTCCACTTGCTACGTCGCTGGCATGCGCGACGGCCGTGTCATCGAAGAGCTGCAGGACAATTACAATCCCACCGGCGATCCCAAATTTGATGCCGAGCGCGAGGTCGAATCCCTGCGCGAGACCATTCGCCGCGTCGAAGAACGCGCTGGAAGTCCGGAACTGGACAAGGCGCTTCACCGCCAGGCCCTGGGACGTGGCGGCAATGAAGCCTCCGCGCCGGCTGGAGAGCTCGACGGCGTTCTGAAACGCAATCGAGCACGCTGGGCGCGCAACCGGCTCGCGCGCATCGGCCTGCGACGCGCGCAACATCTGGGCTGGCCGAATACTTACACTTTCACCAAGAGCCTTGGCGAATCGATCCTTGCGCGTCATGGCCGCGATCTGCCGATCGCCATCGTTCGCCCGTCCATCGTGGAAAGCTCGGAGCGCTCTCCCTTTATCGGGTGGAATGAAGGGATCAATACGTCCGGGCCGCTTTCCTATTTACTCGGCACGAATTTCCGCCAGCTTCCTTCGAATGAACGGAAATGTCTCGACGTGATTCCCGTCGACATGGTCTGCCGGGGAATGACGCTCATTGCTTCGGCGGTTGTCGCGCGGCGCCACGCCCGCATGTATCAGCTCGCGACCTCCGCGATCAATCCAGTCAACATGGGGCGCAGCATCGAGCTCACTGGACTTGCCCACCGCAAGCATTACCGCACCACGCAAAGCATTGACAGTTGGCTGAAGGTGAAATTCGAAACCATCCCGGTCTCCAAGCAGCGCTATGAGCGGCTCTCGATTCCCATGCAAAAAGCCGTGATCTCCGGTATCAATCGCGCGGCTATCTCCCTCCATATGAAGAAGCCGCCTCTCGCCAGGGCGGAGCGCGACCTCATCCGCGCCGAGAAGCTGATCGAACTCTACGAGCCCTTCATTCTTCACAATGAGCACGTCTTCGAATGCGAGAACGCGCGCCTGCTCTCCGCCATGTTGCCGCCCGAGGAGCGTCCGCTGTTCGATTTCGCTCCGGAATCGATCGACTGGTGGGACTACTGGATTAACGTGCACATCCCGGCGCTGCGCCGCTGGTGCTATCCGTTGATGGAAGGCCGCCCGCTCGAATCGCGCGTGCCGCGTGCGCTGGATTGGTCCAGCGAACCCGTGCACGGGGCGGCGCTCTCCCAGGCTGCAACACCGTCAGACTCTTTATGGCGATCTTCGTAACCGGCTCGACCGGCTACCTGGGCAGTTATCTTGCCACGGGGCTTCTTACCGGGCACCGCGACAAGCTGCATCTCCTGATTCGCGCCAGAACCGAACAGGAAGCGCGCCTGCGCCTTTGGACTTCCCTCCAGCTCCACTTCCCATTTCCTGAATTCTTCGAATACCTGAACACCCGGGTGCGCATTTTTTGCGGCGACCTGACCGCTGAGCGGTTTGGTCTCTCCGATGACGAATACCATGCGCTGGTAGACACCACGGATTCCTTGATTCACTGCGCCGCCTCGCTGAACCGCAAATCGGAAAAGCAGTGCCTGAACGTCAACCTGCGCGGCACTCTCGAAGTCATTCAACTCGCGCGCCGTGCGCAGAATCGCAACGGCCTGCGCCGCTATTCGCACGTTTCGACCGTCGCCGTTGCGGGGAAACGGAAAAACGAAGTCGTAACCGAAGACGCCGCCATCGACTGGTCGCGCTCCGATTACGATCCCTACGCGCGCACCAAGAAATTCTGCGAGCACATGGCGAATCAGCTTCTGCCCGACGTGCCCAAGACGATTTTTCGCCCCGCGATCGTTTTGGGCGACAGCTGCCGCTCGGAGACTTCGCAATTCGATATGGTTCAAGCGTTCCACGTTTTGGCGCAGATGCCTGTTCTTCCGCTGCGTCCTCACGATAAAATCGACATCGTCCCGGCGAACTACGTCGGCAAAGCCATCGTGACGATTCATCAAAAAGAGGTGCCCGCGCACGGCATCTACCATTTGTCCTCCGGCACCGGTTCGCAAACGTACCAGGAATTGACGGACGCGATTTCCCAGGCTGGCAGCATGCTCCGCCCCATGTTTTTGCCTTCTCTCGGCGGACCGTTTTCCAGCACCGTCAATTGGGTTGCGAATCGCAGCGGCGCGGCCGGGCACGGCGCTTCGTTACTCAAAGTCTTCTGGCCCTATCTCGACTGGAATACCGTTTTCGATAATTCGCGCGTCGTCGCGGAGCTCGGTGAAGCTCCTGCAAAATTCTCGACCTATGCGGCGCCACTTCTGAAATTCAGCCGCGAAAATAAATTCCAGTTTCCAGCCAAGCCCTGGCCTTCCGCTCCGGGCGCGGAGAATAATGCCGCGGCAGGGAGGGCCCGCGCATGACGGACTTTCTCCTCGTCGCCTGGGTCAGCGCGTTGATTGAGATCACGCGTTTCGGCTGGATGTTTGGCCTCGGCAAGCGCTGGACCCCCGGCGAAAAACTGAAGCTGCTCTTCGCCGGTTATAACGGTAACCGCAACACCGGGTCCGACCTGCGTGTGCAGGAAACGCTCCGCCAGATTCGGCATGTTCTTGGCGCGGAAAACGTGGATTCCAGCGTAATGACGCAGAATTTCGATCTCACCCGCGGTTATTTTGCGGGCACGCGTCAAGTCCATCTCCCCGATGTATTTCCGCCTTTCCTCTTCCGCGAAGTCCGCGCAAATCACGGCGTGATCGCCTGCGAAGGCTCGATGTTCAAGAGCAAATTCGCCAACGCGCTCACGACCATGATGATTGGCTCGCTCGGAATCGCCTCGGCGGAGAACAAGCTCTCCATTGGATATGGCGGGGAAGCCGGATACATGGATCCGCTGATCGCCGGCATGTGCGCGCGCTATGTGAAGGATTCGCTGATCATTCCCCGTAGCGCGGAGTCCCAGGCATTGCTGAATAAGCTGAGTATTCCCACCGAACTGGGCACCGATACGGCCTGGACTTTCGAGCCGCATCCGCCCGAATATGGCCGTAAATTGCTTCGCAACGCCGGCTGGGACGAGAAGACCCCCATTCTCGCGCTTTGTCCGATTCTTCCCTTTGTGTGGCCGGTCAAGGCTTCTCTCGCGAAATACCTCGCCCTGGCAACCACCGGCGCTTACAAAGACAGCCAGTATCGGACCGTTTACTTTCATAAATCCGGCCCGGCCGTCGATGCGGAAAACTCGCGTTACATTTCCGCATTTGCCAGAGCTGCGGGGGCATTCCTCCAGCGCCACAAAGTTTTCCCGATTCTGGTGGCCATGGAGAGGCTTGACGCGCGCGCCTGCGTTGAATTTTCGACCCACCTTGGTGACGCTTCCGTTCCCGTCTTCACTTCGGAGGACTACGACATTTTCCAGCTCGTCAGCATCCTCCGTCAAAGTTCTTTGATGGTTTCTTCTCGTTACCACGGAATTGTGAGCACCATGCCCGCCATGGTTGCCTCCGCGGGCGTCACTATGGACGAGCGCATCCGCAACCTCATGAACGAGCGGGGTCACCAGCATCTCTTATTGACCGTCGATGATCCCGGCCTCGAGCCCAAGCTCTTGGATATGATGGAGACTCTCGCTGCTGAAGCGGATTCCGTGCGTGACGCCGTCGCCAGGACTGCAGTTCGCAATCTAAAGGTGATGGCGCGCATGGGGAAGTTCCTCGAAGAAGCAGTGCACCGCGCCTATCCTGAATTCCCGCTGCGCTCCGGTGTTTTTTCATGGGAAGAGTATCTGCCGCCGCTGAGCAAGAATTTGATTCAGCTCGCCGAGCGCTACGATTCTTCCCCGGTCGCGCTCGCTGCAGTTCGCTGATTCTTCATGCCCAATTTTCTTGAAACCATTCTTGCTCAACTGAAGCGCGCGAATGGCCGCGTCGTTTTTCGCGAAATTCGTGGCGATCGCTTTGTCAGCGTGACCGGCAGGAAATTGCTGGACCAGGTTCAGCTTGTCCGTTTGTTCCTTCGAAACTCCGGCGTTCAGCCCGGGGACCGTTGCACCCTTCTCGCGCCCAATTCCATCCGCTGGGCCGTTTTTCATTTGGCGCTCATGGCCGAGGGAATAATCGTCGTGCCCTTGTACTCGCGACAGTCGCCCGCTGAACTCGCCGGCATGATGAAGGATTGCCAGCCGCGCCTGATTTTTGTGAGTGACGCCGTACTTGCCGATGGCGTGGCCCAGACTTGGCCCGAGGCTCCGCGCCGCGTGCTTTTCGATGAAGTCCTGCGCGACTCGGCACCGCAACATCGGCTTCCCGATGCGCCCAATCCTCGCCAGGACAGCGATATCGTCACCATCATCTATACTTCAGGAACTTCAGGTGAGCCCAAGGGTGTTTGCCTCAACGTCGGAAATCTCACGCACATGCTCACTTGCACGACGGAACGCCTCGATCAGTTGATGGGTGCGACGCACGAACCGGACCGCGTCTTCCATTACCTGCCATTCAATTTTGCCGCGTCTACGATGTTGCTGCTATCTTGCCTCACGCGCGAAAGCGTTCTTACTCTTTCGACCGATCTCAACAAGCTTGCCGACGAAATCCGTTTGGCTTCGCCGAATTATTTCTTGAATGTTCCCACGCTGCTTGAGCGTGTCCGGCGCGGCGTCGAAGAAGCCATTGCCAAACGGCCTGCGATTATCCGTTCCTTGTTTGCGAAGGCGCGCGCCGCTTGGCAGCGGCTGCACGTCGGCCGCGGCCGCGCGCTCGACGCCTTCTGGCTCGCCGCCGGCCGCGGCCTCATCTTTCGAAAGATTCGAGAGCGCTTTGGCACGCACTTGCGCGCGCTGATCTGCGGTTCCGCTCCGCTCGCCCCGGAGACGCAGCAGTTTTTTCTGATGCTCGGTATTCCTGTGCTCCAGGCATACGGGCTCACGGAAACCACCGGCATTTGCACGCTCGATGACCCGCGCGTGCCCGTCGAGCCGGGCTACGTCGGCTCGGCGATTACCGGAATCGAGATGAAGGTGGCTGAAAACGAAGAGATCATTGTGCGCGGGCCGCATATTTTCCCGGGCTACTGGAATCGCCCGGAAGAAACTGCCCGCGTTCTGCGAGACGGATGGTTCCACACCGGCGATCAGGGCGAAGTAAACGTTCGCGGAAATTGGCGTATCAGCGGCCGCATCAAAAACCTGATTATCTTGAATTCCGGACATAACATCGCTCCCGAACCGATCGAAGAAAAAATTGCCAGACTACTTCCCGCGGCCCAGCAGGTCGTGGTCGTCGGAAACGGACGCGGCTATCTCTGTGCGCTCGTGACCGGGGAGGTCGAACCCGCAGCCGTTCAGGAGGCGTTCGATACCGTGAATCCTGAACTCCCGCATTACCGGCAGGTTAGAAAATTCACGATTGTGCGCGATGTCTTTACGCCGGAGGGCGGGTTGCTCACCGCGATGGGCAAGCTTCGCCGCGACGCCATCAGTGCGCGCTATGCTTCCGAAATCAGTGCCATGTACGAAGCGAGGAAGGAATAGATGGCGGGATTCGAGAAGCTCTTTGGGTTTGTTGCTGCCCTTTGCTGCGGGTTGTTTGCAGGCGCCGCTCTCTACCTCAATTTAGTTGAACATCCCGCCCGTATGGAGTGCGGGACGGAACTCGCCGCCACCGAGTTTCCTCCCAGCTACCGCCGGGCCACCGTTTTGCAAGTTTCGCTGGCGCTGATTGGCGCACTGTGCGGGACTTTGGCTTGGCTTCGGGATGGATCCCTTGGCTGGCTCATTGCCGCAGGCCTTCTGCTGTCTGTCATTCCGTTTACACTCATCTTCATTTTGCCGACAAACAACCAGCTTCTCGACGCTTCGCTCGATCGCCGGTCAGAGAAGGCGCATTTACTTCTTACTCGTTGGAATCGGCTCCATGCGGTTCGGACTATAGTAAGCTTGGCGGCCCTGGTGCTCTTTTTAATGTTACTCGCGAAACATTGAGATGAAATCCTTCAAGGGCAAAACGCTCCGATGGGAATGGTGCGAAGGCGTGATCGAGCTGACCCTCGATCATGCTCCTGCCAATGAAATCGGCACGGCCATGCTTGCGGAACTGGAAAAATTCGTTGCTGCATTCAGTGCGCTGGCGCCGGAGACTTCCGTCTGCATCATCTCGAGCGCGCGGAAGTCCGTTTTTTCCGCTGGCGGAGATTTGCGCGAACTGTACGCGACCGCGGCGGCAGTTCCCGCAAAAGAGCGCACCGTCGGTGTGCGCGCTTTTCTGGAACGCGTCCACGCTGTTTTGAACGCCATCGATGCCGCGCCCTTTGTCACCATCGCTGCCGTTCATGGCGCTTGTCTCGGTGGAGGACTTGAATTGGCTCTGGCCTGCGACATGATTATCGCCGACAAAATGGCGCGGTTTGCGTTCCCCGAACTGCGCCTGGGATTCATCCCCGGCTTCGGCGGTATCCCGCGATTGAAACGCGATCTCGGCAATGCTTTCGTGAGGGATTTGCTATTTACCGGCCGAACGGTGAACGCGACTCGGGCACAGGCCGTGGGCCTGGTGGCACAACTTGCCGGTGAAGGCGAAGCCCTTCGAATCGCCCGCTCTACCGCAGCGCAAATCACCAAGTACGACCCCGTGACGCGTGCGGCCGCCAAGAAATTTATCAAGCCCATCCCGCATGATGAGCTGCGGCGCGAGATCGACCTCTTCTGCGAACTCTTTACTCGCCCCGCCGTCATGGCTGCCCTGAAGAAATTTGTCGAAGACTCCGGCCCCATGCCATATCTTCCTTAGCCTTGGGAATCGTGACTCGGTGAATTTTCCTTCTTGACGCAGGGATGATAGATTGGCTTTTCCATGCGAACCCTGGAACAAACCACTCAGGAAGTGCTGGACCTGGCGGCCAAGCATTTTCAATTGCCAATCGGGTCGCTCGCGCCGGGAGACGATTTTTTCAGGAAGCTCGGCATTGACAGCTTGCAGACTTTGGAAATGCTTTCGCGCCTCGAAAATCATTTCGGCATTGAGCTCCCTGACTACGAAGTTCAAGGCGTCAGCGATTTCAAAACCCTGGCTGAACGCATTCAGTCCCGCCTGTAATGCTGGACCTTTCCAAAGTTCAATCCATCGGCGAAGCGCTGCGGGATGCGCTGGATCAGTTTTCGAACGAAGTATGTCTGATCGAGGCGGACCGCGAGCGTGAGAAACAGCGCCTGACGTACCGCGACTTCAAGGAACGCGCGCTTCCGCTTTCGAAAGCTTTGCAGGATAGCGGCTTCTCTCCCGGCGCTTGCGCCAGCATCATCATGACCAATCAATCGAAGTGGCTGATCTCGGCATACGCGATTTTTTTCGCGGGTGGCATTCTCGTTCCACTCGATTACAAACTGACCCCTGACGAACAGTGGCAATTGCTCAAGCATTCGAACGCTGCCGTGCTGATCACGGAATATCCGATCTGGCGGCAACTCAACGCTTCGGCCGGACGCGCAGCCGCGACGAACGTGCAAACCGTGCTGGTCACGGAAGCGCCGGCAAACGCCGATCTCGCTGGCGCGCGGCGCTGGGAAGATTTTCGCGGAGGAGGCGAGCCTGTGTTCGTCCCGCGCTCGCGCCGTGACACAGCGTGCATTGTCTACTCCTCCGGGACGGGCGGCCGCCCGAAGGGCTGCATGATGACGCACGAAAATTATTTGGAGCAGTGCGTTGCGCTCACGTCGCTTTATCCGTTCTGGCCAGGCATGCGCTACCTCAGCATCTTGCCGACAAATCATGCGATTGATTTCATGGTCGGTTTTTTGGGACCGTTCACGTGCGGGGCGACGGTCGTGCATTTGCGCACGTTGCGTCCCGAATACGTGCGCGAAGTTTTTTCCAAATACAAGATCACTTATGTCAGTCTCGTTCCTCTTGTTTTGAAAAACTTGCAGAAAGGCTTGCAGGAGCGCTTCGACGCGTTACCGCCGGGCAAACGGAAAATTTTCGATGCGCTCGTTGGCGTAAACAAAGCGCTGACGAAAAGCCGGCCGCGTCCCGGCATCAGCCGGCTCTTGCTCAAGCAGGTGCACGAAGCGTTTGGCGGAGAGCTCCGCGCGATCATTGTTGGCGGGGCCTTCAGCGAACCGCAGACGTTGCAATTCTTCTACGACCTCGGGATTCCCGTCGCCAATGGATACGGACTCACGGAAGCGGGCACGGCGATCACCGTCAACGATTTGAAACCGTTTCGCGCGGACACGGTTGGCAAGCCGCTGCCCGGGATGGAAGTGCGCATCGTGAATCCCGACGCCGACGGCGTTGGCGAAGTGACCGTTCGAAGCAAAACCGTGATGGCCGGCTATTTGAATGAGCCGGAACTCACGGCGGAAACCATCGTCGACGGCTGGCTTCTGACCGGTGACCTCGGGCGCTTCGACGGAGCGGGTCATTTGCAACTCACGGGCCGCAAGAAAAACATGATCGTCACCGAGGAAGGAAAAAATATTTATCCCGAGGACATCGAAACGGTTTTCGAGAGCCTTCCTGTCAAAGAATTTTGCGTGTTCGCCGCCAACTACATCTGGCCGAAACGCTCGATGGTCCGCGAGCAGCTTGTGCTCGTTCTGCATCTTGAGCCGGGACAGCCGTACAGCGAAGAACTCCGGCGGGAAATCAACGCGCGCAACAATCGCCTGCTAAACTACAAGCGTATTCACGGGGCCGTTCTGCTGGACGAGGACTTTCCCCGTACCGCTTCTCTAAAAATCAAACGTAATGTTCTGGCAGAACGCCTCGCGAAGCTGGACAGCGCGGCGGCGGTCCTGCCCTTGTGAAGGAAGTTTGGAATTGATTGCGTAGATCGGAACTCAGGATTTCGGATTCGTTCGCGCTTCCAATGGACCGATTTTTCGCCATCGTCAACCCCGCCGCCGGTGGCGGCCGCTCCGCGAAACTCGCGGGGCCTGCGCTCGCGCGTTTGCGCGAGAAAGGGTTGAAGGTCGACGTCATCGCCTCGACCTGTCAGGGGCACGCGGTGCAACTTGCACGCGAAGCCTACGATCAGGGCTACCGGCGCTTTCTTGCGGTCGGTGGCGATGGCACCGCTCATGAAATCCTCAACGGTGTTTTTGCGGGGCGCAGCGCGGTACAGCGCGTCGCGCTGGGATTCCTGCCGCTGGGCACCGGCAATTCCTTCTTGCGCGATTTTACAAAGGATGGAGCGGCGGCTTCGATGCAGGCGCTGGTCGAAGGCCGCACGCGTACCGTTGACCTCCTGCGCCTGACGCACGCAACCGGCGAAATCTACTCTTTCAATCTTCTGAGCGTTGGCTTCACGGCGGATGTGGCGGCTCTGACCAATCGCATGTTCAAGCCGCTCGGCGATTTCGGGTATTTGCTCGGTGTGTTCGTGCGAGTCGCGCAGTTGCGCCGGCGCTCCATGGCCCTGCGCTGCGATGACGACCGAGAATGGGACGAGGGGCGCTCTCTTTTCCTGACATTCAACAACACCAAGTACACGGGTGGGACGATGCTCATCGCGCCGCACGCCGATCCCACCGACGGGCTCATTGAATTTGTGCGCTGGGGCCCGATCGGCCGGCTGGGCTTGCTCCGCACTTTGCCGCGTCTTTACGACGGTTCGCATATCAATCATCCACTGGCTTCGCGCCGCGCGGTGCGCCATGTCGAATTCAAGGAAGCCGCGCCGGTGGACGTCATGATTGATGGAGAAGTTGTGACCGTGGAGTGCCGGGCACTCGATGTTCTTCCTGCCGCGGTGGACGTCTTCATATGAAGAAGGCCTGGCTTGCGATCCGCAGCGCGATTCTGTGGATATTCAGCGGCTTGCATTTTTTCATCGTGGCGCCGTTGCTGGTGTTCCTGGGGATTTTTCTCGATGCCCGCAAACACGATTGGTTGCAGCGCACCTTCTGCAAGCGCATCGCATTTCTTTCCGGCGCGCAGGTCGAGGTGCGCCGCTCTTCCGGCTTCGACGCCCAGCGGACATGTTTCTTCATGGCCAATCACGTCAACCTTTTCGATCCTTTTATGCTGTACTGCGCGATCCCGCAGTTTGTGCGCGGGTGGGAGCTGGAATCCCATTTCAAGATTCCGGCGTACGGCTGGCTGATGAAGCGCTTCGGCAACGTCCCGGTCCCGGATGTGCGGCGGCCGTCGGACTTGAAACGTATGTGGCGGCTCACGCAGGACGCGGTCGACGGCGGCACCAGCCTGATTATTTTTCCGGAGGCCAGGCGGACGCGCGACGGGCAAGTGGGTCAATTTCAAGACGGCGGCTTTCGCGTGGCGCAGCAGCTCGGCATTCCGATCGTGCCGGTGAGTCTGGTGGGCTCCTTTGAGCATCACAGGACGGGCCATTGGATGCTGTGGCCGGCGAAGATTACCGTTCATCTGCATGACACCATCGAGACCAAGGGTCTGACAAAAGAGGATGTGCCGGCGTTGCGCGAACGCGTGTGCGAAATCATTGTGGCACCCGTTGAAGAAGCCAGGAAGCGAGAGCAGGGAACCGTTCCGTCTGCCAATGATCGGACAGAACAGCCCGTTCGGTAGTGGCCTCCTGGCGGATAATTGTGCCGAGGGGGTACCACCACCCCGGGTGGTTTTTGGCAAAGAGTGCGGAAACGCTTGGAAACAAAGGGGTTGAGTTTTTGGTGAATGCAAAAGAGTGCGCAAGAATATCAAAAGAAAAGAGATAGCTCTGATGGGGTGGTGGGAATTTCCGGAATGGGAATTGTTGGCACACACCCGGCAGTTTTCGCAAGAGTGGCAAACACAGGACTTACGCGATACGGAAAATGAAAGAGTGCGCAACCGCTTGAAAACAAAGAACGGAATTTGAGCACGTTCGTGCGCGATCTGTTTGCAAGAAGGTGAAAAAACGGGGCGCAAAGATATTGAAGGAGTTAGAAGGACTGCTTGGCGGGGGCGCATGGCTCGGAGGGCACAGAGGGACAGAGCCTACTTGATGAAACCATTATAGCATATTGGTACCGTATGTCAGGAAGTACTTTAAGTGCTTTGGATACTGAGAGATAGCGAGGTGTCCGTTTGAATTGGCACCGTGAAGTACGTAAGAATGCAGCAACTTTGGCGCAGGAGCCAAAATTGAATCAGAGCACGGACCCCACGCGTGGGACCGACGCGTGCGGCACACGTCGCTTGCTTCTCTCCTCTTTCGCGGCGCTCTAGTTCGGAAACTGCCTCCCCATAAAGTCCAACAGCGAGATCTCGGTCAATCTGTGACAGATCTCTTGACGTCGCGCAGGCCCGAAGATTCACCGAAGCGGCTTGCAAGGCACCTTGATTTGCTTCTCATCCGCCCGAGGCAGGCCAAGATCAGCGAAGACGTTGCCGGAACTGGGAATTACGTCAAATTTGTTATTGGCTCTTGTCATTTTACGCCTTGGGGTAGTCCGGAATTGTGCGCCGACGCAGTTTCAGTTTCCTGTTTCGGGGTTGAAAACTTCGAGGTGGCTTTTCGCGGCCGCCTTCGCCAGTCGCTTATCTGAAGATACGAAAACCAGGGGTCCCGTGTATTGGTCGACTCTCATACCCAGTCGCGCCATGTCACGGAGCCAAAGCGCCGAAGCAAGATGAATTGCATCAGCACCGCGTAAGGGGAATCCCCTTACTAGGTCCCGCACAAACACCAACACACCTGTTCCTAGCTCGATTGGACCGATGCTTAAGACCCAATCTGCATCAAACTCATCCTGTACGGCTGCAGCTTCCTCGGCCGACAGCAGTTTCTCTCGAGCTCGCTGCGCGAAGGTGGCGTGGATCTCCGCGTAAGTGAGAACCGACGTGAACACAGACCTGAGACCTTTTGCTTCTCCTCGCAGCCTAGCGTTGAGGGCCTCTGTGCCCAGCTCATTTTGGTAACGTTTTATCAGAGCGGATGAATCCAGGTAAAGCACTACCTGCGATCCTCGATGATCATCTGGGACGCCGGTTTCCCGCGCGATGGCACCGCTCGAAATTTTCCAAGCGGGCGTTTGGGCAGCCGGATCTTACCCTCGGCCTCCAACTTCTTCAGCAACTCGCTGAATGTAAGCTCGCTATCGCCATTTTGGTCGGGTGGGCTGACTCTTGCGACCGGTTTTCCGCGGTCAGTGATAAGCAGAGTCTGGCCTTTACGGACGGCACGCAGGTAGCGTCCGAGGCGGTTTTTGAATTCACGGCTGCCGACCCTTTGCATGTAGCTACCTCACTGAACATTGTAGCTACAAAGGCGAGGGGTGGCAATCACAGACTCAGCTTGATACCGGGAAGGACACGGCCGGACTTGGTTTCCCGCCAGGTATAATAGATGCGGTGGATGACGGTGAGCGTTGAAACGACGGCAATGGCCCAGAGGACCGGTCCCATGCGATTGAAGATCCCACCGATGATGAGCAACACGATGCGCTCGGGGCGCTCCATAAAGCCTACCTTACATAGTGGAATGAGGGATTCGGCGCGGGCGCGCGCATAACTCACCATGACGGAACCCGCCGTAGCGACGGCGGCAAGCACCACATAGGGAGTGCGGCCGCTCACGGAATAGTACACGAGGAGGCCCATGTAGAGGGCCATGTCGGCATAGCGGTCGAGCGTGGAATCGTAGAATGCGCCGAACGCCGTGACGCGATTCTGCCGCCGCGCCACTTGCCCATCCAAAATGTCCAGGAAGCCGGCGAAGAAAATAATCAAGGCGCCGGTGAAAAACCGTCCCACGGCAAAGAAGGCGGCGGCGATAAAATTTACCACCAATCCAAGAAATGTCAGGAGGTTGGGATTGATTCCCGTGGCGGCGATCGCGCCAACAATTTTGTCAAGCAGCCATTTGCTGCCGGTTCCAATTGCCCCGGATAACGTAGCCATAAGCGCCTAATAGTGTCTCAGAATCACCGCGGATTCGCGAAATCGCAAGAGATTCCGAATGCCGCGCATCCTACAACAGCCAGGTCCAGCTGCCAACGGCCGTTGACCGTGCCAATTTGGATGGAGAATTTGAATTTTGTGCATCCGTCAAATGTCCTTGACGGAGAATCGGCTTCATCCTACAGTCGGGAAGTCCAGGAAACTTCACGATGAACGAACTCAACCGCCGCCATTTTCTACTGCGAGCAGGCACAGGTCTCAGCGCCGCGTGGGTTACGGCGAACTGGCCGGCCCTGCTGTCCGCCGCCACGCACGCTCATAGAGCTGCGGGGACGGCGACGCCGCCAAAACTTGAATTTTTCACTCCGGAGGAGGCGGCCGAGATCGAAGCCATCACGGCGCGAATCATACCGACGGACGACACTCCGGGGGCGCACGAGGCCGGTGTTGTGTATTTCATCGATCGCGTATTGACGACCTTTGCCGAGGGCGACCAGAAAACTTACCGTGAGGGTTTACCCGAATTGCAGGCGAGAGTGAAAGAGATGTTCCCGAGCGCTTCCAAATTCTCCGGCTTGATGGCTGAACAGCAAGACGCGGTGCTGCAGTCCTTCGATGAAGGCAAGCCCACTAGCCGGCGAGCGTTTCGTGCGCGCCCGGATGCGCAGAATTTTTTTGAGACCCTCCGCCAGCATACAGTCGCCGGATTCCTTATCGATCCCGATTATGGAGGTAATCGCGACGGGGTTGGCTGGAAGGTCATCGGCCGCGAGCGCGAGCACATGTTCCAGCCGCCATTCGGCTATTACGACAAAGATTATCCCGGGTGGCAACCGGTGGCGAAGGAAGCGGACAAGAAATGACAGTCGACCAGCCTCGTTACAAGACTTCCGACGAAGTGGATTTTGCCATCGTCGGCTCAGGAGCGGCCGGCGGCATCCTCGCCAAGGAACTTTCGACCAACGGCTTTCGCGTGGTTGTGCTGGAGCAGGGCCCTTATCTGACGGAAGCCGATTTCACGCACAACGAAATCGAAATCCTGGCTCAGGACAAGCTGACCAATCATCCGAAGCTGCAGCCGAACACTTTTCGCAAGACGCCGGACGAGAAAGCCAAGCCGCAGCGCGCACTGGTATATGGACGATGCGTCGGCGGGACGAGCGTGCACTTCACCGCCAATTTCTGGCGTTTTCACGAAATTGATTTCATCGAACGCAGCAAGGTGGGCCCCGTTGCCGGCACTGGCTTAGTGGATTGGCCGATCACGTACCGGGATCTCGAGCCCTACTATACGAAAGTGGAATGGGAAATCGGGGTTTCCGGTCTCGCCGGCGCTAGCCCGTTTGACCCACCGCGGTCAAAGCCATATCCGATGCCGCCGCTGCCGGTGAAGTCTTCGGGCGTAATTTTTGAGCGCGCCGCGAGCAAACTGGGCTGGCATCCATTCCCGGCGCCGATGGCGATTCTCTCCCAGGCGCGCGCGGGACGAAGCGCTTGCGTCAATTGCGGATTCTGTCTGGGCTTTGGCTGCGAAGTCGGCGCGAAGTCCAGTTCACTGGTGGCCGCCATCCGCGTGGCGGAACGCACTGGCCGGTGCGAGATTCGCCCCAATTCTTACGTTCATCGCATCGAGACGGATGCCAATGGGCGCGCGAGCGGCGCCGTTTACTTCGATGAGAAGCGCAACACGCATCTGCAGAAAGCCAAGGCGGTAGTGGTGTGCGCCAACGGCGCAGAGACGCCGCGCCTGCTTCTGCTGTCTGCCAACAAACAATTTCCCGACGGGCTCGCGAACTCCAGTGGCCTGGTTGGAAAGTACCTGATGTTCAACAGCGGCGGCACGGTTACCGGCCAATTCGAGCATCCGCTCAACGACTACAAAGGTTACGCGGTGAGCCGAGTGCTGCACGATTTCTACGAACTCGATCCGCAAAAAGTCGGCTTTTATGGCGGAGGCGGACTTGATGCACGGTTCGATTTCACGCCCATCAGCTTTGCTTTCCGCGGACTCCCGCCCGGCACGTCAGGGTGGGGAAAGGACTTCAAGGCCGCGCTCGCGCAAGATTTCAACCGCACCATGGAAGTTTTCTGCCATGGCACGTCATTACCCGTCGAAAACAACAGCTTCTCGCTCGACCCCGACCTGAAGGACGCGTGGGGCCTGCCTGCGCTCCGCCTGACGTACAAGGATCATCCTGATGATTTGAAGCTCGGGAATTGGATGTTCGCGCGAGCTCACGAACTCTTTGATGCCGCCGGCGCGCAGAAAAAGTGGAGTTTCCCGGCGGGGGAACAGCAGTTCGGCTTCCACCTTCTCGGGACATGCCGCATGGGAAACGACTCGAAGACGTCGGTGATCAATTCGGACCACCGCGCCCACGACGTCAAGAACCTTTTTCTTTGCGATGGCAGCAGCCTGGTGACCTCGGGGCGCGGCCAGCCTACCATGACCATCGAAGCGCTCGCCTTCCGGGCCGCTGACCGCATCACGGCGCTCGCAAAGAACGGCGAAATCGGCGCCTGATTTTGTACCACATTTCAGAGGATGAAGTTGCCTTTTGTAACCGTGCTGCGCTGAATATCCGAGAGACTTTGTCCTCATTTCTAAAGTTCAGGAGGGGTCATGGTGCGACTCCGCGTGGCGCTGTTTCTAGCGGCGGTATGCGCAGCTATTCCCGTGCGGGCACAGTCTCCGCGAAGCAGCGTAGCTCCAAAGCCTGACTCGACTCCATCTTCACAGAGACCATCGACTGCGGCCCCTGCCGGCGGCTCGCACGCCCTCCAGAGGACGGACCTTGAAGCGTTTTTTGACGGTATCATTCCGCTGCAATTGGAACGCAGCGACGTGGCCGGCGCAACGGTTCTAGTGGTGAAGGACGGGAAGGATTTGCTGAGGAAAGGCTACGGATTCTCCGGCGTTTCGAAGAGAAAACCAGTTGATCCCGAAACGACGATGTTTCGCTTGGCTTCCATTTCCAAGCTTTTCACGTGGATTTCCGTGATGCAATTGGCGGAACAGGGCAAGCTGGACATCGACGCAGACGTAAACAAGTATCTCGATTTTCAAATCGTGCCGGCTTTCGGCAAGCCCATCACACTGCGGAACCTGATGACCCACACCGGTGGATTCGAAGAGGAGATTCGCGACATTCTCTCGACTGACGCGAAGAAGGCAACGCCACTCAGAGAATTCCTGATGGAGAATCAGCCGCGGAGGATTTTTCCGTCGGGCGAAATCCCGGCTTACTCGAACTACGGAGTCGGGCTCGGAGGATACATCGTGCAGCGTGTGAGCGGGGAGCCGTTCGAGCAGTATGTGGCGGAGCACATCTTCCTGCCGCTGGGGATGAAACATTCTAGCTTTGCACAGCCGCTTGCAGAAGAGCTTTCGGCGTTTCCCTCCGACGGTTACCGGAACAATACAGAAAAGCCAGCCATCGGATTTGAGATTTTCAGTCCAGGTCCGGCTGGCGGTGTTTCGTCAACGGCGTCCGATATGGGCCGCTTCGCGCAGGCGCTTTTGAATGGGGGCGAATGGGAGGGCCACCGGATCCTGAAGCCCGAAACCCTGAACGCGATGTGGACCAAGCAGTTTGGCACTTCTGATGCGCTGCCAGCTATGTGCATGGGTTTTTATCAGACGTGGCGCAACGGGCTGCATTTCATCGGGCATGATGGCGACTTGATCGCTTTCCACAGCATGTTTCTACTGGAGCCCAAGGAAAAGCTGGTGATCTTCATTTCCTACAATTCTGCGGGTTCAGCAAATAAGACGCGAACGGAAATCTTGACGGCCTTTGCGGACCGCTATTACCCGTACTCGCAGGCGCCCGAATTTCAGAAGGCGTCCCGCGACGAACTCAAGGCTATCGCGGGCACTTATCAGGCAACACGCCGCTCCGAAAGCACCAGGCTGAAGCTGGGTAACCTTATCGGACAGGGCGAAGCTACTGTGGATAAAGACGGCGTACTCAAGGTGGATGACTTCAAAGACTTGCGCGGACACGTGCGGCAATGGAAATCTATTGGCAAGGATTTGTGGCAGGACGTAGCCGACCAGAGGCGGATGTTTGCGATTCGAGACAGCACGGGAAAGATCGTGCGAATCGCTGCGAGCTTTCCGGGCGTCCAGTTCGAGCGAGTTCCCTGGTATGAAAACGGCCAAATGATTTTGCCAGTTCTGGGCGTCAGCCTGGCAATTCTGCTGGCGGTGGTGGCGGCTTATTTGCTGCGGCTGGGACGCAAGATATTTCTTTCGAAACGGCCTCCGCTCGAACACCAACCGGGGAGCGTGCGACTCACGCTGGGATCGAAGTTGTCTGCAACGGCGTGGATCATTTTGACGATTGGAACAGGGGTGCTCATGTCGCGTTTGGAGAATGAGACGATGCTGCCGACCCGTGCCCTGGACAAATACTTCGTCATGATGAACCTGGTTACGGGCGCCGCAATCGGTCTCAGTTGCTTTGCCGTTTTCGCGGGATTACGTGTTTGGTGGCTCTCCGGCATCCGCTTCATTTCGAAGTTGAAGTTTTCGCTGGTGGGGGCCGCCTGCATTTTCCTGACTTGGTTCTCGGTCCATTGGCATCTGACCGGGCCCGCGCACCGATTCTAGGAAAGAGATTACCCGGCATCCCTGTAAATGGGATAATTTTTATGGGAACTGGTGGGCCTGGGTGGACTTGAACCACCGACCTCGCCCTTATCAGGGGCGCGCTCTAGCCACCTGAGCTACAGGCCCAAATTGAAGAACAACCTTAAAATTCTAGCAGGCGGATGAGGTCCGGCACAACTGCAACCTCTTCGCCACATGCTTGAGCCGAACAACTCAGCTCCTACTGTACAAAGCCGACGTTCGGCGCCGGTGTGCCGCCTTCCGGTGATTCCTTTATCGTCCCGAACTGCGCTTCGTACCGCGCGAGATTCTCCCCAAGCGCGCGCCAGATGCGTTTCGCGTGTCCCGGGCTGAGGATCATGCTGTTCAGCAGTTTTCCTTGCGCGCCGTTCGGAAAAATATAGATAAAGTTCATGGTGAACTCTTCGAGATTGTGGTGAATCATCACAAGGTTGCTGTATTGCCCCTGCAACTCTTTTTCGTCCGCTTTGATCTGCACCTGGCCCTGCACTGGCTGCTGTTGATCCATCTCGTTTCTCCCCCGGAACGCCGTTTCGAACTTACCATAAGCATCCGTGGTGCGCATGATCGGCGTCTCTAACTGGGGAGTTCCGCCATGCTCGTCAACGGGGTAAGAGACGGAGTTCCATTGACAAGCGAGCTTATTAAGTGTAGTTTAGGATTGTTATTTAGCATAGTTAACTTAAAACATGGCACGCACGGTCCGGGCACAACTCGAAACCGACCCGCCCCTCTCCGGCGAAACTTCCGAGGGGGTCTTTTCGTCCGCAGACACGCCTGCGAGGATCGCCCTGCCTTCCTTGCCGGAATCGCATCGCACTATCCCCTTTTCTTCCGGCGCTTCCTGGTTCCGCAAGATACTGGCCTTTGCCGGCCCGGGCTATCTTGTCGCCGTCGGTTACATGGACCCCGGCAACTGGGCCACGGACATCGGTGGCGGCTCAAAATTCGGCTACACGCTTCTGAGCGTCGTCTTCATCAGCAACCTGATGGCGATGTTTTTGCAAGCTCTTTCGGCAAAGCTCGGCATTGCCAGCGGGCGTGACCTGGCCCAAGCATGCCGCGAACACTATTCTCGCCGCACCGGCCTGTTTCTCTGGGTGATCTGCGAAATCGCCATCGCCGCCTGCGATCTCGCCGAGGTGCTGGGTTCGGCCGTCGCACTGAAGCTGCTCTTTGGCCTGCCGCTTCTGGCAGGCGTACTCATTACCGCATTCGATGTTCTTATTGTCCTGGCGCTGCAGGGGCGGGGGTTCCGCCTGGTCGAAGCGTTTGTCGTTACCCTCATCGGTTCGATCGGCGCTTGCTTCGTCTACGAAATCTTCTTCGCCCACCCCCTTTGGCGCGAAGCCGCCATCGGGTTCATCCCCCGTGCCGAAATTCTGCGTAACCGCGAAATGCTCTACATCGCCATCGGCATCCTTGGCGCCACGGTCATGCCGCACAATCTTTACCTTCACTCCAGCATCGTGCAAACGCGCGACTTCGGTTCTTCCACACGCGATCGGCGTGAAGCCGTGCGTTACGCTATCTTCGATTCCACGCTCGCGCTTGGTTTTGCGCTTTTTATCAATGCCGCGATTCTCGTTCTTGGAGCCGCAGCTTTCCACACTCGCGGTCTTCACAACGTCGCCGAAATCGCTGACGCCTACAAGCTTCTCAGCCCGGTACTTGGGGCAAGCCTCGCCAGCACGCTCTTTGCTTGCGCTCTGCTTGCATCGGGCCAGAACTCCACGCTGACCGGCACGCTGGCGGGCCAGATCGTGATGGAAGGCTTTCTGGACATTCGGCTCAAGCCGTGGCTTCGCAGGCTCATCACGCGTTCGATCGCGATCATTCCTGCCGCCCTGGTCATCGGTTTTGCCGGCGAGAACAGAGTTACGTCGTTGCTCATTTTCAGTCAGGTGATTCTCAGTTTTCAGTTGCCGTTCGCGGTGATTCCGCTGATCCGATTTACTGGCGACCGTTCCAAGATGGGCGAATTCGTTAACTCGCGATTCACCACGGTCGTCGCCTGGGTCGTTGCCGCCGCCATTCTCTTCTTCAACGCCGAGCTCGTCTGGCTCATCCTCCGTTCCGCTTGATAGCACATCTTTGGATGACGTTTCTCCGGGGTTTTCTCTGCCTTTCGCTAGCACATTGAATGTGCGAAAATTTTCCTGGTCGCCATGTTCACTGACGCGCAGCCGAATCTCAAGACGCGCAAAATCCTTTTCGCTTCGCTCCTGGCCCTTGTTTGCATCGCGCTCGTTTACGCCGCGTTCCAGAGAGATAAGCCGTGGATCGTTCCTCAGGAAGTCAAGAAACTCAAAAATCCTCTCGCGCCCTCGGAATCCACCCTGAAGGCGGCCAGGGGGATTTACATGGATGAGTGCGCCCAATGCCACGGCGAACGCGGGAAGGGCGATGGCCCCGAAGCCATGATGCACGATCCTCCTCCGGCCGACATCACGGACACCAGGCACATGAACACGGTCACTGACGGCGAAATCTTTTACCAAATCAGCGAAGGCAGAAAGCCCATGCCATCGTTCAAGAAACGGTTGACCGAAGATCAGCGCTGGGGGCTCGTCCTGCTGGTACGCTCTTTCACCCGACCACCCGCCGTGACGGAAGCAAAACCCGAACCGGGCAAAGACATAACCTCACCATCGAAAAACTAAGTGTGTAGCGTCCTCGCAGCTTTCCCGTTTTCACTCCGCGCACAATTCATCTCGCTCAAGGAAAAAGCGGGCCGGCAACCGCCGCCCGCTTTTCTTCGCTCCGTGTTTGAGTGCCCCTGTGGCGATCTTTCTATGCCGTAGCTGCCTTCACTTGCCCCAGCGCGGCCGCAACTTCTTTCAAGTCCGGCACCACAGGAATGTCGTAGTTTTTGAACCAGGCGACTTTTCCGGCTTTATTCACGATGGCGATCGCCCGGCCCGTAATGCCTTTGTCCGCCAGGTATACGCCGTACTTCTCGCTCGCCGCTCCCCGCGGATGAAAATCGGCCAGCAGCGAATACTTGATCCCCATCTTCTCCGCATAAGCCTTGTGCGACCACACGCTGTCAACACTGAGGCCAAGCACTTCCGCGTCCAGCGTTTCGAAGGCCTTCATCTCATTGACGAAGCAGGCATGCTCGTTGGTGCACGTCGGGCTCCAATCCAGCGGGTACCACACAAGTACGACATTCTTTTTTCCCGCGAAATCCGAAAGTTTCACTTCCTTCTTTTCCTGATTCAAGAGCGCAAAATCCGGCGCCGTCTGTCCGACCGCGATGCTCATACTCATTCCTCCTCTGTCTCTCAGATCTAACCCATCATCTTACCAATCCCCGCCACACCCTACAAATTCGCGCTCCAGTTAGCACGATGCACGCGCCGATTTTCCTCTTCCGCTCTTCGCGGCGTGTTCCGCTTGTCCTGAGCGAGCGCTAATGGCGTCTCAGCGTTAATTTCTTCTCTTCCTTTCGTGGCCGCAGTACACTCCACTCAGGAGGACCCCATGAGCGCCGAAGCCGCTCGCCGCGCTCCCATCATGCCTCTGCGCGAACTGGTTCGTCTCTACCGTTCCCACGCTGGTGATTTTGGTCAACCAGTCGCTCTTTCTGCTTTTGGACTCACGAGCGCCGAAACCGAACGTCTTTTCTCTGGTTATGACGAGGATTACCATATCAGCCGCTTCTTCCGGTTCTCCGAAGCCGAGGGCGAGAGATTCTCCATCAATGGATTCCCCGCAACGCACGTTTGCCTTGACGCTGAAATCCAAACCATTCTCTGAATTGGCTTCCAATCGTTTTCCGATAAATTTCGCTTGAAATAATCTGTCTTTTGACTACCCTACACGCACACCGGAGGTCATCCAATGGCTCGTTCCCGGACTCTATTGCCGGAATCGCATTTCGGCAGCACTCTACGCCGCGACGCCTGGTGGATCGAAATCATACCCATCATCATCATGATGGGCGGCTTCAGCATCTACGCCACCTTGCGTGCGTTCGAAGGGAAATTTTATGCGTGGGGACCGTACCTCTCGCCCTTCTACTCACCGCTTATTGACCCGCAGTATCATTGGTGGCCCTACTCGCCCGCACTTCTGATTCTCGCCGGCCCTCTCGGTTTTCGTGCCACTTGCTATTACTACCGCAAGGCCCTTTACCGCGCTTTCCTCCTCGACCCACCTGCCTGTGCCGTCGGTGAGCCGACACGCAACAACTATCGAGGCGAAACTGCTTTCCCTTTTATCCTGCAAAACGTCCATCGCTACTTCTTCTACCTTGCAGTTCTCTTCATAGCGTTTCTCTGGCACGACGCGATCCGTTCTTTCTTCTTCGATGGCCGCTTCGGCATTGGCGTAGGCACGCTGGTGCTAACGATCAATGTCAGCCTTCTTTCCCTCTACACCTTTTCCTGCCACTCCCTCCGTCATCTTGCCGGTGGCAAACTCGACTGCTTTTCGTGCGCGACTTTTGGCCGATCGCGTTTTGAAGCCTGGAGCTTTCTTAGCTTCCTGAACGAGAGGCACATGCTCTTTGCCTGGTGCAGCCTGGTTTCCGTCGGCTTCGCGGATTTTTACGTGCGCATGGTAGCCTGCGGCGCGATACGTGACCTGAGGCTCCTGTGACTGCCACCTACGAGACGCGCGAGCACGACGTTCTTATCATCGGAGCCGGCGGCGCCGGATTGCGTGCCGCCATCGAAGCACTTGCGCAAGGCGCTTCCGTCGGCGTGGTCTGCAAATCGCTTCTGGGAAAAGCTCATACCGTAATGGCCGAGGGCGGCATCGCAGCGGCCATGGCCAATGTGGATGCCGCTGACAGTTGGAAAACTCATTTTCGCGACACCATGCGCGGCGGAAAGTTTCTGAACAACTGGCACATGGCGCAACTGCATGCCCAGGAATCTCCGGACCGTGTTCGCGAACTCGAACAGTGGGGCGCTCTCTTCGACCGCACCGAAAGCGGCGACATCCTGCAGCGCGCCTTCGGCGGTCACACCTTCAAACGCCTCTGCCACGTCGGCGACCGCACCGGCCTCGAAATGATTCGCACGCTGCAGGACCGTGGCGTTCAGCAGGGTATTGACGTCTACATGGAATGCACCGTCACGCGGCTTTTGACGGGAAACGGCCGCGTTGCCGGTGCGTTCGCGTACTGGCGCGAGAACGGCCGCTTCATCGTTTTCAGGGCAAAATCTGTCGTCATCGCCACCGGCGGCATTGGCAAAGCCTGGCGCGTTACTTCCAACTCCTGGGAATACACCGGCGACGGCATGGCCCTTGCCTATGAGGCCGGCGCCGAGCTCATGGACATGGAATTCGTTCAGTTCCATCCCACCGGGATGGTCTGGCCGCCCGGCGTGCAAGGCATTCTCGTTACCGAAGCAGTTCGCGGAGAAGGCGGCATCCTGCGCAACAAGGCAGGCGAGCGCTTCATGGAAAAGTACGATCCCAAGCGCATGGAACTTTCCACGCGCGACGTCGTTGCCCGCTCCATCTACACGGAAGTCAAGGAAGGCCGCGGCACTGAACACGGTGGCGCGTATCTCGATATTTCCCACAAACCCGGTGAGTACGTGAAGAAAAAACTTCCTAGCATGTATCACCAGTTCAAGGAACTCGCGGACGTCGACATTACCAAGAGTCCCATGGAAGTCGGTCCCACCTGCCATTACATGATGGGAGGCATTCGCGTAGATGCGGAAACCGCCGAATCGACCGTGCCTGGTCTTTTCGCTGCCGGTGAAGCGGCAGCCGGTCTTCATGGTGCGAATCGCCTCGGGGGCAACTCTCTCTCCGATCTTTTGGTGTTTGGGCGCCGCGCAGGCCTCGCAGCCGCCCAGTATGCCAAGCGTTCCTCGACTCCCTCGATCGACAACGCGCAAATCGATCAAGCTGAAAAGGAATTGCTTGCTCCCTTTTCCAACTCCGGCACGGAAAGCCCCTACGCCGTTCATCGGGATTTACAGGAGGTCATGCAGAACCTCGTTGGGATTTTTCGCACAGATCTGGATTTGAAGAAAGCGCTCGCTGAATTGGCAAAGCTAAAAACGCGTGCGGCAAACGTCAGTGTCGAAGGCTCGCGTCTCTTCAATCCGGGCTGGCATCTTTCCTACGATTTGAAGGCCATGCTCATTGTTTCGGAAGCGGTTACTCA